>Ga0105104_10003308_pt1 | contig 11543 bp, 8 predicted proteins | sample PPLLaktember2015_3_FD_87034 | JGI IMG/M metagenome (GOLD analysis project Ga0105104, IMG submission 87034) | Freshwater sediment microbial communities from Prairie Pothole Lake near Jamestown, North Dakota, USA - PPLs Lake P7 Core (6) Depth... | ecosystem: Environmental > Aquatic > Freshwater >...
CGATCCGCTCCCAAAAGGCGCCCTCGGCGCGACTCGAACACGCGACCTATTGCTCCGCAAGCAAGCGCTCTAATCCACTGAGCTACGAGGGCATTGGCAGGCAGGGATTTTAATTCAGAATCAGGGGCAGGTCAAGAGAAATCACCGGTCGGCGGTCAACCTGGCGGGTTAAAAGCCGCTGCCGTTGATCAAATCCAGGAACTGAGGCACGATCTTTGGATCGAAATGTGTCCCCGCTTGAGATTCGATATAGTCGAGGGCCCGCTGCTTCGACCAGGCCGAACGGTAGGGGCGATTGGAAATCAAGGCATCGTAGACATCTGCCAGGGCAAACAACCTTGCGGAGAAGGGGATCTCCTCCTGGCGCAGTCCATCCGGGTAACCGGTGCCATCCCATCTTTCGTGATGCCAGTGGGGAATCTCGATGGCCGGTTCAAGATAGCTCACAGAGGAAAGCAGATCGACCGCAATCGCAGGATGCCGGCGCATGATCTCCCACTCGTCCCGGACGAGGGGGCCGGGTTTGAACAGGATCTGGTCCGGGATGGCGACTTTGCCAATATCATGCAGGATGGCGCCCCGCCGGATATGGACCAGCTCAGCCGGTTCCACTCCCAGGCGAACGGCCAGGTTCACCGTGATGGCCGTGACGCGGAAGGTATGTTCCTTGGTTTCCTTGTCGCGCAGGTCCAGCGCACGCGCCAGGCCTTCGATGGTGGCATCGTAGGCAAGGCTCAACTCGACATTCGATCTCTGCAATTCACCGAACATCCTGGCGCTGTCGATGGCGATGGCCGCCTGACCGGCCACCATGGCCAGGAAGTTTCTCAGGTCGGTGTCGGGTTTGAGATGCGAGCGGTGGAGCAATTCAAGGACGCCGAGGACACGTCCCTTGGCGATCAGCGGGACGCCCCAGTAGGCAACAAACCCCTCCTTGAGGAACAGGGGCGACTGCTCAAAATCCATCCGGTCGGTCCGCAAGTCAGGTACATTCATCATTGTGCGCTCGAGGGCCACCTGCCCGGAATGCCCCTCTCCAAACTTTAAACGCATGGACTTCAGCAGGTTTGAACGAAACCCTTTGTCGGCGGCATACTCAAGGAGGTTGGTCTTTGGGTTGAGCAGCAGGATGGCCGCGGCGTCGACGCGCATGAGCGGGATCAGCCGGTCGAGCAGCATGGAGAGCAGCAGGTTCAAATCCAGCCCGGAGGCAATCGCCAGGTCGATCGAGCGCAGGATCGCCAGCTGCTGCACCTGCTGCTTCATCCTCATTTCCGTCTCCCGGAGTTCCGTGATGTCACGGGCGATCAGCATCACCTGGGAGTTGGGAATGGGGATCAAACGGGCGTCAAACCAGTATTCGTAATCGGCCACGGACAGCACATATTCAAGCGGATACACATTTCCGGTCTCTTCGACCACCCGTAAACCAGCCTGAAGCTTATTGGCAAGGTCGGAGGGAAAAATATCCTTGATGTTTTTATTGAGGATTGCATCCGAAAATGCATAGGGCAGGGAGCTTTCACGCGATCGATAATCCACGACGACCCCGTCCGGGGTCAGGGAGAAACTCATATCTATGAAGGTTTGAAGGATCGCTTCAAGTGTCTGCTCAGAGCCCGACAAATACACCAATGATTTCTCCATCAATGATTGTTTAACGCGGACGCGGGGCACGGTGATTCCCTTAATCACTGCGCCCCCAATTCCGCCGCGTCACCCAGTGTGACATCAGTGCGACGTAACGAGTAGAGTAAGTATGCCTGATGTTTAATGCAAATATCAAATACTCTTGAGTGCCTGATTAACCTTCTGGGCAAGATCGCTCAGGTTTTCAGCACGGATATTCTTGATAATCTTTTTTTCCTGGTCAGTCAGAGGAAAGGTCTGACCCAGGTATCCGTTTGCCAGCGCCTCCTCCGGCTCGCGCAGAAGGGTGGTGCGGAACTGGTCGCTGACGACGGCTGCCGCAAACAGCCGGTGCAAGGCAGGACGTGCCACGGGCCGCCTGCTAAAGCCTGCGGAAGGACCAGAATAGACGTCTAAAGTAAGCATGGTCATCGAGGTCTCCTTTCGCTCAGGATGCCAGCATCCACCGATTGCCAGAGGTGCGGCGGGTTCCGCTGCCACCGTCGGAAGGCGTACGGCGGGTTCCACTGCCGCCATCGGAAGGGGTTCGACGAGTACCACTGCCACCATCGGAAGGTGTGCGGTTGATTTTATTGTTTGCGAGTTGGCTGAATCTGTCGTTCACGGGGCACCTCTTTGCTGATTGATTTGCCCTATGATATTGACCCCCAGGCTGCAAAACAGGCTGCAAAACGAGCCTGTTTGAAGCCGCTAAAATACCATCAAACAGTTAATTCGTGATAAATATTTTCTGTTTCCTGTGAGGGGGATAACCCAAGACCTTTCTCCAGGGCCATTCGGCAGACCTGATACCTGCGCACGATCGCGACCCGGTCTCCCAGCGCGGCATACGCCCGCATTTCCAGCTGGTAGATTGCTTCATTATAACGGTTTTGACTGAGCGCAAGCTGGCAGGTGGTCAGACACCGGTCGAGCTGGTTGGCGTCCAAATACAGATGGGCCAGCTCCTCGAGCGCCGAAACATAGACCTGTTCCAGCCGTTCCCGCTCGGCGACCACCCACAGCGCGTCCACTTCATTGAGATACGGGCCGTGAACCAGGTCCACCGCTTTTTGATACCATCTGATCTTTTCAGCGATATCCTTCGCTTTATGGGCGCGCCGCAGGTAGGATTCGAAGGCCTCCACATCGTATTCGTAGTCGATGGCGCGGTTGAAACGATAATATTCCTCGTCGAAGACGATCGCGCTGCGCCCAACGGCGCGCCGCAGGCGGTAAATCTCATCCTTGAAGCGCTTCTTTAACGCCTGTGGATCGTTCGTCTCCGGCCAGAGAGCCTCACCGATCTGCTCTTTTGTGACTGCCTCCTGCTTGAAAAGAAAATAGAAGAACAGATCCCGGACCGACTTCGTCCGCCAATCGGGCATGGCAATCGTGCGCCCGTTGACGCTGACCTCGGCCCGCCCGAAGGCCCGGATCAGCAGGCTGGCGGCCGGCATCTGGATGGATTGCGCGTGCCGCCGCAGGGTCCTCCGCACGGAGAGGATCTTTTCGCTCAATTTTTTCGACCGGTCGAGCAGGCCGGTCAGGCTGCGGCCGATCTGGGGGTCACTTTGCAGGCCTTTCAGCCAGGGCAAGGCCTGATGCAGCGTGATCAGCAGCGCATGCGTGGGTTTGTTTCTCATCCCGAGCAATTCACGGAATTCGGACCGGGCGCTTTCCCTCTGGCCGGACTGCTCATACGCGCCGGTCAGCCAGACCAGGCACCACTGGCTTTCGGATTCGCGGCCGTCCTGCACAAAGCAGTCCTTGCCTTCCTTCAGGAAAGAAAGCGCTTTCTTGGTTTCGTGTTTGAGGAGATGATTGCGGCCCTCGAGCAGCGCCCAGAGCCCGCGCTCATAGGTGGAGGGGTTCGTCTTCAACTGCTTGCGGAACGATCTCAAAATCCGCGCGGCAGTCTCCGAATCCCCCTGCTGCAGCGCCAGTCCGGCTCGGGCCAGCACCAGATAATTGGAAATAAAGCCGCTGGCAATGGCTTCTGCCTGCTCATATGCCTGTATGGCGGCTTCGAACTCCTCGATCTCGGAATACAGGTCGCCGAGACCGGTCAGGATGAGCGCTTCTGCCCGCTGATTATGGCTGCTGCGGGCGCACACCAGACCATTCTCATAGGTCTCCGAGGCAAGTTCATACTCACCGATCTGCTGGTACAGCACCGCCAGATTGTTGAGCGTATCTGCCTGGGCATACAGGTTTTTCTCGGCCCGCAGGATCTTCAATGTTTGATGATAGGAAGTTTTCGCGGATTCAACATTCCCAACGGCGGCGTGCACCATGGCCGTCTCAGCCAACAGCATCGGGATACTGCCGGTCTCTTTCAGCTCCGTGTAGAGGGAGAGGGAATGCTCAAGTTCGTCAACGGCCTTGCGCGACTGTCCCAGCCGGTACAGATTCAAACCTTTCAGGCGCAGTGCCTCTGCATACAGGGGCTGCAGGGAAAGATCGGTCTCTGCCAACTCCAGGGCTTCATCGATATCCCGGAGGGAAGCATGGTACTCGCCCAACAGGCGAAGCGTCTGGGCCCGCCTGGCAAGGGCCAGGGCCAGTCCCGGGACATCCCGGCTCTTGCGATAAATGGCCACCGCATTGTCCAGCCATTCGTTGGATTCCGCCAGGTTGCCCTGCATGGCCAGGATGGGGCCCTGCAGCGAAATCAACCCGGGCCGGGTCCGCACAACGGAGGGCGGCAGGCTGTTGATCCAGCCTTCCAGCGTGGCCAGAGCCGTTTGCAGCATCGAAGTGCCGGAACGCTCTATTACACCGGACAGCGCTTCGGGGTCGTTTAATTGCTTGCAGGTAAAGTAGGCCTTTTCCCATTCACCGGCCTTCTCATACGCCGTGACCATTCGTTCCAGCATGGGCTGGACTTCGTGGGGAAGTTCCTCCCGCAGGCGGGCCCGCAAAAACTCGCGAAAGAGGGGATGGTAACGAAGCCAGCGTCCATCCTCGCCGAGGGGCAGCACGAAAAGATTCTTCTCGAGGATCAGGCCCATCAGCGCCGACCAGTTTTGAGGTTCGGAATGGAGCGGGCCCAGCACGATCTCACAGAACTCCGAATTGAATTCCTCGGGCAGAGAAGTCCGCATGAGAAATTCGCGCACGGGACCCGGCTGCTGGTCGAGCACCTGACGCCCAAGGTAGGCAAACGTATCCACGCCTGAAATGTGCGTCATGCCCGGCAGATTGGAAAGTACCATGCCCGTGATCCATCCGCCCGTCTGTTCCACCAGCTCGCGGGCAATATCATCCGACAGGTGCTGGTGATGGTTTTGGGCATACAAAGCCTGGACCTCACGTGGAATGAATGCCAGTTCGGCATGACTGAGTCCGGCCACCTGCTCGCGTGCAACCATGAGCGTCACGTCATCGAGAGCCGGCAGCGTCCGCGACGAAAGCAGGATGTGGCAGTTATCATCCACCAGTTGAAGAAAGCGGTTGAGCAGGGAGGAAATGACCGGCACATCATCCAGAAGATGACAGTCATCCAGGATCAGCAGAAAATCGCTTTCCACATGCTCATAAAGCTCATTGGTCAGCGTGACCAGGATCGATTCCGCATCCTCTTCAATGGACTTCAAACGATGCAGCTGCGGACGGGAGGTTTCGCCAACGCCGGGAAATTGTTCGGCCAGGGAGGCAATCAGATAGGCAAGGAAGCGCTGGGGGTCACGGTCAAGCAGATCGAGCGAAAGCCAGCAGACCGGAAGGTCCAGATTGTAGGCCAGGTCGATCAGGAGGGAAGTTTTACCATAACCGGCCGGAGCCGAGAGGAGCAGAAGTTTGTTCTCGAGCAATGCCTTAAGACTCTCCAGCAGACGGGAACGGGAGAGTAGTTCGGGCCGCCGATGCGGCACGATAATCTTGGTTTTACTGATCGGAATAGATTTGGCTGGCATTGCTAATCAGATGATGTTACTCTTATTTTACTATCTCACCGGGAGATTTCATCTGACTTTTATCACGTTTTGCGGCCGAAATAGAACTGTTCCGGATCCCTGATTCGTATTACTTTTTGCTCAATCCATCCAGCATGTGAGCGTGGATGCCGGGACTCGCTGCAATGACAGACGGGGGCGGGGTAAGATAGTCAGCCTCCCCGCCGGCATTTGTCACCTGCGCGCCGGCTTCCTCGCAGATCAATCCGCCGGCCGCCACGTCCCAGGGATTTAGCGAAAGCTCCCAATAGCCGTCAAAACGGCCGGCAGCCACATAACATAGATCCAGGGCTGCCGAGCCAAGCCTGCGCACTCCCTGGGAAAGCTTCGCAAATTTCACGAAGTTGGCGAAGTTATCCTGGGGAGTGTCCCAGGCGCTGTATGGAAAACCTGTGACCAGCAGACTCCGCTGGAGCTCGGTCGCGGCGGATACGTGCAGGGCCCGTCCGTTGAGGCGGGCGCCCTTCCCGAGTTCGGCCAGAAACATTTCGTCGCGCATCGGGTCGTACACCGCCCCCAGCAGAAGATCCGCGCTGAGACCGGACGAACCCGCTTGACGGGCGGCATAGGCGATCGAAACGCTAAAGAAGGGGATGTTGTGGGCGTAGTTCACGGTCCCATCCAGGGGATCGATGTACCAGATGTGCTCGTCATTACCCTGGATAATCCCGCTCTCCTCCGAAAAGATATGATGAGCGGGGAAGTCTTTTTGCACTTCGCCGAGCAGAAACTTTTCGGACTGATGATCGATTTCGGTCACCAGGTCGATGACACCCTTGTAGCCTACTTCATGCTCCTGTTCATAGCCGGAGCGCAGGATTGCACCCGCCTGACGCGCGAGATTTTCCAGATAGGATAATGTCGGTTGCATGAAACCATCCTGAAATTTTCAGCGATGGTTTGCCCCATCGCTGAATAGAGTATCAACTTTTTAGCTGGTCGAGGGTTTTGTAAATGTCGTAGAGTTCGCTCTGGATCTCATTGCGATCGCGTATGGATTGCTGGAGCAGCGCCTCAAAGGCCGGCTTTTGATCGGGGGGCAATGTCGTGAGCAGGCGCTCGGCCCGTGAGATCTGAGAGTTCTTGTGGCGCAGTTTGTTCTCGAGCCGTGTGCGGTAGCCGATGTAGAATTTTTCCATATCGAGCGGCTCCGCTATGCCCTGCGGCTGCTCCGTCACCAGCTCGGCGATCGTCAACAGGAAATCCTCGGTGTCAATCGGCTTTTCCATAAACCGGGACGCGCCCAGGCTCAGGGCGAAGTCCTTGTCCTCCGGAGTAACGTACGTGGCAGACAGGAAAACGACGGGAATGGGGCGCGTCTCGGGGTTGAGCCGCAGTTTCTGTACAAATGCATACCCATCCATTTTCGGCATCAGGATATCGGTGATGATCAACAGGGGTTTCTGGCGGGCGATCACCTCGAGTGCCTCTTCACCATTGCGGGCAGTGATCACCGCGTAGCCCTTGAAGCGCAGCGTGACTTCAAGCAGTTCCAGCACATTGGGGACGTCTTCAACGATCAGGATGGGGCCGTAGAGAGTATTCATAGTAGCATTGTAGCCGGATTTTAGACGTCGAACAAGAGCGCCTCTTTCTTTTGAAATGGATTTGCCACCGTCCGAGCGGCAGGCTCCAGGCTGACGGGCCGCCTCAATCCCCGCTCCAGACGCGCGAGCCCAGCGCGGAGCGGATGAACTCCACGGCCAGCAGGGCGGTCTGATTCTGGACATCCAGGATCGGATTCACCTCGACAATGTCCATACCGACGAGTTTCCCGGTCTCCGCCACGACTTCGCAGGCCAGATGGGCTTCCCGGTACGTTAACCCGCCGGGGACAGGGGTTCCCACGCCCGGCGCGTGCCGCGGGTCGAGCGCGTCCATGTCGACGGATAGATAGATCCCGTCAACGTCCCGGCTGATGCGGTCGATGGCCTTCTCCAAAGCCGCGACCATGCCAATGCGGTCGATTTGCTCCATGCTCTGGACCATCACGCCGGCAGCGCGCAAGTTACGCTTTTCGCCCGGGTCGAGGTCACGCGCGCCGATCACCGCGACCCGCCGCGGGTCGAGGGCCGGAGCCGCTTCGTCCCACAGACAGACCAGGCGCGGATCGCCGAGTCCGCACAAAGCCGCCAGGGGCATCCCGTGAATGTTTCCGGAAGGAGTCGTTTCGGGGGTGTTGAAGTCCGCATGTGCATCCACCCAGATCAGCCCAAGCTTTTTGTGTTTCGCCGCGCCGCGAATGGAACCGGCGGAGAGACTGTGATCCCCTCCCAGCACAACCGGCAAATGATGGCTCTGAATGGACGTGGCAACCGCGCCCGCCACACGCCGCGCCATGGGAATGATGCAGTCGATATATTTCAACCGGCTGTCGGTGATGCTGCACGTTTCCTGGATGGGCACTTCGATGTTGCCCTTGTCTTCCAGCGTATACCCCAGCTCCCTGAGCTTCTGGTGAAGATGGGCGTAGCGGATCGCGCTGGGACCCATGTCTACACCGCGCCGGTCTGCCCCCAGGTCGATTGGAACACCAATAATATCTATTTGCATGGATGACTCCTTTTTCACCGCTACACCTGCCCTGGCGGGCGGTGCCAGGGAGAGCGCGAAGAAGCGCTAAGGTTTAAGAAAGGCAGAAGGCCTCTCAGGGCAATTGGTTTCTTCAAGATTAAGCACATAACGCTTTAAGCCATGCTTCATTAAGGTTACATTCCAGTTGAGGAGGAAACCAATTTTACATCCACTCAATTTCATATAAGTCAATAATTGCGCTTCGTGGATTGGCAAAACAGATTCAACAGACTTATTCTCTACGATGACCAGCCCATTTACAAGCGTGTCAATTCGATAGCCTGCATCGATCCTTTGACCTTCGTAAAGTACCGGGAGCTTCACTTCGGTTTGTGCATCCCAGCCACGTTGGCAAAGCTCATACGCGGACAATGCTGATACGCCGATTCCAGCAAGCCTGGTCCCAGCGCCTTATGCACCTTGATGGCACAATCAACAAGATCTCGCGCGATCGCTTCAATGTCCACCATGTCATTTCCTCCTTCTTGAAAATCTTTGCGCCCCTTCGCGTCCTTCGCGGTGAAGAAAATCACGCGGTTCGATAGTATCCCACATCCACCGAATAGACCTGTCCTCTTTTAATGATGTGCTTGACCAGGTTCGTCCCGTAGCGATACCCCAGATGCCGGTAATCCGGCACCGACAGGATCAGCATGTCCGCCTGTTTGCCGGCTTCGATGGAACCGATCGTGTCCGCCCGGCGGATGGCGTGGGCGGAATTGATCGTCGAGGCCGCGATGGCTTCGGCGGGGGTCAGTTTCATGGCGCGGCAGGCCAGCGCAATGACGAACTGCATCGACTCGTTCCAGCTGGTGCCCGGGTTACAGTCGGTGGCCAGGGCGAGGATCCCGTCCGCGTCGATGATCCTGCGGGCAGGCGTGTACTCGCATTCGGCCAACCCGAACGGCGTGCAGGGCAGCGCGACCGCGACCGTATCCGATTTGCCCAACGCGGCGATATCCGCATCGGAGGTTTTGACCAGGTGATCGGCAGAGGCCGCGCCCAGCTCGACCGCCAGCGAGGCGCCGCCAATGTTGCCGAACTCGTCGGCGTGGATCTTGAGCGGGAAGCCCAGCGACTTCGCCCTGGTCAGGATCTGGCGCGACTGCTCGAGGTTGAAGGCCTTGTCCTCGCAAAAGACATCCACGAAAGGCAGTGACAGGCGCGGCGCATGCGTCCCCCACCATTCCTTGAGAATGGGCAGCATCGTCTCGGAAACGAGATCGGTGTATCCCCGCGGGTTGTCCTTGTACTCGGGCGCGATGGCATGCGCACCGAGGAAGGTAATGACGAGATCGAGCGGAGTCTCGTCATCGAGCAAAAGCAGGGCCTTGAGCAGGCGAAGCTCCGTGGCGGTCTGCAGGCCGTAGCCGGTCTTGGCTTCGGCCGTGGTCGTGCCATGCCGAAACATGCGCAGCAGGCGCGGGCGGGTCTGGGCGATCAGCTTTTCGATGGAGGCCGTGCGGGTCTGCCGTACTGTTGAGATGATCCCCCCGCCTTCCGCCAGGATCTCGAGATAAGGCTTGCCCGCCATTTTCATCTCGAATTCGCCGGCGCGATCCCCGCCCCAGATGACGTGGGTGTGCGGGTCCACGAAGCCCGGCATGAGGACACAGCCGCCCGCGTCGAGGGTCGGCTCGTCGGGATAGGAAGCCTTCAGTTCGGCCGTCGTGCCGACCGCGACGATCTTTTCATCGCGGACGACGACCGCGCCGTTCTCGATCAGGCCGAGCGACCCCAGGGCGCGTCCACGCTGCGGGCCGCCTGCGAGGGTGAGGAGTTGGGAGGAGGAGTGGATAAGCATGTCAGTTTCCAGTGGCTAGTATTCAGTGGCCAGTGTTCAGTAGTCAGTAAGGTAATTTAACCACAGAAGTGTATAGTAGTTGAAGGCAATAATCCCTGGCGGTCATGCTATACTTTTTTCCTCGTAATCGAAAATTCAAGCCAGGAATTAACATCGTGAACAATCAACGAATTCTTATGACTTTGCTTTTGCTTATTTTTCTGTCAAGTTGTGCACCGGCACCCACAGAAGCAGCTGTATCCACTGCGTCTCTAACACCAACCCCTGCTCCAATCGCCACCGAAACGATCACACCGACCTCGGCCCCAAAGATCTCCCTGCCGGTGGACCGCTTCACTGCGCCTCCCGAGGTCCTGCCGCTAACCCTTGAGAACATTTCCGGGCTGGAGGCAGTGGCAACATATAGCGAAGCCCAATTGGTCCGGGTGGATGTGCCAACGGCCCAGGATCGGGCAGTTGTGGTTTATAACACCGGCGTGCAGGTCTATGACCTGCCCGGTCTGATCCCCAGACCATTTTTGCCCGTCGACTTGATCGGCTCTTTCCATAATTTCTCTTCGAACGGCAAGTATATGGCTGTGATCCTGCAGGAGCTGAACGATCAAATTCAGATCTGGAGTCTGGATACGCAGGAAAGGCTCTGCACCTTTGAATTCCCCGGCAAGTTTGAAGCCAGGGGGTGGCCATTGATCATGGAATTTTTTCCTGAAGCGAACCTGTTCCTATTTAGAGGCAGCTGGGTAGGTGAGGATGGGTCCGGTGCAACTGAAATTAAGCTGTTTAATTTAAATGGCTGCGGGAACGTAACTACCGGTCCGTCAGATCCCCGCTCGGTGTTCTCTCTTTCTCCCGATGGCAGCCACGTCGCCTATCTGGAAAACGAGCAGGTTACCGTCCTCAAAATAGAAGACAACACCAGGTCTTCGTTTGGCGACAGCGGTAAGATCCTCGGGGCAGGCTTCACCACTGATAGTCAGTCGGTCATTATCGCCTATCCCTATAAGATCAAAATCTATGATCTCACCAGTGGTGAGATCATCAATGAAGTGGAAAGTAACAATGGCAAGGATGTCGTCGTCTATGTGTATGCCCTCGACGATGGAAGGCGGATTTTGATCGCCTGGGAAACAAACAATCGCATCTGGGATACCGAAACGAACACCAGCTTTTCACTTGGTGATGAATTCATCACAATCCACCGGGATCGTTTCGATGACTACCCGGGCGCACTGGTGACATGGAAATCTGTCTGGAATCTGGACAAGAAAAACCGTGTGCCGCTGACTGAATATCCGTACGGCAGCGAGCTTTATGCACTTTCGCAGGATGCCAATTTTCTGGCGGTTGATTCCGGTTATGCACCCTATCAGACCGATCTGCTGGATACCACCACCAGCCAGATCATCACATCTTTGCCCGCAGAACGTGCCCCGGTTGCAGTGGATGGAGAAACCTTTATCACCAGCGGGGACGGGCAGATCTTTGTGCGTAGCTTTTCCGGCGGCGAGCTTCTCGATACCCTGCAGGGTGAGTATATGAATGGCGTTGCCCTGAAAAATCGACAGGTATTGATCTGGAAC
>Ga0105104_10003309_pt1 | contig 11543 bp, 10 predicted proteins | sample PPLLaktember2015_3_FD_87034 | JGI IMG/M metagenome (GOLD analysis project Ga0105104, IMG submission 87034) | Freshwater sediment microbial communities from Prairie Pothole Lake near Jamestown, North Dakota, USA - PPLs Lake P7 Core (6) Depth... | ecosystem: Environmental > Aquatic > Freshwater >...
CCATCCTCGGCTACGTCGCCGGCCTGGCCAGGGACGAGGACCGGGCGGACGACGTCTTCTCGCAGTTCTGTGAGGACCTCTGGCGGGGGTTGCCCGGGTTCCGGCGCGACTCCTCGGTGCGGACCTGGGTCTACACCCTCGCCTGGCACGCCTGGCTCCGCCAGGAACGTGACGCGTTTCGTCGCCGGGGCCGCCCCCTGGCGACCGAGGAGCTCTCGCGCGTCGCGGCGGAGGTCCGCAGCACGACGGCGCCCTACCTCAGAACCGAGGCGAAGGACGCGGTGGCGCGGCTCCGCGAGCAGCTCACACCCTCCGAGCAATCCCTGCTCGTGCTCCGAGTGGACCGGGGCCTCTCCTGGTCGGAGGTGGCCGAGGTGATGTCCACCCCCGAAGAGCCGCTCGACCCGCGGACCGCGGCCAAGCGGTTCCAGCGGGTGAAGGACAAGCTCCGACAGCTCGCCGAGGACGCAGGGCTTCTCCAGGGTCGGTAGCCAGCGAGTGTCACATCCGTGCCGGCCCGTCTCTGCCTGGATGGCGGGGGGCCGGGGACACCTCCGCCGGAAAGCGGAGAGTGAAACATGCGCTCGAAACGTCTTCGAGTCGTTGCTGTGCTGGTGTTGCTGGGAATGGTGGCCTGCGGAATCTCCGTGCCCCCTCTGCTAGGCGGACGTCAGTCCGCGCAGCTCGCGTCCCCCACCCCGGACGTGGTTCTGCAGTGGAACGACATCGCGGTGAGCACGGGAGTCGCGAACGGGGTCGGCCCCGTGCCGCAGGTGAGATTCGTGACCATCGCCCAGCTGGCGGTGTTCGAGGCGGTGAACTCCATCACCGGTGAATTCGAGCCGTACCTCGGAGGGTTCGTCGCCCCCGCGGGGACGTCTGCCGAAGCCGCGGCCGTCGCCGCAGCCCACCGGGTGCTGGCGACGAACTTCCCGGCCAGCGCCGCGGCGCTCGATGCGTCCTACCAGGCGTCCCTGCTCGGAATCGCGGACGGGAAGCCGAAGGACGACGGCGTCGCGCTGGGAGAGGCGGTCGCGCAGGCCGTCCTCCAGCTCCTCGCGAACGATGGCTCCTCACCGGCGAAGACGAAGGTGCCGGGCCCGGCCGTCCCCGGCGAGTACCAGGCGACGGCGAGCTGCCCCATCGGCCCGAGCGGCACGAAGGAAGGAACCTTCTTCCACTGGAAGGACGTCACCCCCTTCGTGATCGCCACCCCGGCGGACTTCCTCGTGGACCCGCCGCCGGCGCTCGGCAGCCACCGGTACACGCGGGATTACCTGGAGGTGCTCCGGGTCGGGGGCGCGAGCAGCACCGAACGGCCTCAGGACCGGACGGACGTGGTGCGGCTCTACGCCTCGGCAGGGCCGGCTCACCTCATGAACTCCACGGCGCGCCAGCTCGCGCTGGCGGCCCGCGGGTCCCTCACCAAGAACGCTCGGGCGCTCGCGCTGATGAACATGGCCATGGCCGACGGCTTCCTGGCGAGCTTCCTCGGCAAGTACACCTACGACTTCTGGCGGCCGGAGACGGCGATCCGCGCCGGGGAGTCCGACGGGAACCCGCGCACTCCCGGCGACCCGAGCTTCATTCCGTTCCTCACCACGCCGTGCTACCCCAGCCACCCCTCGAATCTCGGCACGGAGGTCAACACCGGAACCGGAATCCTCCGCCACATCTACGGCGAGGGGCACCACGAGATCTCGCTCTCCTTCCCTGCGGTGGCCGGGGTGACCTTGAAGTACACGCGGCTGCGGCAGCTCTCGACCGACGTGGCCGATGCGCGGGTCTACGGCGGGATTCACTTCCGCTTCGAGCAGGTCGCCGCGAAGCACCTCGGCAAGCGCATCGCCCGTGCCGTGCATGCCGCGGCGCTACGCCCCGTGCACGGCCCCCCGGACCGGGATGATGACGACGGCGAGGGCGAGGACGACGGGGAAGAGTGACGTCTCGTGAGGTCAGGCCACCCGTCCCGGGTGGCCGACCTCGGTCCACCACGTGGGCCCGAACTGTCCCTTCAGCCAGTCGATGAAGCGGCTGACCTTGGCGGGGAGCATGCTCGGGGAGGGGTACACGGCGTGGATCTCCTGGGAGGGCAGCGACCAGCGCTCGAGCACCGGACGGACCGACCCCGCCCTGACCGCCGCGCTGGCCACGTACCAGGGGAGGATGGCGACTCCCATTCCCGCCTGGGCCGCCTCGAGCAGGGTGGACAGGCTGTTCGATCGCAGGAAGCCCTTCACCGGAACCATCGCGAGCTCCTTTCCGGGCCCGGTGAAGTGCCAGCGCGCATCGCCCTGGACCGTCGTGTAGATCAGAGCATCGTGCGAGGAGAGCTCCGCCGGGTCGCGCGGCGTTCCCCGTTCCTCGAGGTAGCCGGGTGAAGCGACCACCGCCCAGGGATTGATGCCCAGGTAGCGGGCGCCCAGCGTGGAGTCCGCCAGGCGGCCCATGCGGATCGCCACGTCCACGCCCTGCTCGACCAGGTCGACGTAGCGGTCGTCCACCGTGAGATCGACCTGCAACCGGGGATTGAGCTTCATGAAGCGCATCACCAGCGGAGCGAGCACGCTCTGCCCGAAGCCGACCGAGGTGTTGACCCGGAGTGCTCCCTGGACCTGGGTCTGGAGCAGGGTGGCGACGCTGTCCGCCTCCTCGACGTGGTGGAGGATCAGCTTGCACTTCTCGTAGTACAGCGCGCCGATCTCGGTCGCCGTCACCCCGTGCGTCGAGCGGTAGAGCAGTCGCGCCCGGAGCTGCTTCTCCAGCTGCGCCACCTGCTTGGTGGCGGATGGCTGCCCGATTCCCAGGTCTGCCGCGGCCTTGCTGAACGAGCCGAGGTCGACGACCCGAACGAAGAGCCGGAGGGCTTGAATCCGATCCATTCCAGCACGGAATACCCGAAATTCGCGGCGGACGTCTTCCGCGGTCCCGCCGGGCGGAGCATCTTCGCGCCCGAAACGAGGGAGGCACGGATGGCCCGGATGAAGGCCGCGATGGCGGCGGTGCTCGTGATGGAGAAGGAAGGCGTCACGCAGGCGTTCGGCGTTCCGGGCGCGGCGATCAACCCGCTCTATGCCGCGCTGCGCCAGCGACAGTCCATCGGCCACATCCTCGCGCGTCACGTCGAGGGCGCCTCGCACATGGCGGAGGGTTACACCCGGGCCCGCGCCGGCAACATCGGCGTGTGCATCGGAACGTCCGGCCCGGCCGGGACCGACATGATCACCGGCCTGTACTCGGCGATCGCCGACAGCATCCCCATCCTCTGCATCACCGGCCAGGCGCCGCGCGCTCGGCTGTACAAGGAGGACTTCCAGGCCGTCGACATCGAGTCGATCGCCAAGCCGGTGACCAAGTGGGCGGTCACCGTCCGCGAGCCGGCGCAGGTGCCGCGCGCATTCCAGCAGGCCTTCCACCTCATGCGCTCGGGGCGGCCGGGCCCGGTGCTGATCGACCTGCCCTTCGACGTGCAGATGGCGGAGATCGAGTTCGACATCGACACCTACGAGCCGCTGCCGGTCTATCGGCCCGCTGCCACCCGCAAGCAGATCGAGAAGGCCCTGGACATGCTGGCCACGGCCAAGAAGCCGCTGATCGTCGCCGGCGGCGGGGTCATCAATGCCGATGCGAGCGATCTCCTCGTGCAGTTCGCCGAGTTGACCGGCGTGCCGGTGATCCCCACGCTGATGGGCTGGGGCAGCATCCCCGACGACCACCCGCTGATGGCGGGAATGGTCGGCCTGCAGACCAGTCACCGGTACGGCAACGCGACGATGCTGGCCAGTGACTTCGTGCTGGGAATCGGCAATCGCTGGGCCAACCGGCACACCGGATCCGTGGAGGTCTACTGCAAGGACCGCAAGTTCGTGCACGTGGACATCGAGCCGACCCAGATCGGCCGGGTCTTCATGCCCGACTTCGGCATCGTCAGCGACGCCAGGGCCGCCCTGGAGCTCTTCGTGGAGGTGGCGCGCGAGCGGCGTGCCGCCGGACAGCTGAAGGACTTCAGCGACTGGGCCACCCGCTGCGGCGAGCGCAAGAAGCTGATGCTTCGCAAGACGCACTTCACCGAGACGCCCATCAAGCCGATGCGGGTCTACGAGGAGATGAACCAGGCGTTTCCTCGCGAGACCACCTACGTCACCACCATCGGTCTGTCGCAGATTGCCGGGGCGCAGTTCCTCCACGTGTACGGACCCCGCCGGTGGATCAACTGCGGGCAGGCGGGTCCGCTGGGCTGGACCATCCCCGCGGCGCTGGGGGTGGTGGCGGCCAATCCGGGACGGCCGGTGGTCGGCCTCTCGGGCGACTACGACTTCCAGTTCCTGATCGAGGAGCTCGCCGTCGGCGCGCAGTTCCGTCTGCCCTACGTCCACGTGCTGCTGAACAACAGCTACCTCGGGCTGATCCGTCAGTCCCAGCGCAACTTCGACATGGACTTCTGCGTCCAGCTGGCGTTCGAGAACCAGAACATCTCGGCGGACGAGGGCGACCTGCGCGGCTACGGCGTGGATCACCAGGCGGTGGTCCAGGGCCTGGGGTGCAAGGCGCTGCGAGTGACCGATCCGGAGAAGATCCGGCCCGCGCTCGCCCAGGCGCAGGCCATGGCTCGCGACTACCGGGTGCCGGTGGTCGTGGAGGTGATCCTGGAGAAGGTGACCAACGTCGCGATGGGCACCGAGATCGACAAGATCATGGAGTTCGAGGACATCGACTGCCGCCACCCCGAGGGCCGGAAGGGTCTGGAGATGGCCGGGCTGCTCGAGTGACGCCTCACTCAGGACCCGAGGAGAGAACGATGCCGCGCTTCGCTGCCAATCTGACGATGCTCTTCAACGAGGTGCCCTTCCTCGATCGTTTCGAGCTTGCTGCCCGGTCGGGATTCGAGGCGGTGGAGTTCCTCTTCCCCTACGCCTGGTCTCCGGCCGAGATCGCCCAACGGCTCGACGCGAACCGCCTGCAGCTGGTCCTTCACAACCTTCCGGCAGGAAACTGGGACGCCGGTGAGCGCGGAATCGCCTGCCATCCGGACCGGGTCTCCGAGTTCCGCGCCGGGGTGGGGAAGGCCATCGAGTACGCCCGCGCGCTCGGCTTGCCCCGGCTCAACTGCCTCGCCGGCAAGAGACCCGCGGGAGTGGACGACGTGGTCCTGCGCAGGACGCTGGTGGAGAACCTGCGCTTCGCGGCGGCCGAGCTGAAGAAGGCGGGGCTGAAGCTGCTCATGGAGCCGATCAACACCTTCGACATCCCGGGCTTCTTCGTCAGCCGGACGGAGCAGGCGCTCGCGATCCTCGACGAGGTCGGCGCTGACAACGCCTTCGTCCAGTACGACGTCTACCACGCGCAGCGCATGGAAGGTGAGCTTGCGGCGACGGCACAGAGGCACCTGGTGCGCATCGGCCACGTCCAGGTGGCGGACAACCCCGGGCGGAACGAGCCCGGGACCGGCGAGATCAACTATTTGTTCCTGTTCTCGCATCTCGACCGCATCGGCTACGACGGCTGGATCGGATGCGAGTACAAGCCGGCCACGACCACCGAGGCGGGCCTGGGCTGGCGGCAGCGGCTGGTGAATCCGCAGTGACAAGGAGCATCCCCATGAGTCCGCAACCCCTGAATCTCGGTTTCATCGGCCTCGGCATCATGGGCACGCCGATGGCCGGCCATCTGCTCGGGGCCGGGCACCGGGTATTCGTCCACACCCTTCACCGGTACCCGCCCTCGATTGCCGAGAGCGCCGCTGTGAAGTGCGACTCGGCCCGCGCGGTCGCCGAGCGCGCGGACATCGTCTTCACCATGGTTCCGGATACCCCGGACGTGGAGAAGGTGCTGTTCGGGCAGGGCGGAGTCGCCGCGGGGCTCTCGAAGGGAAAGACCGTGGTCGACATGAGCTCGATCTCGCCCATCGCGACCAAGGAGTTCGCCCGGAAGATCAACGCGCTCGGCTGCGATTACCTCGACGCTCCGGTCTCGGGTGGTGAGGTGGGCGCGAAGAACGCCACTCTGTCGATCATGGTCGGCGGGGACGAGGCCGTGTTCGAGCGGGTGAAGCCGCTCTTCGAGCTGATGGGCAAGAACATCACCCGGGTCGGTGGCAACGGAGACGGACAGACTGCGAAGGTCGCGAACCAGATCATCGTCGCGCTGACCATCGAGGCCGTCGGCGAGGCGCTGCTCTTCGCGGCCAAGGCCGGCGCCGACCCGGCGAAGGTCCGGCAGGCGCTGCTGGGTGGGTTCGCCTCCTCGAAGATCCTCGAGGTCCATGGGGAACGAATGATCAAGCGGACGTTCGATCCCGGGTTCCGGATCGAGCTGCACCAGAAGGACCTCAACCTCGCCCTCTCCAGCGCCCGCGCGCTGGCGGTCTCCTTGCCCAACACCGCGACCGCCCAGGAGCTGTTCAACGCCTGCGTCGCTCACGGCGGAAGGGCCTGGGATCACTCGGCGATGGTGCGCGCCCTGGAGACCCTGGCCAACTTCGAGATCGGGCAGAAGCCGAACCAGGGCTGACCGTCGGCGCCCGGGCGAGCGTCAGATCATCCCGTTCTCGTTGGGCGAGCTCTCGGGGATCGGCTGACCCAGGTCCCACAGCTCGGCGATCCGATTCCCTTCGAAGCGGAAGATGTGAACCACGACCGCGCCGAGCTCCGCGGGGCGCTGCCTGACCCTCGAGTGCACGGCGACCAGATCACCCTCCTCGATCGCCCGCAGCACTTCGAGCTTCTTCTCTGGATTCTGGGCCGCGTTCTCGTCCATGGCGACCATCAGGCTCTCCGCATCAGCGCGGAACCAGGGATTGTGATGCCGGAACCCTGGCCCGACGTGAGCGAGGAACGCCTCGCGGGCCTTGCCCGATGCGGCGAGACGGAGAAAGGAAATGGCGAGCTCCTTCCGCCGGGGGCCCTTCGTGTACCGCGGCTCGTACAGCTGGATGCGAAGTCCACCCGGCGCCTCGAAGTACGTCACCAGTCCGTAGCCGTGGTCCTCGACCGGGCCCGTGAAGCGCACCCCGCGCGCTTTCAGATCCGCGACGGTGCGCTCGATCTCGTCGCAGTAGAACGAGACGTCGTGCGTGCCCGGTTCGTCGCCGGCCTCGACCGGATGCACTCCGAGATCGCCCTCCGGGAAGTCGAAGATCCACCAACCCTCGCCGACGTCGGTCCCGGGGAGACGGACCTGGTCACGGAAGAAGGTCCGGGTCGCCTCCGGATCGGACGAGTACAGCAGCCCGTGCATGCCGCGGATCATCGCCGGCCCTCCGTCGCTCGAACGCGGGGCGATTGGAGCGGAAGCCGGAGAGGTGGGCAAGGGGCGAGCGCCGGGGCGAGGGGTCGTGCCCTGCCCTGGGCCGGCCAGAAAGGCGGGGCCCAGCTTCATGGTGAGCCACCGGGTGGGGCTCGACGAGGCGCCCGATGAGAGCCGACTCACCGTCCGTCGGGCGGCGTCCCTGAGTCCGGCGCCGCCGCCGGCGTCGCGCTCTTCCGGCGGTAGGTGAGCGTGTAGTCGACGGGGCGGGGCAGATGCTTGCTGGTGATCAGCACCTGCATGCGGAGCGTGTCGCCGTCGGGCAGGAGCGTCCACACCACCCTGCGCGCTCCTCCGTCGCCACGGAATTCCTGGACCAGAGTCTCGCCCACGAGGCGCTGGCTGAGCTTGCTGGTCTCGCCGAGCTTCGTCCGGTGGTCCACCTCGCGGCCGTCGTCCGGGCTGACGTCCGGCAGCTGGCACGAGCCGCCGACGGAGATGGTCCCCCCTCCCAGGGCGAGCGAGTAGCGCGAGCAGATCTCGCAGTTTCTGAGCAATCGGTCGTAGGCGATGCCCCGGGCGATGAAGAACATCCCGTCCACCGAGCGCTCCACCGCGGCCGGGACCAGGGCTCGCTCCGGGGCGCCGCCGACGAACAGGTACTCGCCGGCCAAGCGGCGCCGGAGCTCGTCTGCGTCCGTGGCACCTTCGGCGGCCAGGGCGCCGAGGTGCGCGATGACCGTCACCGCCAGCACCGGAATCCAGAGCGCCCGACGTCCACGCGGCAGCGCGATGCGCGGCGAAGCCATGCTCACCGCGCGGAGGGTAGAGCAGGCCCGGGCGGGCCGTCAGCACCGGCGAGGCCAGGGAAGGAGCGCCGAGGTCGTCCGCATCCGCTCCGCCCAGCCCGGGTGGCGAGAGAGCATCCGCCGGTCCATCCAGGGGATGCTGACCAGGACGAAGAGCAGGCTGATGGAGACCGGCCCGACGATCGTCCATGCGGCCCAGCGCGGGTCGGTCGCGAGACCGAAGAGCCACAGGCCCCACCAGAAGGTGATCTCGCCGAAGTAGTTCGGGTGCCGCGACAGGCGCCAGAGCCCGGTCTCCAGCACCGCGGTGGGGTCACGGCGCGAGCGGAGGAAACGGCGCAGCTGGAGGTCCGCGACGGCCTCGATGGTGATGCCGGCCGCGGTGACCGTCACGGCGAGGAGATCCAGGGTCCCGAGGGGTCCACCGGTGCCGCCGAGCGCGGGCCAGGTCGGAAGGAGCCCGAGGAAGACCCAGACCGTGGGGAGGAGGTGGATGACGAGGAGGCTCGCCGGCCAGTAGAGCCGTCCCGTCCGGGCCCGGATCTCCGCGTAGCGGAAGTCCTCGTCTCCGAGTCCGCGCCAGCGCGCCACCCAGTTCGCGGTGAGCCGGACACCCCAGACCGTGACGAGGGCGATCACGAGGACTCCGCGGACCTCCAGCACCGCGGGCGCGCAGCTCGCCCAGGAGACGACGATCGGGAGAGGCGCGACGCTCCAGTACGGATCGTAGAGGCTCGAGTTGTCGTGCCTCACGCTGAAGCCGAACACGACCAGGGTCGCCGCGATGTCCGCGAGCGCCGCGACCTCGATGGGGCCGTGCCCGCGGAGCGCCCAGCCGGTCGCGAGCGCGACGGCGAGGGCCGCTGCGTACGCGACGCCCACCGACGCCAGCGCCCGGCGAGGGCCTGCGGGAAGGAACGCGGGCGCGGACATGGGGCGTGGCACCTCGACGATAGAGCAGCTGTGCCTCCGGGCGAATGGAAAAGATGAGCCCTCCTAATGCCCCAAACTCGACGGGCGGGGGGCGGAGCAGCTACTCGACCGCGCTCCTCTTCGAAGCTGGATCCTGAGCCGACGCCCGGTCGTGCTCCGCGCTTGTCATAGATGCCCGATTCGCCGTCGTCCTTCCTCCTCCCCATTCCCTGGGAGGAATTCTTCACACACGCTCCCCTGCCCATGGGAGTCCTCGCCCGGAACGGTGAGGACGCGCGCTTCCTTCAGGCCAATGCCGCGAGCGCGGCCCAGCTGGGGAAGGACCCCTCGGAGGTCTCGGGCAGGAGTGCGCTGGAGCTCGGGATCCCGCACGCGCTGGTGCAGGGGTGGCTGATGTCCCTCGACGCCGTGCACCAGCTCGGAAAGCCGCTGGATGTGCGCTGGCAGCTCTCCACCAACCACGGACTGCGGAGCTTCACCAGCCGGATCCTTCCGCTTCCTGACCGCGGGAACTCGACGCTGCACTTCGGCTTCATCAACCAAGACTGGACCGGGGCCCGGGACCTGTCGATCGACGACGCGGCGGAGCGCGAGCGGCTCGCCGGCGCGCTGGCCTCGGCCCTGGCGGAGGAGAGCGAGGCTCCGCTGGAGCAGCTCCTCGGGCTCATCGGGATCGTCGCCGACGAGGTGGGGGCGCTGGCCGACACCGACCCGACGCTGGAGCTCGAGGAATGCGGGCGGGTGCTCGCCTCGGCGATGCTCCTCGCGCGCCGGGCGCACCTGCCGATTCACGACCTCCGCGAGTTCCTCCGCCCGGTGGCGTACTCGCCCGGGCCCGTCGACGCCAGCGAGTGCATGCGGAGCGCGCTCCGGCTGGTGAGCTCGCAGGTGAAGCGCTCGTGCGGGATCCGGACGGAGATCCTGCCGGCGACGCTGGTCCAGGCCGACGAGCCGCGGCTGCGTCACGCGCTGGCCCGCGTGCTGCTCGAGACCGCTCGTGGACCCGGAATGGCCCACGCGCGGCTCGGCGATCTGCTCGTCTCGATGACCCGGGAGGTCTCGGTGCTCGAGCTGGTCATCACCCGGACGGATCGCTGCCCGGTGCCGCAGGGGGATCTCGGGACCTGCGAGCGGCTCGTCCGGGAGGCCGGGGGATTGCTCCGGGTGGAGTCCCGCGTCGGGTCCGGGTTCCGGGTGCGGATCGCCCTGCCGCTCGTGCACCTCCGCGGCTGAGGCGCGCTAGAGCCGGACGACCACTTTCCCGAAGTGCGCGCCTGAGGCGAGGTGGCGGTAGGCCGCCGGGACCTCCTCGAAGCCGAACACCCGGTCGATGATCGGCCGGATCTTCGTGGCGGCCAGCGCGCGCACGAACCGCTCCAGCATCTCCACCGAGCCCACGTAGACACCCGCGATGCGGAGGGCGTGGTGGAAGATGGCGTAGGTGTTCACCGGGCCGCTGGTCCCGGTCAGGACCCCGAGGATGCTCATTGTCCCCCCGTAGCGGAGCGCGGCCGTGGACTGGTCGAACGTTCCCGGGCCCCCCACCTCCACCACCAGGTCCACGCCTCGATCGCCGGTCCACGCCTTGGCCGCCTTCCCCCAGTGTGGCTCGGCCCGGTAGTCGATGACGTGATCCGCTCCGAGCTCCTGCGCCCGGCGGCGCTTCTGCTCCGAGCTGGAGGTGACGATCGCCCGCGCACCGGCCGCCTTTGCCAGCTGGAGCGCGAAGACCGAGACCCCTCCGGTGCCCTGGACGAGGACCGTCTCTCCCGGCTTGAGCGACGCCGACTCGAAGAGCGCGTTCCACGCGGTGAGGCCCGCACAGGGAAGGGTCGCGCCCTCCTCGAAGCTCAGGCCATCGGGAGGACGCACCCAGGCCGTCTCGGGCAACACCACCTCCTCGGCGAGCATCCCGTCCCGCCCGCCGCCGAGCGCGTTGGCGTGGTGGAAGTCGGAGAGGGAACCGGAGATCCAGGTGGGGAAGAAGCTGGCGATCACCCGATCGCCCACCCTCCATCGGCTCACCGCCTTGCCCACCTCGAGCACCTCACCCGCGCCGTCGGAGATGGGAATGACCGGGGCAGACCGCTTCACCGCGTTCCGCGCGATGGTCAGGTCCCGGTAGTTGAGCGAGACGGCCCGCACCCGGACGCGGACATCCGAAGGCCCGACCGGCGGCGAGGGCCGCTCGACGAGGGTGAGGGACTCGAATTCGGGCCTGGGGCGGAGCTCGTACGCGCGCATGCCGCTCCTCTAACGCTCTCGCGCCTTCGCATCCGACTCTCGGGCATCCACTCCTCGACAGGGATGCGGGTCAGCCGCGTGCGCCTGCTGGAAAGGCGCCCCGTTCCGGGGAATTGGTCCTCTCCAACGATGCAACGAGGTGCACGATGACGGACCGGGATACTGCGTTTCTCTTCGATCTCGACGGGACCCTCGTGGACAGCGTGTACCAGCACGTGCTCGCCTGGCGCGAGGCACTGGATGCCGATGGAATCGACCTCTCCGTCTGGCGCATCCACCGGAAGGTGGGGATGAGCGGTGGTCTGTTCACCG
>Ga0105104_10003310_pt1 | contig 11542 bp, 13 predicted proteins | sample PPLLaktember2015_3_FD_87034 | JGI IMG/M metagenome (GOLD analysis project Ga0105104, IMG submission 87034) | Freshwater sediment microbial communities from Prairie Pothole Lake near Jamestown, North Dakota, USA - PPLs Lake P7 Core (6) Depth... | ecosystem: Environmental > Aquatic > Freshwater >...
CGCACAGGCCGGTGCATCGCAGCTCGGCGACGACTTCCTCGGCGAGCGGCAGCGACGCGCCGCGCAGCATCCGGCCCTCGACGCCCCGCGTTTCGGCAAGTCCGCGCAGGATCTTCGCCTCTGTCTTCTCGCCGAGGCCCTTGACGGTCTGGATCCTCCCTGCACGCGCCGCCTGTTCGAGGTCGTCGAGGGTCCTCACGCCGAGCACATCGTAGAGGAGCTTGGCCGTCTTGGGTCCGACGCCGTCGACGCGCGTGAGGGCGTGGAGGTCGATGGGAAGCTTCGCCTTCAGTTCGTCGTGGTATCGGAGGCGCCCCGTCTCGACGACCTCGGCGATCTTCTTCGCGATCGCCTCGCCGATGCCGGGAAGCTCGGCGTGCGTTCCGTCCGCGACGAGGTCCTCGATCGGCTCGGCAAGCGCCTCGACGACCTCGGCGGCGCGGCGATAGGCGCGCGGCTTGAACGCGACGCCCTCGAGGTCGAGGAGGTCAGCGATCTCGTACAGGATCCGGGCGACCAGCTCGTTCTTCATCGCTCCACGTCACGCCCCTTCGTCCATCGGGCTCGTCGACGTCGCACGGCAGAGTGCGAGAGCGTCGCGCCTCCACGTCGCGAGCGAGCTCCCCGCTCCTGGGCGCTCCTTAGGCACATCCCAAGGCGGCCATCGACGGCTCCATTCTCGCCGGCTCGCCGCCCCCAGCCAAGCCGCACCTTGCTCGGAGATCGATCGTCATCTACCGTAGCGACATGGCGGAGCGTGAACGCTACGGTAGGCGAGCGGCCCTGATCTACGGCACCTTGATCGATGCGGCGCTCCGACCGCTGCGCAAAGCGATCACTCAGGCTTGCCGCGCGGAGGGAGCCGCCGACGTCCTCGACATCGCCTGCGCGACGGGGGCGCAGTGTCGCCACCTTGCTCGCGCGGGGATCCATGCTACGGGCGTCGACCTGTCGGGCCCGATGGTCGCCTCGGCTCGGCGCAGAGGCGGAGCCGACACCGACTACCTGCTCGGGTCGGCCCTAGACCTGCCGATCCCCGCCGCGTCGTATGACGCCGTTCTCCTATCCCTTGCGCTGCACGAGCATCCGGAAGACGAGCGCGCGGTCATGCTTCGGGAAGCCTTGCGCGTTCTCCGGCCGAGGGGGGTCCTTCTCGTCGCCGACTTCGCCCGTCCGGCACGAACGCGTCTCCACGCACCCTGGGCGATCGTTCGGCTCATCGAGAGGAGCGCGGGGCCCGAACACCACACGGGGTTCTGCGACTTCGTACAGCACGGTTCGCTGGAGGGACTTCTGGCCCGCTGCGGGCTGACGCCCTCTCGGGTGACGCGAGCCGTCTTCGGGACGGTCAGCATTGCCGTTGTCCGCCCCCTCGCCGGAACCCTCCCGCAGGCTCTGTCCAATTGACAGCACCGCGCCGTACGTGCTAGACCTGTAGGCTTGGGGTCGAACGGAAGGCGGTCGGCCCGCAGCGACTGTGGGAAGGAGGAAGGGATGGAGCGCATCCTTCGCGTCAACATGACCAGCCGGACGGCGACGTTCGAGCCGATGCCTGAGGCGTACCGAAACCGAGCGGGGCGGTGGTTGACATCCAGCATCGTGCACGATGAGGTCCCGCCGACTTGTCACCCCCTGGGGCCGAACAACAAGGTCGTCTTCTCGCCGGGGATCGTGACCGGCACGGCGTCCCCGACGTCATCTCGCATCTCGGTGGGCGGGAAGTCGCCGCTGACCGGCGGGATCAAGGAGTCGAACGCCGGGACCGGCTGGGGGCGGCGGCTCGCGCGCCTCGGGATTCGCGCGATCGTCGTCGAGGGCCAGCCGAAGGAGAAGGGGCTCTGGCTCCTCAAGGTCGACGCGAAGGGAGCAACCCTCGAGCCCGCCGACGCGTGGGCCGGGAAGCGCTTGTCCGAGGTCTATCCTGCGCTCTTCGCCCGCTTCGGCGGCAAGGAGAAGGTCGACATCTGCGCGATCGGCGCGGCGGGCGAGTTCCGCATGGCGGCCGCCGGGGTCTGCTTCAACGACCAAGAAGGCCGTCCGAGCCGCTACGCCGGCCGAGGAGGTCTTGGCGCGGTGCTCGGGAGCAAGGGTCTGAAGGCGATCGTCGTCGACGACACGGGCGCCAAGGAGATTCCACTCGCCGACAAGGCCACGTTCGATCAGGGGCGGAAGAAGCTTGGCGCAGCGCTCGGCGAGCATGCGATCACCAAGCCGAAGGGAGCACTCAACAGCTACGGCACCGCTGTACTGGTGAACATCCTGAACGAGGCCGGCGGGCTCCCGACGCGCAACTTCCGCGAAGGCCGCTTCGAAGGAGCGGCGAAGATCGCTGGAGAGGCAATCTTCGCGGGCAACAAAGAACGCACCGGAGCAGAGCTGTACAACCACGCCTGCTCGCCGGGGTGCGTGATCCGCTGCTCGAACACGTGGCACCGCCCGGACGGAAGCGAGCACACCTCATGCATTGAATACGAGTCCGACTGGGCCTTCGGCGCCGACTGCGGGATCGACAATCTCGATCAGATCGCCGAGCTGAACCTGCTGTGCAACGACTACGGGCTCGACACCATTGAGATCGGTGGCACGCTGGCCGTGGCGGCGGACGGCGGGTTCTGGCGGTTCGGCGACGGAAAGCGAGCGATCGAGCTCCTGCACGAGATCGGAAAGGGAACGCCCCTCGGCCGCATCCTCGGGAACGGCGCCGTCGTGACCGGGCGTGCGTTCGGCGTGGCCCGCGTCCCGCACGTGAAGGGCCAGAACATGCCGGCCTACGAGCCGCGGGCCGTCAAGGGGATCGGGATGACCTACGCTGTCTCGACCATGGGCGCCGACCACACCTCGGGCTACACGATCGCCCCCGAGATCCTCGGCGTCTCGGGGAAGCTCGATCCACTCAACCCAGACAAGGCCGAGCTGGCCCGCAACTTCCAGTACGCCACCGCGTTCATCGACTCGACCGGCCACTGCCTGTTCATCGCGTTCGCGATCCTCGACATCGCCTCGGGGTTCGAGGGGACCGTCGAGGAGTGCAACGGCGTCCTCGGCACGAAGTGGACGATGAACGACGTGGCCCGGATCGGGAAGGAGGTCCTCGACCTCGAACGGGACTTCAACCGGAAGGCCGGATTCACGGCGTTCGACGATCGACTGCCGGAGTTCATGCGAACCGAGCCGCTTCCGCCTCACAACACCGTGTGGGACATTGCGGACGAGGAACTCGATCGGGTGTTTTCCTCCTAGGGGAGACTGGGCGGCCGCCCGCGGGCGGCCGCCTTTCCACATGATTGACGTCCACCTGTACGGCAAGCTGCGCCGATTCGCTCCGCAAGGAAGTCCGAACTCCGACTCCGTGGTCTCCATGCCTCATCGGGAGGGGGACACGGTCGGCTCTGTGGTCGAGCGCCTCGGGATCCCAGAGGCGGACCTCGGCGCGAACCTCTTCGTCGACGGTCACTACGCCGACCGCCGAACGCCCGTCGCGGACGGCGCTCGCCTCGGCCTCTTCCCCGACGACATGCAGCTTCTCTACAAGTGGTACTTCCGACCCAAGGAGAACAGCTCTTGAATGTCGAGGTGCGGCTCCACGGGTCCCTGGTCGCCGCCCGGCCGGGGCTTCGTGCCGGCGAGCCATTCCGCGTCGACCTCCCCGAAGGGGTCGCAGTCCGTGATCTCATTCTGAATCTGGCTCTCGCAGCCGAGGAGATCCACCTTGTGATGGTGAACGGGCGCATCGTTCACGACCGGGACGCCCCGCTTGGAGGCGGCGACCGCGTCGGCCTCTTCCCGCCGGTGGGAGGCGGATGACGGTGCTTGGAGGTGTTGGGGTAGAATGACTGCGGGCAACGGAGGGACCATGAAGATCGCCATCGTTGGAGCAGGAGGGCACGGGGGCGCAGTCCTCGATTGCCTGTCGGTGGTGCACGGAGACGCTCTCGAACCTTTCTTCTACGATGATGCGCCCGAGCGCCGTTCCGTCTTTGGCATTCCGATCGCGGGTCCCATGTCTCTCCTTCTCGCGGATCGCTCGACGGAGCTTGTCTTCGTCGCCATAGGAGACAACCGGCGCCGACAGGAGGTCACTCGACTTCTGCTGAAGGCAGGCAAATCGCTCGTCACCATCGTGCATCCGTTCACGGCCATCTCTCCGCGCGCCACGATCGGAACCGGCACGATTGCCGTCGCCGGAACGGTAGTGAACGCCGGGGCCCGCGTTGGCGACGGCGTCATCCTAAACACCCACTGCTCCGTGGGCCATGACTGCGTCGTCGAGGACTTCGCCCAAGTCGCTCCGGGAGTGAATCTCGGAGGCGGCGCAATCCTCGAGGAGGGCGCGTTCCTCGGAATCGGGGCCAAGGTCGCTCCGCTCGTCTCCGTCGGCGCATGGGCCGTGGTCGGGGCGGGATCTGTCGTCCTCGAAGATCTGCCCCCCGGTTGCTTCGCGTACGGCGCTCCGGCCAAGATTGTTCGCTCGCTTGAGATCCAGCCGCCAGGCTGACGCGGCCGTTCGGCTCTCGGGAGGGGACGGTGCGGGGACTGGAACGAGCGAGGGCTCTCGGCTTCTCAGCGCTGGACGGTGTCCGTGCGTCTCCGGTCCGCCGTCAGATCGCTGAACTCGACGCGGTCGATCGCATGGCGTCGGCCGAGAGGCTCCGCTGGCAGAGAGAGCGGCTCGCGGCGATCCTCGCGCACGCGCGCGACACGACGCCCTTCTATCGGGATCGGATCCCTCCCCGCGTCGACGCGGAGACCGCGCCCGGAGTGCTCGCCAGCCTCCCGATCGTCGATAAACCACTGATCAAGGATCGTTTCGACGAGTTCCTCTCCGCCGCCTTCCCGCGAAGGGCGCTCGTGCCGGGTCACACGAACGGATCGACCGGCGCGCCGTTCGCGCTCTTCATGGATCGCAGGCGTCGGGACCGCGTGCGCGCCGAGACGCTCTTCTTCGGGCGATGGGCCGGATACCGGATCGGCGAGCCGCACGTCGTTCTGCGCCTCCTCTTCTGGCATCCGAAGCCCTTCATCGTGCGACTCCTCGAGAACCAGTTCGTTCTCGAGCCGCGCGCCCTCGGAAGCGTCGAGATCGATCGCCTTCTCGTCCGCATCGCGCGGTCGAAGGCCGTCACGATGATCGGATACCCATCGATCCTCGACCTCTTGGCGCGGCGCCGCCTCGAGACGGGGAGGCCTGCGTCGTTCCCCATGAGGTCGGCCATCTCAATCAGCGAGATTCTCCTGCCTGGAGTTCGCGAGACGATCGAGCGCGGCTTCGGCTGCCCCGTCTTCGAGCGGTACAGCGCGGCCGAGGTTGGATACATCGCCCACGACTGCGAGAACCACAGGCTCCACCTGAACGTCGGCAGCTTGTGGTTCGAGTTTCCTTCCCCGGACTCCGGCACGGTCGGGGCGGGGACCGACGAGCGGAGGATCGTGGTCACCGACCTTTTCAACTACGGAATGCCCTTCCTCCGCTACGAGCTTGCCGATCGGGTGATTCCCGACGAGGGCGCCTGCTCGTGCGGCCGAACCTCGCCGCTCCTTCGGTCCGTCCTGGGGCGCGTCTCGGACCGGATCACGCTTCCGGACGGGCGAGACATCGATGCGACCGGACTCGGAGGCATCTTCTACGACCTCTCCGCCATCCGGCAATTCCAGCTCGTGCAGACCGCGCCCGATCGCTACGCCATCGTCGTCGTCCCCGAGCCGACGTTCGGCGAAGAGACCGGGCGCGTGATTCTTCGCCGCGCCCAATCGCTCTTGGGCGACCGTGCGACCGTCGATCTGTCCCTCGTGGAGCGCATCGACCCTCTGCCCGCAGGAAAGCACGCCTACATCCTGTCGGCCATCCATCAACGCGATGGGGACTCCCGAGCGTGAGCCTCTCGGCACTCGAAGGGCGGCGAAGCGAGGCGAGTGAACCCGAGGGGCTTCGACGTCCACTCATAGTCAGACAACCCAACGGGAGGGGTCGAATGGAGGGCGCGGCGTGAAGACGGACGAAGCGTTGCTGCGCGCCGTCGCTCGCGGAGACCGAGTCGCGTTCCGTGAGCTGTACGAACGCCACGCCGACCGGGTCTTCCGGTTCGCGCTCTCGCTTCTGCGAGCCCCCCATCTGGCGGAGGAGGTGCTGCAAGAGACGATGGTTGCTGTTTGGAAGAGCGCAGACAGGTTCAAGGGCGCGTCGAAGGCGACGACGTGGATCCTCGGAATCGCGAAGAATCAGGCCTACGCCCTCCTGCGCCGGGAGAAACGAGGGGAGCGAACCCCCGAGGACCCGATCGCCGAGCCGGATCCGGCCGAGACCGCAGAGATCTGCGTTCGGGTCGAGGACGCTGTGGCGACCCTCCCGCCTCATCTGCGCGAGGTGCTGCACCTCGTCTTCTACGAGGAGATGACCCTCGCCGAGGCGGCCGATGTACTCGGCATCCCCGAGGGGACGGTCAAGTCGCGGATGTTCCACGCGAGGAAGGCGCTCGCAAAGGTGCTGACATGAAGACCTGCGAATGGGTTCTCGAAATCCTTCCCTGGTACGCGACTGGCAAGTTGGAGCCGGACGACGCCGCGGCGGTCGGCGAGCACCTGCGGGGCTGCGACGCGTGCCGCCTGCAGCTTGCGGAGGTCCTCCGGCTGCGGCACGGCCTGGCCAGCGACGCCGATCTGCCTGGCTCCGTGCGCGAACGAGTCTGGAGACAAGTCACACTCGGAGCGGGAATCCGCGACGAGGCGCGCATCGACGTGGGGTCTTTCGCCATCGGGTTCCGGCTTGGGCTCAACGCGCGGCGTTCGGCGCCGGTTCGCGCCAGCCTTCGCGTGATGGGACAAGAGGTGCACATCGTCGGGCGCAAGCGCGGCAAGTCGCCGAGATCGGAGGAGAAGCCGTGACGGACGCGCGCGTCGCTCCCGGACACACTCCGCTCGACCTCGTGCGCGCCACGGGGATGACGGAGGGTGTCGTATCGCGTGTGGCCGCACGCTGCGACGGCGGCCTCACCTACGCGGCCGCGATGAACCTCGCGGCGTTCTACCAGCGTCTTGTCGACGGCGGGATCCCGGCGACGGCGGCGGACGCGATTGCCGCTGCTCAGTCGCCGAGCGGCACGAGCCGCCCGCACGATCAGGCCGACGCCGTCGTGTGGTTCGTCGAGCAGGCGCGGCAACAGGGGATGGACCCGTCGGCGGCGGTCGCCGCCGCGGTGACTCGTTGGACGAGCTCTTCCGAGATCGCGCTTCCGGCAGGGGATTGCGTCTCCCCGCTCCGGCGCTCTCGGGCGGACGTCCCCGCGCGAGGATCCGTTCCTACAACTGAGTGGGAGAGGAGGAGCATGACCGATCACGAGAAGCGAAACGGCGTGGAGGCCGAGCGCGGCAAGCTCGAGAAGGAGCGGGAGCGCCTCGAGAAGGAGCGAGAGCGCCTCGAACAAGAGCGCGAGAAGATTGAGAAGCTCCAGGAGGAGATGGAGGCGCGCATCGAGCGCCAGGAGGAACGACTCGAGGAGATGGAGAACGAGCTCGATGCTCGCGAGGAAGAGCTGGACGGGCGCGAGGAGGAGTTGGAGGAGCTTGAGGTCGAGGGCGCCGAAGGGATTCGCGAGGTGCTCGACGTCGTCTCCGAACGGATCCCAAGTCTGATGCGCGGCATACAGGACACCGTCTACTCGCCGGAGAACCTGAAGAAGACGTCCGACGCCCTGGTGGGATTCTTCAAGAACCTCGTCGATGCGGGAATGGACTCCGATGAGGCGGCGGAGATGACCAAGATGCAGATGCTGATGCTGCAGAAACAGGCCTTGTGGACGGCGGAACCGGTCCACCCAGGCGCTCGACCCCGTCACGCCCGGCCGGCGCGCCCCGCACGGCCGGCGGACCCGGCCGAACCCGCAGAGCCGGCAGAACCCACGGAGGAGGACGTAGTCTAGGCACACCCGGTTGAGGAGATCCGCCGCGTAGTCGACCGAGTCCGCGCCCTCGCCTCACGGGGACGCGGATTCGTCGTTCCGCGAGTCGCGCGCTGCCGCGCGGAACGCGCCGCGCGCGACCACCGCACCGAGGGTGACGAGGATTGCCCCGCCGACAAGCTCCCACCTCCAGGCGACGCCGAGAACCGCCATCGCAAAGCCGGCCGCGACGACCGGGATGAGGTTCGACAGGGCCCCGAGAGCCGGGACATTGCCGTCCCTCATCGCGAGGTCCCAGAGCCAGTACGCGAGCGACGTAGGCAGACACGCCATGTAGAGGATGACGAGCGCTGTCGGCACGTCGAGGCGCGCCGCCGCCCAGTCCGGCCCCGCGACCGCGGCCATGATGAGGCCCGCCACGGTCAGGAAGAGCCCGATCGCCCCACTGGGAACCGTCTGCCGATGCACCCGCACGAGGACCGAGTACAACCCCCACGCCACCCCGGCGACGAGACCCAGTCCGAGCGGGAGAGACGGGGTCCGAAACACTGCGGCCAGTTCTCGGAGGCCGCCGACGTTCGTCGACGCCGCCACGGCGATTCCAGAGAGTGCGAGCAGCGATCCAAGGACGAGGGGCAGTCCGCGCGGCCTCTCGTGCAGCAAGAGAACCGCGAAGACGAGAATCATCGTCGGCCAGAGGTAGTTGGCGAGGCCGGCGGCAATCGCCTCGACGCGCGTCGTCGCAAGCCCCACGGCGCAGTACATCGCAACCATGTAGAGGACGAACAGCGGCCCCGCGTACGCAAGGTGCCGGGTGGAGAGCCGGCGCATCCACCCGAGTCCCCGGTGACGCACGCATGTCGCCGTGAAGAGCAGCAAGCCGCCCGCCAGGAGCACGACGGCCGCGCCCGGAAAGGCGCCAAGCCGCTCCATCACGACCCGTGAGGCTCCGACCGTCGTGGACCAGATCGCCATCGCCAGGAGCCCGAGGCCGGTCGCCGTTCGAACGTTTTCCGAACGCATGCCGCATTCTAGCGGGTCGAGGCGCTTCGTCGCTCACGGGCCGCTCGGGTATTCTGACGAGCCATGAGAGACAGCGCTCCCGACGTGTTCGACCGGATCCGCGGCGCTTGCCGCGACGTAGCGGAGGCAGCGCGCTTCGTCCGCATCGACGAGGCCGCCCTCACTCGCTACGGCGAGCCGCTCGACGCCCCGCGACTCTCGCCGCCCGAGTACGATCGCGACGCGCACTTCCTCGGGCGCCCGGCGGAGACCGTCGCCTACATCGTGACCCTCGACGCCGTCAACTTCGGTTCGGGGTACTTCCCGCACCTTGCGAAACGCCCGGGCCGGTCGGGGTACTTCACCGTCGCGATGGCTCTTACCGACCGTTTCCGCCGACGCGGGTCGTTCGCGGCCGAGGAGCTCGCCGTCGTGACCGGATCGACGTGCGCCGACCTGTTCGGCCAGGACCTGCGAAACCCCGTGATCGCCGAGCTCATGGACCTCTTCGCGCGCGCGTGGAACGATCTCGGACGCGACCTCATCGAGCGGTTCGGCGGATCGTACACCCGCCTCGTCGAGGCCGCCGACGGCTCGGCGGCAAGCCTGGTCGAGATTCTCGACGCACAGCCGTTCTTCCACGACGTGGCGTCGTACGACGGCCGTGACGTCCCGTTCTACAAGCGAGCCCAGATTCTCGCCTCGGACCTCGCCCTCGCTCTGCCGGGCGAAGGGTGGGGACGATTCGACGACCTCGACCGGCTCACGATCTTCGCCGACAACCTCGTCCCCCACGTTCTGCGCGTCGACGGCGTCCTCGCCCTTGACCCGAGTCTCGCCGCGCGAATCGAACGAGAGGAGCTCCTCGACGCTGGTTCGGTCGAGGAGGTCGAGATGCGGGCCTGTGCGGTCCACGCCGTCGAGCGGCTCGTCGCCCTACTCCAGGCTCGAGGACAGGCGGCCACGGCACGCGATCTCGACGTCTACCTCTGGACGCGGGGACAGGCCGCCTCGTACAAGTCGACGGCGCGCCGCCATCGAACCCGCTCGGTCTACTACTGACGCGGTCCCTCCGGGGCGTCCCCCACCGTCGCGAGGTCGCGGATCCGTTCGATCACGCTCGGACCGATCCCGGCCACGGCATCGAGGTCCTCAATCCGCGCAAACGGGCCGTGCAGTTCTCGATATGCGACGATCCTTGCCGCAAGCGCCTCTCCAATTCCGGGCAGGGTCGCAAGGCTGTCCGCGTCCGCCGCGTTGATGTTCACCTTCGACGCGTCGCGGAGGGTGGGCGCAATGACGCGGACCTCGGAGAAGACAAACGACGTGCGTGAGTCCGGCGCGCGGGCTGCGGGCTCCGGCCGAAGGACGAGAGCCCCGGCGGCGAGAAGACCAACCCCAACAAGGACGACGACTCCCCGCTGCCGCTCGCGTGCCCCAGGATCCATGCCCTCCCCCTCCCACTGCTTTGCCTTTCTTGTATCGGTTTTACGGATCGGCAGGCAAGTGAGAGGCGCGACCGCGAAGGTCGCCAAGGCGAGTTGGCGAATCAAGCTTGCGCTAGCTCTTCAGATTGAGGAGCTCTTCCCAGAGCTTGAGCCTCTCGAGGAGGGAGTACTCGGTCATGTCGAGGTGGATCGGGGTGATCGACACGTAACCCGCGGCCGTCGCTCCGAGGTCCGTTCCGTCCTCCTCGCCCACCGTCAGCGGATCTCCGGTGACCCAGTAGTACTCGCGGCCGTGCGGGTCCTTGCCCGTCACGAGGTAGTTCGAGTACGCCTCGCCGCCGAGCCGGGTCATCTTCACACGGAGCGCCCGCCCCGCGGGCGCGTAGGGCACGTTGACGTTCAGCAGGATTCCGGGCGGAAGGGGTTCTCCCTCGAGCAGGTACGCGGCCAGTCGCTTCACGAACTCGGCCGCGCGGCCGTAGTCGAGGTCGTCGCTGGGAGCCCGTACGGTGTCGTAGGAGACCGCGACGGAGGCAATCCCCATCCGTACGCCTTCCATCGCCGCGGCCACCGTCCCCGAGTACGAGACGTCACGGCCGAGGTTGAGCCCTGAGTTGATTCCGGAAACGATCAGGTCGGGCTTCTTGTCGAGGAGGCCGAGGAGCGCCAAAGAGACGCAGTCCGACGGGGTTCCGCTCGTGGCGTACCCGATGCTCCCGTCGAGGAGCGGCACGCGATCCACACGCAACGGCTTGTGGAAGGTGCGCGTGCGACTCGCCGCCGACCAATTCCGATCGGGAGCGAAAACCTCCACGCGCCCAAGCGGCGCAAGCGCCGCCCGCAGAGCGACCAGCCCAGGAGCGGCGATGCCGTCGTCATTCGTAATCAGGATGGTCTTGGCGGCGGGCTCAGGACTCATGGCGATGCAACCTCCTCCGGCGGCGCGTCCGTGCCCAGACGGTAGAAGAGCAGCTGGTTGTCTCCGTATCGGCGCCGATCCACAAGAAGAAGACGACCGCAGACCGAGGCCAGCGACTCGAGTTCGTGGATCTCCGCAATCACGACCGGGTCGTCCGTCAGGAGTCGCCCGTCGGCGAGTCGGTCGAGCGTCTTCGGGGCGAGCCCTTGGTGGTACGGCGGACCGACAAAGACGAGGTCGAACCTCCGCCCGACGCGGGCCAATCGGTCGAGGACCTCGAG
>Ga0105104_10003311_pt1 | contig 11542 bp, 15 predicted proteins | sample PPLLaktember2015_3_FD_87034 | JGI IMG/M metagenome (GOLD analysis project Ga0105104, IMG submission 87034) | Freshwater sediment microbial communities from Prairie Pothole Lake near Jamestown, North Dakota, USA - PPLs Lake P7 Core (6) Depth... | ecosystem: Environmental > Aquatic > Freshwater >...
CAGATCGAGGCGAACTACTACAGGGGTGCCGACGCGACGACGCTCGCCGCCATCGAGCGGATCGCGGCGGGCTGATGGAGATGGACGCCGACGAGGTCTGGGGAGAGAGACCCTTCAGTCGCCCGTTCGATCGCGCCAAGCTCGAAGCGGGGGTGCTGAACCTGACTGCGCGGCTCTACGGCGGCGACCGCGAGAAGGCGAGGCACGCCATCGAGACCCAGCGCCGGATCGCCGAACACGAGCGCGCCATCGCCGCGCACAAGAGCGCCATCGCCGAGCTTCGCGAGCAGATGCCCCGACCCGGTGGTCGCCGGGTCGACGAGTGGCGCGCGGATGCCGTCGGCCGGATACGCCGACGCGCCGAGCGCGAGGGCATCAGCCACAGGGTGGCGGCTGTGCGGTTCGTGGTCGAGGGCCATGCGACGGGCGGCCATGCCGGCACGGTGCCGACCGCCGAAGCGGTGATCGAGAAGCTGGTCGACGACGTCCTGAAGACCGGTGGCTCGGCCGAGGTGAAGAGGCTGCGCGATCTTGCGAGGACCCTGCACGACGCCGCCAAGCACCCGCAAAAATAAGTGGGGGAAAAACTGCCCGGGGGCTATTACTCCCCCGCCTAGTCGCCCGACAGTCGCGCATCTTTGCAACGAGGTGCGCCCATGAAATTCTGCAGAACGCTCGGCGGTGACTTCATCCGCGCCGAGCATGTCTTGATCGTGCAGCCGAACGCCGAAGACCCGCGCGTCGGCGACGACGTGACCATCTCGGCGACCTTGCTCGGTGGCTTCGGCTGCTCGATCCGTTGCGGCGACCTGCGTCGAGCGCTCGACATCGACATCGACGTCGACATCGAGCGGGCGACCAGGGCGAGCAAGAAGGCGGTGAAGCCATGAGCACCGCCGCCAAGGCCAGCAGGAAGACGCTCCCCGCCGCCGGCCTGGAGGGCCGCCTGCGGTTGAAGCCAGCCGAGGTCGCACGCCTTGCCGGCTGCTCGATCAGGACCGTCTGGTCGGCCATCGCCGCCGGCAAGCTCAAGGCATACAGGCTCGGCGGCGACGGCAACACGGGCGTGCTCCCGGCCGACGTCCAGGCGTGGATCGAAGGACGCAAGCCGTGAGCCCCCTGAGGACCAAGAACACCGCGAGCGGCGTCGACGAGCAGTACGCCCGCAGGCTGGTGCGCCAGCACGTCGAGGCGCTGCGCGTCAAGGACGACGAAGCGGGCAGCACGGTGCTGACCCTCCAGGCGCTGCGCGCATCGCCGCTCTACCTGCGCGAGCAGGCCGGGGTGAAGGTCGGCGCTGGCCTCAAGAAGGGCACTCGCGCATGGCACGTCGACCCCGTCAAGGAGGGCGGCAACGCGCTGATGATCTTCTCGGCCGACTACGACGCCCGATCGCTTCGCGTCCTGCAGCCCTCGCTGATGCAGCCCGCCCTGGCGATCCTGACGAGACACGCCCTGGAGCGGCTCTACCTGCGGTTGAAGACCAACGCATGGTCCGACGTCGCGCGCGCGCTGGTGCCGTTGACCATGCTCGACCGGCCGGCCTACCCGAACGACGAGTTGGAGGTCGAGACAGCCGCCGGTCGCTGGTGCTGCGTGACCGAGTGGGTCACCACCAGCTTCGCCCCCGAGTCGGCGCTGGCGTGGATCGTCAAGACCTTCATCGCGCCGAAGGGCATGCACTGAACATGACCACCACCACCATGAGCCCTGCTGTTGGTGATGACATCACCAACAGCACCGAGCAGATCGAGCGCTTCGGCTACATCGACGGCAGGCGCGACCAGCACCGGGATGCGGTGAACAAGCTGCGGTTCCGTCTTGCGGACCCGAAGCACCCGAAGCACCGTGAGGCCAAGAAGCTGATGGGCCGAGTCGAGCGCGGCGAGATCACGCCGATGTCGGCCATCCGGCTCGCAGACACCAAGCCGATGCGGCGTCGGCTGGCGACCGCCAAGTGCGCGGTGCGCGGCCTCGACGACGACACCTGGGTTGAGTTCCTCCAGTGGCTCGTGGTGTGGGGGAAGGGCGAATGACCGCAGCCAATCGAAGCATTGGTGATGTCATCACCACCACGAGCCGGCCCAAGCTCGGCCTCAAGCCGACCGAGCGCGACCGCGCCGTCAAGCAGGGCCTGCTCGGTGGCCTGCTCGGTGGCCTGGGTCCGATCGCGCCAGAGCCCGCAGGAGCCCCGATCGGCACCGGGACGCTACCTGACCCTCGACCGGAGGCGATTGACACCGCCACGGGGCACCAATCGCCTCCCGGCCCGGTTCCGGAAGCCAAGCCGACGCTGGTGGAGCAGTTGTGCGCCGACTTCGGCGTCGACTGGTTGCCGTACCCGCTGGCGATCGGCGTCGGCCAGGACAAGCCACGCGAGGTGCGCCAGCGGCTCGGGCTCCTCGTCAGGCGTCGGATCTACCTGTTCGCGTTGGCGCACTCGCCGAGCCGCTTCCACCCCGACGGCTCGATCGCGGGACCGGTCTCCGACGAGCACCGGGCCTGGGCAGTCACCCAGCTTGAGCACCTCGCCAGGAAGAAGGCCGACGAGATCGCGACGAGGGAGAAGACGAAGCCGTGATCGCAACTACCAGTGACGAAATGCTCGAGGCCCGGCCCCCGGGCCGGGGCCTTCCCGACCGTTCCGGAGCGCCTGGGCGGCCTTCGACGGACACATGAAGCAGGTGACCGAGGCGAGTGTTGGAAGCACTCCCCCGGTCTGGTCAGCAACCCCCGACATTCAGACCCGAGATCACCGACATGAAGAAGGATAGCAAGCCTCGGGCTACACGCCCGCTGGTCGTGTCGACCATCACCGCACCGATCGGCAAGGCCACCCGCAGCACCGCCCCGAAGGGTAAGCGGCCAGGGCGCACCAGGGGGCGGGGCAATGGGTCTGCCAGCCCTTCGGTACCGGCCGCTGCAGCGGCCGCGCTGATGATCGGCGTCACCACCTTCGCCAACGCCAAGGTGACCGACGGCAAGTTCGCGGAGCAGCCCTGGGACGTGCTGGCAGACGCATTCGCGAACCCGCCCACGACCAGCGCCGACAAGCTGCAGCAGCCGCTGTTCAGGCTGGCCCGGTTCGCCGACGACTCGCGCGCCAACGGGTCGCCGCCGCCCCACACCATCTGGGGCATCGAAGCCGACTACGACGGCGGCATCGTCACGCTGGAGGCTGCAGCGGGGCTGCTCCAGGCCGCAGGCGTCGAGGCGGTGCTGTTCACCACCGCCCGCCACACGCCCGAGAGACCCCGCTGGCGCGTCGTGGCGTCCGCGAGCACGGCATACCCGCACGGCGATCGTGCGGACCTCCTGGGCCGCGCCAACACGATCCTGGGCGGCATCCTGTCGCCCGAGTCCTGGGACGAGTCGCGCTGCTACTTCGCGGGCCGCCTGGAGGGCGTCGAGTTCACGTCGGCGCGCACCCACGGCGCATGCATCGACATGCTGCCGATCACGCCGACGGTGCCCGAGGCCAAGGCCACGCCCCGGGAGAGAACCAAGGCCATCAACTGGGCCAAGGACAAGCCCATGGCGTGCTGGGCGTTGGCCGTGCTGGTCGCCGCAGAGCACGCGGGCACCCCGAGCCCGTACAGCAACGACCATGACAGCCCCCCGGACGGGCTCGGCTGGCTGGCGGTCGGTCAGGCCCTGCACCACGGCAGCGGCGGCAGCGCCGATGCATTGGAGATGTGGGAGACATTCAGTGCCGAGTTCCCGGCGTCGAACACCGACGGCCAGGAGCGCAAGACATGCGCCTACGCATGGGCCAGCTTCGACCCGCAACACCAGAAGCCACGCACCATCGGGACGCTGCTCAAGTTCGCCGGCACCGCCTGGAAGACGCTGCCCGACACCGAGCAGGCGCGCCTGCCCCACCCAGGCAGCGCGGCGGCACCAGCCGAGTGGCCCGAGCCGATGGACTTCTGGGTACAGGGCGACGTGCCCGCATTGCCTCGCGGCGTGCTGCCGGCAGTGCTCGACACGATGGTGTGGCACCTGCGTGACGTCAGCGGCTTCGCGCCTGAATTCACGGCAATGGCCGGGCTGGGCGTGCTCGCGGCGGGCATCCCCGTCAACGTCGCCGTCTACCCGAAGCGGGGCGACTACGAATGGGCCGAGTCAGCCACCCTGTGGGTGATGTTGTACGGACCACCCAGCGTGAAGAAAAGTCCCGTGCTGAAGCGCCTTTACAAGCCCGCGCGGCAAGTCGCAGTGGGAGACAACGAGCAGCACAAGCGGGAGATGGCCCAGTGGCTGGCGCGGAAGAAGGCGGCAGGCAAGGACTTCGACGTGGCGGCAGACCCCGCGCCCGCGAAGCGCCACGTCCTCGTCACCGACGCCACGAACGAGGCAATCAGCGAGGTACTGAAGCACGAGGTCAACCGCCACGGGCGGCTGCTGCTGGCCTGCGACGAAGGCGTCGGGTTCATCACGGGTACAGGCTACAACGGGGCGGCCCTGGTGCGCGAACTGGGCGACCGGATGGAGGGCTACAGCGCCGAGCCGCGCAACATCCTGCGCATCGGCCGTGGCGAGGTGTACTGCCCCGTGTGGAACTTCGGATGCATCGGCAGCAGCCAGCCCGAGACACTCAAGGCGGCATTCAAGCGCCTGCCCAATGCAGGCATGTTGCAGCGGTTCTTCTGGATCGAAGGCGTTGCCACGCCCGACACCGAGATGCCGACCGACCACCGCATCGTGGGTGCGTTCGACAGCGCCGTGCTGGGCATGTACGAGTTGCCGGTGGACCAGCACCGCATGATCCACTTCGCCCCCGACGCCGCGCCAGCGCGGCGTGCATTCGCGGACTACTGCGACCGGATGGTGACGCTGCTCCAGCACGACGAACCCCTGCTGGCATCGCACTTCGGGAAGTGGTCCGGGATGTTCGCGCGCATCTGTCTGGTCTTCCACATGACCGAGAACAGCGCGGCCGACGACATCAGCCTGGATGTAGCGCGGCGGGTCACGCGCCTGTTCCGCGAGTTCCTCGTGCCGCAGACGTTCAGGTTCTACCGCATGCTCGGGGCGGGCACCGCAGACACCGACATTGCGCCCGTCACCGCACGCCGCGTGGCGCAGACCGCATCAGCCATCCTGCGCTACGGCATCACCGTCGCCACCACCACGGCACTGCACCGTCGCCTGCGCTTCTGGCGCGATGCAGACATCCCCGAGAAGTCGCTCATCCTCAACGCCCTGGTGGACGCAGGGTGGCTCGCCCCGCGAGTAGTGACAGACGAACAGGGCCGCAGCACCGAGGAAGGCGTCGGCCGGGGGCGTCCCACGGCATGGGCCTACGACGTGAACCCTGCTGTCCACGACGGCAGGTTCATCGAACAGCGCCAGCGCCTGCAGGACATCGCCGACGCCCACGTCGAAGTACGCAACCTGCCGACGCGGGCGTCGAACTGAACACCACAACCCCAAGGGGGCACGAACCCACGAGATACGCTGAATTTGTGACCGGAATCGCCCCCGCGCGCGTGAAGCGAATTAACAGATAGGAGATTTTCCTATTCTGTTAATTCGCTTCACGCGCGCGGGGGCGATTCCGGTCATTAATTCGGAGGCGCGCATGCACCTGTGACATGGCAGACTGGCCGCATGGAATCTGCAACTTCAACAGCGGCAACAGCGAAGCCTTCAAGGGGCAAGCCGCTGGTGAAGGGGTACGACCCGCGCAGGATCGGCAGCGGGCGCAAGCCGGGCGTGCCGCAGCCGAAGCCGACGAAGGCACAGCGCGCGCAGGCCGCCGCGATCGAGAAAGGTGCAGAGCTTGCGCAGCAAGCGCTCGATCGGATGCGCGCCGAGTTCAACGCGGCCAATCCGCAGGAGCTTGCTCGCTTCGCGTCGACCAGTGCCATCAGGTTGTTGGTCGACACCGTCAACGACCCGAAGATCGATCGCACCGAGAGACTCGCTGCAGCACGCACCCTGGTCTCCACCGGCTGGGCCCAGGCACCGACCCAGTCGCTGCACCTCAACGCGAACCTCGACCGCATGTCCGATGCCGCGCTCGCGAAGATGCTCGGCATGGAGCCTCAGGCTGTTGCCCCGCGTTTAAACGGGGCAGCGAAGGCCGGCATCAACGAGATGTTCGTGTCGCCGAAGATCGAAGACCCGGCAGTTGTCGACGGCATCCCGGTGCAGATCCCCTCCAAGGGGAACCCGAAGCAGCCTCGCTCCATAGGTGAGCGCAACGCTCCCTCGGAACGGCCTCTGAACGGCAGCGCCAGGAGCCCGCGAAATGAGTGACGACGACGGCAAGCTCTCGCCCGATCGCGCCGACGAGATCCGCGCGATCCTCGCGCGCCGGCTGGAAGCGCGAGGCGACCCGATCGCATACGCCCAGGCCGTCGGCTTCAAGCCTGCACTGCACCACCGGTTCATGCTCGACGCCGTGCATGGTCTGCTAGTAGAGGACGCATACGACGTCCTGATCCTGCTGCTCCCTCCAGGCTCGGCGAAGTCGACCTACGGCAACGTCGTGGCGGCGTCCTGGGCCCTGCTGCGCAACCCTAGCGCCGACGTGCTCGTCGCATGCAACGCGGCCGAACTGGCGCATCGCTTCGGCCGGCAGACGAAGGCGCTCGTGGCTGGCGAGGAGTGGCAGAAGCTGAGCGGCTCGCCGATCTCGTTGGCCGACGACTCGCAGGCTGCAGGACGCTGGAACACCAGTGCGGGCGGCGGCCTGCATGCGGTCGGCGTCGGCTCGTCGGTGCTCGGCTGGCGCGCGGATCTGCTGATCCTCGACGACCTCGTCGCGTCCTTCGAGGTCGCCGCCAACCCGGCGCAGTTGTTCAAGATTCAGGAGTGGATCAAGAGCGATGCGCTCTCGCGGTTGAAGCCCCAGGGGAAGATCATCGCGATCCAGCAGCGGATGGCGCACGGTGATCCTCCAGGCTTCCTGATGCGCCACTTCGCCGGCACCAGCACCCGGGTGCACGTCATCAACTTGCCGATGGAGGCCGAGGGTGAGGACGCCCTCGGGCGTGCGCCTGGGGCGATCCTGTGGCCCGAGTGGTTCTCGGCCAAGCACATCGAGGCCGCGAAGCTCGACAGCGCGCGCTGGCAGACGATGTACCAGCAGAGGCCGATACAGGACACGGGCGAGTTCTTCGACCCGAAGTGGATCGACACGAGGCTGCAGCCGCCCGAGGACATGGCGATCAGCCTGTGCGTCGACTTGGCGACCGGCCAGCCTGGAGGCGACTACACCGTCGTCGCCGCCGTCGGCAAGTTCCAGTTGATGGGCCAGAGCCACCTGTTCGTGCTCGACGTCTTCCGCCGCCGGGTGAGCATCCTCGAAGCGGTCGACGTCGTGGTCTCGTGGGCACTCCAATACAACGCCGTCGAATTCATCATCGACGACGACGTGTTGTGGAAGGCGTCGAAGCACACCTTCTGGGACCGGATGCGCGACCGCAGGCGCACGGTCAACCCGTACCCGATCCCGATCGGCGGCCAGGACAAGCCGACCCGTGCTGCACCGTTGCGCGCGCTGATGCAGGCCGGGCGCGTCCACTTCATGCCGGGCGCGAGTTGGCTCCCCATGCTGGAGAACGAATTCGAGAGCTTCCCTTTGGCGGTCGGCAACGGTGTCGACGACATGGTCGACGCGATCGCCCTCGCACCGCGCAAGCTGATGCGGGTCGCGGGCGGGCTCGGCGACACCGCGCCGTTGCCGTCGTTCCGGGTCGGGTCCGCCGGCAGCGGCGAGAGCGTCGAGGTGCCCGCGCACTTCGGCTCGGCCTATGGCGACAAGATCCGCGAGGAGACCCGCATCAGCCCGCCCCCGCCCGGCATCGTCACCGCCTCGATGACCGACCGCAGGCCGAACGAGACCGAGATGGAGTACCTCCGCCGCAAGTCGACCGGGGTGCACCAGCGCTACGCCGAGGAGCACGGGATCGTCATCAGCAGGACCGGCACGGTGAGCATCACCGCCGCCGCATTCCACCCGGTCAAGCGCCGGGAAGGACGGCTCGGATAGACCACCACCGCACACCACACCACCGCACCCCGGGGCACTGACCAGCCCCGGGCTTGAACCAGAGGCCCTGAGGGAGGACACCAGACCATGCCATCACGCGATTCAACCCACGCGCGCCGGTTCGTCGACAACGCCGACGCCGACCCACAGGCGTATCGCGCCTACGTGCGCCAGCAATTGGGCGTCGAGCCCGAAACCGCCGAAGCGTTGCTCGGTGCCCATAGCCATCTCCACCACGGCGGCCGGCTCGAAGACCGTCACGTCAAGCTGCTGCAGGGCGCGTATCCGCGCGTGGCCTCGCAGATCCCGGCCCTCGCCGACGAACTGAATGCACAAGCCCCGGGCTTGCGGCCTCGCTACTTCCTGGCCTTGCTCTCCGGTGACGCGAACGTGCTCCACGATCGAATGCACGAAGCGGGCGACACCTACAAGGCGCTCGACAAGCTCAGCACCACGTACCACGAGGAAGCCTTCGCGCATGAACTGAACCGTCGTGCCGACGGCGGCAAGCTGAAGCCCGAGCCCGCGCAGAGGCCGGTGGACCCGATGAGCACCCGCTCGATCATCGAGCGGCAGCTTGAACCCCCCGGCATGCGCGCCATGGCAGAGGCCGTCGAACGCGGCGACCCGTATGCAACGCAGCAGGTGCGCAGGTATCTCGCCGACAAGGCCGACGCCGCCACCGACATGCTGATGCCCGAGGCTGAAGCCACCACGCGCGACAGCGTGGCCGCCGCTCTCGACTGGCACTCGATCGATGCCGTCGCGACCGATGAGGGGTGGTTGCCCGAGCGCGACGTCGACAACCGCAACTGACCACAAAGGAGATCCACCATGACCCAAGACCGCTACGAATCCATCGGAACACCCCAGGGTTCCACTGCCGACACGTTGACGAGCACGCCCATCGGCTCGACGCCGACGCCCCAGACACCGCCCTACCTGCCTGGGCAGGGTGCCGGCACGCCGCCGGTCGAGGCACAGAGGTCGACCCACTACCCGATTGGCGGCGGTACTCCAGCGTGATCGCGTTGACGCCGAAGAGGGCACGCCGCCGACCCGAACCTCGCGCGCTGGTCGAGGTAGGAGTCGAAGCGGTGCCCGCCATCCGCTCGCAGCCGTTGACGCGAGCGATCCTGGCCTCGGCCATCGGTCGCGCGCTCTCGCCGACGGCGATCATCCTGCCGAGGTCGCACCGCAGATGACCGCCGCGAGCGTGCGCGAGAACATCCAACCCCAAGGAGAACCGACATGACCGACGACCAGCCCGCCGCTCTCCAGGCTTCAACGCCGCCCCTGGCGGCCGACCCTCTGCGGCTACAGCCCGAGGAGGCCGCCGCGATCCGCGCCAGGGCCGACGCCCTCGCGGTCGCCCTCGACGCCGAGCGCGACCGGGAGCGCGATCTCGCCGACGCGGACCTCGCGAGGGCGAGCGCATCGCACCTCGCCGCGAACGCGGTTCGCCTCGCCGCCGACGCCTTCGTGCGCCAGGGCGACGGGCACGCACAGACGGCGCGCAAGGCGGCCGATGCGCGCGATGCGGCCGAGCGGTTGGCGGTGCGGGTGCCCGAGTTGACGGCTGCGCTGAGTGCCGCGAAGGCAGGCGTCGGCCTCGCCCGATTCGAGCTTGCCGGCGTCACCGGGGTCGCACGGCGCAACCTCCGCGACCGCGCGATGCGGCACTACGAGCAGGCCGCCCTGCGTGCTGCCGAGGCCCTGGCCCTGCTGCGCGCGATGAGCGCCAAGCCGGGGATCGGCGAGGACTGGGCCGAGTTCGATGCGGCGGCGGCGACGATCCACATCCCGGCGCTTCGATCGGCGCGCGAGTCGACGGTGCCGGTCGAGGACCAGCACTGGAAGGCGACCCTCGTCGGGCGCGAGTCGGCGATCCTGACCAAGCTCATCGCCGACGCATCGAAGCGGCTCGACGCCGACATGCGCCGGGCGCTTGCCGGCGAGTAGGTCTACGAGTGGGTCTACGTCAGGTAGGTCTCTGACCTGACGTACGCGGGCGCAGGCCCAGCGCTGCGCTGGTGGCCCGCAGGCCGTCGCAGAGCGTGCCGTTCGGCTTCCACATGTAGCCCGCCAGGGCATAGATGAACACCGACGCGAAGGCGTTCGCGGATCTCATCTGCTCAAGCGCCCACGGGTCGAAGTAGGACCAGTACAAGTAGTACAAGCCGTCGACCCCGAGATAGAACAGCCCCAGGCTGAACATCAACGGCTTCCACGCGAACTGGTGCTGCTGCCATGCGGTCTTCGCGACCTTCTCCAGCAGCCGGATCGCGGTCGGCGCGGTCGCGTACGCGAACAGGCCCATGATCCAACTGATGCCATCGTCCCAGTCGGGCGCGCGCTCGATCCGGCCGCCGATGATCAACGTCGATAGTCCGACGAAAAGTAGACATAGCTTCCACGGCTGCAGAAGGCCCGATAGGTATTGCTTGGTGGTGGCGTTCATCGTGTAGCTCCAGTCTTGCGTGATGGCTTGGCCTGCTTGGCGAGGGCCGGGCCGTTCTCTTGCAGCCAATCGGCGCACCGCGCGCGCCATCGGCCGACCGTGGTGGGCGACACGTCGAACCGGCGGGCGATCTCGCGGTCCGACATGTACTCGTCGCCGTAGTCCGACCGGGCGATCAGCTTGAGCGCATCGAGCATTGCACTCTGGTAGGCCGACAGCCCGCCGTCCTTTCGGCGAAGCCGGGCCGCATAGCTGATCGAGCACCCTGCATGCTTGGCGATCTCCCGGTCATTGATGTAGTCCTTCAGCGGCATCGACGTGCTCCCTTGGTGGTGTCCCATTTTTGACATGATGCCACAAATGGGACACCTCAGGGTGTCCTCGACCAGACCGAGATCATGTTGTTGTTGTTGTGGGTGTGGACCGAGCCGGACTCGCCGCGCAGCTTCGGGCAGATCGGCTTGGCCTTGCAGAACCGGCAGTGGTCGCCCGGCACCAGTTCGCCCTCGCAGGCATTTCCGAGCCGGTTCCGAGGATGCCCATCCCGCCCCAGGTGGACGGTCTCCCGTTGAACGGGAACCCACCAGGAGGAACAACTTCTCAGTGAAGCCCGGGGCTTCATAGGTAAATCGGGCAATTCTGTGCAGCCTTGTGCGATAGAATGCAGCCTTCTCATTCCGAGGCTGTTCCATGGCAAGCAAGATCGACACCCCCACGAAGCGCGCCCGTCTGAAGGTCCGCAACGAGCCCTACTTCGAGCCCTGCGGGCACCAGATGTACGTCGGCTTCCGGCAGGCCGAGACCGCCGAGCGTTCGGCTTGGTACGGCCGGGTCTACGTCGGCACCGGCTACAAGACCGCCAAGATCCTGCCCGGTGACGTCGACTTCGAGGTCGCGCGCAAGGCCGCCCAGGAGCACGCCGAGCAGATCCGCAACGGCGTCGTCGCGTCGAGGACCGACACGGTCCTGGCGGCCTGCAACGCCTACGTCGAGCACGTCCGCGAGGTCGAGCGCCGGCCCGATGCCGCGAAGGGGATGGAGAGCGCCATCAAGCGCACGGTCGAGGGGACGCCGCTCGC
>Ga0105104_10003312_pt1 | contig 11540 bp, 10 predicted proteins | sample PPLLaktember2015_3_FD_87034 | JGI IMG/M metagenome (GOLD analysis project Ga0105104, IMG submission 87034) | Freshwater sediment microbial communities from Prairie Pothole Lake near Jamestown, North Dakota, USA - PPLs Lake P7 Core (6) Depth... | ecosystem: Environmental > Aquatic > Freshwater >...
CAACGGTCGTTACGACGTCGTTGCTCACGTACTTCCGCCGGATCAAGCTGGGTCACGTGGAAGCCGGTTTGCGCACGCACAACAAGTGGCATCCGTTCCCCGAGGAGATCAATCGCCGCATCGCAACCGTCATTGCCGACTTGCACTTTGCCCCCACCGAATGGTCAAAGGGAAATTTGCTGCGCGAGGGCGTTGAGGAAAAGAATATTCTCGTCACAGGCAATTCCGTGATCGACGCGCTGCGTTTCGTGGCAGAAAAGGCAGAGCCGCAGGAAATTACGGCGCTCCTCGAGAGACTGGAGACGAGACGACCAGAGACCCGGAGACTGGTCCTTGTCACCGCTCATCGCCGCGAAAACTTCGGGCAGCCGCTCGAGAATATTTGCTATGCCCTCAGGGAATTGGCTGCACGTAACGACCTGGAGATCGTCTATCCGGTGCATCTCAACCCAAACGTGCAGGAACCCGTCAATCGAATTTTGAAAGGCACGCCGCATATCACCTTATTGCCTCCGCTGGATTATCTGCCCATGGTGCATTTGATGAAACATTCAAAATTGCTTCTGACCGATTCCGGCGGGCTGCAGGAGGAAGCCCCATCGTTCGGCGTGCCGGTATTGGTATTGCGGGAGACCACCGAACGCCCGGAAGGAGTCGAAGCAGGCACGCTGAAAATCGTCGGAACGGAGACGAACCATATCGTCCGGGAAGCGCAGCGACTGCTGGATGATCCAACGGCGTACGCGGAAATGGCAAAAGCCACGAATCCCTACGGCGATGGGCACGCTGCCGAGCGGATCGTAGATGCAATCATCCGTGCATCCTCTCCGGTTTAATGGATCCCCCACAAGATGCGATTATCCAAAATGGAAGGTACGAGGCGACCTCCTTTGTGTATAATGAAGCAAATGAAAGCGATTTGGCGCCTGACCGCGTCATTTCTGGTTCTGACAATTTTGCTGACGCAACGGGGAACGGCAGGCGCACAGTCGGCAGATGTACAATTTTTCCCGGAGACAGGTCATAACGTAAGTGGGGATTTTTTACATTTCTACAAAAGCGTGCGCGACCCCAGGTTGATCTTTGGCTATCCGATCACAGAACAGATCACCTCGAAGGATGGCAAGACCGTGCAATACTTCCAGCGCGCTCGCTTCGAGTCGCGCACGGACCTGCCTGAAGCGCAGCGCGTGCAGCTCACCTCACTTGGACAAGCCACCTACCAGCGCCGCGAGCAGGTCGTTCTAAACAATTCAGCGGGGTGTGAGTCGTTCTCAACCGGCTATTCCGTCTGCATTGCCTTCCTTGATTTTTTCAAAGCCAACGGCGGCGCGGCGCAGTTTGGCAATCCCATTTCGCCGTTCGAGTTTCACGAAAACCTGATCGTTCAATACTTCGAAAAGGCGCGCTTCGAGTGGCGCGCCGACCGGCCCGAAGGTCAGCGCGTTGTCTTGACAGACCTCGGCCGTTTGTACTTTGACCAGTCCGGCGAAGACCCGGCCTATCTCAAACCGGTGAACCCGCTGGATGCCACTATCAACTCGATCCTCTCCATAAAAGTACGCGCCTTTGTGGCGAAGTCGGTCACTCATTCGGACGGTCAGCAGATTGTCTACGTGATCGTTCAGAGCCAGACGGGGCAGGCGATTTCCAATGCAAGCGGCAGAGCCACCGTTCACTGGCCCGATGGTCGCACCCAGGATTTTGCCTTCAACACGCAGGCTTCAGGTCTTGGCATAGTTACATTCGATTTTAAAGATCAAAAGCAGGGGGAACTCGTGCCCATTGATATTGCCGTCACCTATCAGGGCTTGGCAGGCACAACGAGAACTTCCTTTCGGATCTGGTTTTAGCCCACTTCATTCCAATTAAAAACGGGTCCATCCTTGCAAGCCAGCTTCCAGTCGGATCTCAGGTTGACCGCGCAGACTCCGCAGTCCGCGACTCCCCCACAGGGGACGGGCGTGCGGATGAGGACTTGCGCGGCGTTCCCAGCCGCCAGTTGATTCAGTTTCCCCAGGCGTTCCCTCAGCCGGCTCAGATTCTCGCGCTTCACGTCGCAGGCAAGATAATCAGCCCAATCGACGATTTCCTGCAGCGCCGATAACTGCTGCACTTCCACATCATCCGGCAGGTCCTCCGGCATGGAGTCGCAGACCAGCACAACTGCCGCATCCTGTTTCAGGACCGGCTGGATCAAACCTTTCAACCGCGCAGGCGAATCGTCGAACGCGACCAGCCCAACCCTGCGAGCGGAGGACGGCAGTACAAACCCGCGTCCCAGCGGACCGCGCAGGTGAAGCTCCAGCCCCGGATGCCACGAATCCGGCACGGGCGCCGCGGCGGTAAAACCTTGCGGTGCAGAATCCGTATGGAAGAGTGGAACAGGCAAAGGTGCGTCCGACCTGTCACCTGCCAGCAGATACTGCCCTGGCGACGGAATCAAACCCGGCGGGCAGGCAATGCGCACGTGGCGGTATCCCTCCACAAGAATTAATTCCAGCACCTTCCCTATTCCTGTACTCATATTGCTATGCTATCATGGCAGTATAATTATTTCAACATAAACTTTGGAGGAACCATGAATATCGTTGATGTCATTCGTGCATTGGCTGGTTTCGCATGGCTTGCCGCAATTGGGCTGGCCGTGCTTGCACTAACGCGCGTAAGCCGCAATCAAGGCTCAAAAGGAGTAGGCTCCACGGCAATCGTGGTGCTTGTCATCGCAGCAATCCTTTCCACACTGGGCGCAGGCCTGGTCTACGTGGAATCCACGGAACGCGGTGTCGTTAGAACGATCCGCTCCGGAGGCGTGCGGCCCGATGCGCTCGAGCCTGGTTTGCACTGGATCATTCCGGTGATTGAATCGGTTGAGACCTATTCGATCTCGAACCAGAATTACACCATGTCTGTTGCGACAGGCGAGGGCCAAAGGCAGGGCGATGACTCGATCCGTGCCCGTACCAAGGACGGACAGGAAGTCATCCTGGATGCTTCGGTCATCTATCAAATTGACCCGGCCAAAGTTGTCCAGCTTCACATCGTCTGGCAGAACCGTTATGAAGAGGGGATTGTGCGGCCCGAAGCACGCGGCGCGATCCGTAATGCGGTTTCACAATATGGCGTCGAAGAAGTGGTTTCAACCAAACGCGCCGAGATGGTGCAGCTGATTACTGACGAGCTCAGCGAAAGTTTGTCAAAAAACAATTTATTCCTGATCGATTTTGTCCTGCGCGATATCCACTTTAGCGAAGAGTATGCCCAGGCAGTAGAGACGAAGCAGATCGCCGAGCAGCAGGCGCAGCAGGCCGCGTTCGTCGTCGAACAAAAGAGACAGGAAGCCGAACAGGCCCGCCAGGTGGCACAGGGTAGGGCGGATGCAGTTGTGATCGAAGCGCAAGGCGCGGCAGAAGCGCAAATCATTCAGGCCGAAGCGCAGGCCCAAGCCAACGAATTGATCGGGCAGTCCCTTCAACAAAACCCCGAGATCCTGCAGTACCAATACATTTTGAAACTGGCTCCGGGCGTCCAAACGATATTTATCCCAAGCGGCAACCAGTTCATTTTGCCATTGCCGAATACAACTACAACTACAGCGCCAGCCACCACGGTACCCACCACCCCATAATTAGGAATATATTTAGTGTAAAATGACCGGCAACCGGAGATGGTTGCCGGTCATTTTCTTGTAGGAGGCTTATGCCGATTCCGCAAAGTGGACGTGAGATCCGCCTGACGACTCTTTCGGCTTGCGCGGGTTGAGCGTCCAAACTAAGCGCCGAGGCGCTGACGCAGGTCCTGCGTCCTATTAAAGATATCTTCGATGCCACTTCCTTCCCGGATCTGTTGGTGGGTCTGCGGGAACCTGACGACGCGGCTGTTTGGCGTTTGGACGACGAGCGCGCCATCGTAGTGACCACGGATTTCTTCACACCGGTGGTGGACGATGCCTATGACTACGGCGCGATCGCCGCGGCGAACAGTCTCTCGGATGTCTACGCGATGGGTGGACAGCCCTTCCTCGCCCTGAACGTCGCGGCATTACCCGACAATTTGCCAGCCGAAATCTCAAGTGAGATCATCCGCGGCGGGGCAGAAAAAGCGCGCGAAGCCGGAGTCGTGATCGCGGGCGGGCATACGGTCAAGGATAAGGAGCCAAAGTACGGGCTTGTCGTCATTGGCTTTGTGGACCCGCGCAAGATGCTGAGCAAAGGCGGCTTGCAAGTTGGCGATGCACTTGTGCTGACCAAGCCCCTGGGGTTCGGCGTCACCACCACAGCCTTGAAGCAGGAAAAAGCAAGTGAGCAGGATGTGCTGGAGGCAGTCAACTGGATGAAACGGTTGAACAAAACGGCCAGCCAGCTGGCAAATGAGTTTGGCTTGCGCGGCGGGACAGATATCACAGGCTATAGCTTGCTGGGACATGGCATGGAGATGGCTAATGCCTCCGGTGTGTCTTTGCACCTGGACTTTGCGAAAATCCCGTTTATCTCTGGCGCACGCAAATATGCCGAACAGGGGATTTTTCCCGGCGGCGCGTTCGATAATAAACAGCATTTTGAACCAAACGTGGAATTTTCCGATGCCATGGATGAACCAGGCCAGATGTTGTTGTTCGATCCCCAGACGAGCGGAGGCTTGCTGCTCGGCGTTCCGCGCGAGAACCTGGAGCTTTTTCTGAGCCGCGCGCAGGAATTGGATCAAGCCGTTTGGGTCGTTGGAGGCGTGGAAGCAGGAGCCAGCATAAGAGTATTGTAAATTTGTTGAAGGAAAATGAGAAGAAATCTGTTTATCCATAGTACAATACAGAGAACTTGGAAAAGTTGATTGGATCATGGAAGACGTTCCCCTAGATAGCCATATAGAATATTACTACGCCGATCCCAGCTGGCGACCTTGCCGGTCATTTTTGGATTCCGGCGAATTCCAACGCGCAAGGTTCTTACGCGCATAACGCAAGTGTTTTCGATGAACATAACCTCAGAAATCCTAATTATTATCGCGATTATCCTGGTCAACGCAATATTCGTTCTGTCCGAGATGTCGGTGGCCTCCTCACGCAAGGCACGCCTTCAACAACGTGTCAACGAGGGAGATAAGCGGGCAAACACAGTCTTACATTTGATAGATAATCCGAATCTGTTCCTCGCCACTGTTCAGATCGGCATTACCCTTGTAGGAGTATTTGTGGGTGCAGTGGGTGGAGCAACCTTATCCGAGCCGCTGAGCAGCCTTCTGGCCGGTGTTCCCTGGCTTGCGAACTATGCAGATTCTGTTGCTCTCGGAATTGTGGTGGTTGCAATCACCTTTGTGTCCATTGTGCTGGGCGAGCTGGTTCCAAAACGGATCGCCTTGCACAACCCTGAACGGATTGCAGCCACACTGGCTGCCCCGATGATTACCGTGTCCAAGTTATTTAAACCATTGGTATGGCTTTTAGGGCGAATAACGGATTTTATTCTCAAGCTGATGGGCATTGAACCTGGAACGGACCCCCCTGTTACAGAGGAAGAAATCCAATTGCTCATCGATCAGGGTACCCAGGCTGGCGTCTTTGAGGAATCTGAACAGGATATGGTGGAGGGTGTCTTCAGCCTGGGAGATCAGCGCGTTTATTCGCTAATGACGCCGCGCCCGGATATCGTCTGGCTGGACATTGAAGACTCGCTCGAAGATATCCGTCAGAAAATATCCGGCTGCAACCTTTCGCGTTTCCCTGTCAGGCAGGGCTCCTTGGACGTTATCCTGGGAATTGTCAAAGCCAGGGATTTGCTTATGCAAAGTCTGAATGACGAACCCATCGTACTCAAAGATCTGCTCAAGCCAGCCTTCTTCGTACCGGAAACCATGTTTGCATCCAAGGCACTTGAGATACTCAAAGAAAAGGGTACGGATATGCTGCTGGTCATAGACGAGTTCGGAGCCTTGCAAGGCCTCCTGACCATCAACGATATTCTGGAGGAGATCGTCGGTGCGATGGAAATCGAAGAACCACAGGCGACGCAACGGCAGGATGGCTCCTGGTTGCTGGACGGCATGTTGGAAGTAGACGAGTTCAAAGAGATATTTGATCTTCCTATGCTGCCACACGAGGACGAATATGAGACCCTGAGTGGCTTTGTCATGGTATCGCTTGGGCGTCTGCCCCAGCCGACAGACCGTTTCGAATGGAACGGCTTGAAATTCGAAGTCATGGATATGGATGGACGCAGGGTGGACAAGGTGCTGGTCACAACGCTGCCACAACGACCATCGATACCAGAAGAGAGTAACGGGAAAAAATAACGGTCGCACGCTTCGCGGCTTCACGTCCGTCATTCCAATAGAAATTATCATGCCCCGTAATTTTCTGCGCGCAGTAATCTTTGATCTGGGCGGAACGCTCATGTATGAGCGCGCCTCCTGGGAGACCATTACCGTACAGGCCGACGAAGCCCTGACCAACTATTTGCGCGAGCAGGGCATGGAGTTGAATCTATCCACCTTCCCGCGCGAATTCCGCAAACGGCTCAGTCAATATTTCAGGAAGCGCGAAAAGGATTTGCTTGAAACAACCTATTCCTTCGTCCTGCGCGACCTGCTCACTGATAAAGGATACGGTGACGTTGAAGAAACAGTTCTGCGCAGCGCCCTGGACCGTCTGTTTGCCATTACACAGACAAACTGGGTCCTCGAAGAGGATACTCTGCCAACCTTACAGAAGCTTGAGGCAGATGGCTACCGTCTCGGTTTGGTCTCCAATGCAGGCGATGACCAGGATGTGCAACAGCTTGCGCGGCGCTTTGACATTTCACAATACTTTGACTTCCTGCTCACCTCTGCGGCATGCAGTTACCGCAAGCCGCATCCGCGCATTTTCGAGCTTGCGCTCTCGAATTGGTACTTCCTGCCATCCGAAGCAGTCATGGTCGGCGATAATCTGGATGCTGATATACGCGGCGCAAAAAGCGCCGGGCTCTACGCGGTCTGGATCAGTCGCCGCGCCGGTCAACAAAACGGCGACCCGCTGCCGGTCCAGCCGGATGCGAGCCTCTCTACATTACATGAACTGCCCGCGCTTCTCGACCGTCTCCAGGTACAGTAAGAATTCCAATTTCACATTACGGACCACAGCATCATGACCCAAAACAAGCGTAGCAGTCCTGCGGACAAAACCCTGCTGGCTTACCTCGCGCTGGGTGTAGGCATCCTTGCGCTCAGTTTCTCTGCCATGTTCGTGCGCTGGGCAAACGCGCCGGGTCCTGTCACCGCATTCTACCGTCTTTTCTTTTCGATATTTTTGTTGCTCCCATTTTTTGCACCGCGCCTAAAAACGAATCCGGCGATCCGGTCAAGATCGATCATCTTGCCCCTGCTCGCCGGCGTGTTCACAGCCTGCGACCTCGGTTTGTGGACTGCCTCCCTTTCGTACACAACTGCCGCCAATGCAACGCTGCTTGGAAATACTGCGCCCCTGTGGGTGGCACTGGGAGCCTGGCTCATCCTGAAACAAAAACTGAAGCCGGCCTTCTGGCGCGGACTCGTGCTCGCTTTGTTTGGGGCGGCGCTGATCATGGGCACCGACTTTCTGCTCCATCCCCGCTTCGGTATCGGCGATGCCATGGCGGTCACCACAGGTCTTTTTTATGGCGCGTATTTCCTCGTCACGGAGAAAAGCCGCATTCAATTCGATCCCGTGAGCCACATCTGGATCGTGGGAGTGGGCGCGAGCATTTCCCTCTTTGTGATCAATATGGTGCTTCAATATCCCTTGTCCGGTTATCCCACCCAAACCTGGCTGATCTTTCTGACAACGGCAGTCGTTTCGCAGCTGATCGGCTATATGTCGCTGGCGTATGCTCTCGGGCATCTGCCGGCTTCCGTGGTCTCACCCACCATGATCCTCCAGCCGGTTGTGACAGCACTTTTGGCAATTCCACTGCTTAATGAAATTCCCAGCATCTGGCAGGGAGTCGGCGGTGTGATCGCGCTGGTCGGCATTTATATCGTCAACGAGTCACACAGGCGCAGCAGTCCTGTGGACAACCGCAGCCAGGTCGAAACTCCCAACGCTTAAGACTTGGCCTGCGAAATCCTCGCAGAGGGAGTGGCGCAGCCGTATCGAAGGGCTTGAATTTTATTGCACTCTTCTATATACTATCCATATCCCCAGCAACATTAGAAATACTCTCATGGAGGAGAGCATGGAAATTAAAGTGTCAACTGAAAACGGACGGGTTCCGGTTATGGTCTTGCATGTGGATGGCAATATTGACTCATCCAGCTATGAGAAGTTTCAATCCACGGCAAAAAAGCTGATCGAAGAGGGCGCGCAGTATATTCTTGTGGACCTCTCGCACGCACCATTCGTCAGCAGTGCAGGATTACGCGCCTTGCACACGATCTTTACTGAGCTTCGTTCGCGCAATCCGGATGCCAATCTCAGCGATGAACAAATGAAAAAAGGGATCAGCGCGGGTACCTATAAATCTCCTCACCTGAAACTGCTCAACCTGTCTCCACAAACGAAGGCAGCCTTCGAAACGAGCGGCTTTGACATGTACCTCGATACATTCACCGACTTGAAAACAGCCATCGCTTCCTTCTAAGCCGCAACCTGTTGCTCGAACCAGCCCCAATAATTTTGCATCAAGGAGGATCATATGAACCTGGGCGCGATTGTCGAAGTTGCCATCGGACTGATATTCGTCTGGATCGTACTCAGCCTGGCAGTCATCCAGATCCAGGAATGGATCAATGCCAGGCTGGACAAGCGGGCGCGGGACATGGAAGCTGCCATCCATGAAATGCTCGCCAACCCCAATCTCAAATCGCAATTCTATGACCATCCCATCATTCGCGGGTTGACTGCCAAGAAAAGAAAGCACCCTTCCAGAACCCCTGCCTGGTTCTACAACCATCCTCTCGTACGCGGCTTCACCAAGGAGAAAAGAAAGTTACCCTCCTATATCCCTTCTCAGCAGTTTGCCCTTTCCCTCTTCGATATAGCCCTGACCGCCGGCACGGAGTCATCGTTAATTCAGCAGGGCATCCTGAAAATCCGTGACGATCTTGAAAAAGAGAAAAAGCTGACCGTGCACGAGGCTGTGATCGAGGAGTTGAATTTATTAGCCGAATTTGCCCGTAGTGCTGCGGCAACCGAAGCAAAAACAGCCATTACCAAAAGAACTCTGGAGTTACTCAAAGAAGAAGCTGAACAGTTTATTGAAAAATTCCATGACAAATATCCCAAAATTAAGCTCAATGCAGCCCTAAAGCGTATACTTAGGGAAGGCCTGGAAGATGCGTTAAAAGAAGCAGACCGGCTTAAGGGTGAGATTGACGATGTTTTGGAAAAGCAGTCGAAAGCGAGAACGAAGGATCCGGCGCTGGCAAAAGTCCGGCGCGGGATCGCCGCTTTGAGCGTGATCAGCCCGGAAGTCAATCAAACCCTGAACGCGTTATTGTTGAATGTGGAGGAGTATGCCACGGAAGGGGAAAGACATCTCGCCAAAGCCAGGCAGAGTGTGGAAAAGTGGTTTGACGATTCCATGGACCGGGTCAGCGGAGAATTCAAACGTCACTCACAGTGGGTGGCTTTGATTATCGGTTTTGTTATAGCAATAGTATTAAATGTGGATTCGGTGGACCTTACACTGTATCTCTGGCGCGAGCCCGCTGTCCGCCAGGGGCTGGCAGAAAACGCTTCAAAATTTGAACTCCCACAGGAACAACTTGAAGCCAACCCTGAGCAAGCCCTGCAGAACTTCAGGGATCAGTTCGCCGGGCTTAGCCTGCCTATAGGCTGGGGCGTCAATGAAGGCACAGGCATATCGACACTGGATATCAACTGTCAGCTGTTTCCTGATGCCCAGCAGGCTTTTGGCGTCCCGGTCCCCTGGAGTAATAGATGTATTGCCCCGCCTCAATCGAATAGCCAAACCAATCTTCTTCTCAAGCTGGCGGGTATCTTTCTCACTGCTCTCGCTGCCAGGCAGGGCGCTCCCTTCTGGTTCGACATCCTGAAGAGATTCGTAAATGTACGCAGTACGGGTGCAAACCCGGATGAAAAAGCCGGAAAGTAATTTGCACTGGGTTTCAATAAAGGGCTGTTTGTAAACTGCACTCGGTCGACAAGACACAATAGAGAAAGCCCACCAGTGGTTATGGCGTGGCCAGCTGCGCCCAGGGATGGCTTCTGCCCCTTTTCGGCAGCTTTCCCGCCCCAGACGCAGCCTCTCCATCCACGAGAGGTCCACGGTTCCCATACCGTGTCTATATGGTGTCTGTATGCTTCGTCCGGTCGAGCTCCTAGCAAGGTCCTATCGAACCCGTCTGTTCCCCTGCTGCAGCCTGTCGCAACCGCGCCAGGCGAGGCAGGGGGCACATCCCGGTGGGGCTGCGGGGGTGCAGGAACAGTTCCCCCAGGCATCTGCCTGACCTACCAAAAGCCTCCTGTGCGAAAATCGCACAGGAGGCTTTCTTTTCGTGTCTGTTTCCAGGGGGTCAGTTCAAGAAACGGAGGCTATTTTTTTTGAGGAGGGAGAATTAGAGTTGCCTAAGAGCTTCTTTGCAGCAGTTGACAGCCTGTACAAAGCGGATAGAATATAGACAACCCATAGACAAAATATGGACAAATAATAAACAAGATATTAGGAGTAAAAGAGATGAAGACCAAGTTCGCGTTCGTGTTTATTGTGTTTACCCTGGTTCTGGCAGCTTGTAGTGCACCAGCCACCCCTGCGCCCACCGCTACACCAACCAGCATGCCTGAGCCTACGGCTGCCCCCACAGAGGCACCGATGGCAAAGACCATCGTTGAGATTGCTGCCGAAGATGGTCGTTTTACCACGTTAGTGGCTGCCGTAGAGGCAGCTGGGCTGGCAGAAACTTTGAGCGGTGAAGGTCCATTTACGGTCTTCGCCCCCACCGACGATGCCTTTGCGGCCCTTCCCGAGGGGACGCTGGACAGCCTGCTCTTGCCTGATAACAAGCAGCAGCTGACCGATATCCTGCTCTACCATGTCCTCCCTGGTAAGGTGATGGCAGAGGATGCAATTGCTCTGGATGGTCAGATGGCAGATACTGCCCTGGAAGGAAAACAGATCGATGTCAAGACTGATATGGGCTCTGTCTACCTGAATGAGAACGTCAAAGTAATCATTACCGATATCGAAGCCTCCAATGGTGTGATCCACGTGGTTGATGCAGTTCTTCTCCCCTCCTCAGAGGAAGCTGCCATGGAGAAGATGGATATCGTCGACACGGCTATCAGCGATGGGAGATTCACCACACTCGTGGCAGCTGTTCAGGCGGCCGGGCTGGCTGAGACGTTGAAGGGCGAAGGTCCTTTCACTGTGTTCGCCCCGACCGACGATGCCTTTGCGGCGCTTCCCGAGGGCACGTTGGATAGTTTGCTCCTGCCCGAGAACAAGCAGCAATTGAGCGATATCCTGCTCTACCATGTCGTTCCCGGTAAAGTGATGGCTTCCGATGTGGTTGGCCTGACCAGCGCCCCCACTGTCCTGGGCAAGGATGCCACCGTCAAAGTGGAGGACGGC
>Ga0105104_10003313_pt1 | contig 11533 bp, 8 predicted proteins | sample PPLLaktember2015_3_FD_87034 | JGI IMG/M metagenome (GOLD analysis project Ga0105104, IMG submission 87034) | Freshwater sediment microbial communities from Prairie Pothole Lake near Jamestown, North Dakota, USA - PPLs Lake P7 Core (6) Depth... | ecosystem: Environmental > Aquatic > Freshwater >...
AATAACTGTGCATGGACCTCGAGTCCAATCACCGGTTCGTATGTTTCATTCCAGGGCATGATGAGATATTGAGATTATAAGAAATTAAGATTATGAGAAATTGAGATATTAAGATTAAGAGTTTACGAGCCATTGAGCAGATGAGCTAAAAAGCGTTCTTAGTTGTTTAGTGCATGGTTCGTTGTTAAAATTGGAACAAAGAACAACGAACTAACTGCCAACTGGTCACTCGTTACTGTTCACTGTTCACTCTTCACTCTTCACTCTTCACTGTTCACTGTTCACTCTTCACTCTTCACTGTTCACTGTTTTTACGCTGCAATAGCGCGTGTTACTTTTTCCGCGGCTTCTTTCAATGTGCCGGCGACGAGAAACTTCAATCCGGAATTTTCCAGGATCTCTGCTGCAAGCTCGGCATTGGTCCCGGCGAGGCGTACGACGATCGGGATTTGTACATCGACATTCTTCACCGCTTCCACCACGCCTTTTGCCACGCGATCGCACCGGACGATTCCGCCGAAAATATTAATGAGGATGGCTTTCACATTCTCATCTTTCATAATTATTTTAAATCCCGCTTCCACCGTTTCCGCGCTTGCACCGCCGCCGACATCAAGAAAATTCGCGGGCATGCCGCCTGCCAGTTTGATGATATCCATGGTGGCCATCGCCAATCCGGCCCCGTTGACCATGCACCCGACATTACCGTCCAGTTTAATGTAATTCAGGCTGGATGCCGCCGCTTCCACTTCCAGCGGTTCCTCTTCATCGATATCGCGCAGCTGTTCATATTCCGGATGACGGAACAGCGCATTGTCATCAAAGTTGATCTTCGCATCGAGTGCAATGACATGGCCTTCCTGCGTAATGACCAGCGGATTAATTTCGGCAAGCGAGGCATCGGTTGCTTCGTAAGCTTTATAAAGTGCGAGTAAGAACTTTACTCCGTTCTTAAACGCATCCCCCGCCAATCCGAGGCCCAGGCAGAGAGACCGTGCCTGGAACTGTTGAAACCCGATTTGCGGGTCGATCGCTGCTTTCAGAATTTTCTCCGGTGTTTCGGCGGCAACTTTTTCAATTTCCATGCCTCCTTCCGTCGAGACCATGACGACATTCTGCGACCGCTGCCGGTCCAGGGTGATGCCGACGTACAGTTCCCTTGCAATATTCATTCCCTGTTCCACCAGGAGACGGCGGACTATGCGGCCTTCCTTACCGGTTTGATGCGTGATGAGGCGCATGCCGAGGATTTCGCCGGCGCGTTCACGGACTTCCTCCAGGCTGCGGGCAAGTTTGACGCCGCCGCCTTTGCCCCTTCCGCCCGCATGAATTTGCGCCTTGACCACCCAGACGCTTCCGCCGATCTTCTCGGCCGCTTTCACCGCATCATCAATCGTAAAGGCCACTTCGCCTTTCGGTACAGGAACTCCGAATTTTTTTAGAATTTCTTTTCCCTGATATTCATGAATCTTCATGACCTGCTCCTGTAATTTTTTTTAGACGAGTCCATCGTCGTGAAATTCTTCGACCGACCGCCACTCCTTGATCTCTTCAAGCGCATCGAGATATTCCGGAATGGGCACAAACACCTTTGCAGGTTTATTGATATTGCTGCGCGAGATGGGGGAATCGCCTCCGCCGTCCCAGATAAATCCGATGGAATTAAAATTCTGCCCCTGCACCATGTGCCCGGTCGATTCCAGCACGGATTTGACCAGTTCCGCATCCGAAATTTCCGTCGACCGGAACACTTCCGCCCAATCCTCTTCCACTTTCACTTTTCGATGCACGCAGCAAAAAAAGCGGTCGCGGATCCTGACGCCGCATGCCTCACAGCACAGTTTGCGGCAGATGATGCACACACCGACTCCGGGTTCCAGCGTGTGCAGATCGCAGAACACCGTGCCGGCGGCTGCGAACAGCACACCGCAATGCGGACAAAAATCGCTGTCCGGCGTTATCTCATTTCCGCAATGGCTGCATTTGATATATTCTGTCATTTCATTTTATGATTTGTAATTTACGATTACTTATTTCATTCACATTATAAAAATAGCAATTCGAATATTCTCAAATCTCCAATCACATCGTCTCCTTGTCTCATTATCTCAACTTCTTGAACAACGAACTACGCACTAATCAACTAAGAACTATAATTATCTCAATTGTTCAATGTCTCATTAACTCACAATCTCATCATCTTACAATCTTCTCATCTCATCATCTCACAATCTTATTTTATCTTCTCCGACAACGCCTTCGCCTGCAGAAAGAGCAGCAGATAATCCCGTCCGCCGGCTTTCGAATCTGTTCCGGACATATTAAAACCGCCGAAGGGATGCACGCCAACCAGTGCCCCCGTGATTTTCCGATTCACATAAAAATTTCCGACGTGGAACACTTTCTTCGCTTTTTCAATCTTCCTGCGGTTTTTTGTCCAGACGCCGCCGGTCAGTCCGAATTCCGTATTGTTCGCCACTTCCAGCGCCTGATCGAAATCTTTAACTTTGATCACCGCCAGCACCGGTCCAAAAATTTCCTCCTGTGCAATGGTCCCCAGCGGATCGACATCGGCGATGACGGTCGGGTTGATGAAGTAACCCTTACCAGCCGCTTTGCCACCGCCGCACACGAGCCGGCCGCCTTCCTGGACTCCCTTCCTGATGTACGAAAGAATTTTTTCCTCGGAACTTTTATTGACCACCGGTCCTGCATAATACGACGGATCATCCGACTGGCCGGTTTTCAGTTTGTCGACTTTTGTTTTTAATATTTCCAGAAACCGATCGTAGACCTTTTCCACCACGACGGCACGCGAAGCGGCGGAACATTTCTGCCCCTGGAACCCAAATGCCGAAACCATAGCCGCATGGGCCGCGGCATCGAGATCCGTTTGATCATCGATCACGATGGTATCTTTCCCGCCCATCTCGACCACGACCCGCTTCAGCCATCGCTGACCCGGCTGAACTTTTGCCGCGAGTTCATGAATATGAATGCCGACTTCTTTTGAACCGGTAAACGATACAAACCGTGTTTTCGGATGGGCGACCAGCACATCCCCCACCGATCCGCCGGAACCGGTCGTAAAATTGATGACTCCCGCAGGCAATCCGACTTCGCGCATCAGATGAAAGAACATCCATCCGGTCATGGGAGAATCGCTGGATGGTTTGAGGACAACGGTGTTTCCGGTCACGACTGCGGCGGATGCCATCCCGGTCAGAATCGCCAGTGCAAAATTCCATGGCGGGATCACCACGCCCACTCCCAGCGGAATATACCAGAGTTCGTTTTTTTCGCCGGGGATTTTTGTCATGGGCTGCCGGGCGGAATAGCGCAGATTTTCACGCGCATAAAATTCAAGAAAATCGATCGCTTCAGCGGTATCCGCATCGGCTTCGGGCCATGTCTTCCCGACTTCATAAATCATGACCGCGCTGAATTCGTGTTTCCGCCGGCGCATGAGTTTCGCGGCTTTGAAGAGATATTCGGATCGCTTTTTCGGGTCGACCCATTTCCACGAATCAAATTTTTCAGCGGCAGCTTCGATCGCCTGATTTGCAAGTTCGGGGTTTGCCTTCGAAAACACTCCCACGATTTCGTCCGGCCGGGATGGATTGATGGATTTCAATTTCTCATCGGTCATAATTTCTTCGCCGCCGATGACCAGCGGATATTCCTTCCCCAGCAGCGCCTTCACTTTGGCGAGCGCCAGTTCCATCGCTTTCCGGTTTGCCGGTTTCGCAAAATCGGTCAGCGGTTCATTCTTAAAAGGTTTGAGCGGCATGCACCAACCCCTTCAAATATTATTATTGAATAATTTTTAGTGGTATAACTTACGGTTTTTTTTGAAAAATTGCTGGGAAAGAAAAGCCCGATTACTCGCTTGTATACCAGGCGAAGAACCGGGCGTGTTTGGAAAACAGCGGACGATTGTTTAGAAGAATCTGTAGTTCACACCGAAACTAATCTGAGGGTAAGTACGAGTATTATTTGATGTTCCGTAACGTGAATATGAATCTTCATCATATTTTCTATATCCCCCAGACAATGTAAATGAAACATTATTTTCAATAAAGAATCTGAAAGACGCTCTTATTTCACTATTCAGACTGCGGCTGAAATTATCCTGGTCGACATTACTCACGTAATGCGTACGTCCGAAGATGTATAAGAGAGAGGCATCTATCCGCTCTCCAAGCTGATAGATTCCGTTCACAGTGAAATTGAAATTGACCTTTCGATTATAATCCTCGGTAGGAATGTCCACCGACAATGATGAATACAGGTGCAGATTAAGTGATAGCGCGTGGCCGAATTCAGATGACAGTTTAATGAAATCGCGGGAATCCCAATAATAATATGGACTGTGAGAAATGCTATTGTTGTGATCTGAATAGGCATTGATTTCGTCAAAGGTTTTTTGGTACCCAAGTTGCACCCGCCAACCAAATAACCGGGGTTCTATTTGCTCGGAAAGAACTTCAACTGCTCTCGCCACTGAATATGGGAGCGGGACACTATTCTTTATTACGCCCATCTTCTGCAATTCTTCAAATAAATCATCCATAAAATATTTTACATATCTCTCTTGCGAAGCCGCATATTCAGCTCTCCTGCTAAAAATGCTTACCAGTCGCAATATTTCCTCTTTTGTAAGAGGCCTTACCAACAGACTATCTTCTTCTAGTTTATCTAAGAGTCGAAGCACTCCAAAAACCGAATAACCATCTCTCATTTTCCCATACCCGACTCCCAGTCCCAGCGACGCAGACCAATTATTGTTTTTATTATATGACGAGTCATAGGAAGTATTGCTGTTATTGTTCACCTGCCTGTTTTCTAGATATGAATAATTACCGGAACCCTGCACGTACCAGTACCAAGCATCAGGAATGATATATTTTGAATAATTTGCATTCGGACGAAAAATGAAACCATACTCGTTTCGGGAATTATTGGAGAAATTTACGGGAATGACATTCGCCTGATTGTAGTCTGATTTACTTTTCAAAGCAAAGCCATCGGCCGAAAGGCCCAGCTGAAACGAATAATCTTCATTAAACCTGTTTGTTATATAATTCAACCACATTTGGCCGTCTGCAGAATTATCCGAGTTAGAATATTTATTACTATTACCGATGGAATTACTGATCGATTCGTAATTCGATGCATTCCACCTTCCGGTTAGTCCACCCAGGAATCTCTGATATTTTGTCTCCGGTATGCGGAAATCTTCAATAGATATTTCCTGTGCTGATAGTGACAACGGAATAGTGCAAAGAAGAGATAGAAATATTACCAGTAACGCTTTGTAGTGATCGAGCGAGGATTGCATGACAGCTCCCATGGTATAGTGGCAGGTGCAGTGGATTGCTCTTCGCCAAATTAACAATTCCCGTACCACTCTTCATCATTTCTTCAACTCATTTTACCGGTCGATCATTAAACTTATAAATCCAGAATAAATTAATTGAAGATTAAAATAGACATGGGTGTACACATTAAACGACAGTTTCAGAAAGCCGGAGAAGAGCAATTTCAAAATTCGTTTGATGATAATTCCTTAAGAATTTCGTATTATGTCGTCACATTACCTGGCAAAACCAATGATTCAATAGACCACCGCCCATACCTCACAACAGCGAGAGGACTCTTTATGAAAAAGATTTTCATCCTTTTATTCTCCATTGGAATTTTCGGAAATCTGCCGGCGCAAATGCCTGAGCGGACACCGGAAAATATTCAGAAGTATAAACGGATCTGCCGTGAAAAAATATACAGGGAGATGAAGGGAATGTACCGGGAAGCGGGAGGAGCGCTTCGGTACCCATTCCTGGCGCCGGGAAGCAACCAATACCTCGATATGCTCTGGGATTGGGATTCGTGGTTGAGCGATGTTGCCCTGCGTCAAATATTGCTCGAGAACGGTACGGAAAAAGACCGTGCCCAGGCGTTGAACTATGAACAGGGCTGTGTATTGAATTCTTTGAATTACGGCGGGATGAACGGCTGGATTCCCATCTGGATAGAGCGGAAAGCACCCAGCCGGGCAGTGATGCTCAGCGTCCGCAATCCATGGAAGAGCAATATGCACAAACCCACACTCGCCCAGCACGCAGCATTTATTGTCAGGAATATGAACGGCGATGCAGAATGGCTTCGCGACGGCTTCTATCCGCTGCAGGCGTTTGTCAATGCCTATCTGAATTATCACCGGCACAAAGCGACAGGGCTCCTCTATTGGGAAACCGACGAAGCCATCGGAGTGGACAATGATCCGAGCACATTCTATCGTCCGCACGAAAGTTCCGGATCGATATTCCTCAATGCACTGATGGTCAAAGAACTGGAAGCGATGGTGTATCTTGCTGATTGTCTCAATCTTCATGAAATTTCAAAATATTATGAACGGGAAGCCGATACCCTGTTAAAAAATATACGGGAACATTGCTGGGATCCCCGAGACGGATTTTATTACAGCGTCGATCTGAACCTGCTTCCGGTTGAAAAGCCGGACATCGATTCCCTTCAGCCCGGAAAATTATTTCTCCATACGGGCCAGCCTCGCACCTATGATTGTCTCATCCAGCGGTTCAGTGTGTGGAGCGGGTTTATGGCGATGTGGGCCGGAATCGCAACGCCGGAACAGGCGAAGGCAATCGTGGAGCGTCACGTCCGCGATACCGCATCCTTCAACGCACCGGCTGGAATACGCACACTCTCGCCGCAGGAAAAAATGTACGACACCCGCGCGAGCGGAAATCCTTCGTCGTGGCAGGGCCCGATCTGGATCAATGTGAACTATCTGGTTTTCCGGGGCCTTCTCCGGTATGGATATAATGAGGAAGCGAAAGAGATTGCCGAAAAAACGATTTTATTGTTAGGGAGGGATTTTGAACGCTTTGGCGCGCTGCACGAATACTACCTGCCCGACAACGGAGAACCCGTTTTAAACAAAGGATTTCAGAACTGGAATTTTCTTGTGCTCAATATGGCCGCATGGCTCGATCAGAAGCCGGTGGTCTCCGAATTTTAAAGAACAATAAAAAGGCAGCCCCCATGGAACCATCAACATCGTTTGAACAATACCCGATACGTACGGTGATTCAATCAAATGTTGTTTCCCTCGGGATTTATGGGCTCGGCATTTTTATTATGAATACGCTCGGGTTGACTTTTTCAATTCTCTACGCGCTCGCGCTTCTGATATTCGAATATAGATTGTTCCGGTATCATTGTACGAACTGTTATTATTGGGGAAAGACATGCGGATTTGGAAAAGGAAGAATCAGTGCAGTGTTATTTAAGAAAGGTGATAGTTCAAAATTTTGTGCGAAGAAAATGACCTGGCAGGAACTGATTCCGGATATTCTCATTTCATTGATACCGGTCGTGGTCGGGATCGTTCAGTTGATTGTACATTTCGATCCCGCCGTTTTATTTGCATTGATCCTGATTCTTTTCTTAACGACAACCGGCAACGGGTATATACGCGGATCTTTGACGTGTAAATATTGTAAACAGAGAGAATTAGGCTGTCCCGCGGAAATGCTATTTAGTAAAGCCAGATAAAACAGTAGGCAGTAAGCAGTAAGCAGTAAAGAGTGAAGAGTAAAGAGTGAAGGGTAAAGAGTGATGAGTAAAGAGTGATGAGTAAAGAGTGATGAGTAATCAGTTGGCAGTTCGTTCGTTGTTCTTTGTGCGTTGTGCTTAGTTCATTGTTCTTTGTTCCAATTTTAACAACGAACTACGCACTAATCAACTAAGTACACTTTTCAGCTCATCATCTCATCAGCTCATCATCTCATCGGCTCATCAGCTCATCGGCTCAACTGCTCATCGGCTCTCTTTACCAATTAACTCCAAAATTGCGTTGATGATCGTGAGTGGATGGGGCGGGCAGCCGGGGATATATAAATCGACTTTTATTTTATCGAGAAACTCTCGGTTTAATTCATCTGAATCTGCAAAGAGACCTCCGCTGATCGCGCAGGCGCCGACGGCAATAACTATTTTCGGGTCGTTGACGCTTTTGTATGCATCCATCAGGGCCGGCGCCATGTTTTTTGTAATCGGACCGGTGAGGACGATGCCGTCCGCATGCCGGGGAGAGGCGACGAAATCGATGCCGAAGCGCCCCATATCAAAATTGACATTTCCGCAGGCCGACAATTCCATCTCGCAGCCGTTGCATCCGCCCGCGGAGACCTGTCTCAGTTTCAAGGAACGGCCGAACAGGGAATGTATCTTTTTCTTCGCTTCAATGGCCGATGCCCGGTACTCCTGATACACCGTTCCGGGTGCAATAAGGAGTTGGTCTTTCTTCGATGTGCCTAATTTATAATCGTTCGTGAAACGGATTGCTCCGTTCGAAATCCGTTCACATTCTCCGCAAAAAATACATTTTCCAAGATCAATGGTGACCGGATTTCCTGTAATGGCTTTTGTCGGGCAGCAGCCGGCAATCTTTTGTTCGTCCTCAATCTTGATTGAAGTCAGAATTTCAGGAAAACCGCGATGGGACTCCATCAGTACCGCAGTCCGAAGATTACCGATCGATTGATAGCCGTGACGAATTCTAAGTTTTATGAGGTCAAGCATTCTTCACCGGGATATTTTACAAATCAACGCCGCAATAGGAAAGATTAAAACTCTTGTTGCACAACGGAAAATCGGAAATCCCTTCGTCGCGCACTGCCAGCGCCAGGGCAAACCAGTTATTGAACGATGGGTCTTTTATTTTGATACGCCTGATGTTTCCCTCTCCATCCGTCAGGACGACGTGGGCAATTTCACCGCGCCATCCCTCCGTCAAAGAAACAACGAAACAGTTTGGCTGTAACCCGGATAGAGTACTCCGGAGTTCGCCTTCCGGGAGATTATTCAACTGGTCGCGGATTATTTTTATGGACTGCTGGATTTCGACGAAACGGATATAGGCGCGTGCAAAGACATCCCCGCTGTCCAGCGTGAGTTTGTGCACAGGAAAAGATTCATACGCACCGAACGGGTGGTCCGCACGGACATCGATTGACACGCCGCTTGCTCTCGCAGCCGGGCCTACCATCCCGATTTCCACTGCCGTTTCCTTTTCTATGATTCCGGTTTTTTCAAATCGTTCCAGGATGGATGCAGACGTAAACATCACTTCACCGGCCAACAGCACATCGTCCTCAAGTTCATTGACCATCGACAGGATTTGGTCGTGCAGGGGCGAAGAAATATCAACGTTCACCCCGCCCAGGGCCAGTAAATTCCTGCCAAACCTGTTGCCGCACATGGACATCGTTGTATTGATCACTTTGGTACGAAGCGCGCCAAACACGGAATTCCCTGTCAGGTACGCGACATCACCGGAAAGCGCCGAGAGATCGCCAAGATGCACGGCGATGCGCTCCAGTTCGAGCGCAATCGTGCGGATGGTTTTCGATCTCCGGGAAACGGCAGCATCGCCCAGTGATTCGAGCGCCCGGACGAATGAACCGCAGTGGCCGATAACGGTATCCCCTGCGATGGATTCCGAAAGCTTCACCAGGGAGAGCGGCCGGAGCGCATTGCTGAGAAATAATTTTTCAACTCCACGATGCTGGAAGCCATGTTCGATTTCAAGGTGATACACTTTTTCGCCGTGGCAGGAAAACCGGAAATGACCCGGTTCAATAATGCCGGCATGGATGGGGCCGACACCGACCTCATGGATTTCCTTGCCCGTCATACTGAAAAATTCGTACGGCGTTTCGCGCTGATCAATTCCGGCTATGCCATGCCGGATCGGCTTGAGCCAGGGATGTCCTTCCGGCAGTATGCCGGCCTGTTCAAACATTTCCCGTTCGAACAACGATGCCGACGGGATATCGGGCGTCAATGAGGGATACGACGATTTCAATTTTATCTTCGACGATGCGACGCTCAATCTGGAATTATTATCATCCGCGGTCAATGCATAGATCGCAATTCCATCGGACTCCGGGTCGGCAAATAATTGCACCAGTCTCTTTCCGCCTTTGACTTTCTCCACCAGCCGGCTGCGGAACTCATCGACCGGGAGCCGCGGTATCTCATTGAGAGAGACTGTTTGCAAATTTTTTATTTCAAGCCAATTCACGATAAATTCCAGAGTTTAAAAAAACCTGACGGCACCGTTGAGTAATTCCATGACCTGTTTCGGCATATTTATTCCTATAAGACATAACATGAGAAGCAGCACGATCTGAGGAGCATACGCCCAGGCGGTTAATCTCCGCGTGCCTTCCTGGGGCGTTTGAGATTCACTGAATGTCATTTTGAACACCGTCCCTCCCATCCCGTACATAATCACAACGATGAAGACGAAGAATGGAATGGCAAGCCAGAACATCCCGTTCAACCAGAACGCCTTCACGATGAGGAACTTGGTGATGAAGACAGGAAACGGCGGAAATCCGATGATGGCAAGCATGGAAATAATCCAGAGCCAGCCGGTCCGCGGGTCTGTCTTCAGCAGGCCGCTGACATCTTCAATCCGTTTACTTTTATAGAGATGCAGAATATTGCCCGACGTAAGAAACAGCGACGCTTTCGAGAGCGAATGCGCCAGCGTGTGCAGCATGGCAGCATAAATTCCGGAAGGGCCGAGCGCGATTCCGATAAACAGGATCCCCATGTTTTCTATGGAGGAATAGGCGAGCATGCGTTTGTAATTCTTTAACCGCAGCATGAACACCGCGCTCACCATCAGCGAAAGAAATCCGGTGATGAGAAATAGAAAGTTTGAGAAATACTCCAGCCGCGCATGGAGAAAAATCTCATGGACACGAAGCAGCCCGAGAAAGGCGGAATTCAACAGCGCCCCGGACAGCAGCGCAGAGACCGGAGACGGCGCTTCGGAATGGGCATCCGGCAGCCATGCATGGATCGGTGCAATCCCGATCTTGGTTCCCAGACCGACAAAGATAAAGGCAAAAGAGACCTTGAGCCAGAAGGGATTGATATCGGACGCACGGGCATAGAGGTCCTTGAAAAACAACGAATCAATATGCCTGCTGCCGATGGAAAGCACGATGATGCCGACGAACGCCAGCGCGATACCGATCGAACAGATAAAGACATATTTCCAAGCCGCTTCGAGGGATGATTTTTTCTTTTCAAAATAAATCAAGAGCGCGCTGGTCAACGTCGACGCTTCAATGAACACCCACAACAATGCGAGATGGGTTGCCAGGATGACTCCGCTCATCGAAACCACGAACAGCAGCATTTCAAGAATATAGACCGCTTCCTGTTTTGCCGAAAGCTCATGAATTTTAAAATAGAATACCCCGTACACCGCCGAGCTGCTGAAGACCACCGCCATGATCGAAAAGAAGTACAGGCCTATTGTATCGAATTGAAAATAGAGCAGCAGCGTGGCAGGCGGCAGCGTCCATTCCACATGCATCCACTTCAGCGCGGCGATGAGAACATACGCTGCGGCGGATCCGACCAGGGCAATGCGGTTCACCACTTTATTTTTTGCGAACACGCACCATAATCCCAACACGAGCGGCAG
>Ga0105104_10003314_pt1 | contig 11528 bp, 10 predicted proteins | sample PPLLaktember2015_3_FD_87034 | JGI IMG/M metagenome (GOLD analysis project Ga0105104, IMG submission 87034) | Freshwater sediment microbial communities from Prairie Pothole Lake near Jamestown, North Dakota, USA - PPLs Lake P7 Core (6) Depth... | ecosystem: Environmental > Aquatic > Freshwater >...
AGCCAGCTCTTCCTTCTTCTCCTGCTCGTCCATCTCCTTCTGAATCTCGGAGAGAGGGGGAACTGGCAGCGAAGCTCGTGTGTGGGTGTACTCTCGGAGAGGGGCAGAATCATGAATGATACCAGCCTGGGCGAGTGAGACTAGGAACGCCCCGAGATCAGCGAGGCTGATCTTATCGAGTCGTCCATGTTTCAGCTTCGGGAGGAGCTCCAGCGGGAAGTTATTGTATGGCATCTGCGCTAGGACCGGGAACACTTGAGTCTGGATGCTGTCACCCATGAGGTCCAGGTACGCTTCCATATTCCGCAGGAATATGTCGGATTGGACGTCGGCCAGGGCGTACGAACCAGATCCGTCTTGGCCGGTTCTCGTGACCGCCGCTCCAAAGACCCCGACCATCTCATTCGCGTACCGCGTTATAATGGGATCCGCGGAGGGAACTGTTGCGCCGGAGGCAGGAGACTCGATCTTGAAGTCCTGGTAGAACTCATTGGTGGCGGGGTCGCGATCAGAGGCGAGGACGAGGCCAGTTTGAGCGTTGATTCCGAGGGTGGTTACGATCTGCTTCAGCTCGCGGTACGCCTCGGTGTTCGATTCAATGTCATCCGACGGCAGTCGGGCGACCTGGACCCCACCGAATCGTTCGAAGAGTGTCCCTTCCAATTGCTGAAAGCCAGAACGATAGAAGAAGGCGTCGTACGCGATCCGCAGGAGGGTGAAACCCTCGGGGGAATTGCTTCGGGAAGTGTCACGAATGTGAAGGCAACGACCAAGCGGAATCTCGATCTCACGGAACGTTTGTGGGTCGAGTTGGACGAGGTGCGTAGCATTTCCAAGGGCATCGAAGCGCCAACCCCAGCGAGTTTCCTGAGGGATGAGTCGCCATTCCTTCCAACCGATACGACCGTCCGGGAGTTGCCGGAAGATGATTTCGAGACAGGACCAGCCCCAGGTGAGAAATGTGAGGATCTGGGGCATCGTCTCACCCGGCCAGAGGTTGTCCATCTCCTCCAACTGCGTTGCGTAGAAGTCGCGGATCTCTTTAGCCTCGTCAGAGGCGTTGGCCGGTTCGAGGGTCCACTCGACTTGACGGATGAACATGGCGATCTGACGGAGAACTCCACCCAGAATCGGATTATTGGACATCTCGATGATCGTATCATCCCGCGCCCATTGATCCTGCCATGCCCGGTCTTTCTCCGTGGGGTAGTGGAGAAAGCCGTGATAGCTCACCACTCCGGGACTGGAGAGTGGGGCTAGTCCCGCTCCCTTCTGTCCGGCTCCAAGCCGATCGGCTAACCTCACTATCTTCGATGATTCTCCCATCTCCGACGGAGACGACGGTCCTGACAAAGTCCCCGGAGGGGACGGAGAAAAGAAGGACGAGAGTCTATCGCGAAGGGCCATCTATCTCTCCTGTCGCTGTGTGAGGAAATGGCGGGTCCAGGTGGAACCCGAAGGGAACGCGGTCGTCATCGTCGTCGGGCGAAGAGTGATCCGCCTCCCGCTAGAGTGGCGGAGCCAAGTCGGGAGAGTCCGCCGAGGCGTTGGAGGCGACCCATCGGTGCCGACGGCGGGAGAACCTCCGGCATCACCGAGGGGGTCGAAGTCTGCTCTAAGCGCGATAGCGCCTGCGACATCGCGTCGACTTGATCGTCGTGGGATCCGTGAGGGAAGGACGCACATTCCTCGATGAAGTCATAGACCCACGGATGGAGTTCGGGATCCGGGAGGTAGACATTTCCAGACTCTATTTGGTGTGAGATCGCGCTCGCACGTGCGAGCTTCCCTCCGACCGGGTTGACCTCGACGAGTCCAGATATTTCCGTCCTCAGCGAAGCGACGATGGCAGGACCGTTCGCCTTATTCTCAACCAACTTCAGTTTCGCTTGAGGCCACTTCACGCTGAACTGCCGGACCATCGCCATCGCTGCGGGGAAATCTCCGCGGAATCGCACTTGATCCAGGAGATACCGATCTGCACCAAGGGTGGCCCAGATCTGACCGACAATGTACGATCCTGTCTTCGTATCCCGGAACGACATATCCCAGCTCTGGATGTGACCTCTCAACTTCGCCGGAGCGGTTCGGTAGAACCGCCACCAGGATCGTTGGAGAAGACCGCCCTCCATGGGCGACGGATTCCCCTGGAAACGGGCGGCCCAGACCCGAGATCCAACAGCTTTCTTGATCTGTTTCAGGGACTCAACAGGCCATCGCTCCGGCCAGAGAGCCTCCTCCTTACCTCCAGGCAGGGCGCGAAGCGCAGGCATGTGGAGATGGTGCCAGATCTCTCCTCCTGTCACCATTTCTTGGAGGAGATGTCCAGTAAGATCATCTTCATGCCACCGCGTAGCGGTCACGATCATAGAGCCTCCCGGCTCAAGGCGGTCACGGATCGTTCCTTGATACCATTCCCAGAGGGCCTCACGAGAGGCCTCGGACTCAGCAATCGCAATCGAGCCGATTGGGTCGTCGATGTTGATTAGGTTCGCGCCGTGACCGGCGGGACTGCCTCCGACGCCAACGGCGAGGTATCCACCGAGCCGTCCGGAGATATCCCATGCCTTGACTGCTGACTTGTCACCGGCGACGGTGATGTTTGGGAAGGGCCATCGTGGATCAAGGATTTTATTCCTGACGCGACGAGAGAAAGTGAAGGCGAGATCGGCGGTGTGAGAGACTTGCATTACGCGCTTATCTGGATTGCGACCCAGATAGAAGGCCGGGAGGTTTTCGCTTACGTGGAGAGATTTCGAGTGACGAGGTGGAATTGTCACGATCAAACGATAGTTTGGAGTGTCGATTGCTCGTTCCAGGGCTGCGACGAGTCGATCAATGTGCGCAGAGCGCACATAATCCGGGTACATTCGACTCGTAAATGAGCGTAACGACTTCTGCGCGGCAAGCCGCAGCCATTCGTCCTCGTCGTTCGACAAGAGAAGCTGCATCGCTTCGCGCTGCGCTTGGAGCGTCAGAGGGTCCGGTCCAACGCCGGAGGCGTTGGGGGGTCCAGGCAATTCCCGCGAGGGACCGCGGTCGTCGTCAATCCTGGAATGAAGGGATTGGCGAGAGCGGGAGGATTGGATTTCGAGGAGAGAGGGTATTGCCATTTATTCGACCTTTTTGCCTAAAATGGCGGTTTTAGCCGGTTTCCGGGCCAAAAATGGCGTAATTTGGAGCGTTTTTGGCCTCATTTTCGTCTAAATCCGGGTCTTGCATGACCTGATGGGCGAATTCTGAGAGGAGGGAGATCCCTTCCTCCGGATCCTTCGGATCAGAGATGTCGACCTCTTCGCTTTCACCAAGGGTGAAGTCAGGATCGAGAACGTCTTCATCGTGATAGTCCGATCCAACCGCGGAGGCGTCGTGAGGTCCAGGCAATCCCCCGGAGGGGAGCGCGGTCTGACCGGATCCCGCCGCTTGAAGTTTCCGTCGTAGGAATGCCATGTGCTCCAGCTCGTCACCAGAGAAGATATCGGTCGGATTGATCATCTCCAGACCCATCGACCTCTGCTGTGACGAAGCCACAAGGTTCATTTGGATCTCCGACACCTCACGTAAGACGTCCGATATTTGCGTCAGCGAAGATGAGAGCAGTTTATCGGGATCCTGAAGGGCATCGAGAAGGATCGTCTGCGTCTCTTCCATCTTTCGGATGACTGTTTGACGCATAGCCAACCGAAGGTTAGCGAGGTCATCCTGTAAAGCAGGTGAGTAGACGACGGCTCGAACTTTCGTAACCGGCAAACCCGTCAAAGACGTAGTCTTTGGGATTGATGAAGTGGAGGCGTAATGAAAGAGGATTTCCTCTACTTCCTCGGGCGTCACGCGATAGCGTTCGACTGCGGTTTTCGGCTGAGAAGCAATGTAGTCTGGGGACATCGTCTTAGTCGGGGATCGTTTCGTCAATTCGTCTGCGAATCGGGAGGCGATGGCGTCAGACTCTCGTTTTCGAAGTTCTATTTCCGCGTCCCTCTCAGATTGAAGGAGTTGAGATGAAGTCAGAGGTTTCGTCTCGTCGGTGAAAAGATCAAATACCTTGATTTCGTCCATGAACTATCCCTGTCTCTCGGTTCGGCGGAGTCGAACCCCGATCCCCGGTATATCCAGGGGAGAACGAGTGGTCCCCGCGAAGCGGCGCGGTCGGAAGCGGTGCGATCAGTTCAGCGTAGCTGAGATGAGTATACCATGCGAAGCAGGTTGAACGCAAGGCTTCGGTTCCGTCTTGTGGGCGTTCGATCGCGAGTCTTAGGTATATCGGTTTTAGGTCGATGGGTCGTATCTCTGAATGATCCAATGGATGACACCCCGGTTTTGGGCGGGGTGTACGTACACCCATAATCTTTAGGGTGTACGTACGTGGCACCGTCGTTTAGCAGACGCCTAATGACAGTAGGGTGTCGTATAGCTTGGCTAGCGCCCTGGCTAGTGGCAATAGCGCGGTGTAGTAGCGTGACGGTAGTGTCGGGTCAGCGCACGTAAGCAGGTCACCGACCATGCTGGCAGCTTGCCTGGTGGCATACGGTGTGCTGTCCAAGATCGTTGCTAGTGCCATCCCCGCGCTACGCACAATTTGGCGCATGGCACGGGGCAAGTGTGTCAACCAGTCGTTAGCAAAGTCTCCATCCTGCAGGATGGCGGCGAAGTAACGGGCGAGTGTTGCGATCATGGTATGCGTCTCCTGCTGTCTGTAGTGGCCATAGCGCAACGTACGCGCTATGGCCTAGGGTAACTAGTAGATGCGCCCGTATCGCCGCGTAGCGCGGATTAGAGCGCGTCTCTCGGTACGCTCTTGCCGTAAGGCGCGAAAATCCGTACCAGTCCGAGTACGCCATATGAAGCGAGGATTGACCGTTAGGCGAGGATGGTAACGGTGCATTTTAGGTTCGGTAGCAAACGGCCAATCATCGGCAAAACGAAACATCCAAACCAGATACCCAACGTCGCAATGGCAATGGTGGGTATCAGTTTGCCAGCCCGTATCGAAGCACGTCAGGCACGTAGAACACTTAGACATAGCTGGATTCTCCCTTGGAACTAAAAACGCCACTCGGTTGTGTAACCGAGTGGCGTTATTGGATTAGCTAGGCCGCGTTCGCGGTATCGGTCGTAGGTGCATCGGTCGTAGTGGCGTCGGTGGCGTCGGTGGCGTCGGTGGCGGTCGTAGTGGCGGGCAATTGCGTAGGACGGATTTTGCGAGGTGCGGCAGTCCTGGTATTAGGCTTGCCAGCCGTTTTAGTGGCAACCACAACGGCAGACGTACCAGCCGTGTACGCGGCAGTTTGGCCAATGCCGTACGCTTTGCCGTCACCAGGGGCGGGAAATGAGAACAGGAATCCAAGGCCGTATGCGAGCGTAGGTGCCACGTTAGCAGCGATCTGCAGTCCTGCAGGACAACCGCAAAGGTACCCGTTTTCAAAACCTACTTTATTGCCGTGCACGGCTTGGCTGTACGTGTTGGCAACGGCAGTCGCGTAGTAGTTGGTCCAAGGCACCATAGCGTCCTGCACGTTAGCAACGGCATCTTTAGGCCCGCACAGCGCCACAACGCCGTTATGCACGCCTAGGCGGATCATGCTTACACCATTGACACGGGCAAGCGTAGCGAACAGCGCCAAGCGCCATTGCATGCCTTTTCGATTGGCGTCTAGTGCAGTGACCTTGACTGCAACGTGCGGTGCAGACTTGCCGTTCGCGCTGTTGTGTGCCTTGACTGCCTTTTCGACTTCGGCAAACTGTGCATCTGTGCCAGCATTGCCGCGTAGTGTCTGGATTTGTACCAGCACGTTAGCTGCAGGTGCTTTTGACGCCGCGCCATTGCTTCGAGTGTTGCGTGACATTTTGTACTCCCGTGGCGTTCGTGGAATCCGGCAGACGCCCATACGTCTACAACCGTGCTTCCCTTGCCACATGCCGATTATGCCACATGGCGCGACGGATGCAAAGGTCTACATAGCCCATCGGTCATATCAGGACATGGCGAGACGGATCAGGACATGGCAAGACGGATCAGGACATGGCGAGACGGATCAGGACATGGCGAGACGTGGCAGAACTGTCACTATGGCGTCAAAACGACAGTGCAATATTCGTACACATAATTCGTACAATGCCATGTACGAATTATGTGTACGTACAGGGTTGCCACGTCGAAGCGGCTCGGTACTGTACGTACACATAATTCGTACAGTGCCGTGTACGAATTATGTGTCCGTACACTCCGAGCCTCGGCGGTCTGGCGTCGGTACTTTTGGCCCTGTACGTACACCCCCCTGTACGTACACTCCGAGCCTCGGCGGGCGGCGGTACTTTTGGCCCTGTCCGTACAGGGGGGTGTACGTACAGTACTTTAGTACTTCCGTCCCGGAACGTCCGCGGATCGGGTCCGGCAAGCTCCTACAAAAGATTGCGGGCCGCCCCTGATCATCTCTCATTCGCGTGCGCTCTCGGGACTTCGCGACTCCGTCGGTTCCGCGGACGGTCCGTCTGCTCCGCGGATGTCGTCGCTCCGTCGCTCTGGCGGAGCCGTATGGAGGTCCAGGTGGATGCGGATCGGAACGCGGTCTTCGGACTTCGGTCCCGCGGACCGCAGACGGCGACCTCCCGGCTGAGCCGCTGACCTCCCACCCAGTCGTCCGACGCTCGTGAGTCGGTACGGAGTCCCTGCTGGACTCCCGTACATGGACCTCCCGAGACGTATAGGGAGGTAGCACCGAGGCTGGGAAGGGGACGTCTCCGGTGAGTGGACGGAGGACGTGATTCCCTCGGATCTCCGAGGGTTTACGGGATAACGAATAAGCTTTTAGACTCGTCTCCGACCTCCAGAGTGATCGCACGACGGACACACGATCGGACCACGACTCGCCCACGATCTCACACAGATTTCAGACTAGGATTCCACCAGATCTCCCCTGGATCCTCGCACCGACGTCCCGGGACGGATCCGGGAGACGTTGGGCGACGTTGGGCGACGTTGGGCGACGTTGGGCGACGTCCCGGGACAGAACTGACGAGGTCCGAGGAATGACTCCGCCACGCCCTTATAAAAGAGTAAACCGCGCCCGAAATCTCTATAGATCGTGTGTTCCGCATCCTCCTGGATGCCCGCGGACGCCCAAAATTGAGAGTCCGCAATGCCCCGAGAGAGTCGTGAGACTCGGGTGAGAGGACGGGAGGTCCAGTGGGATACAGAGTGGACCGCCGTCCTCACGCTTCCGGCCCGGTTTGGCGTTGGCCGCGCCACTGGCAAGGTACGCAACATGCCTCCACGCCGCTTCATTTGCTTCTGACGGGGTTTTAGACCCCTAGTTGGCGTATTGGCCTAGGGTGCCACCCCTGAAGCCCGTACGAAGCAAATAAAACGTTTTACAAGCTCGCGCTTGTTTTAGTTTTGACTCGCCCCAAGACCTCCCACCCACTCATCCGACCCACTCTTTCGGGGAGAAGATCAATATTGATCCCCTATACATATATCCAGGATATGCACGACTCTCACACGATTCACACACGACTCAGACCATATCTCCTCCACGATTCTGAGTACGATTCAGGTCTGGCACGAAGTATCTTTTGTACCGTTCTTTGTATACTTCCGGTACTTACGCAGGCACATGTTCGCCTGCTACGCTGGTGCGGGCGGTATGGGCTGCCCAAGGCATTTCAGTTCAAGGAGAAAAGACGTGGCAAATTCCCAGGTAGCGTGTTCGAGGGACCAGTTCGAGAGCGGAATAGACACGCACAACGCGGTGGCGTTCGTGTTATGCCACGGTGGTTCGCAGGAGGTAGCAAACAAGTTCTTAGCCTACTGCACCCGGCAGGCCGACCCAGCTACAGCTCAACTGAACGAATACGGCATGGGTGCTCTAGATTACCTGTTCGAGTTCAGCGGTATTTCCAGCGAGGACATAGTTTCCCGGCTCGGGGAACTTCTGGCCTAGCCTGCGGCGGGGCGGGCCACGCGGCCCGCCCTTCACTTCAAGGAGACACGAAATGAAACTGGTTATGGTTCGAGTGGAAATCTACGTTTCGGTAGAGGTCGAGGAGCCGGTAATGCGCAGCGGGGAAAGCCAGGTGGCCGACTTCATCCTACCTGCTCTCGACGACTTGAAAGAGGCTACCGCAGACGTGAAGCACATTGCCTACCAGTTCACGGAACTGTAGCCCAGCCTTACGGCAATGCCGTATACTTCTGTACCCCCAGAAGTATACGGCAGGCACTATGCCCACGAAAGTTCGACTGGTAGAATGGGGTGTGCGCTATGGGGCGCACAAGGGTCTTCAGTTCAAGGAGTAAGGTCATGGAACCTCAGGAATCTCGTGAAGCTCTCGGATTCGAAGAGTTCGACCCCACGGCTACCAAGCCGGAGTACGTCCTTATCGTAACGGCTCGCAACGACACTCCTCACCTCTGGTGTACGTACGACGGCAATTACGTACTTAGCTTCGATTCCCTCGCAGAAGGTCAGGCGTTTATCCGGAGAACGAACAGATCAGAGCCGGGTATGTTCCCAAAAGGGTCGTACCAATTCCTGTTCGGTGATTGGTCCAACGACTCCAAGCAAGCCCTGCACGAAATCCTTCTGGCGGCTTCACAATCCTACACGTAAACGTTCGTTGGGGTGGGCCGCTTGGTCCACCCCGTCTTTCAATTCAAGGAGTAACATCGTGGAAGCTCAAAAGACAGAGTGGTACGTGGTCGATGGCGTTCGATACGAATCGGAGGAATTCTACCACCAATCCAAAGCTCAAGACGTTCAAGTTCTAGAGTACGTCCACGCCAACGCCGATAAGCTCCCACCCTGCTCCGGATGGTTCACCGACTGGTCGGCCATGTCTCAGGAGGAGAAAGACCAACACGATACCGACGGATGCGAGTGTCCTCGGGCCGAGATCATTTACCTCAACATGATGGGTGCGCCACAGGACGTGTCGGTAAGCGTCGCGGCGATCGGGTACGCCACCCAAATACGTCAGTACGGCTTCGAGGGTCGTGATGTCTCATTCGAGTCCTTCCAAGCCCACTTCATGGACGTAGAGGGTTCCTATCCCGGTGACGAGGAAATGGTCCGGCAGTACACCGCATGGGTCCAGGAACATCAATCCGCGGTCCAGTGGGCCATTGACTTCTGTAACCTCCGGGACTACGTCAACCGATAGCCTTCGGCTCCCATAGGTCAGGGGAGGCTCGCCCTTCGGGGCGAGTTTTCGCGTGCCTAAAGGCGCGGACCTCACGACACGTCAATCGAACGGTGGCTCCCCACATCCAGTGGTATCGCCGAAGGCCGCGGACCTCACGACCCCTCTCCAGAGTGGTAGTTCGCCGCGTCTCTGACCTCCCGTCGCTTCGCGAGAGACTACGGAGAATCGCCGAAGGCGGTGTGAAGGTCCCAGAAGCGATGCGAGGGATTCAGACACCTCGTCGGCTCTCAGGAGGGAATCCCGAAATCGACCAAAATGCGTCCTATAAAAGAATAAACGCCGCCCGAATCTCTGCGTCTCGCGACGCTTTCGCGAAAACGTCGGGACGAGACGCGGAAAAGCGTCCCAGGCTCTACACGAAGCGTCGTGAAACCGACGGGAAGCCTATTGTGTGCACGTAGCGTGCCAGCTCTGTCCGGGGCGAGACACGACTTTTTGGGTAGTCCAGGTGGATGCGGAGCGGAACGCGCGACATTCGTCGCTCATACGAAGGTACGGGAGGTCCGGGGAGGGGTGGTTGATCCAGGTGGAGGCGTTTTCGACTCAGAAGAACTCAGGAAAGGGTGTACGTACTCTACCTTTGCATAGTAAAAGACGAAAAATGGTCTTGAGACGCTCACACGTCTAGACTTCGGTCCCATCCACCACTCGGCGATTTGTCTCTATATCAATAGATGAATATACTCAGAAACTCTCAGATTTCTGCACGATTCATGCACGAGATTCGCACGATTCCGACCACGATTCATCAGGATTTCTGACCCGATTTCGACCAGGATTTTCGTGATTTTCACCCCAAAATCCGGGGCACCGTGCAGCCGTAGGGGAGTAGAGTTTTAGAAAGTGCCATATACCTTTCTGGCGTCCTTTTCCCTTTCCAGCAAAACGAAAAACGACACCAGAAACGGTGGGCAACTTTCAACCCTTCTCCTATAGGATGCCCCAACTTTCTCTAACCAACTCCCTTTTACTCTACAAACCAACAACTTACGGTTTACTAATAATATTCTCGGGACACCCTATTAGAGAAAAACAACCAAATCTAGGGCATCCTACACAACATCTCAGGACACCCTACTGGACTAAAACCCCCAAATTCCGGACACCCTACTGGACTCCCCGCAGACTCCCTACACTGGACACCCCACCCTCTCTCTTCCCCAAAGCTTAGTCCAAACCGACTCCCCTGGACCCCAGAAACTCTCCCCACACCAACGGAAAAATGCCCAGCCCTAAAATCTACCCACTTTTCTTAGACACCTAAGAAAAGTTCCCACCCCATACTGGACTCCCCAAGGACGCCCTACACTCAATCCCAGACCTCCCACCTACTGAATAAGGAAGCTTTACACAGATGTTCCCACCTGTTATACTGGAGTAAACGTCACCCCCGCTAAGGGTGAACGCCGTCCCTACGGGACTCTTGCGCTTCGCGCGATTCTTTGCTGGACTCACCGTCATCTCGGTGGTTAGACAGGATAACGAAGTTATGCCCACGAAATCTCCCATCATTCTCCCCTTCCTAGATCCGCAGTTCAATCCAGATCACCCAGCCAACAATCCCCCGAAAATCGAGAACGACAAGTACCTTCCCTACGGAAAACGTGAACTCAAAAAGATGGAGAAAGCAGCTTTGGACGAAGCCATTCAATCTTGGACCCCACCACATGTCCTTCGCCTATACGAAACCGATGTCGAACGGGCACGGACACGCTCCACCATCCTAGCCCTTCATCTGTCTCCTCGAATTCCCGATTTCGCTGATCTCATTCCAGCAAACAAACATGACTCCTCCCATTCCCGCGCTCTCTCAACCGAAGACCCCACCGACTTCAGAAACTTCGCACACACCTTCCTTCACCTTGGCTTCCACCGATTCCACATCTACGGAACCGACCCCGACGAGGCCGAAAGCCTCTCTTCCGACACCCAAGACTCCCACGACCCTTCGGGAGTCTGCTGGATTGCCGAATACACGGAAGGAGAGTGCAACATTATTCGTCGCACCATTGCCTTTGCGATGGGAGAATTTCCTTCCGTCCTCGATCCCGACAGCTCCCTCTACGACTACGAAATCGCCTTCCGCTACGAACGTCGTCTCTATTGTCGGTGTCGCCAGCGGGATAGAAAGTGTGTACGTCCCTCGCACATCGAAATTTTCACCTCAACCGGACAACTTCTCCCGTGACCGCCTTCGACAATCCCCACCCCCAAGACGACCACGACCCTTCGGGAATCTGCTGGACCCCCACTCGCCTCGCGATGCGTCGCGAGTTAGACAGGACATCGAAGATATGAAACGACATCGATCCAAAGAAGAGAAAGAT
>Ga0105104_10003315_pt1 | contig 11528 bp, 12 predicted proteins | sample PPLLaktember2015_3_FD_87034 | JGI IMG/M metagenome (GOLD analysis project Ga0105104, IMG submission 87034) | Freshwater sediment microbial communities from Prairie Pothole Lake near Jamestown, North Dakota, USA - PPLs Lake P7 Core (6) Depth... | ecosystem: Environmental > Aquatic > Freshwater >...
ACAATCATCCCGCCTTAAAAGTTAGCTTCGGGACTGGTCGAGAATCAGGGTTTTGACTTTCTGGCTGGGGAGATTCAACGAACCGTAAGCGGCTGCGGCTGCCGAACGCAAATCGGGGTCGGTTTCCTTGGAGCTTACCAGGGAATAAATCTCATCGACAGTCGCATCATCGAGCAGGCATTTATTCAGCTTGGCGGAGACGGCCAGCGCGGCCAGGGCGGTGATGCGAATATCCTTTGAGTTAGTATCGGCAAGTGCCATAACGGCTACCGCCTTTTGGGCTGAGGGCGTCGATAAGTACGCGAGGATTTGGCCTGCCAGCATCTGGATTTGCGGGCGTTTATCTTTTATCGCCTCGATAAGGATGGCTTCGGCCGGTGATAAATCGAGAGCGGGGTTACGCGTCTGGGCGATTTTCAGCATCGCGGCCGCTGAGCGAAGTGCGTAGCTGTCGGCTAAAGCGGCGTTCCACATCGGGGTATCATCAGTTGCCGTCTCGGAGCTTTGCGTAATGGCTTCTGCCAGATTGGAAACAACCAACCTGCTCTCGGCAAAGCTTTGCCTGGGGCCTGCGTTGGCGATAGCGATAGCGGCGCTGAAGCGGACCGCCTTGGTATCGAAGGAAAGCGCCTGGGCGAGGGGCTGAGTTGTGCCTATGCGATAAAATAACGAGCTTTCGCCTGCGGTAACGGATAAGGCCTCGACAACGCCTAACGCGACGTGGGCATCTTTATCCTTTATACCACGGGCAAGGGCCTGGTGAAGATATTCGGGGCCTGCGGTGGTGGCGTAAACCATCGCGTCGGCGTGACCTTGGCCGAAGTACCGGGGCATTTCGATGCCGGCCGATTCGGCCTTGAAAAATGAGGCAATCCATAACCCGATTGCCTGGCCGAAAGCCGGGTCTGCCTTGAGCGACCATTCGCAGCATCGCATCGCCATAAGCTCATTGAAATACCGTTTATCGACCTGCTCGCGGGAAAGCCGCGCATTTTGAGTATCCCAGAACCATAAATTGCCGAAATTCACATCGGCGGCCGGGGCAAGCGATTCGGTATGATAGTAATAATCCTCCGCCAAGCGGTATAAAAGCTGCGATGCGGAAATCTGCAGGGCGGCGGCGTCGATATTCTTTATGCTTTCCTCGGCCAGCGTTCGCAGCTCGGGAGATTCGTCTTTTTCCGCGACATATTTGAGGTTGGCAAGGGCCTGCGGATAGCCGATTTTGCCAAGCGCCCTGATAATCTCTGCCTTTACGCCGACGTTATCGGTTTGAAGCGCCGCCACCATCGGCCTTATGGCGTCTCTATCCATCTGCTCCAGGGCCGTGTAGATATTGGGCCATTCGGCCTGGCGGCTTTTATCGGCCATCGCGTCGAGCATATACATAACCGCGTATTCGCCTGCCGCCTTTAGGCGCTTCATCGCGGCCAGTTGGCCCCGTGTAGTGCCGCTGAGGCGCGTTATCTCCTCGACGATGACCTTGGGGTCGGCCTTTCGGATGAACCTGCCCTGCTCGATAATCTCGACGAGCTTGCCGCAGGCGGCGGCGAGGTTGGCGTCAACGGCCTCTTCTTTGGCCTTTATGAGTATCGCGTAATCCTGCGGTTTGGCCTCGGCCTGCGCAAACACTTCCTCGGGCGCGGCGTTACTGTCGATAATCGACTGGGCGTAGCCCGTCGCCAGATCGAACCTGCCAATCTTTATGTAATGAATCAGGTCGTTGTAGTTGTCTTCGAGGGTTTGGGCAAGCGCGACGCCGGACAAAACGATAGCGAACACGAACACCATTACCAAAGCGTTTCTTTTTAACATTGAATGGTCTCCAAAATCAAGCCGGATTCATCACCCGAAATCAGCCGCGACGCATCGTAACCGCTTATACAGCGATGACTTACGCTCATTAATTACGATGCACAAGATAGCGGCCGGCAACGCGTAAGCCGATGTAGTAATCGTCCGTAAACGGCCCATACTAAAGATAAAACCCCCTTCTGTCAACAAAAAACGCAGGATTACGTATAAAAGCCGGTTATTATAGGCCCTTTTGAGCAAATCAGGCGGTTTTTGGACTCTTTCGATTCGTCAACTTTACCGTTACCCATACCGATACCGCCTCGCCGGTTTAGGTCTCAGTAACGGTAACGTCGATTCCGCAAACAGCGGGAGTAATATCAAAAGGTTCGGATAATTTTTATTGTAAGCGTGCAGAGGAATTATATAATCGGCGGATTGTAGCCGGGCAGGATTTGCAGACGACCCTGATTAAACCGGAAGGTGAAACGTTTAAGATTTATTGTTTATATTGAGGAGATATTAAGTAAGATGAGGAACCTCGTACCTACGAAGGTATTTTTAACCAAGGGAGTGGGCAGGCACAAATATCGGCTAAAATCTTTCGAGGATGCGCTTCGCGCCGCCGGCGTCGCACAGCAGAACCTCGTGCAGGTGTCCTCGATATTGCCTCCCCGGTGCAAGGTAATCAGCCGCGAGGCGGGCCTCAAGCGCCTGACCCCGGGCGAGATTTGCTATTGCGTAATGGCCAGGGCCGACACAGACGAGCACGGGCGGCTTATCGGCTCATCGGTCGGGCTGGCTATCCCGAAGGACAGGAATAACTGGGGCTATCTCAGTGAAGTTCACGGCTACGGAATGAACGAGCAGGAAGCGGCTGACCTTTCGGAAGACCTTGCCGCGGGTATGTTAGGGACAACACTCGGGCTTGAGGTTGACCCCAACAAGGCCTGGTCGGAAAAAGAACAGGTTTATAAATCCAGCGGGCTTATCATCAGAACGACCAACATTACCCAGACCGCCCGCGGGATGAGAGAGCTTTGGACGACAACCGTCGCCATCGCGATGTTCCAGTTTGATTAATGCCGTATCTGTTTTTGACTAACGGTTGAACTAATGACAAAATCGATATTTCTCGGCGAAATTGAAAAGCAATATTGCGACCCGGCAAAAGCCAAAGTCGCGATTATTCCCGTGCCTTACGACGGGACGAGCACATGGGTTAAAGGCGCCGATAAAGGCCCGGCAGCCATAATCGAGGCCTCGGCCAATATGGAGCTTTACGATATCACATCGGATTGCGAGCCATATAAAATCGGGATATTCACGGATAAGCCCGTAAATGAAAAGTCGTCGCCGGAAAAAATGTCTTTGGCAGTGGAAAAAAGAGTCCGGCAGCATATGGCCCAGGGCAGATTACCGGTTGTGATAGGCGGCGAACACTCCGTCAGTATCGGGGCGATAAAGGCGCAGGCAAAACAATACAAGAACCTCAGCGTTTTGCAGCTCGATGCGCACAGCGACCTCAGGCAGGAATATCACGGCTCCAAATGCAATCACGCCTGCGTAATGGCAAGGGCCAGGGAGCTTTGCCCCATCGTGCAGGTAGGTATTCGCAGTATGGATACAAGCGAGAAAAGGCGTCTGGATAAAATCAGGACGTTTTTCGCCGAGGATATTTACGGCAAGACCGACTGGATTGATACTGTCCTTTCGCTTCTAAAAGACGAGGTTTATATTACAATTGACCTCGACGTTTTTGACATTTCTATAATGCCATCGACCGGCACACCTGAGCCGGGTGGATTATTATGGTATGAAGTCCTTGAGCTTCTCAGGCGGGTTTTTCACAATAACAACGTCACCGGATTTGACGTCGTAGAATTATGCCCCAATAAAATCAACAAAGCCCCCGACTTTTTGGCCGCCAAACTTATCTACAAAATGATAAGCTACAAATTCGGAAAATAGATCTCGCTCCTTACAGCTCAAAACTCAAAACCAAAAACTTATAACTCTAAACATCATAGTTGCGATGCCCCTCCAGCCATTTTGTGACCCAGTGTTTTGCCTGGTCGGGCGACTGGAATTTGCCTTCTAATTGCGCGATATACATTTCATTTGCGAGCTGGCCAAGGGATGGGCCGGGGGCTGCGCCTAATGCGATGAGGTCGTGGCCGTCGAGGATGGGCCTGGGTCTTAATTCCACGCCTTTTAACTGTTTTGTTCTTTTTCGCAGATTTGCCAAAGGACGAATCGATTGATTAGTCGCTTTCTGGATGGCCTTCTGTAATGCGAAAAGGTCCTCGAAATACGGCTCCGAAAGCAATAGTTTCAATTCCGCCAAAGACAATTCCCTGAGCAATTTGCCCCGGTGGTCTAACAGAAATTCAATGTGCTTTTCCTGGTTTCTGCTTAGCTTGAGCAGTTCGCATTTTTCAAGGGCAAAACGGGTCTCGAAGCCGGCGAATAAACCGGCTAAACCGAGAGGTAAATCAATCCTCTTAGGCAAATGGGTAAGCACACGGACGGCGAATCCGAATTCGGAGCCGGCGCAGCCGGGAAATATAAATTCCGCCAGAACTGTTTCAATCAAAAGCCCAACTCCTTTTGCACGATTGGGGCTGACTAAAATTCCTTCAAGCTCCGCTGCTATTCGCTCGCCGCTTATTTTTGTTATATTTTTCGCCCCGTCGCAAACAGCCGACTGGGTTTGGGTATCGATAGAAAAATCAAGCTGGGTTGAAAAGCGAATCGCGCGCAGCATACGCAGGAAGTCCTCGCTGAAGCGTTGGGCCGGGTCGCCTACGGTGCGAACGACCTTTTTTTTGAGGTCTTTTTGTCCCTCGAAGTAGTCAATCACCTTTTTATCGACGGGGTCATAGAACATCGCGTTGATTGTGAAATCCCTTCGTGCAGCGTCCTGTTGGGCTGTTGCGAAATTGACTTTCGAGGGGTGACGCCCGTCCTGGTAATCGGATTCCGTCCTGAAAGTAGCGACCTCGACCTGAGTATTATCCATAAGAACGACGACGACGCCGAATTTTGCCCCGATTTTAAGCGTCCTGCGGAAAATTTTCGTAACCTCATCCGGCTTTGCGTCTGTAGCAACATCATAATCGCTGGGCCTTCTGCCTAAAAGCATATCGCGGACGCAGCCGCCGGCCAATAACGCCTGAAAACCTGCGTCCCGCAGCTTTTTAACGATTTCAATGGCCGCCTGCTTATTTGTCATCTGCTTTTCTCAAAATCGTTATCGCCATAGAGCCCCACTCACGTCTATCGACAATTTTAAGCGGGCCGTAAGATTGCGACAATGTTGTATTTCGCTCAGTGCGGACTATAACAAATCCCCCTGCCGCGACTTTTTCTGCCAATCGAACCAGCATCGTCGCCAGTGGTGAGCCGGGTTGTGTCGAGGCGGAATCGACATAGGGCGGGTCAATAAATACAAGGTCGTATGCGGGATGTTCGGTATCTGTCGGCAAAGTCAAGTTGAAGGCGTCGGTGCGGATAATTTTGGACTTTTCGCCAAAGCCCGCCTTTTCAATATTTTTTTGAAGAACCGGAACAATCGCTGGCCCGTTTTCGACAAACGCGACGAAAACCGCCCCCCTGCTAATCGCCTCAAGTCCCAGCGACCCGACGCCCGCGAAGACGTCGGCGACGATTTTCCCCGCGGGCAAGTTATATTTTTGCAATACGTCGAAAAGCGACTGCTTTACCCGGTCAATAATGGGGCGTGATTCCATTCCCGGCGGGCTGAACAGCTTCATTCCGCGTCTAGCGCCGGAGATTATTCGCATTTCGACCAGAAATCGACGACCAGCACCTTATCCAGTGAGCCGCCTAAAACTTTACCGAATGCCTTGTGGTCGGGATGGTCCAGATATATCCCCCGTCCCTGCGCATCGGCGAAAGATACGATAAAGCAATGGGTGAAGCCCTCGGAACGATTTTCGATACTGACGTTGGTTCCCCACTCGAAACATTTGATTTCACTGATTTTGCCCGGTAAAGACGCGAACGCTTTTTCGACCTCGGTTATCTTCTCAGGCGTCGTGCCTTCCTTGAATTTGAACAATACCACGTGGCGAAGCAATGGGGCGCTTTTCTTACATTCTGATTTCGACATAGCACAGCATTTTTGGCTCATCGGACAGGCACAACCCATGCTCACAACCGCTAATATGATACAGCACAAAATATTCTTAATCATTTGCCTTTTCTCCTACGGGGTTTTAGTAAATTGTTTCAGCCAAATACTCATACAAGAGACAGGATTTTAACAGCCACAGGCCGCCCGGTCTATGGCAAAATCAATGCAAACCGATACCCAAACGAGGACGTAAAATACTAATAGAAAAACGGTTTTAGTGAAAGGAGCAGATTATGAGAAAGACGATATTGGCAGCATTGATGGCGTCAGTGCTGGGTGCGGCCGGCTATTTGATAGCCGAACAAAAGCCCAAACCCGCCAAGGCGCCGGATTTTACGCTGACCAGCTTTGACGACAAAAAAATCGCTCTCGCAGATTACAAGGGCAAAATAGTCGTACTCGCGTGGTTTAATTACGAGTGCCCCTTTATTCAATACCATTACGATAAGGCAACTATGAATGATATCGCTGCAAAATATCAGGCCAAAAACGTAGCGTTCCTCGCGATAAACAGCACAGGTCATCAGGATCAGGCGGCAACCAAAGAATTCGCTGAAAAATTCAAGGTTACCTACCCCATCCTCGATGACGGCGCCGGTGCTGTAGGCAAGGCATACGGCGCACTGACTACGCCGCATATGTTCATTATCGACGCGGAAGGTTACATCGTTTATAACGGGGCAATTGACAACGCTCCTCAGGGTAAAACTCCCGAAGGTGCGGCGTATGTCAATTACGTCGAAAAGGCCCTCGATGAGCTGATTGCGGGTAAGCCGATTAGTGTAGCATCAACAAAACCATACGGCTGCCCGGTTAAATACGGAAAATAAAATGAAAAAGTCAAAGTGGGTTTTAATCATTGGAGCAGGGTTTGTTCTCACAATGGCAGTCGGAGTATTAGCGCAAAGAAGGTGCGCATCACATCCGGGTTGCCCATTGTTGCGTATGCTGAAACCGAACCCGGTATCACTGAATTACGCTTCGGCCGACGCAAACGACCAGAACGCGGCTAATTTTACTTATCGGAACGCGGATTACAACACCCCTCGCTCAAAATAACTGGTTCACCGGCCGGGCGCAAAAACGAAAGTCCTTCGCGGATAGATTTACCGTCTTCCACTTAGGACTTCGCTGTTTCATATATTTTACGTAATCAGCCAATCGCACGCCTAAAAACAAATAATGGTCCTCGTTGAAATCGAAAATCTCCCTGCCGTCGAAATCAACGTCAACGTTCTGAACGCGGTATGCGAAAATGAACGCCGAATCATATTCCGGCCCAAGCGTCTTTTGCCACTCCGCCAGGCCGTCAACGTCGTCGGTCGTAACCCAGCATTCCATACGCGAAAGGCCCGCCAGGGTAGCGCCCTTGAAATGCCTGCCCTTGACTTCCGCGATTATTTTTTTACCCTTCGGCGGACAAAGCAGGAAATCGAAGCTTTTCAACGTTGATGTCTCAAAGACGGGCTTATGCTGGTCTGCCGCGTCAACATACTCGACGCGATTATCAATCAGCCAGTTCTCGAACGCCTTTTCGTAATGATTTGGCCCTGAATCCTTCATCAGAATTTCGCGGGATTTTCGAGAAAATCCTTAACAGGAGCGGTTTTCTGCTGACCCGTCGCCATATCCTTCAAGACGATATTGCCCGATTTGAACTCATCGCCGATGATTATGCAGAATTTCGCGTTCTGCTCCGACGCCAATTTTAGCTGTTTCGATAAACCCGCCGGCTTATACGAAAACGCCGACCTGAATCCCCGCGTTCGCAATTGCGCGGTTATCTTTACGGCTTCATTGAGAAGCGTATCAGCAACAGGCGACACAAAGTAATCGAGCGCCTTTCCTGGAATTTTCTTGTCGAGAAGCCCCTTCTCGCGTAGCAGTATTTCGAGGACGCAGTCGCCCATACCCATCCCCGTCGCCGAAATAGCAGGCCCTCCGAAATCTCGAAGCAGGTTATCGTATCGCCCCCCGCCGCAAATCGCCCGAAGGTCGCCTGTGATATCGTGAACCTCAAAAACGATACCGGTATAGTAAGCCAACCCCCGGACGATGCTCGGATCAAATATACAATAATCGCCGATTCCCATCTGGCCCAGCCGGACGGCACAGTCCTCAAGCTCGTCTATCGCCAAATCAAGCTCAGGACTGATATCCGTGTGCAGAATATTCTCAACCGAAGTCGCCGTCTGAGAACTCATAAAAGCATTTATTTGTATCGCGTGTTCCGGCCCGACCCGCTCATTGAGTGTCGCGGAAAATACCTCCGCAGGCAGTTTTGCTTTTTTATCCAGAAGCGTATATAGGGAATTGAACTTTTCTTCAGAGATACCGATTTCCCTCAAAAACGCCGCGAGAAGTTTCCTGCTCGATATTTTGACTTTTATATCTTTGGGCGTCAGCCCAGCTTCCCGCAGATAATCAACCGTCGTGAATATGACTTCCGCGTCGGCTAAAACGCTGTCTTCGCCTATGATATCGATATTCCACTGGAAAAATTCGCGCAGCCGCCCTCTTTGAGGCCTTTCCGCCCGGCAAACCCGCGGCACTGAAAACCACTTTATCGGCTTGGCCAGGGCGTTGATTCTCTGGTTGACCATCCGGGCAAGCGTGGGAGTGATTTCAGGCCTGATAGCCAAATCACGGTCGCCCCGGTCCTTGAAGCTGAATAGCTGCTCGACGATTTCATCCCCGCTTTTGATTGTGTACATCTGGAGATATTCGAATATCGGCCCGTCGTATTCCTCGAAGCCGTTGCGTATCGAGACCTTCTTCCAGCCGTCGATAATCCAGTTCCGCACAGCCATTTCCTCGGGATAAAAATCCCGCGTCCCTTTTACAGGCGGTATCTTCATTTGCTTAAAATTGTCTCCATTTCAACATTAGACATTTTTCTCTAAATACTATATGCTAACGATAATCCAACGTCAAGGAACGCAAAAAGGCATAATATGCGACAAGACACAATTGAAATAATTTACGAGGATACCGATATCCTCGTCATAAACAAGCCCGCTGGCGTGTCTGTTACCAAAGACCGCTCGCGCAAGCCCCAGCTTACTGATTTCCTCGCCGAGCAGTTAGGCGCTGAATATACCGCCAAACTCCGTCTCGTTCACCGCCTCGATAAAGACACCAGCGGCGTTATGATTCTGGCCAAAAACCGCGCCGCACAGAGGCAGTTCGCGGATTACTTTTTCGCCCGCAAGGTCAAAAAGACGTATCTGGCCATCGTAAGAGGCGCAGTTATCGGCGACGAAGGCGTGATAAATGAGCCGATTGCCCCCTGCAAAAAAAACGCCGAGCTTATGGTTATCGACAAACGCGACGGCAAGGAATCTGTTACCGAATGGCGTCTGCTCGCCGATTTCAACCTCGCGGCGTTATTAGCGGTTACCCCCCTGACAGGCAGAACCCATCAGATTCGCGTCCATCTTTCGAGCAGGGGAATGCCGCTGGCCATTGACCCCCTCTATGGCAGCACAAGACCCATTATGCTTTCCGAATTCAAAAAAGATTACCGGCTCAACAAGTCCGGGGAAGAAATTCCCCTAATTGAAAGAATGACCCTTCACGCCTATCAGCTCGAATTGACCGAGCCCCAGGCCGACAGGCCCAACAGATTTATCGCCCGCTTAGACAAAAAATTCGCCGCGACAATCAAAATGCTCACCAAACACAACTCCCGAGGCCCCGCCGCCTTCTTCAACTTCGACGAATACGAAAAAATCCTGACCGACCAGCCACTTTAACACTGTTTAGCCCCCCAGCCTGCCCGGCGTAGCGAAGCGAAGAGGGGGCCTGCCTGGGGGGTGTGCTTCCTTAATGCAGGAAATCCCTCGATAAAAAAACAACCTATTTAACCGCGATGTCCCTCAAAGCGCAAAGCACCGAAGCGAAGGCAATCGCCGCGGTCTCGGTCCGCATCACGGTATCGGTAAGACGAATAAATTGGACGCCCTGCTGTTTCATAAAATCCTCTTCGGCATCCGTAAAGCCGCCCTCGGGGCCGATGAAAACAACCACGTCGGATTGTCCGAACGGCTGACTCGCCAGATGCGAGGCCTCGGCAGACAAACTTCCCGCCAGAATCCGACACTTCGGGTATTCCTTTCGCAGCATTTCAAACGCCTCCGCCAAAGGCATCGGGTGGTCGATTTTGGGCAGGAATAATCTTCTGCTCTGTTTGGCCGCCGAAATCGCGATATTGTTCCACCGTTCGACAACCTTCGGGTTCCTCGCCTGCTTGACGCCCCGCTCGAATATTACAGGCGAGATTCGGTCGGTCCGCAGTTCCGTGCATTTTTCAATGAGCCAGTCGAAACGCTCCCCTTTCGATATCCCCGGAGCAATGATTATCCTGCCCGAAGTGCGAGGCGGGTATTTATGAATCTCCTCGGCTTTTAAAAAAACCTGGCGTTTTGTAATCTCGACAATCCGGGTCACAGCCACCGTTCCGGCCCCGTCAAAAAGCTCGACCTGTTCCCCGGCCGACAGACGAAGCACCGAGAAATGATGCGCCTCAGGACCTGACAGCGTCACTGTTTTTGTTATCGGGTTACAATAAAATCGGTGTAAAAGCATAATCTCCCCTTATTCAGCTTCATTATTGACTTTTTCCAGCAAACCTATAAACTACAAGTTTTTACGGGAAAACGCAATATGCAGGAAAAAATTGTAAAAATAGGTCTTGTCGGTTTCGGCACCGTCGGCTCAGGTGTCGCTAAAATCATCCTCGAAAATGCCGACTCTATCGCCGCCAAAACAGGCCTGCGACTCCGGCTCGCCTGCGTAGTCGATACCGACCTCAAAAGACAAAGACCCGTCAAACTCCCTGACGGCATACTCACCAATGACCTCAATAAGCTGATTAACGATAAAGACATTCAAATCGGTATCGAGCTTGTCGGCGGAACCGGTATCGCAAAAGAGGTCCAGTTGAAAATGCTCGCAGCCGGTAAAGACGTCGTTACCGCCAACAAGGCCCTTCTGGCAAAATTCGGCCCTGAGCTTTACGCCGCTGCCCAAAAGGCGGGCCGATGTATCGCCTTCGAGGCCAGTTGCGCAGGCGGCATCCCCATTATTTCCGCCATCAGAACCGGCCTTTCCGCCAACAACATCTCCGCCATTTATGGAATCGTCAACGGCACCTGTAACTACATCCTTTCGAATATGACCGGCAAAGGCGAGGACTTCGCGCCGGCTTTAGCTCAGGCGCAGCAAAAGGGCTACGCCGAAGCCGACCCCACTCTCGACATCTCAGGCGGCGACAGTGCCCATAAACTCGCTATCCTCGCCTCAATCGCCTTCGGCTGCCAAATCTCGCTCGACGATATCTATGTCGAGGGCATTCAGCACGTCTCCAAAGACGACATCCGCTTCGGCGGCGAAATGGGTTACGTGCTTAAGCTCCTCGCCATCGCCGAAAAAGACAAAAATAATCGCGTCTCCCTCCGCGTACACCCCTCGTTTATCGAAAAAGACAACCGCCTCGCGCAGGTCGATGGCTCCTTCAACGCCATCAGCGTTTTCGGTCACGCCGTCGGCGAGGTCTTCTTCGTCGGCCGAGGCG
>Ga0105104_10003316_pt1 | contig 11525 bp, 11 predicted proteins | sample PPLLaktember2015_3_FD_87034 | JGI IMG/M metagenome (GOLD analysis project Ga0105104, IMG submission 87034) | Freshwater sediment microbial communities from Prairie Pothole Lake near Jamestown, North Dakota, USA - PPLs Lake P7 Core (6) Depth... | ecosystem: Environmental > Aquatic > Freshwater >...
CCTGAGCGGCACCCGTCTAACCTTTCTGCTTGCAGAGCCCCTCAAACTGCATTAAAATAGTCCCGTACAGTAGTATTTATCCCAAATAACAGGTTTCCTTTCCCTTTTGAGGGAGTGATTAAACTGGTCTGAGCGGTTTCGAGCCCACGATCCTCACTTTTTCCCTTATACACACGTGAGCGTAAAGCTCTTTCCACGGTCCGATCCTGCTGGTAAGCAGCTCTTCCCTCTATACATTGGTGCTCTCATGCCCGAACAAACCCTCCCGCTGGACTGGGCGCGACGAATCCGCCTATCAGCCCTGGGATGGGCATTTAAGGTGGAGTAAAGCAGCATGCGCGAGTATATTTTGGAGATGAAGGACATCTCCAAAAGCTTTTCAAAGGTCAAAGTCCTGAACCAGGTCAGCCTCAAGGTAAGAGCTGGAGAAGTGCATGCCCTGGTGGGAGAGAATGGGGCGGGGAAATCCACCCTCATGAAAATCCTGATGGGGATTTATTCGGCGGACAGCGGGGAGATCCTGATTGACGGGAAAGAGGTGAAGATCCAGAACCCGAAAGAAGCCATTTCCAACGGGATTTCGATGATCCACCAGGAGCTGAATTCGGTTCTGGACATGGACGTGGTCGAGAACATCTTTATCGGCAGGGAAATCGTCAGGGTGGGCGCCGGCAGCCTGGGCGTGGTGGATAAGAAAATGCAGCTCCGCCAGACGGAGGAGCTTTTCGCCAGGATGGGCGTCTCCATCAATCCAAAGCAGCTTATGCGCAACCTGAGTGTGGCGCAGATGCAACTGGTCGAGATCATCAAAGCGATTTCGCTTTCCTCCCGGGTCATTATCATGGACGAGCCGACGTCGGCGCTCACCGGCAAAGAAGTAAAGACTCTGTTCGAGCAGATCGACCGGCTCAAAGCGCAGTCGGTCGCCATCATCTACATTTCCCACCGGTTGGACGAGATTTTCCAGATCGCCGACCGGATTACGGTGCTGCGCGACGGGGAATGGATCGGCACCGACGAGGTGGCGAACCTCGACAGCGAGAAGCTGATCAAGATGATGGTGGGGAGGGAGATCAAGGAGTTTTTCCCCAAACAGACCGTGCCAATGGGCGATGTGGTGCTGGAGGTGAAGAACCTGTCGCGGGGCAGTCACTTCCAGAACATCAGCTTCCACCTGCGGGCCGGCGAGATCCTGGGGATTGCCGGGCTGGTCGGCGCCGGGCGAAGCGAACTGGTGGAGTGCATCTTTGGCTTAACCCGTCCAACCACCGGGGAGATCACCATCCGAGGCCACCGGGTGGATGTTCGCAGCCCCGGCGTTGCCATCCGGAACCGGGTCGCCCTGATTACCGAAGATCGAAAATTAACCGGGCTGAATTTGAAGGCCTCTGTCGAGCACAACATTTCCCTGGCAGAACTCACCCGCCTGGCGAGATTCGGCATCATCAACGATCAGCGGGAAGGCGAGGTGACCGAAAGCTACATCGACAAACTTAAGATCAAGACCAACTCCCGGAAAAGCCTGGTGGCCTCCTTGAGTGGTGGAAACCAGCAGAAAGTGGTCGTTTCGAAATGGCTGCTGGCAACCCCGGATATCATCATCCTGGATGAGCCCAACCGCGGCATCGATGTCGGTGCAAAACGAGACATCTACCTGCTGATGGGGGATCTGGTCAAAGCTGGGAAAGCCGTGATCATGATCTCCTCCGAAACCCTGGAGCTTATGGGCCTGGCAGACCGTATTTTGGTGCTGGCAGCAGGCCGGTTGACCGGGGAAATCGACCGGCCCGATTTCTCTCAGGAGTCCATCATGCGATATGCATCCGAATTCCAGAGCGGGAATATGGTATGAACCGGTTAAGCGCGCTGACTCGATTGAACAAGAAGGGTCTCGACCTGTCTTCCCTGCGAGAGCTTGGCATTCTCATCGCCTTCGTCTTGATACTGGCCGTGCTGATGATCTTATCCCCCAACGCTTTCGCCCGGCCGTCGAACTTTATCAATATCTTAAAGCAGGCCTCCATCAACGGCATTCTGGCCACCGGCATGATGTACGTCATCATCTCGGGCGGGATAGATCTTTCGGTTGGCTCGATCGTGGCGCTGACCGGGGTGGTTTCGGCCAGCTTTGCCCACCCGGGAGAATATCCCCTGGTCGTGCCCATCCTCCTGTCGGCGGTCATCGGCACGTTGATCGGCTTGCTGAACGGCGCAGGGGTGGCGTATGGCAGCATTCCCCCGTTTATTGTGACCTTGGGGTCGATGACGATCGTGCGCGGCCTGGCCCTCATTGCCGCCCACGGGTCGCCGGTGTTTAATGTCACCAAAGCCTACGAAGCCCTGGCCGGCGGCTTCCTGTTCGATACGATCCCCCACCTGGTGGTCTATTTTCTGGTGGTCACCGTCATCTGCGCGTTTGTGCTGACCAAAACCGTGTTTGGACGCCGGGTGTATGCAATCGGCGGCAACGAGGTGGCTGCCCGGGTTTCGGGGATCAACGTCAACCGCATGAAGCTGGCGGTCTACTCCCTCTCGGGCTTCCTGGCCGGAATGGCGGGACTGCTTCTGGCCTCGCGGACCGTCTCCGGAAACCCAACCTCGGGCCAGTCCTATGAGCTGGACGCCATCGCGGCGGTCATCATCGGCGGGGTGAGCATGACCGGCGGATCCGGTAAATGGTACGGCACGGTCATCGGTGCCCTGCTGATCGCGGTGATCGGGAACGGCCTCGACATCCTGAATGTTTCCTCTCACTTTCAACTGCTCATCAAAGGCTCCATCATTGTGATCGCTGTTCTGCTGGATATCAAGGGAAAGGCAAGGCAGACCTGATCCCCTCATCCCCTGCCTTGTGAATCCAATACTGGTGGACGACATCTACGCCTATACCAAACCCAATTACCCATTTTTGCAAGGAGGAACCCATGAAAAAAGATAGAGTGTTTGCTCTTGTGATGGCGATCGTTCTGATTGCCGCCGTGCTGATGGCTGGCTGCTCCCCGCAACCCGCCGCAAGCCCGGAGCCCAAGCCGGCCAAATACGGTCTCTTCATGAGCCACATGACCAACGCCTTCACCATCGAGCTGTCCGATGCGGTCAAGGCAAAGGCAGCCGAACTGGGCGTTGCCCTCACCGTCTACGACGGTGGAAATGACGCCGCCAAACAGCTCGGGCAGGTGGAAACCGCCATCAACGAGGGGATCAGCGCCATCATCATCGAGCCCGTCTCGGTGGATGGGATAATCCCGGCCATTGAACAGGCCAAAAAGGCCAATATCCCCGTCGTCACCGTCAACCAGAATATTTCAAAGCCTGAGCTCGTCACCAGCTTTGTCGGCGTGAGCCATGTCGAAGGCGGCTCGCTCGAAATGACGACTGCCATGGAAGCCCTCGGTGGAAAGGGCAATATTGCCATCCTGGATGGCCCGATGGGTTCCGATGCCCAGATCGGCCGCGACGAAGGCTACAGCCAGGTCATGGCGAAGTACCCCGATGCAAAGGTAGTTTTCCAGCAAACGGCGAACTGGAAGACGGATGAGGCCCTGAAACTGGTCGAGAACTGGCTCCAGACCGGCACCGAAATCAACGCCATCGTGGCCGAGAACGATGGGATGGCGCTGGGGGCTTTGAAAGCGGTCGAAGACGCCAAGCTGCTGGACAAGATCAAGATCTACGGGCTGGACGCCACGCCGGACGCCCTGGCTGCCGTAAAGGATGGCCGCCTGGCTGCCACGGTTTCCCAGAGCACGACCGAGCAAGGCACCAAGGCGATGGAAGCCGCCTATAAAATCGTCAATGGCGAAAAAGTCGATGCCCAGATCATGGTCGGGCACACCCTCATCACCTCCGCCAACGTCGACCAGTTCATCAAATAATCTGAATCCGGGGTAGCCTTTGGTATAGGGATCGCCCAGATGATCCAGGCGGCTGTGCCGGTACCGGCACAGCCGCCATTCTTTTCCCATAGGGGTATATTTTTGGGATCCAATTGTGCTACAATAATCACCAATCCCGATCAAATTTGTAATATACCGATTGGTTGGTCTATGGCTCGAAAACCCAAGTCTCCCCTCAGCATTCCGCAAGATGATTCCTTATGGTATTGTGCCACCCGTCTGATGCGCACCTGGGTGTTAACCTCCGAAGACAGCGATGAGTACTACCGCCCGTGGCTGTTCGTTGTCGTTCACCAGAATGCTGGTTACATACTGCACATGAATTTATACCCGGCTGCCCCGGGCCAGGAGGAAATCCGGCAGGACCTGGTAAAAGCCATGCTCAAACCTGCGGTCGACCTGGTGTCTGCGCACCGTCCGCGGGAAATCCACTTCGAAGACCGCCTCCTGGCCGATTCCCTGCACCTGCCGATGCGGGAGCTAGGGGTTGAAACGCGTTTCAAGCCTCAAACCCGGAAAATGGACGACTTGATCGGTTTGTTGACAACCCAGCTTGGGGACGAGGGCGAGGAGATACCCGGGCTGCTCCAGCAGCGCGGGGTCCGCGTGCAGCAGGTCGAACAGCTCTTCGATGCCGCCCGCGTTTTCTGGCATGCCCAACCGTGGGTACATCTTTTAAACGAGGATTTGTTGGCTGTGTGGGTGGGGACTCAACCTGAACCGACGTACGTCAGCGTAATGGGCACCGGGGGGGAGGAATTTGGTTTATCGTTGTTCGACAGCGTGGAGGACATCGAAGCATTTTTTACCTCCAACGATCCCGAGGAGAAGATTCCACCCACCGGACGGCACGTTTTCTTCTTCGACAAGCCCCCGGTGGTTAGTTTTGACGACATGGACGCGGTGGCGAAATACGGGTGGGAGCTTCCCGCACCCGGTGTGTATCCCACCCCATTGATCTTCAAGCCGGAGGAGACCGCCCGCCCGAAAGCTGAAATGCTGCGCTGGTACGAGGCTGCCCTGCGGGCCATCCCTCTCTTCGTCGATCAATACGTGAAAACGGGGGAGGCGAGCGCCTCGAAGCCGGTCGATGCTGAATATAAAGTGCCTACCAGCGCGGGGGATACCCGGATTCAAATCCGCTTCCCCGGCGTCGACCGGGAGCAGATGGAAAAGTGGATCTCGCAGGCCCAGCGAGAAGCGCAGCTGTGGTTCGATGAAAACCTGATCGACGCGCCACCCGGTATGCGGGGCGCCATGGAAAGCGCTCTCATGCAGTACGGCGCGGGCCCGGAAGGGCTGGGGGGGTATCAAGACCCGGCCCTCTACGAGGCTCAGGAGCTGATGTACGATGCCTGGGATGAGCCCTCCCGCTCGAAACGAATCAGGCTGGCAAAAAAGGCGCTGGCGATCTCCCCCGACTGTGCCGATGCATACGTCCTGTTGGCTCAGGACACGGCGACCGGCGAGCAAGCCTTGCGATTGTATCAAAGCGGGGTCGATGCAGGACGGCGCGCCCTGGGTGAGGATTTCTTGAATGATCCCCAGAACACAGGGTACTATTGGGGCATCCTGGAAACACGCCCTTACATGCGCGCTGTGCAGGGGATGGCGACCACCTTGTGGGAGCTAAACCGCTCTGATGAAGCGGTGGAGTTGTACCGCGAGCTCCTGCGTCTCAATCCAGGCGATAATCAGGGCAACCGCTACCTGCTGCTCGATTTGTTCATGGAGCTGGACCGGCTCGAGGAGGCAGAAGAGCTGCTGGAGAATTACCAGGGCGAATGGACCGCCGATTGGGCGTATTCCGAGGCCTTGCTGGCTTACCGCAAATACGGCGACAGCCGGAAGCCAAAGCGGGCGCTCCAACATGCCATGCAGGTCAACCAGCACGTGGCGGATTACCTGACCGGCAAAAAGCACCTCCCGGCGGTCGATTTCCCGTACATCACGATGGGCGGAGAGGACGAGGCCATCGATTATGCCAGCCGCCACTTCGATTACTGGAGCAAAACCCCCGGAGCCGTGGCCTGGCTGAAAAAAACGTCCAGGAAATAGGATAGTATCACAGCTGTCAGCGGATCTGGCCGGATGCAGTCCAGCCGGACGGTGTCCGGAGAGCGGATTCTGCCGCCACACAGTGGCGGTCTGTAGTATCATCAATTCATTGAAATTCCTTTGGTTTTACCCATCTCAATATCTGATAATGTTCGAGACACATGGCAGACTGATCATCACCACAATTTCCGGGTTTCGAAAAAATGAATGACCTTCAGAATCAACGCCTGCGCGATACGCTGCGCCAAGCCTATGACAAATACGCCCAGGAACGCGATTCCCGGGGCATGCAAGCATGGAAAGTTCAAGAACGTGCGAATTTCCTGACCCTCCTAAAGCAAGGGCAAAGGCACACCCTGCTGGAAATCGGCGCCGGAACCGGGCGGGATGGCAAATTTTTCCACGACCAGGGGTTGGAGACGATTTGCATCGATCTATCCCCGGCCATGGTGGGGTTGTGCCGGCAAAAAGGCTTGACCGCGTATGTCATGGACATCGGCGACCTCCAATTTCCGGACGGGTCCTTTGATGCGATCTACTCCATGAACAGCTTGCTGCACCTTCCGAAGGTTGAATTTCCGGGGGTCTTGCGCCAGATGGACAGGCTCCTGAAACCGGATGGCCTGGTGTTTATCGGCGTATACGGTGGGTTTGATTTCGAAGGGACCTGGGAGAAAGATGGCTACGTTCCCGAACGGTTTTACTCGTTATTCTCGGATGAACGCCTGGAGCAAGAAGTGGCAAACGTGTTTGACATTCTATCGTTCCATCGTATCCTCCTCGATTCGGATGATCCTACCCACTTTCAGTCCCTGGTGCTCCAAAAGAGACCTTCGACCCTCGAAGCAGGCGAATGCCCATAATTTACCAATATACGCTCCCGCCGCCGTCGTAAGCGAAGCGGCGTAAGCGAAGCGGCGGCGGCGGTGTCTTGCGAGAAGGCATCGGGCACCGGTAAGCGACGCGCTCCCAGCGCAGCGGCACGGTGCCCTGAGCTTTAGGTTTACCAAACAGGGATGAAGGGGATCAAAGGGATGTAATCCCCGGATAAACGTCACTTCTTTATCTCCGGCATCCGATTGCTTGCCCTGGCCGCCGCCAACCGGATACAAAGCGCAGGCCGCCAGGGACGACGGTTCGAGTGGGACCGATTATTACCGGATCGCCGCCTTGCAGGGCGCCACCACCCGCCCCCTCCCAACCTCCCCCGGCCCCCGGCGGTTGATGAACTTTAACAAGTAAATACCGTAACTATTGCGGCGCCACCGGTTTATCCAGGGTAGGAGGGGCTGCATGCCTGGACGAATACGAATGGAACTCACCGATGCGCAGCGGGCGGACCTGGAAGAACTGCGCGACCACGCCCCGCTGCCTTCCCTGCGGGAGCGGGCGGCCGCCCTGCTCAAGGTGGCGGAGGGCCTGTCCGGCCGGGAGGTGGCCCGCCACCGCCTCCACCGGGCCCATTGGCCGGACACGCTCTATGCGTGGGTCCACCGCTACCAGACCGACGGGCTGGCGGGGCTCCAGATCCGAACCGGCCGCGGGCGCAAGCCGGCTTTTTCCCCCTGAGCATGCGCAGCCGATTCAGGCCCGGGAGGCGCTGCGGCATGTGCTGGCCCAGGCCCCCCCGGCCTACGGCCAGCCGGGGACGCGCTGGCGGCCTGCCCGTGGTTGACCTTGCACAGCTTGCCGGGCTTGAGCCGGCTGTTCCAGCGGCTCAAGATTAGCTGGAAACGCGCCCGCCACCACGTACACAGCCCCGATCCCGCCTACCGGGCCAAGCTGCAGGATGTGGGGGTGGCCGTGCGGCGGGTGCAGGCGGACCCCCAGGCGGGGGTGCTGTTGTTCGAGGACGAGTTTACCCTGTACCGGCACCCCGGCCTGGCGCAGGCTTTCGCCCCCGCCGGCCATGCCCAGCCGCTGGCCGAGTTGGGCTACAAGGGCAACTACACCTGGCGCATTGCCGCGGCCCTGAACGTGTGGACCGGCGAACTGGTCTACCAGCACGCCCGCGTCATGGACGTGACCCGCCTGCTGCTCTTCTACCGCAAGCTCACCCGGGCTTACCCCGGCCAGACCCTCCGGCTCGTGCAGGACAACTGGCCGGTGCACCACCACCCGGACCGGCTGGCGGCCCTGCAGGAGCCGGCCCTCCCGTATGGATCGCATGCGCCCCCCAACTGGTCGAGAAACCCCGCCCGCCCGGTCGAACACCTGCAGCTCCCCATCCGGATCTTGGCGCTGCCCACCTATGCCTCCTGGACCAACCCGATCGAGAAGCTGTGGCGCTGGCTCAAGCAGGAGGTGCTGCACCTGCACCGCTTCGCCGACGACTGGCCCGGGCTCAAGCAGCGGGTGTTGGCCATCCTGGACGGGTTCCGCACCGGGTCGACCGATTTGCTGCGCTACGTGGGCTTGCAGGACCCCCTGCGGCTCTACCAGGCGCTGTTCCCGGAGTAGCCCCGCCGCCTTTGGTTACGGGATTAATTTGTTAAAGTTCATCAACCGCAGCAACCAAGAGCGCCGAAGCGGAGCTTCGGACCGAAACCGGGCCTGCGCCGGGTTCGCTGGCTCCAGTTGAGCCCCACGAAGGTGGGGCTTTGTGCCGTTCGCAGGTGCAGCTTCAGCTGCTTGGGTTGATACAGTTGTGGCAACGGATGCTCCATCAAAGAAAACCCAATCTGGATTGGTGTATGATAATGAGTCATATCTGGCCATACGGCAAGGGGAAACGACCATGAAGGTGATGCGTGCCATCCTTATCTTTTTCTTCCTGGCGGGCTGCACCCGGGCGGGGCTTCCCGGCTCGACGGCGGCCTGCCGGGACCTGGCTCAGGTGGCGGAGGCCTTTTACGACGCCAACGACGACTCCCGCTTCGAGGACAGCCTGGCGCTCTTAACCCAGGACGTGGCGATGGTGACCTGGGCCGAGGGGGCGAACGGGCATCACATGATCGCCAACTTCACCGTGGGCAAAGATCAGATCCTGGAGTACCTGCCCAACCCGGGGCTGAGCCGCACCGCCCGCCAGCCCGACCGGCCCAACTACCGCCCGGACGAGATGCGGGTGGACGGCAAGACGGTCACCTTCATGCTGTGGCCGGACCGGAAGCGCCCCGATGGCCGGTCGTTCAACCCGTATGCGGTGAAAATGGTGTTCTCCGGCTGCCAGATCGAGATCATCAAGGTGGTGGAGAGGGTGACGTGGTTGTAAGAGGGAGGCGAGTGAGTGAGTGAGTGAGTGAGTGAGGGGAGAGTAGGGAATGGAAACATTCCCGTTGTTCGCCTGGGGGGCCATATCATCGGGCGTGAAACGGGCTGGGAATATGCCGTACGAGAAGCGAAGAAGAAGCCAGCCTCCGGATCATGCCGTTTTTCCAGGTGCGTTTTCTTGCGCAGTTGCTGGAAGCACGATGGATTTAAATTCCAACGGTTCTTTTGCCAACTCATGTAAAAATCACTTGACATTATGTAAATATAATGATACTATATGTCCACTGTACATTACAAAGAGTAAAATTCATCAGACAAAGCGAGGAAATGATGTCCTTCCAGGAAAAAAACATTGCCGTATCTTTAGTGACCTTCACCCTGATTTTAGGATTCTATTTACTCAGGGTGTTCCAAATGATCCAGGGTGCGAGTTTCAATTCGACAAATGTGTTTCGCCTTTGGGGAATCGTCATCGTCCTCGCTATCTTCATAACGATTTTTGCCACGATCCTCACGCAGATCCTCTCCGCCATCATCCAGGCCATAAAAACAGGCGAAAAAAACCCAAAGATTGAAGATATTGCAGATGAGCGAGACCGGATCATCGATCTGAGAGGGACAAAAACGACTTATTTTGTTGCCTCCATCGGGAGTTTTCTTTCCATGCTAACCTTTGTCCTTGGCCAGCCGCCGTTGGTGATGTTCACCTTGCTCATCTTCTTTGGAGTCGTGGCGCAGATCATCGGCGACATATCACGGCTGTATCAATATCGAAGGGGATTCTAAGATGGGCAAAAGCCGGGTTAGAAACAATATTCGGAAACTGCGTTTTTTTCACCATGAAATGACCCAGCAACAGCTGGCTGATCAGGTGGGTGTGACTCGGCAAACCATTATCGCCATGGAACAAGAAAAATACTCCCCGTCGCTGGAACTGGCTTTTCGCATTGCACGCGTGTTTAACGTGCCGCTGGAGGAAGTATTCTCATACGATGTCGAAGCTGAGTCAATATAAACAAAGTCCAAAATTTACCAGATATGCTCAGGCATGCCGGAGGAAATGATGAAAGCAGTGGTTTATGAAAAATATGGTCCACCCGAAGTTTTGCAGCTCAAAGAGGTGGAAAAACCTGCGCCCAAAGACAATGAAGTCTTGATAAAGGTACAGGCGACCACGGTGACAGTAGCAGATTCCAGGGTGAGGGGTTTCACAGTCCCTCTCTCTTACTGGCTTCCTGCTCGAATAGCACTTGGTATTAGAAAACCCAAACAAGCCATCCTGGGAGCAGAGTTAGCCGGTGAAGTTGAATCGGTAGGCAAAGATGTAAAACGGTTCCGGAAAGGTGACCAGGTTTTTGCCTCTACCCTGGAACACGGTTTTGGCGCTTATGCCGAGTACAGGTGTCTGCCCGAAGATGGGCTGTTGGCCAAAAGGTCAGCCAATTTGACCCGTGAGGACGCCGCTACCCTTCCCATTGGAGGCCGTACGGCTCTGTATTTTATTAGAGAAGCCAACATCCAACATGGACAAAAAGTTCTGATCTACGGCGCTTCAGGGAGTGTAGGGACATTTGCCGTGCAGCTTGCCAGGTACTTTGGGGCAGAAGTTACCGGGGTATGCAGTACTGCTAATTTGGAGTTGGTAAAATCCTTGGGAGCCGATAAGGTCATCGATTACACCCGGGAGGATTTTACCCAGAACGGTGAGACCTATGATGTTATTTTTGACACGGTAGGCAAGGGTTCCTATTCGGGCTGCATCCGGTCGCTGAAGAAGGATGGAACCTACCTTCAAGCTGTTTCAGCGCCGGCAATCAGCATGCGAATGCGATGGACTTCCATGACAAGCAGCAAGAAACTGATCGGTGGAGGGCCGCGTCAGAATCCGGAAGATCTGGAATTCCTCAAAGACCTCGTTGAGGCAGGGAAGATAAAACCGGTTGTGGATAGGTGCTATTCACTGGAACAAATCGTCGAGGCTCACAGATATGTAGACAAAGGGCACAAAAAGGGAAATGTCGTCATATTGGTGGAACAGAACCATAAATCAGAATAAATAAGGGACGAACATCCTCGTGCTTTTCATGTACTCCCGGTACGCCGGGCCAAAATAGCGCACATTTTCCGCCTCCTCAACCCTGGCCGTCAGCACCAGAAAGAGGGTGGCCGCAGCAGCCAGCACGGCTCCCCAGACGGAGGGCGCCTTGAGGAAGATGCCCCAGCCGAGAAAAAACAGCGAGCTGTACAGCGGGTGGCGGATATACCGGTAGAGGCCTTCCGTGACCAGGGCGGTGGTCTTCTCGAGCCCCACCAGGGGGACATCGCTGCGGGTGGGGTCCGGCTTTCCCCTGCGCCGCA
>Ga0105104_10003318_pt1 | contig 11516 bp, 9 predicted proteins | sample PPLLaktember2015_3_FD_87034 | JGI IMG/M metagenome (GOLD analysis project Ga0105104, IMG submission 87034) | Freshwater sediment microbial communities from Prairie Pothole Lake near Jamestown, North Dakota, USA - PPLs Lake P7 Core (6) Depth... | ecosystem: Environmental > Aquatic > Freshwater >...
ATCAGCCTTTTTCTTGCCGCCATCCTTTCGGGGTGCGGGGTGATCGGCGGCGCGTTTACGCTGCCGGAGGATGATCCGAATTTCACGCCCGGTGTCACCGCCGCCGCCGCTTCGAACGGGAATTCGGGATCGGCCGGCGCGGTCAATACGCCTCTGCCGCTTCAATCCGTCACCCCGCTGCCCACCGGTATCCCGCAATTGCCGCCCGACTGCCTGGATGCATCCGCCGTCACGCTCGACGATTACGGCAAGTTTCTCTGCGTGGGCGGGACGGTCACGCGCATCAGCATGTCCCATGGGACGTATTATGTCTTCTTCGGCGAGCGCGGCCAGGTGTATATGATGGGAACCGACTGGGTCGACCGGATCGGGTTGAAAGCCGGAGAGTGCGCGTACGCCGAAGGCAAGCTTTCGCGCGACGGAGTGTCGCCGGTGATGCCGATCACCCCCTTCAGCCTCAAGCGCTGCCCGGTCTCCCAACCCGCCGCCGCGCCGCTCCGACCGACCAACCTCCCCCCCAACTGCGCCTACGCGCTCGAGATCACCCGTGATGATGTCGGCCTGGAGAAGTGCGTCGGGGGTAGCGTCGCTTTCTCGGAATGGGAGGGCAACACCTATAAAATTTATTTCGATACCGATAAAGCCCTGGGCCTCCACCTGGTCAGCACCAAGTGGACCGGCCGGGGCGTGAATTCCGGGGATTGCATTTACGTCGCAATGGAAACCGTCCGCCTGGAAGAATCAACCAACACCCCGATCTTCAAAGTCGTGCCCGGCAACGTCTCCGTCTGCCCGGCATAACCGGCTGAACGAGGAATAACCGTCATGCAGATCTCCGTAATCCTGGCGCACCCGGAGCCCGGCAGCTTCAATCACGCGATCGCCCAGACAGCCGTCCGGGAGCTCCGCGGCGCGGATCATTCCGTTCAATTCCACGACCTCTACGCGGAACGATTCGATCCTGTCCTTCCCGCAGGCGAGACTCCCAAAAACGCCAAACTTCCTCCCGGCGTGCAATCCCATTGCGAAGAGATCAAGCAAGCCGATGGGATTGTAATCGTTCACCCCGATTGGTGGGGGCAGCCCCCGGCCATTTTAAAAGGATGGGTTGACCGTGTTTTACGGCCTGACGTAGCGTACGAATTCCTGGAGGGGGATGCGGGTGAGGGTATTCCGCGGGGATTGTTACGAGCCCGCGCGGCCTTTGTGTTTAATACCTCGAATACTCCGGCGAAGCGGGAAGCGGAGGTATTCGGAGATCCGCTGGAAACGCTCTGGAAATCGTGTATCTTTGAATTTTGCGGCGTACAGCGCGTTCATCGAAAAATGTTTGGGGTCCTTATCACCAGCACGCCGGAAGACCGGGAAAGGTGGCTGAGTGAAGTCCGGACGATGATCGCGGCCGGCTTTCCCGCCTGAACGCTGACCCCCTGCCGCCTCTCCCGTTCCCCTCCATTATCTCCACGGAATAGCCAATCGGATCGTATTGGATTATTAGGTTGAGGGTGGATCGGGCTGTTTGCCCTTCATCCGTAAAAGGATGAGAGGCCGGAGGAGGAATTATTAATAATGAATTCTTTGCGCCCTCCGCGTCTCTGCGGTGAGATCTGGGTTTACTCGCTACGGTGTTCCCGCGAACTCCCCACCTTCGTACAATTCGAGCAGAACGCCGCCGGTGCTTTCCGGGTGGACGAAAATCATCCGCCGTCCATCGGCGGCGGTCATCGGCGCCTCGCTGGTCAGGCGGATCCCCTTCCCCTTGAGCCTCCCGATCGTGGCGTCCAGGTCCCGCACTTCCAGGCACAGGTGATGCATGCCCGGCCCGCGCTTGGCCAGATTCTTCGCGATCCCGGATTCGGCGTCGGTCGGCTGGACGAGTTCAAGTTCCGAGCCGCCCAGGGGCAGAAAGGCGATTTTGGATTTCTGTTCCGGCATATCCTTCACGCCGGCCAGTTCCAATCCGAGCGCGTCGCGCCAGAACGCAAGCGCCGCATCGATATCCGCCACCACCACCGCCACGTGATTTAATTTCTCGATCCCTGTCATCTATCCCTCCGGGCGGTATTCGCCCCACGCGGTCCGCAGCGCGCCGCAGATTTCCCCAAGCGTGAGGTCGTGTTCCACGCAGGTAAGCAATAGCGGCATGAGGTTGTCGCTGCCCTTGGCGGCGCTTTCCAGCCGGCAGATAAGCTCCGCCGCGCGGGTGCCGTTGCGCCGTTGGCGCAGCGCCTGCAGCCGCTCCTTTTGCCGCTCTTCGACCGCCGGGTCCACCCGCAGCGTCTCGAGCGTGGGCGGCTCCCCGCTGGCAAATTCGTTTACGCCGACGACGATCTGCTGGCCCGATTCGATCGCCTGTTGCGCGCGATAGGCGGCTTCGTGGATCTCCGCCTGCGGGAACCCGCGCTCGATCGCGGCGATCGCCCCGCCGAACTGGTCGATCCGGCGGATGTATTCCTCCGCTTTCTTTTCAATCCCATCGGTCAGCGCCTCGATCGCGTAGGACCCCGCCAGCGGGTCGACCGTGTCCGCCGCTCCGGATTCATGCGCCAAAATTTGCTGTGTGCGCAGCGCCACCTGGACAGCTTTTTCCGTCGGCAGGCTGAGCGCTTCGTCCATGCTGTTGGTGTGCAGCGATTGAGTCCCGCCCAGCACCGCCGCCAGGGCTTGCACGGTCACGCGCGCCACGTTGTTCTCCGGCTGCTGCGCGGTCAGGGTGGAGCCGCAGGTCTGGGTGTGGAAGCGCAGCATCTGCGAGCGCGGATCCGAAGCTTTGAACCGCTCGCGCATGATGCGCGCCCACAGCCGCCGCGCCGCGCGGAACTTGGCCGCCTCCTCGAGAAAATGGTTGTGGGCGCTGAAGAAAAATGCCAGCTGGGGCGCGAAGCTGTCCACCGCCATCCCCGCGCGCTGCGCCGCTTCCACATAGGCGATCGCATTCGCGAGCGTGAAGGCCACTTCCTGGACCGCGGTGCTGCCGGCTTCGCGGATGTGGTAACCGGAAATCGAGATCGTGTTCCACTCCGGAAGGTTATCCCGGCACCAGGCGAAGATGTCGGTCACCAGCCGCATCGAGGGCTGGGGCGGGAAGATGTAGGTCCCGCGCGCGATGTATTCCTTGAGGATGTCGTTCTGGATCGTCCCGCGCAGCCGGGCTGGATCCGCGCCTTGGCGCTTGGCCGCCGCAATGTACATCGCCAGGAGGACCGCGGCCGGCGCGTTGATCGTCATGCTGGTGGAGACTTTTTCGAGCGGGATCTCCGCAAACAGCCGCTCCATCTCCTCCACGCTGAAGATCGAGACCCCGACTTTGCCCGTCTCCCCCATCGCCAGTTCGTGGTCCGGATCATAGCCGATCTGGGTCGGCAGGTCGAACGCCACCGAGAGCCCGGTCTGGCCCTGCGAAAGGAGAAACCGGTAGCGGGCGTTGGATTCTTCGGCCGTGGCATACCCGGCGTACTGGCGCATCGTCCACAGCCGGCCGCGGTACATCGTCGGCTGGACTCCGCGCGTAAAGGGGTACTGCCCGGGGAACCCGATCGTCTCCAGTTCCTCCGCGGTCATATCCGCGGGGAAGTACGCCCGCTCGAGGGGGATCCGGGAGGAGGTCTGGAATTCCGCTTTGCGTTCCGGGAATTTATTCAGCGCGGGCTGGAGGATATCCTTCTCCCAGCGCCGGCGGGCTTCAGGAGTTTTGTCGGTCATACTGGCCTTCATGCGGAAGAGTGGCCAGGACGGATGCGGTCTTCTTCGGGTCCCAGCCTGTGAATGTGGTGAACGTGGCTTCGAGAAACGTCAGATGATAGGTTTTCTTCAGAAGCAGGAAAATGCCCATGTAGGATGTTTGCAGCGCCTGCGGCCAGTCGAGCTCGAGTTGCCCGGCGGTCTGACGCAGATCCGAAAGGTCCGGCCCTTCCAGCTCCAGGAAATCCCCGAATGGGAGCTGGTCGAACATCAGCAGCACGGATTTCCAATGGAAGACCTCGCGGTATTTTTCATAGCGGACGATCGGCCGGAAGCCCAGCGATTGCAGCAGGTGGGCGGTTTTATCCAGGCTGTCGACGACGATCTCGGTTTCGAGCGAACGCCGGGCCGGGGCGGGCGAATCCGCCGTAGCGGCTTCCGGTTCCTTGAACGTCAGGATGACCGGGCCGGCCTTCCGCAGGCGCAGGACTTTGCGCGCCCGGGTCAGGGTTCCGTCCGCCGTATCGAAGCGGATGTTGGCTTCGTGCATCCGAGGCTGGTAGGGGCGGGCGCCCAGGACCGCCAAACGGCGCCGCAGCTCGGCCGGATCTTCGAGAAAGAATTTTACTTCCTGCTCAAGCGCGGCGGGTTTTTCCTGTCGGTTCATCGGCCACCTCGGAATGGATAAGGGTGAGGGCGGGGGAATTACCCGACGACGATCAACACCTGGTTCTGCTCGACGGTCTGGCCGGGTTGGATCCGGATTTCCTGGACCACTCCGTCCTTCTGGGAGCGGAGTTCGTTCTGCATTTTCATCGATTCCAGGATCACCAGGGTTTCCCCTTTGGCGACGGCGGCGCCGGCCGAAACCGGGATGCCGATGACCAGACCCGGCATCGGCGCGCGCAGCTGGTATTCCCCGGGGGTGTCGGCCGCCGTGTGCGCCAGCGCCCGGACCCGGATCGCCTGTTCGTCCTCGACGCGCGCTTCGAACATCCTTCCGTGCAGGAGGATCTGCCAGCCGTCGTCGAGCGGCGCGGCGTGGGCTTCGAGCGATTTCCCGTTGATGAGCAGCGAATACACCGGCTGGCTGCCGATCGCGGTGAAATCCACTTCGTACGGCTCGCCGTCGAGGATGATGTGATGGTCGTCCACCACCTCCACCCGGAAGGTCCGCCCGCCGATCGTCGTCGCGTATTTCATCGCGCGCCGCTCCCGCCGCGTCCGGCCCATTTCCACGGCGAGCGGGACGGCGTGTGGGTGGATTCCATGATCTGGGCTGCCCGCTGCGACGACTGGTGTTCCACCAGCGTGGCGAAGATCGCCGCCATCTGCGGATTGGGATTGTCCTCTTCGGGCGAGCCGTTGAGCGCGAAGCGCTCCTCGACAAAGCGGGTGTCGAACACGCCCGCCAGGAAGCGCGGCGAATCCAGGAGCGCCTGGTGGAAGGGGATGTTGGTCTTGACCCCGATAATGCGGTACTCCTCGAGCGCCCGGCGCATCCGCAGGATCGCCTCCGCGCGCGTTTCCCCCCAGACGATCAGTTTGGAGATCAGCGAATCGTAGTAGGGGGTCACTTCGAAGCCGGAGTAGACGCCGGTGTCGACGCGCACGCCCGGCCCGCTCGGCATGAACAGAGATTGGATTTTTCCGGTGGAGGGTGTGAATTTGTTGTACGGATCCTCGGCGTTGATCCGGCACTCGAGCGCCCAGCCGTTGATCTTCACATCTTCCTGGCGGTAACGCAAGGGCCGGCCGCGCGCGATGCGGATCTGCTCCTTGACGATGTCGATCCCGGTGATCATTTCGGTCGCCGGGTGCTCCACCTGCAGCCGGGTGTTCATCTCCAGGAAATAGAAGTGGCGTTCCTTGTCGACCAGGAATTCGATCGTCCCGGCGTTGACGTAGCCGACGCTGGCCGAGGTCCGGCAGGCCACATCGCCCATCGTCCGGCGCAGCGCTTCGTCGTTGCCGAGGAACGGCGAGGGCGCTTCCTCGAACAGCTTCTGGTGCCGCCGCTGCAGCGAGCATTCCCGCTCGCCGAGGTAGATGACGTTGCCTTCCTTATCCGCCAGGATCTGGAATTCGACGTGCCGCGCGGTGAGGATCAGTTTTTCGAGGTAGACGTTCCCGTCGCCGAAGGCGGCTTCCGCCTCGCGGCGGGCGGCGCGCAGAAGGCGCGGCAGGTCCTCGGCCGTCATCACCTCGCGCATCCCCTTGCCGCCGCCGCCGGCGGTGGCTTTTATGAGCAGCGGGAAGCCGATCGACGGGGCGATCGCGATCAGCTCGTCGTCGCTGAGGTTGCCTTCTCCCTCGGTCCCGGGCACGACCGGGATCCCGGCTTTGGCGACCGTGTGGCGGGCGGTGGTCTTATCGCCCATGGCGGCGATCGAGGAGGGTTTGGGCCCGATGAAGGTGATTTTGGCATCCTCGCAGGCGACCGCGAATTCCTCCCGTTCGGCGAGGAACCCGTATCCGGGGTGGATGGCATCCGCGCCGCAGCGGCGGGCGATGTCCAGGATCCGGTCGATGCGCAGGTAGGAATCCCGCGCCGGGGCCGGCCCGAGCAGGTAGGCTTCGTCGGCGTAGCGCACGTGCAGCGCCTGGCGGTCGGCTTCCGAATACACCGCGACGGTGGAGATGCCGAGCTCCCGGCAGGCGCGCAGAATGCGGACCGCGATTTCCCCGCGGTTGGGGATCAGAACCTTGTTGAACAGCAAGAGATAATTCTCTCCAATTCCAATTGTTTGATACTACGGTGGTCGAGTAGCGGTTTTTGCGTATCGAGACCACCGGCTTGGGAAAAAATATTGAGGGTCTCGATACGGCCCTTCGCGCCTACTCGACCGGCTAAAAAATCCGCCTACAGCGGGATGTTTCCGTGCTTCTTGGACGGGAGCGTATCCCGTTTGTTGGCCAGCATCGCCAGGGCGTTGATCAGCCGCGGCCGGGTTTCGTGCGGCTCGATCACGTCGTCGATGAACCCGCGCGAGGCGGCCACGTACGGGTTGGCGAACTTCTCCACGTACTCCGCGACCAGCTCCTTGCGCCGCTTTTCGGGTTCCTTCGCCGCCTCCAATTCCTTGCGGAAGACGATGTTGATCGCGCCGTCCGGGCCCATCACGGCGATCTCCGTGCTCGGCCAGGCGAAGTTAACGTCGCTGCGCAGGTGCTTCGACGACATCACGATGTAGGCGCCGCCGTAGGCTTTGCGGGTGATCACCGTGATTTTCGGAACCGTCGCCTCGCAGTAGGCATACAGCAGCTTGGCGCCCGAGCGGATGATCCCGCTGTGTTCCTGGGCCGTGCCGGGGATGAACCCGGGGACGTCCACCAGCGTGATCAGCGGAATGTTGAACGAATCGCAGAAGCGCACGAAGCGCGCGGCTTTCTCGGAGGCATTGATGTCGAGCGACCCCGCCAGCACCGCCGGCTGGTTGGCCACGATCCCGACCGTGTGCCCCGCCAGCCGCGCGAAGGCAACGATGATGTTCTGCGCGTACTCCTCGTGAATCTCGAAGAAGTCGCCCTTGTCGACGATCAGGCGGATCACTTCGCGCATTTCGTACGGCTTGAGGGGATCCTCCGGAATGATCCGGTCCAGCGCCTCTTCGGTGCGCAGCGGATCGTCTCCGGCGGGGCGGCAGGGCGGATCCTCGAGGTTGTTCTGCGGCAGGTACAGGAGCAGATTGCGGATCCGTTCCATGCATTCGGCGTCGTTCCCGGCCGTCACATGCGCCACGCCCGAGATGCTGCCGTGCACGCCCGCCCCGCCCAATTCCTCGGCCGTCACATCCTCGTGGGTGACGGAGCGGACCACTTCCGGGCCGGTCAGGTACATCTGCGAGGTGTTGTGGACCATGAAGGTGAAATCGGTCAGGGCCGGCGAATAAACCGCCGCGCCGGCGCACGGGCCGAGGATCGCGCTGATCTGCGGGATCACCCCCGAGGCGAGGGTGTTGCGCAGGAAGATGTCCGCGCAGCCGGCCAGCGAAAATACGCCTTCCTGGATCCGCGCGCCGCCGGAGTCGTTCAGGCAGACGACCGGGACGCCGTTTTTCAGCGCCAGGTCGAAAAGCTTCACGATCTTGGCGGCGTGCGCTTCCCCGATGCTTCCGCCCATCACGGTGAAATCCTGGGATGCCGCGTACACCAGCCGCCCCTCAACCGTTCCCCAGCCGCATACCACGCCGTCCCCCAGATAGCGTTTGCGGTCCAGGCCGAAGTGGTCGGAGCGGTGCTGGACGAAGGCGTCCAATTCCCGGAAGGAGCCCTTGTCGAGCAGCAGGTCGATCCGCTCGCGGGCGGAAAGTTTTCCGCGCTCATGCTGGGCGTCGATTTTCTCCGGACCGCCGCCCTGCAGCGCTTGCTCGCGGGCCTGATGCAATTTTTTTATTTGCAGTTCATTCGACATGGAATTATCCGCTCTCCCGTTCCTGTTCCTGCGCCAAGGCGCCCGCCGCTTTCCCCGCCGGATCCCGGCGGCCCGAAAGCAGAAGGATCGCCGCGCCCAGACCCGCCAGAATCAACCGCGCTGTCAGATCGAACCAGAACGATTGTATCGCTATACTCGAACGGCTGAACAGCAGCCAATCCCCCAGCCAGAATAAAACCTGTATCGGTATGACGATCAGGGTCAGCCGGCGGGCCCATTCCTTCCGCCGCCATAAACCGATCGCCAGGACCAGCCACGCCGCTCCCCAAATCCCGCCGCTCAGCGGTTGATACCATGCCGGGACGGATAGGGGTATCTCCAAGTTGAGCGAATAATGGGATAGGGCCTGTCCGGATTGAAGAAGAGACCCCATCCCAAGCAGAAACACGGCCAACGCGAGAAGAGTTACGAAGAAGGAGCGAGGATGCCGCTTTTCCATCCCTCGGCCTCCAGCACGACTTCGTAGACATGCACGTGGGTCGGCTCGCCCTCGCCCACCGTCTCGATTTCGACGCGGATGTGGCTGCTTTCCACGGGTTCCGCGAGCAGGATTTCCACGTCCCGGTAGTCGGACGCGCGTTCCACCGTTGCGCTGAAGACTTCCGGATCACCGCCGTCCGGCGGATAGAAGCTGGCGACCAGCTGCGTGGGCGCGCCTCCCACCCGGACAGACACCCGTGTGAAGCGGTGGACCGCCGGGAAGAACATATCGAGGTACAACGGATTGTCCTGCTGGGAGCGTATCAGGGAGAATGGATTTGCGTCGAAACCGGCCGCCAGTTCGCCCATGTCGAACCGCGAATGCACGACGCGCACGGTTTCCCCGCTCAGGACGATCTGCTCTTCGATCGGTTTCGAAAGCTCCGCTTTTTCCGCCCGGATAATCTCCTCGATGCCGGGAACGTAGGTCAGGTGCGCGAAATAAAATCCGGGCTGCCCGTTGGGATAATTCAGGATCTGGTCGATGCGGATTTCGGAGAACTTCCCGCTGCTTTGGGCGACGCCATATTCCTCGGATGTCATGATAAACACATCCTGGTCGCCGATGGGGATGTAATTCTGGATGTATTCCAGAACCGTCCCGGTCCGCATCGGGAAATCCTTCGGGAGGAAGAATCGGAAGATTTCGTCGGTGCCGTTCGCCCAGGCGGAGGAGACTATCAGACTGACATCGGGGTGGGCCTGCTTGTATTCCACGAGCGCGGCGGAGAGCTGCTTTCCACCGTATTGCATCCCGTACAGCTCATAGCTTTCATACCAGGTGGGTCCGTTGGCCAGGCTGTCCCACAGCATGTACACATTCGCCGAGCCGAGGATTAGGAAAAGCGCCAGGGCGAGCGCCACCCGCGGAATCCGGCCGGCCACCGGGGAGGCGGCGGCGATCTCGGCCGCCCGTTCCCCCCAGCCGCGTAGGAAATCCTTCGCTCCCCCGAAAGCCGCCCGCATGGAAAGCGACTCGCGGAACGCTTTCCAGACGGCCGCCATGCGCGCCATCCTTTCCTTCCACCACTGCAGGAATTCCGGTTGGGGCGGAACTTCCGGCCGCTCGAGGAGCGCCAGCAGACCGCTGACCCCCAGCGCGGTCAGGAGCGTTGCCGGGATAACCATCACCAGGGTCCGGCTGATGGTGATTTGCGCGATGGCGCCCCCGGTGGGAGCCGCCAGCAGCGCAATCAGCACCGTCCGGAAATGCGAATTGCGGAAATTGCCCCAGCACAACAGGATCCCCGCGATCAGGAAGGGCAGGGTCCACAGCGAGAGATGGCCGTAGCCCTTCATCAGATGGCGGATGATGTCGTGGTGAACGCTTTCCGGGGGATTGGCGAGGAACCAATAGCGCGGATCCAGCCCGCTCAGGTACTGCCCGGCGAATTGCTTCAGCTTGTCGAGGAAGGAAATGTCGTTCAGCCAGTAGGACCCGACGATCGCCAGCTGGTCGCGGTTGGCGTCTGGGTGCAGGTAGAGGAACCACAGATACGGGAGCGCCATGACGATCAGCACGCCCAGGCCGGTCAGGGCGATCCATTTATGCCGCCAGTGGTATCCGGCATCGGAGATCAGCAGCAGCAATCCTGTGACGGCGACCACGACCTGCGACGGGCTGTAGGTGTAGGCCGAGAGCGCTCCGAAGATGAGCGCCGGCAGCAGCATCCAGGGCCGATCCTCCCGGTAGCGCATGTAAAAGTACAGGAACAGCGCGTAAAAGGCGATCGACTCGCCCGGCTCGAACGCGGTCCGCGAATGCAGGAACCAGACCGGGACGATCGAAAGCAGGAGCACGCCGCTCCACCAATACGGCAGGTGGAAGGCACGCCGCAGGATCCAGCCCAGGGCCGCCATGCCCAGCAGTGTGATCAGCACCGAAACGGCGCGCGTGATGAAGACCGACTTCCCGAAGATCAGGTAGGGGATGAGCTGGACGTAGACGCTCAAGTTCATCTCGTACTGGCCGGCGTTCTCGAAGAACACCGGAATAATGTCCGTTTCATTCCACACGAATCCGCGGTCCACCAGTTCGGCGGCGAAATTGGTCTGCACCGCTTCGTCGGTGAAGAAGTAGATCGGCCATTCGACCAGGCCGATCAGGCGGGTTGCGAGGTAGAGGATCAGCGCCAGGGCAAATAGCGACCGGCCCGAGGTCCGGATTTCCGCGGCGATGGAGGCCAGCGCATTGCCGATCGATGGTCCCCACGCGGCCGGAATAAACGCCGGACGCGGCGCCGGCGGGACTGCCGGAGCCGCATCCGCCGCGCCGGCGCTCTTCCCGGATTTCGGCAGCACCTTACCCCCGCCGACCGACTCCAGCGTCAGGCGGATGCTCTCGCCTTCGGGCAGGTCCATCGAGATGTTGACGTGCGCCAGGCGGCCGGATTTGCCGGGGACGGAAAGGGCGGCCTTTTGTACGGCGCCCTTGGCCCCGCGCTTGCCCGCGGATTTGCGCGATTCTCTTTTCAAAGCCACTACCTCCACTTGAGGGGTTTCCCCCTTCGGATGCGGGTTGCCGGACGCTCCGGGATTATGAAGCGGGATGACGGCGGTCCCCGCCCCGGGCGCGGCCGGCGATTTTTGCATCAGACGGCGGGCCGCTTTGGCAAGCGGCGCCGGCGCTTTTCCGCCGCGGCGAACATGGACGGACCGGGTGCGCTTCCAGGCGCGGATCAGCCAAAGGTCGAGCGCCGCCGAGATCACGAGCAGCAGCAACAGGAGAACGGCGAACTCGAGCGAAAGGATGGTCATGCCCGGGAAAAGCCTTTTTCGTCCGGTTACCGATCCGGCCGGTATTCATAATAGGTGTAGAGCAGGCTGCCGTCCGTCGCACGGACTTCCCCCAGGGTGCCTCCGGGATAGTCCGCCTGGATCAGCGGGATCTCCTCCTCGCGGCCCGGCATGATCACGATGA
>Ga0105104_10003319_pt1 | contig 11515 bp, 11 predicted proteins | sample PPLLaktember2015_3_FD_87034 | JGI IMG/M metagenome (GOLD analysis project Ga0105104, IMG submission 87034) | Freshwater sediment microbial communities from Prairie Pothole Lake near Jamestown, North Dakota, USA - PPLs Lake P7 Core (6) Depth... | ecosystem: Environmental > Aquatic > Freshwater >...
CGATCTGGATTCTCGGGTGCGGGTGAAAGCCGGCCGAGTACGCGATCGGGACGCGCGCCCGGCGCAGCAGCCGCTCCCAGGCGCGCTGCAGGTCCAGGTGGCCGGTGTAGCGCATCGCCTCGGTCTTGGCAAACTGTATCCGGTAGAAGGTCCGGTTCATGTCGGGCGCGCCGTCGGGCAGAATTGCGCTTCCACCGGGAGCGCGTCGCGCAGTTCGCGGAAGGTGGTGAGAATTCCGCACCCGAAGCACTCTTCGCGGCAGTCGCCGCGCGTGCGGCCCGCCAGGCTGTCTTCATATTGGCGGCGCAGATATTCCTTGCGCACGCCCACGTTGATGTGATCCCAGGGGAAAATTTCGTCCGCCGCGCGCTCGCGGTCGGTGTAGAAGGCCGAATCGAGCCGGGCTTCCTCGAAAGCCGCGTCCCACGCGCCGGGCTGGAAGCGTTCGCTCCAGGCGTCGAACCGCGCGCCGTTTTTCCACGCGCGTTCGATCACCGCGCTCATCCGCCGGTCGCCGCGCGCCAGCCGGGCTTCCAGCAGCGTCGTCTCGGGCGGGGTCAGGTCGAGCTTCAGCCCCGGCCCGCGCAGCTCGCGCCGCAGCAGGTCCTGCTTGGCCCGGATCTGCTCGCGCGTGTCCATCGCCATCCACTGGAAGGGCGTATGGGCCTTGGGGATGAGCGTGCTTACCCCGGCGTGCACTTCCGCCCGCCGCCCCAGGCTCCGCCGCCCTTCGGCCAGGACCGCGCGCGCCAGCTCCGCGATCGCGCGCACGTCGTCGGCCGTCTCGCGCGGGTGGCCGATCATGAAATACAGCTTGATCGTCGTCCATTTGCGGCTGTAGATCTCGCGCACGGTCTCGATCAGCTGCTGCGCGGCGATCGGCTTGTTGAGGATCGCGCGCATGTGCTCGGTCGCCGCTTCCGGCGCGAGGGTGAAGTTGCCGCCGCGGCTGCCGCGCAGCGCCTCGACCAGGTCGATCGAGACCGTTTCGATCCGCAGCGAGGGAAGCGAAATGCGGAGCCGCGCCTGGTTGAATTTGCCGCTCAGTGCGCGCACCAGCTCGGTGATGTGCGAGTGATCCGACGAGGATAGCGAAAGCAGCGCCACCTCCTCGTAACCGGTGTTGCCGACCGCGGTCTCGATCGCGGCGACGATCTCTTCGACGGAGCGCTCGCGGATCGGGCGGGTGACGTGCCCGGCCTGGCAGAAGCGGCAGCCGCGCGTGCAGCCGCGCATGATCTCGATCGCGTAGCGGTTGTGGACGGTTTCCAGGTAGGGGACGACCGGCCGCAGCGGCGGCGCGGGCAGGCGCGGCACGATCCGCTTGATGATCGGAAACCGGGGCTGTTTGTCTTTCTCGCCCCCTCCGGCCGGCGGAAAGATCCGGGAGAGCGTGCCGTCGGGGTGATACTCCGGCCGGTACATCTCCGGCACATACATCCCCCACACTCCCGCCAGCCGGTGCAGCGCGGAGTAGCGCGAGGCGCCGCTGCGCTTGCGCCAGCGCAGGATGTCCAGCAGATCGAGGATCAGCTCCTCGCCCTCGCCGACCGCGAAGGCATCGAAGAATTCCGCGACCGGCTCGGGGTTGAAAGCGGCGTGCCCGCCGCCCACGATCAGCGGATGATTTTCTCCGCGGGCTGAAGCCCGCAGCGGGATGCCCGCCAGATCCATGGCGTGCAGGGCATTGGTGTAAAGGGATTCATAAGGCAGCGTCATACCGAGCAGGTCGAAATCCGCGACCGGGCGGCGGCTTTCGAGCGAGAAAAGCGGAATCCCCTCCCGCCGCATCGCCGTCTCCATGTCGCCCCACGGCAGGTAGACCCTTTCGGCGAGCGCATCGGGACGGGCATTGATGATCTCATACAAGACGGCCAGTCCGAGGTTCGACATGCCGATGTCGTAGATGTCCGGGAAGAGCAGCGCGACGCGGACGGGGGTGGAATCCCAATCCTTGACCGTCTGGTTCAGCTCGCCGCCGGTGTAGCGGCCGGGCTTTTCCACATGCGGCAGGATGCGCGGAAGGATGCGGGAGATGGTTTCGGGGTTCACGGGTTTGCCGGATGGAATCCTTCGCCCAATTCTACCGCGTGATCCTTTCCTTTCGCCCTGTCCTAACCCCCTCTCCCCATCCTCGCTTCGCGAGGATACCCCTCTCCCCCTTCCCCGTAAGGGGAAGGGGGAGAGGGGTGCCAGAGCCTCGGTGATTTTCCGAGGCGAAGGCGGGGAGAGGGGGTTAGGACAGTAACGCGATGGGGAGGGCGGTCCCGATAAAATCGGAGAGGAGGCGGGGAGAGGGGGTTAGGATAGTAACGCGATGGGGAAGGCGGTCCCGATAAAATCGGAGAGGAGGCGGGGAGAGGGGGTTTCGGGAATTTGCTCGTCATGCCCGAGCGATTTTATCGGGCATCCATAGAATGAGACCGGTGAAAAATTCCGAGTCGGTGGTCGAGTAGTTCCGAAGCCCGCCTTTTTCAGAAGTCTCAAAATTGGGATTAAGGTCTTCTGGATTCCCGCCAGGAGCACCCCCGCTGCGCAGGGGCAGGCGCGGGAATGACGATCGCGGGACCGCGCTGCTTACTCCGTCCCGCCGATTTCCCACAGTGTGATTTCTGGCTTGCACAGGAAGCGGACGCGCGGCGCGCCCATCCCTTCCATCCCGATCCCGCGGCTGACATAAAGGATCATCCGGTCGATCAGGTAGCGGCCGGATTCGAAGCGCTTGCCGTACAGCGAGGAGGCGTAAATCGCTCCCAATCCCGGGATGCGCACCTGGCCTCCGTGCGTGTGGCCGCAGAGCATCAGGTCCGCGCCCGCCGCGGAGGCATCCGGCGCGAGGTCTGGCGTGTGATACAGCAGGATCGTGAACCGTTCGGGCGGTGTGCTCCCGAGCAGGGCGCGCAGCTTGGGCCCGTCGACGGCCGGCTTGTGCGTGCATTCCATGCCGATCAGGTCGAACGCGCGCCCGTTGTGCCGGAGCTCGATCTTTTCCCCGTGCAGGCAGCGGATGTTGGCAAACCCCTCCAACAGGTGCGGCAGCACCTCCGGCTGATCCACCGGCGGGCTGCCGGGGACGGCGAACACGCCCAGCGGCGCATTCCATTCGCCGATCAATGCGCGCACATCCGCCCATGCTTCCGGATCGAGGGTAAAGGACAGGTTGAGGAAGTCGCCGGAAAAGAGAATCAGATCCGGATTCAGCTCGCGGATCATCCGCTGCAGCTCCGCTTCGCGCCCGGTCATCCGCTCCAGGTGCAGGTCCGCCAGGTGCAGGATCGTAAACGGCGGCCCCGGCGGCAGCTTCGGCGAGAGCAGCGTCTGGCGTGAAAGCCCGACGTGATGCGGTTCGATCCAATACCCGTAAATGGCGAGGAGCGTTCCCGCCGCCTGGGAAAAGAAAAACCAGGGGGGCGGCAAATAGGCGAACGGAAGCCGCAGGAGCGCCATCAGCAGCGCCGGCGGCTTGGCCGGCCCGAAGGATTTTTTCGACGCCGGCAGCGCGGCGATCAACGCCCAATCGGCAAGGAAGAAACACAGCAGGATCGCCGCCCGGGTCCACGACCCTCGGCTGGGGATTACCGCGATCACCAGGAGCAGCACGGCGAACACCGGCCATGGCAGTCGTTCGATCCGCTGGGCGAGTTGGATCAGGATGTGAAAGGGTCCGCCGGTGGTGCCGGGGAACCATTTGCGGCCGGAAAAGTTGGGATTGTTCATCGCTCCCATTCTACCAAGGGATGGGGAGGGTTGTATAATCGGCGTCTACACCTTAACCCTGGCAGCGGGACGGCAGGCAGGAAAAACCGGAGGCGATATGGCGCGTCTGATATTCCCGGAGGATTTTCTCTGGGGCGCGGCGACAGCCGCTTACCAGATCGAAGGCTCGTGGAAAAAAGACGGCAAGGGGGAGAACATCTGGGACCGCTTCACGCACCAGAAATACCGCATCCGCGGCGGGGATACGGGCGACGATGCCTGCGATCATTACCGGCTGATGCCGAAGGACGTCGCGCTGATGAAAAGCCTCGGCCTCCAGGCCTACCGTTTTTCCGTTTCCTGGACGCGCGTGCTGCCCGAGGGGCGCGGACGGATCAATCCCAAAGGGCTGGGTTTTTACGATCGGCTGGTCGATAATCTCCTTGCGGCGGGGATCATCCCCAACGTCACCCTCAACCATTGGGATTTTCCCCAGGCGCTGGAAGATATCGGCGGCTGGCCGGACCGGCGCAGCGCCGACTGGTTCACGGATTACGCCCGCATCGTTTTTGAAAAACTCGGAGACCGGGTCGGGATGTGGGCGACCCACAATGAACCGTTCATCGTCGCCTTCCTCGGATATGCCACCGGGGATTTTGCGCCGGGGAGGGCGGATTATCATTCGGCCGTCCGGGCGGCGCACCATCTCCTCCTCGGGCACGGCCAGGCGGTGGATCTTTACCGCCAGCTGGGATGCAAGGGGAAGATCGGCATCGTCCTCGATTTTCCCTGTTTCCTCCCTGCCTCCGACCGTCCCGAGGATATCGCCGCGCGCAACCGGACCTTCGACGCCGGGCAGGGGTTGTTCCTGGATGCGGTTTTCCACGGGCGTTACCCGGATCTGCTTTCCAGCTGGAGCAAATCGCTCAACCCCGATATCCAACCCGGCGACATGAAGCAAATCTCCCGGCCCATCGACTTCCTCGGGGTTAATCACTACAACACTGTCCTGATCGGATTCAGCGCCCGCGGCGGATTTCTTAAAACCGCCCGCGAGGAATACAGCTCGCCGGGAATGGGCAGGAACGCCGTAGGCTGGGGTATCAATCCGGCGGGGCTTGCCGCGGTCCTCGAAAACATCCGCGACAAATACGGCAATCCGCCGGTTTACGTCACCGAGAACGGCACGACCCTGGCGGATACGCCCGACCCCAAGGGCTTCGTCGAGGATTGGGGGCGGGTGGAATACCTGCGGTCCTACCTGCGCGCGATGCGCGCGGCGATGGAAAATGGCTGCGACGTGCGCGGGTATTTCGTCTGGAGCCTGATGGATAATTTCGAATGGGCGCACGGGTATGAACCGCGGTTCGGGATTGTGCGGGTGGATTACAAAACCAAGCGCCGGATTCCCAAGCGCAGCGCGTTGTGGTACCGGGAAGTGATAAAACAAAACGGATTGGACGAGTAGGGGCGCCCCTGCTGCCCATTGGGTTCGCCCCCGTTTGCTGCTGTCCAAACCCCCTTACCCCGCCTCCACCCCGGAAGAACACCGGGGTTTCGGTCCCCCTCTCCCCCTTCCCCGTAAGGGGAAGGGGGAGAGGGGGACCTTCTGTACGGTGTTCTCCTGTGCAGAAAACGGGGAGAGGGGGTTAGGACAGCCAAAGACAGAGGTATGGAAATCTGGTAAAATCCGCCCCCGGCGTTGTACCCTTCGCCGCCGGCCACAAAAAATGGCCGAATCTCCCGGGGCGGTTGAAATACCGTCCGCATTCCACGAAAGGGCTTGACGATGAAAGTTCTACTCCTCAAGGACGTTTACAAATTGGGTCGCGCGGGGGACGTAAAGAAGGTGGCGGACGGGTACGGCCGCAACTTCCTCATCCCGCAAAAACTGGCGATGCTCGCCACCCCCGGCGCCGTGAAGCAGGCGGAAAAAATCCGTCAGTCGGCGCTCACCGAACGCACCCGGTTGAACCAGGAAATGGGCGCGGTCGCCGAAAAGCTTCAGGCGGTCTCCCTGACCTTCATCGCCCGCGCCGGCGAAACCGGGCGGCTCTACGGATCGATCACCACCGGCGATATTTCCGCCGCGATCGAACGCGAGACCGGCATCCACGTCGACCGCCGCCACATTGCCCACCAGCCGTTGCGCGATTTGGGGACCTTCAAGGTTGCCATTCGCCTGACGGTCGACCTCATCCCGGAAATCACGGTCTTGGTCAAGAGCGAGGGCGAGGAAGAAAAAGCGGTCGAAGCGGTTCCGGCGCCCGCCGCGCCCGCCGTGCCCGCTTCCCCCTCCGCCTAGACCGGCCGCCTCTTGCAGGCAAAGGACCGGCGTTTGATGGGCGACACCCTTGGCAGCCTTCTGCGCCAAAAACGAGAATCCCTCGGCCTGACTCTGGAAAAGGCCGAGGGATTTACTCACATCCGCGTAAAGCATCTGCAGGCGATCGAATCCGACGATCTCAGCAGCATCCCCTCGATCCCCCAGGCCCGGGGTTTTATTCGCAACTACGCGGCCTTCCTCGGCATCAGCCCGGAGGAGATCGCGGCGCACACCGGCGGAACCACACCGCGGCCTTCCGAACCTTCCGTGACTTCGGCGCCGCCGGCGCCCCAACCCGTGCCATCCGAAAAAGCAAAACCGGCGCCGCCGCCGGGCGCCACCCGCCCCCGCACGCCGATCACCACGCCGGTTGTCTCCAGGCCGGCCGGGGGCATCAGCGCGCGCCCGGTTCCGGCGGCATCGCGCCTGCGGAACTGGCTCCGGTTGGATGTCCTGCTGGGAGGCGTGGTCACCCTGGCGGTCGTCGCGCTGCTCGCATGGGGCGGATACCACATCGTCCTCAGCGTGCAGGAACCGGCCGCCCCCGCTTCCACGAAAACGATCGTCTCCCCGAGTCCGCAGCCTGCCGTGACGGATACGCCGGGCGCCGGCCTGACGGCCGCCGCGGCCGGCACCGGCACACCACTCCTGCCGACGGATGGCTTGACGCCGACGGCAAGTGAATCCGGATCCGCCCTCACCACAGGGATCGTTTCGCTGGATACGCCCCTGCCAACCGCATTCCCGACCCCTCTCGGCGGGGTATATACCGACGTCCGGATTCACATCGTCATCGTTCTGCGCGCCTACCTGAAGGTGGAAGTGGACGGCAAGACGGTGTTTGCCGGCCGGGTCCTGCCGGATGAAACCTATGATTACGTCGGCCAGCGGACCATCACTATTTCCACCGGCAACGGCGCCGGGGTCCGGGTGATCTTCAACGGTATCGATGATGGAACGATGGGGCGCTTCGGCGAGGTGGTATCCCAGACCTACACGCCGACCGGCATCCTCACCCCCATCCCCTCGGCCACCCTCACGCCGACCATCACCCCAACGCCGGCCGACACCCCGGCCCCCTGATGCCCTCCAAACGCACGTATCACCTGATCACGCTTGGCTGCGCCAAGAACACGGTCGATTCGGATTCGATGGCCGCGTTGCTGGCCCGCGGAGGGTTGGCGCCCGCGCGCAGCCCGGCCAGGGCCGACGTGATCGTCGTCAACACCTGCGGCTTCATTGACGCCGCCCGCGGCGAATCGATCGAGACGCTCCGCACCCTCGCCGCCGCCAAACGCGCCGGCCAGTTGCTGATCGCCGCGGGCTGCCTCACCCAGCGCAGCGGCGCGGACCTGGTGCGCGAGATCCCCGGCCTGGATGCGGTCCTGGGCACCCGGCGCTGGATGGACATCCTCTCGGTGGTCGAGCGGCTGCGGCCCGGGGCCGGTGCGCCGCCCCTCGTGCACCTGCCCGCGGCGGTTTCCGTCGGGACCGATGAGCGGGATGTGCTGCGCGCGGCCGTGCGCGGCGCCAGCGCCTACCTTAAAATCGCCGACGGCTGCCGGAGGCCGTGCGCCTTTTGCGCCATCCCCGCGATCAAGGGAACGCTCGTCTCGCGGCCGAAGGCACGCATTCTCGAGGAAGCGAAGATTCTTCAGGAGGCCGGCGTGCGCGAGCTGGTGCTCCTGGCGCAGGATACGACCGCTTATGGAAGCGATCTTGGTCAGCCGGACGGATTGCCCGGCCTGCTGGAGGGGATCGCGTCCGCCGCACCGCGCATCGATTGGATCCGGATCCTGTATGCTTATCCCGGCGCCGTGAGCGGGCGTTTGATCGACGCGATGGCGTCGCTCCCGCAGGTCCTTCCGTATCTGGATATCCCGCTCCAGCACGCCCATCCGGACGTGCTCCGCCGGATGAAGCGCCCGGCGGACGTGGATTGGGTGCGGCGCACGGTGGCCAATATGCGCGCCCGCCTGCCCGGTCTGGCCGTGCGCACCGCGTTCATCACGGGCTTCCCGGGTGAAAGCTGCGAGGAATTCGAGGCGCTGCCGGCATTTCTGCGCGAGATGCGCTTCGACCGGGTCGGGTGCTTTCTCTATTCGTGCGAGGAGGGGACCGCGAGCGCGGCGCTTCCCGACGATGTGCCGCCCGCGCTCAAACAGGAGCGCCGCGACCGGCTGATGGAACTGCAGCAGGGGATTTCGCTCGAGATTAACCGCGCGTGGATCGGGAAGCGGATGGATGTTCTGGTGGAGGGGCATCAAAAAGGGCTGACCGTCGGCCGCTCCTACCGCGACGCGCCCGAGGTGGACGGCGTGGTGCTGCTCGAGGGGGATGCGCCGCCGGGTGCCATGGTGCGCGCCCGCATCACCGGCGCCCTCCCGTACGACCTGACCGGCGTACTGGAGGATGAAAAAACGGCCGGAGGAAAACTCCGGCCGTCGAAGGGGCGGGCTTCCAAAGGATAATATTATTTTGGTTTATCCGTCGGCTCCCCGGCAATTTCGGGAAGTTTGCCCTTCTCCGTTTCCTTCCATGATCCTTTGACCGTGATCGATGTCAGCTCATCCATATACTCTTTGACAATATCCGGCGGGCACATTTCCACGAACAGCCACATGCTCCCGAAGAGAATCCCCGCGTCGTCTGTTAGGCCGACGACCGGGATTAGGTCGGTTAACAAATCTAATGGACCTAGGAGGAGGTAACCTACGCCGCCGATCGGGATGAGCTTCAGCAGCCAGTTGACTCGCGGATCACGCATCAGCCGCCAAATCAGGCGGAGTTGTAAAAGGGTTTGTTTGGCGATATTACCTTTTGGACCGGGCAGGCTGGGTGTTGGATTGGACATGATGTCGCTCCTCGAATGGAATTATATCCTTAAAGATATACGCTCCCATCGCCAGTCCGGTCTTCCGGTTCTGTTTTATTACTCAGGCATGCGCAAAGCTCTCGAATAAGGCGCGGAAGAAGAATTAGACAGGATTTATAGGATTTTCGGGATTTGAAATAGTAAAAAACCTGTCAATCCTGTAAATCCTGTCCATTCTTCCTCCGACGCCGGTCTGGAAGAGCAACTCGTGTACAATCATTCCGTAACCGAATTTTTATTCCAAGGAGGATGCCATGCGGTTAGCAATCCTCAGCGACACGCACGACAACGTCTGGAAGCTCGATAGCGCCATGCCGCACCTTTGCGGGGCGGATGCGATCCTGCACTGCGGCGACCTTTGTTCGCCGTTCGTCGTCAAACGCCTGATCGAGGGCGTGCAGGGCAAACCGGTCTACATCGTGTGGGGAAACAACGACGGTGACCGCCGGCTGCATATGCTGACGGCGGCCAAGGCCGGGAACATCCACTTCCTGGGTGAATTCGGCGACCTGACCCTCGACGGCTTGAAGGTCGCGCTCGTGCACTACCCGGAGATCGCCCGCCCGCTGGCCGAGTGCGGCAAATTCGACCTGGTGTGCCACGGGCATGACCACCAGGCCAACGAGGAGCATCTCGGCCGGACGGTTCTCCTGAATCCGGGCGAGGTGCACGGCCTGTTCGGCCGGAGCACAATGGCGCTGTTCATGACCGGGACCCGCAAAGTGGCGATGGTGGAGTTGGGGAAATAAAAAGACGGTCGAAAGGCGCGCGGCGCCGTATCGAAACAAGTCCACCATTTTGTTAGTCAGGCAGGATGCCATCCCGCCCCTCCCTCACCCCGCCGGAAAACCGCCGGCTTCCCCTCTCCCAGCTTATGCCGGGGGAGGGGTTGGGGTGAGGGGTGAGGGTGTTAAAATAACAGGCGCCCCTGCGGCGACTCGAACACCGGCATCCACCTCCGGAGGGTGGCGCTCTATCCACTGAGCTACAGGGGCGCTGATGCAGGAATTCTACCATAGCCCCGGGGGTAAAAAATCCGGGGGAAGGAGACGGGAATGCACTCGAGAAAGTTTTTCCTGTTGGCGTGCATGGTCGGGCTGGTTTTTTCCGCGCTGTTGACCGCCTGCGGCGGGGGCGGCGATTCCACCGCCACGCCGGGTACCGGCGATGAGCATTCCATCCCTTCGGCCCAGGCCGGCTACCCGGCCGGCGGTGAGAACCCCACGCCGGAACCGGGGTACCCTCAACCCTGACCGGTTATCCTCCTCCATTGTGGAAAAGCGATCTCCCATGAATGATCGGCGGCTGCTGGCGGTTTTCGCCCATCCGGACGATGAAACCTTCGGCGCCGGGGGAACGCTGGCGCTGTATGCCCGGCGCGGTGTGGCGGTGCACCTGGTGTGCGCCACGCGCGGCGAAGTGGGCGAAGCTCCGCCCGGCCTGAAGGGTTTTGCCTCGATCGGCGAGATGCGCGAATCAGAACTGCGCTGCGCGGCGGGGATCCTCGGCTTGGCGGATGTCCATTTGTTGGGATACCGCGATTCCGGCATGGCGGGTTCGCCGGATAACGCCCATCCGCGGGCACTGGCGGCCGCGCCGCTGGCGGAAGTCGCCCGGCCGGTCGTCGGCCTCATCCGCCGCCTGCGGCCGCAGGTGGTGATTACTTTCGATCCGATCGGCGGGTACAGGCATCCCGATCACATCGCCGCCCATCGGGCGACGGTCGAGGCATTCCGGCTAGCCTCCGATCCGGCCGCTTATCCCGACCAGGGTGCTTCCTATTCGCCCCAGAAGTTGTATTTCCACACTTTTCCCCACGGGTTTATTCGCGTGGCGGCGCGGATCCTTTCCCTGTTCGGGCAGGATCCCCGCCATTTCGGCAAGAACCGCGACATCGATATCGCCTCTTTGGCCGAGGTGGATTTCCCGATCCACGCGAAAATCGATGTCGGCTCCGTAATCGGGGTCAAGCAGCAGGCTTCCGCCTGCCATTCCAGCCAGGGCGGGGGCCGGATGATGGGGATCGCCGCCGGGTTAACCCGTCTCCTGGGCGCCTCGGATGACTACATGCGGGCCCACCCGCAGCCGCCGCCGGGAAGGATCGAGCGCGACCTGTTCGAGGGAGTGGATGAGCGCCGATAAGCTCGCCTGCCGCCCCGCTTGACAGCCCGGTTTTCGGGTGATACCATCGATTCTGTAAGCGCGGGACTGGGTAAGCAGTGGCAAGCGTAGCCGCTCCGGAGAACCGCCGGGCGGCTTTTTTCTTGCCCCCCGGAATCCCGCCGCTTCAGAAGCATTTCTTGCACCAGGAGGCAAGACAATGGCAGATCGTATCGTGGGCACCGTAAAGTGGTTCAATGCCACCAAGGGCTATGGCTTCATCGCCCGGGATGGCGGCGAGGACGTGTTCGTTCACTTTTCTGCTATCACAATGGAGGGATACAAGAAGCTGCACGAAGGCCAGAAGGTCGAGTTTGAAATCGAAACCGGCCCCAAAGGTCTTCAAGCGGCACGGGTCACCCCGATGGAATAATCCTGACGCCGAAAATTAAAAAACGGCCCGCGCAAGCGGGCCGTTTTATTTCTCTTGCTTGTATGTTTTTTATTTTCCCCTCCCC
>Ga0105104_10003320_pt1 | contig 11514 bp, 9 predicted proteins | sample PPLLaktember2015_3_FD_87034 | JGI IMG/M metagenome (GOLD analysis project Ga0105104, IMG submission 87034) | Freshwater sediment microbial communities from Prairie Pothole Lake near Jamestown, North Dakota, USA - PPLs Lake P7 Core (6) Depth... | ecosystem: Environmental > Aquatic > Freshwater >...
ATCATCTTGAACACCAAGCGGATAAATCATAGTGCTGGGGTTACGCAACGCATCGAACTCGGTTGCGAAAGAAGAATAATCGTCGATGATGGCAGTTAGTGGAAGTTGTGAATTACCTGAAAAAGTTAATGATGCTATGTACGAACTGCCCTGTGTCAGTGTGAGTTCAGGGAAGACCTTCGCTTGCGCTAGATCGTTGCTTACCTGCCCTGTGTCTCCATCCAAACTATAAGTGGCTAGAGCTGTACCACCCGGCGCCGTTGCGGCATCATAAATCTTTAATGTACTATAGGATCCGGTTGTGGACGCCCAAAAAGCAGAAAAGATTTTTAGACTGGCTGGGCAAGTGAACTTAATGCCACGCTCTCGTGTATTATTCGTAAAGAAAGCCGCTGACGCATTGGTGAAGGGTTGACCGTAATAGCTAGAACCCTGCTTGATCATACGTGGAGAAGAAAAGAGCACTGTACCGTTCGTGGACCAGCCAGTGGTAGTAGAATACGGAACCTCTCTAAAAGAACTTATGCCAGGTATGGACACACCCGCCACGCTACGTACTTCAGCATAATTAGCAGCCTCTGTGCCGCCTGCCGCCGCATTGTGAACAATGAACCAAAGGATTTCGCCGAGAACCGGTGTGTAGGGAGTTCCGAATGTAAACTTGCACCACGTTCCAACCGCAATGGTACTGACCGCAGTAGCCGTGGCTCTTAGAGTTGCGCCCGGGCGCAAAACAAGCGTTGTATTTTCATTGTAAATCTTGCAACTTAGTACTGGAGTACCAGTTACAGCATGAATGAACACCCAGAAAGCATCAATTGGATCAGTGGAGCGTGCCATATAGCGGACGCCAAACGACGCCCCCGGATTAGTGACATGAGTGTAGGCGGTATTAAGAGGGAAACCTGTCGGGGTTCCAATAGCTACTGACGTACCGATTATCGGTACACCACCTATGATTTGACTAAGTGGCATGGTCTATTAACTCCCTAAGCGCTCGTAATTGACCAAGTATCACTGTACGAACCGCAATTAACAGTCAGGTTTCGCGTCACCCCAGAGGCAGGAGCAACGTCGCGCAACTGGAAGACAAACCCATTGATCACGTTATAGGGCTCTATTGCCGGCTGCCAATCACGCCAGACTGTACCTGCGGCATCCGTAACCCGCATCTCACCGCGATTAGCTTTTACCTCAACGCCGGTCCCCGTAACGCCCGTCACGGTTATCAGATCAGATACAACCGTTGATCCAGCAACTCTACCAGTCAGATCTACAAGTAGGCCCGTGAAGTTGAAGCGCGTCTCAGCTGCCGGATTATCGAATGGCACCGCTGTCCAATCTATGTAGCCATTGGCGAGCGTAGTCCCTACAGCTCCAATATCGGCAACACCGTTGACCGCTGCGGATAGAGGTCCGCCCACCTTTATCCGAGCCTCATTCAAGGCTTCAAGGTAAGTAGAGGGACGCATAGTCGTCCCTTGGAAGCGATCGGTGTAGGATGCGAAACTATTATACGCTAGATTTGGATCGTTATTCACACCGACATAAGGTGCTGACGTTGCAGGGTAAGGCACTCCGGGGGCTACAGTTGTCTGCGAAATGCCTTCCGCAACATTATTCGCCACTACGACATCTTCATCAAACGCGTAATCAATAACAGGCGTATTGCCATTAGGAGGCACAGTCGCTGTCACAAAAGGCTGCTGCATGCTCGCATTTATAGCAGGCCAGCGCGCCTGGAAATTAACTGTCGTATACTTCAGGGGGCTGCCATCAGGCACCCACCAACGAGCTATTGTGTTATTGTTGATTGAGCTAATTCCAGTGAGGCCATATTGAAATACGATCCCATAAAATGTTGGGGTGAATTGGACATTCCCATCCACAATCCATGTGTCGTATGTGCAATAAGTATCATTACCAGTTGTACCAATTTGATTTTGCAAAATAAGAAATTGACAAAGTGGACCGTTATCCCAGTTGGCCACATTAGCTGTGTCCTGACCACCAATAGTGCTTCCCGGACCGTTCGCTCCGTACAAAATCGGCTTCTTTTCGCCTTCCCACCCGATAAAACAGATATTCCCTTTCACTGTTATATTTATAAAGGGAGCCCCATAGACATTGTTCGCCCCCGCCGTTTGCAGGAAATCAGGGTGGGTATATGCGCCGTTGTTCGTATGATCACTTTGTACATTGTAAGCGATGGTAACATTCTGAGTTGGAAGCCCTGTGGTTCCAGTCAAAATAATTTGCATATTAATAAAGTCATCCCAGCAGTATTGCTGCCAGTTATATCGGATGGTGATACCATTACCCGATATGCTCATCGCCTTATAGGCATAGAAAAACGTATTATGTTCAATGGTAACGTCTTGAGAATTCCCTGCCACCTGAATTTGCCACCAGCGGCCATCAATGCCGTTCGGCATGGTCGTCCCAAGGTTCAATCGTCCCGGTATGCAATCCCCTACAAAATCGCAATGGTGAATGTGCAAATGGTTACAGGCCATGTTCCCATGGAAGCCCATGTCCTGTTGGTAATTAGTTTTAAATCTGAGGTAGGACAATCTGATATAAGAAACAGGAGCATTACTAAGCGTATTCGGCCTAAAAACATTCATCGTAGCCAGTTTATTCTGGTCATGCGATGTGACCTCAAACCAATCAGTCATCGCTGTAAATTTTTGATAAAGAGACGGATGGACATAAACTGTTGAAGAGTATCGAAGCATGCACTTTTTGCCGCTGCGAACCGCATCAGTCAGATTTATAACGGCGGCGAACTCGGTGTTGTTAGCGACCGAATAAGCATTGGCTATTGGGTTGATCGTAATCGTGGCCGTATCAGTTCCAGCCGCATTCGTATAAGAGCAGATCAAAGTGCCGGCTATCATTGCAGGCGTCGTACTGCTACGCTTAAGCCCCCCTGTAGTATTATCAATCGTCCAGGCATTGCCCGTAGCAAGCGTGCCGCCAGTGATCAACGAAGTAACAATAGCTCCGCCTGTGTTTGGGGGATACCAGATGCCCGCATTGGCAAGAGTTAACGCCCCAAAATCCGCGGTCTGACTAGCAATAGCTGGAGATGCGCTTGTTACATCTCCCACAGTAACAGTGACATTCGTATTTACAGAACCAGCGCTGGTAGCCGCTCTTAAAACAAGGGTGTGGCTAGTGGCGACGTCATAGTCCAACGGCTCATCAAGCCACAACTCATCGCCAATGACAGAAAATTTACCACTCGGATCACCGCCAACCGCAATTGAATAGGTTACAGGAAGCGATGGACTACCATTCGAAGATAAGACAGCCAGTCGGACCGGTACTGGTTCGTTCTCTGGCACAACACCACTAGGAAAGACTGCCTCCCAGTCCGTTATGACTGCGGTCGGAGCGAGTAGCGCGTGCTTGAAAAGAAAGCCCATTAGGTGAAATACCTCCGCGCAAAATACTGCGGCGTCCAATAACGCCCATTGAAGTAAACCCCGCCGCCGCCACCGCCGCCTGTTGTGGTGTCACCCCACGTCCCTAGCAAAGCCACGGCAACCCATTCCGTAGCATTGATCGCCTTCAATGTCACAGCCGAGCCGATAAGCGTGCTCTGGATGCCGGTGGTAAACAGCGTGCCGATAAGATTAATCGTGTCACCGCTCTGGGTGTTAACCGCCAGCCCGTCGGCATCCTGCACATAGAAGCTGTATTCGAGACCGATTACCGCGGAAGGTAACAGCATCGAGGAGATCGCCGTCGCACCCTCATTGGTAAATGTATTGCCGTGATCAGCAACCGCACTGAGGGTGCGCCCGCCCGGTGCCGCCACCACCAAGCCAGCCCCGCCGCCGCCACCGCCAGGAGCGCCGGTTGCACCCTGCGGACCGGTGCTGCCGGAAGGGCCGGTAACTCCGGTGACCCCGGTCGGACCCGTCGCGCCGGTGACCCCCGCCCCTGTTGGGCCGGATATACCAGTGGGGCCGGTAACGCCGGTTAAGCCGGCTAATCCGGTTGCACCAGTCACACCGGCGCCAGTCGGGCCAGATATGCCGGTCGCACCAGTCGGCCCTGTCGCACCAGTCACACCAGCGCCAGTTACGCCCGTCACACCGGTTAATCCAAGCAGACCGGTAGGACCGGTCGCACCCGTAGCGCCCGCACCGGTAACCCCCGGAGGACCCGATGGTCCTGATGGGCCGGAGGGACCGGAGGGACCAGACGGTCCTGATGGACCAGCTAAACCGGACGGACCAGTTGGGCCTGAAGCACCCGGCGGGCCCGTAACGCCAGTCGGGCCACCAGCCGGGCCGGTCGAGCCGGTAACACCCGTCGCACCCGTTGCACCCGTCGCGCCAACCGCGATGCTCGGGCCGATACTAACCCAAGCCGTGCCATTCCACCGCCACGTGCGCGTACCATCATTGTAAGTATCATTGATGCTGGGGTTGGGAGGGAAATTGAGCGCCATCAGGTGACATCCGCCAAGTAAACGTCCCAGCGCACATCCGCCACGTTATAAATACAAAACACATACATCGTATCAGTGCCAGCAAGCGACGAAGTAAACCCAGGACTGAGATTGGTCAGCGACCTGAAACCACCCGCCCCTGTTGCGAAAGTTAGAGTTCTCGCAGCACCATTGGTTTTAATTCTGATCAGTAATTTCTGACCATCGGTAGGAGAGCCTGAGGGGGCATTAAAAGTTGTGTTCGATGCCAACGCCGTAACGATATAAACATCGGTGATATCACTGTTGATTGTTATCGGTGTCGCGGACGCAATGGATACGACGCGCGGCGTAACACGCTTATTGGTCAGCGTCTGTGCATCAGTGGTGCCGACAACGGTACCTGCCGGGGTAACTTTCGATGCTCCCCATGCGGAGCCGCTTGAGACCGCCATGCCGGCGCCGGGATAGATCGTCGGCCCCGTCGGTCCGGTTGTACCGGTGACGGCGGTGACGCCAGTAATGCCGGTGATACCCGTCGTGCCCGTCGTACCGCGAACACCCGTCGCGCCGGTAAAAGCTGGACCTGTTGCCCCGACAGGGCCGGATGGCCCGGATGGTCCAACAATGGGACCGACATTGACCCAGGCAACGCCATCCCACACCCAAAGATTGGGCGAGATAATATAGGCATCACCGATACTGCCCGAGGCGGGCAATGAACCCGTGCCGGGCAGCGTACCAATAATATGCACGGCCGAGCCAGAGACACCGGTAACACCGGTAATCCCCGTCGGCCCTGTCAAGCCGGTCGGCCCAGTCGGGCCGGTCATGCCGGTGACGCCAGTCCGGCCAGTCTGACCCGTTATGCCGGTGACACCCGTTGGTCCAGAAAGTCCAGTCGGACCCGGAATACCAGTATTACCCGGTATCCCCGATGCGCCTGACGCGCCCTCCGTACCGCTTGCGCCGATACCAGTCGGACCGGTTGGACCCGTAACGCCGCTAAGACCGGACGGACCCGTCGCGCCGGTGACGCCGATACCGGTTGGCCCGGTTACGCCAGTCGGCCCAGTGACGCCGGTGACGCCAGCTGAACCGGCATCGCCGGCGCGTACAAACTCCAAAAGAACAGGATCATTATTCGCAAAGACATTACCACCGGCGATATTGGTAACAGAGATTTTGCGGTAACCGACACCATCCAAAACGGAACCAGTGGTGCTGAATTCGCGCCACTTCAGCGGATCATTCTTGGCGACCAACCTGATATAACCGTTAATGACGCTGGAACTATCGTCAATAACATCGAGCAGCGCCGAGACAGTTACCAAAGCGGAATTAGTATTATCGGCGAAAATCGACGTCGCCGCGCTCTGCGTGGCGTTGTTCAAACGCAGGAAACCATTGCCTGGATCAGCATCGGCAGTCGTCGTCGAGAATGTATATTCAATGACGAAGCCACCACCAAAGGCACCCGTGGCGCCGCTCGGCCCGGTGATCCCGGACGGACCTGTTATACCCGAGAGACCAGTTGCGCCGGTCACCCCAGTCGGCCCTGAAATACCAGTCGGACCGGTAATGCCGGTGATCCCGACCCCGGTGACGCCGGTGACCCCAGTGACGCCGGTGACGCCAGCGCCGGTCACACCGGTCACCCCGGTCGGTCCCACCGCACCCGTCGCGCCGATACCGGTTGGACCCGTCTGACCAACGACACCTGTAGCACCGGTCACCCCGGCGGCGCCGGGCGAGCCGGTTACGCCGATGCCGGTCGGCCCGGTTGTGCCGGTCATGCCGGTGGCGCCAGTCACACCGGTCGGACCGGTCAGACCGGTAGCGCCAGTCGGACCTGTCGCACCACCACCCGGACCGGTCGCTCCCGTCACGCCCTGCGGACCGCTCGGCCCTCCCGATGGGCCGGTCACACCGGTGACGCCGGTCGCCCCTTGAGGCCCGGTCGCGCCGGTCGCTCCGATGGTGCCGGAAACACCTGTGACGCCAGTAACACCCAGCCCCGTCGGCCCGGTGATGCCGGAGGGACCCGTGATGCCGGTGATACCCGTCGCGCCGGTGACGCCGGTTATGCCCACCCCAGTGGGGCCGGTCGGCCCCGTCATACCGGAGGGACCGCTGACCCCCGTGACGCCAGTAACACCAGTTGTGCCGGTGATGCCGCGTGGACCGGTAAAAGACGCACCGGTGACGCCGGTAACGCCGGTTACGCCAGTGAGCCCGGTTACGCCGGTCAGACCGGTTAGGCCGGTACCAGCTGGGCCGGTCTGCCCCTGCGGACCGGGATCGCCGGGCGGACCAATTTCATTGGGGACCTGCACCCACTGCTTGCTGCTACCATCGTCAAAATAGATGAACAGCTTGCCGGTATCGGCGTCGAACCAGAGCGTATCGGGCGTCGGATCAGTTGGCGGGGTCGCGCCAACATGGGTGTAAAGCTCCTGAATAGACGCCGCGGTGAGCCGGTGCGAGACGATGGAATTGGCACCAAATGGGACGGCTGTCGTGCCTTCGCGGCCGCGCTCGACGGTGAGCACGTCGCCGGCGCGCGCCGTCATCTTGACGATTTCAAAAATCGTCTGGGAAGTATTCTCAAGCGTTAGCAGCGCCCACTCGCCGGGCGCCGGATTAGGGAAACGGGCACCGCCCCCAGCCAACAATGTCAACGTTGTGCCGGTGGCGTCGATCGCCCCCTGCAAACGCGAACTGGCATTATTGCTGAAGACTTTTCCCGTCATGGATCGCTCACCGTCACCACGACGTAATCCTGCCGCGTCTGCCCGGCATCGGTAGAAATAGTGACCAGCAGATTATAAACTTCGCCGTCGAGGCCGCCGCCAACCAGGAAGGCTATCGAATTGCCATCAAGAGCAATCGCGGCACCGCTCATCGTCAGACCAAGGGGATCGCTGGCAAACTCATAGGTGGTCAGAAACTCAGCTTCGGCCAGCCACTCGACATAGTCGATTTCGAAGCGAATGATGTCGACTGTTGTTTTGGTTGTGGTTCCCAGTCTCATGACAGCTCACAGCTCCGCGGCTTGGGGATGGTGAAGCTGGCGCGCGTTGCATGCAGCGTGAATGGCGCACAGACCCCAGGCGCTTCAAAAGACGTATCGTGGCGCACGACAGCGCGGTTACGTGGGGCACGCAGACAGATTTTGTAGCCGCCGTCGATCGTCAATATCGAGGGGACAAGATCGGCATTGATGGTGACGACATTAATTTCCCGGCCACTTATATCACCCGGTCTGCTCATCGCTGCGTCCCCCGTGAAAAGCTCTGCGGATAACGCCACACCTGTCCACGATAGAGATATTGCTGGGACTTCTCGGCGCGCACCTGCGCGGTCAGCGAATGGAACTTGCGCAGATGGTAGATACCCAGCCGCTCATTGGAGTAGGGTTTGGCATATTGCCCCATCATGTTGCCCAGCACGCCGTGCTGCAGAGCCAATCGGTGGTTCTCGTAGATCCATTCCGGGATGCTTTCCAGGCCGCGATTGGGAGCTTGCTTGACAGCCACATAGGCGACCCAGGTTTTTGTAACGCCGGGGTCATCCCTAAATCGTATGGTGTCGAGATTGGGCATCGCCGCCACAACCGGCAGATCGCCCTCGTTGTTGACGCCCAACAGTCTGACGGCGAGCCCCGAGGCCGGCTTGACGATGTAGTTGGTTTTGCCGGGTTTTACCCGGAGAGGTAACTCCTCGACCCAGGCATTGGTCTTGCTCAGAAACTCATCGAGCGTATTGGCGATCTCCATCTCGATGACACCATCCAGCGCCCCCGGCAAATTGAGCCTCAGGTAGTCCATGATGTCGATGAAGCATTGGCAGGTCATGTGTCATCACCTCACAATGCAACGAGCTTGGATTTATACATGGCGTCGAACGCCCCCGAACGGGCGTCCTGTTCGGCTTCGTCATCGGCGAGCTGAACATTGCCGCACATGAAATACAGCAGCGCCAGACGATACTGCACATCAAATATAACAACATCAGCGGTGGCGATCGCTTCATAGGTTGGGGGTGCTCTACCGCCGAGAAACAGATCGGCGCGCAAACGCCGGGTCTCCATGATCCCGTTGTTCAGCGCCGCGACATAGTCTTCATCAGGAAAGCGATAGGGCGCACGCGTGTCCTGCAAGAGACGACGCGCTTCAGCAATATAATCAGCGACAGTCTCAAGCGCCATTACCGCCTCCTATGGTGAGTTTTGGCCCCGTTGCCGGGGCCTTTACTCATTAGGGTGCTGTAACGATCGCCTGCGTCAGAGCTTGCCCGTCGATGACCTTGTAGCCGTAGACCTGCAAACCGCGCAGCAGATTGGCGAAAGTCTGCTCGGAACGCAGCGTCTCGACCTTGTTGACCTGCGACGCAAATGTCAGGCCGTGAGCATGGCCGGCATAGAGCACATACTCGCCAGCCGCCAGACCAGCAGCGGTACCAGCAGGCAGCAGGTTGGAGGCGTAGATGGTGAAACGGTCGATCATGCCGAGACGACCATTGCGCAGGATCGAAGTGCCGTCGCCAGACAGCGAGGCATCGCGCAATTCTGACTGCTTGATACGCGTCGAGGCCCAGGCCGGGATGACCGCCCAGCGGCCGGTCTCCGGAATATTCTGCTCATCGAGCACTTGGCCCATGCGCAGCAGCATGTCGACGATTTCGACCTGACCGGTGGTGGGCGACTTGGCGACGACGGGCACTGGCGTGCCGGTGACACCGAGATTGATATTGGCGGAGATTTTTCCGGCCGTGGCGCCACGGTTGAACACCGCGGTCGCACCGTTGAGGATACCGAGGAGAACATCGCTGTCGATAACGATCTTCATCTGCTCGGCGGCATCTTCCGACCACAGCGACATATTGTTGATGTCGCTCTGGATATCCATGACGTCGTCAAGTGCGAGGTTGAAGTATTTGCCCTTGTCGATCAGCAGCTCGATGTTGGATCCGACCGGGCGCTCAATGGCCAGCAAACCATCAGCGCGATAATCACGAATGGTGATCGTCGGCTTGGTGCGGATAATGACCTTATCGCCCTTGTTCTTGATCTCACCTTCGTAATTGGTGTTGGAGATGGCGGTCAGAACTGTCGAGGCATAGAATTTCTCGATCAGTTTGCCCGACCAGATTTCGGGAATAAAACCATTGGCTGCGAGCGTGTTGGCAACACCGCCAACCGGATATAGTACGGGGGAAGTACCTGGACCTGCTATCGGAAAGGCCATTGCCTAGCTCCTGTTGAGAAGTGTTTAATCCACGATGCGTCCCTCCCGCTGTGCTTCAAAGATCATCCGCTCATGTTCAGCGCGCTCGGCGTCACGACCTTTGTAACGACCGGCATTGATGTCTTGGTAGTACTGATGGATCTGGCGACGCGTGATGATTGGCTTCTCTGCGGGGAGCGAGGGGGCCGCAGTCTTGGCTCTGCCCGGTGCTGCAAAGGATGCGAGCGGAACCTTAGGGGCCACTGGTGTAGTGGGCGCTAGGCTCGGGTCGGCACCCCCCTCAGGGGCCGTGGCAGCCACTTCAGCGTGGAAGCCTTTGAAGAATGCAGCCACCCGAGGGGCATCAAACCGCTCATAGGCTTTATTCAACAGACTATGGCGTATATCACCTGAGTATGGGTCTGGCAACTGCAGCCATTCCTTAAATCCATTATTCTCCCAATCGGCGTTTACTGCCCGCCATGTCGGCACGTCCCTGTCGAGCTGCTGCTCCATACGCACCGTCGCGGTTTGTGCGACCTGGGTATTAACGCCATTGATCTGCTGCTTCAGCTCCTTGAGGCTGTTCTCATACTGCTCCTGCAAGGGCTCGATCAATTCGCGCGCCTTCATCTCCACAACCTGGAAGAACTCAGCCCCGTAATCCTGCTCCTGCTCGGCAGTAATGAGCTTCTTGGGCTGTTTCGCCGGCTGTTGTGCTGGCTCAGGGCTCCGCGCCTCCAGGGTGCCCAGCACGCCGCGCAGATTGTTTACCTCACCAATCAGCGTATCGACCTGCTCCTTGAGACGCGGGACCTCCTTGTCGTAGCGCCCCTTCATCGCCTTGTAGCGTTTCTCCCAATTGTCATCGTCAGGCTCGGGAGCAGGCGTCGGAGCTGCTGGCTGGGCGGCAGGCGTTGCCGGCACGCTCTCCACAGGGATATGCGCCGGAGCGGGCTCGGGGGGATTACCTTCCGGGGTAACCTCAGCCTCGGTTGTGCCATAGACCTGCTTCTGCAATTCATTGGCACGCGCGGCCGCGGCGAGTACCGCCGGCGGGATCGTCACGTTCTTGTCGACGGTAACGGGGGTGGTAGCCATAATTATTTCTCCAGTTTGGCGGCTTCGATCAAGCATGTGTCGAAGAGGCGCAGGATCTGCGTCGCATTCTGGGCGCGACCCTGGGCCACCGAGAGATGCTCGGAAGGCGCACGGATACAATCGTCACGTTGGGCTTCGGTAAAAACACGAAAGGCCCCGAGGAACTCCTCGAAGGCCTCCGGTGCCGTGCGTCGCAGAGCAGCGACAGCACTAACAAGCTTTCTGTCCATTCACTACCGACGTTTAGCTTTCTTGGCCGGAGGTTTCTTGGCAGCTTTCGCTTTGGGTTTACCCTTGGGGGGTTGGCGCAGGCGCTGTTTCTCGCGCATCGGTATGGACGGGCGCTCCTGATCGATCAGCGCAGTCAGCACTGTTTTGGCGTGTTTTAACTCCTGCTCAAGGTGCTCGACGCGTTTGAGCACATCGACGATCTGGGTCGGTCCCGGCACCTCTTCCAGACGTTCAAGCCGCCCCTTAACGTCGTCAAACTGCTGCACTGTGACCTGCGGCTCGGGCGGTGCAGGACCCTTCTCCTCAGGTTCGGGCTGCGGCTTCGCCGCCTGTTCCTCCTTGGTGGCGAGATAGTCGAGGATATGCACGAGGACGTTGCCATAATCGCCCTGATCAATCGACGTCCGCCGCTGAATGGTCGTCATGGGATCAAGCGGGTCGGAGGGCTTTGGACGTCTGCTTGCCCACTGACTTGGCCCCTTTGCCAAGACCAGTGCCCAGAGGTGTCGC
>Ga0105104_10003321_pt1 | contig 11505 bp, 10 predicted proteins | sample PPLLaktember2015_3_FD_87034 | JGI IMG/M metagenome (GOLD analysis project Ga0105104, IMG submission 87034) | Freshwater sediment microbial communities from Prairie Pothole Lake near Jamestown, North Dakota, USA - PPLs Lake P7 Core (6) Depth... | ecosystem: Environmental > Aquatic > Freshwater >...
AAAAACGGCACCGAAGGCGAACCGGTTAATTGCAGATTCCTAAAAACCCAAGAATTATTCTCTACATGCGCCTCTGAGCAGGTGCCGTTGGCCCCAAAATAGATGGTCCCATTACGTTCAGGGATAAAAAAGGCAGAGTCGGGAGTAAATGCTGCTGTATTTTGTGCTTGGGCGCCACAGCTCAACAGAACAAACCCTGCAAGCACTACAACCGCCAACATTGCACCCAAAGCAAACCTGCGGATACCAAAGCCCATATTAAATATTGACTTAAGAAGCCATTATAACATGCGGGACTGCGCACCATTTAAAAATTATATCGTTTGGGGTGCTGTTGGAGTAGTAACTTTTATTTGGGTAGAGTTTTATGTGTTGTGTGATCTGGGCAACTTTGGGTGCCTCGATAGCTCAGCCCAGTAGAGCGGCTGCCTTGTAAGCAGCAGGCCGCGGGAGCAAGGCCCGCTCGAGGCTCTCAACAGTATTTTGTCCTCTAAGCTTCTGCTTCTTCTTCGCCCTTAGCTGCAAGCTTTTCCTTAATCGCTTTTATGTCTGTGACTACAAGTTTGTATTTGCGACCTTGGGTGGAGATGATCTCGTTCTCGAAAAGTTTTTTTAGACTCCGGAAGATTTTTTTGGGGGTTTCGCCCGATTTGTCAGCTAATTCTTGCAGAGTTAACTCTTTTCCTTCGGCTTGAAGAGTAGTTACAATTTTTTCGTCTGTCTTGTTTAGTTTCACCTATCATACCCCTAAACGTAGTGTTTTGTTTGACTATTAGCGGATAGCTTTTTGTATTTTGCGGTAACTAACGGGACATTGTCATTTACAAAATTCGCTACACCACATACTAACAAGCCTAAAAGAAAAGCATAGCTAAAGTCTGTTTGCGGGACGCCATCTGCCCTTGCAATAAACGCTAAAAGCGCAGTTTAAGCAAGTATCTTTGACTCCTATCTCGCAATATTCGTCAATACTTTGATGCTCCATCTGAACCCTCGCTTAAAGGGTTGAGTGTGTTTAGCAATATAAGTCGAATTTCAGTTCTAATTATGTATCGAAAAACGAAATATTCTCCCAGTATTAACCAAGTTTCCCCATAAGAACGCGGTATCCGCTTTCCCTTGCCAACACCGTGCAGTTACCGAAAGTTTCCTCAAAAAGTTCGGGAAGTGCCTTTGAGCCAATTTTTGACCGAATGACCATCTGAAAACTGCCGTCCGCCGCCATCACGCTTGATGCGCCCTTGATTATGGCTCTGACTAAATCCATCCCTGCGCTGACTGGCGGATTAGAAAGAATACAGCCAAAGCTCAAATCCGCCACGGGCTCATAGCAGTATCCGTAACGAACTTCAGCATTAAACACACGGTTTACCTCCACATTACGTTTAGCAAGACGCACAGCCCGAATGTTGACATCAGACATAACCACGCGCAGTTGCTTGTTTAATGCAGCCGCAACTATTCCAACCGGACCGTAACCACAGCCAATATCAAGCACGCAGCCTTTCTGGGGCAAAACCATGGTTTCAATGAGTACTCTTGTACCTAAGTCAATACGGGTCTTTGAGAAAACACTTGAAGACGTCAAAAACTCGAAGTTGCGACCGCAAAGATTCGTGCGGACTAAGCCCAAGCGGTCGTCACTTTTAGGCGCTGAAGAAAAATAGTGCTCCACAGCTCTATTTGCCTTTTTCATCCGCGCCACTTTTCCAAACCTTAGGATAAGTGCCCCGAGGCATCAACACGCGCGCCAACTCTGCTACAGTGCCATGCTGTAAATCCAGGATTTCCTGTGTGGAAACAGTTGCTTTTCCTATCGCCACCCCTTCGCCCTTAAGCGTGAAAATCGAGATTGTTCGGTTTTTTTCTATGCCGCTTTCAACTTGCAGCACTCCGGGAGCGGTTAAGTTCGCTCCATGGCATAGCGCGTCAACTGCGGAGTCGCGAATAACTACTTTTGGAAGCTGGAGTAGCGGGGTTTCCATGGGTTCGATGAATTTGGCGAGCAATGCGGGGTCTTTTTTGGCTTGGAATTCGCCGAACCAGTATGCCACGTCGTGGAGGGTAACGAATTTGGCGTCGTTTTCTGTGAAGGGTCCCGCGCGTGTGCGTCGCAGTTCTTGCATATGGCCGCCAACACCTAGGATTTCACCGATGTCGTAGCAGAGTTTGCGGATGTAGGTGCCACCTTCGCAGCCTACTTTGAATAGGACATTACGTCCATCATGCTCCATATAATCAATGTAGTAAATCCGTCGGGTACGGAGTTGACGTTTAACCGAGGATCGCAGCGGTGGACGCTGGTAAATCTCGTCTTCAAATTGGCTCAACACTTGTTTAATTTCAGCTTCTCCCGTCTCGCCGTGGAGTTTAAGCACACAAACGTATTCTTTTCCCGCATATAGCAGCGCCTGTACCATCTTCGTGGCTTCCTCTAAAGTGATAGGCAAAACGCCGGTGACTTTTGGGTCCAATGTTCCGCCGTGTCCAATTGTGTCAAGCTTCAGAATGCGTTTAACCCACGCTGCAACTTCGTGGCTCGTTGGACCTGCCGTCTTGTCAAGATTTATGGTACCAAATCGAATGTACTGTTTTGGTGGACGCTCAGAGGGTTTGCAGCCGTATTTTTGGTTGGTAGAGTCGTCTGCTTTGATATACAAGTCACGTTTGGTTTGCCAAGGTGGCAAGGTACGGGGCACGGGTTGTGGTTCTCCTCTTTGTGAAGAAAAAGAAGTTTGAAGTAATTAAAGGTTCAAAAAGTGTAGCGGTTTAGTCGTGTTTCATGCTGTCGAGTTTGCCTTGGCTTTGCAGGACGTTTGTGACTTCTTCGTCGCTTGCGCCCCGTTTAACCTCTATGCATTCCTCTGTGGGCATGAGGTGGTTAATATTTACACGGCGGCGTTTGACTCCTGTAAGTTTCTTTGGTCCTGTTACTAACGCGAAGCTTTTGTCCATAACGTCGATGACAACGCATTTTTTGCAGCATTCTCGACCGGCGTGTTTAATGCAAATTCTGCCTATTTCTATAGCGGGCATGTCTTTGTGTCTCCTAAAGAAGCAATAACTGCAAACCGAGAATATAAGGATAACATGGTGGCAGGTTTATTTTTTGACTTGGAAGTTAATGTGGATGGGGCTGGGTTCTTTGTGTAGGTGTGGCGATTTTTAAAATTCCACAAGACTACCATTCAGGCGGTTCCTTTTTTTGGTACAAAAGCTTTCCAGCGCGCGCCTGAAAGGGGATTAGAGTTTTTCTCTACATGGCCAATATAGCTCGATGTTAAACAGGTTAGGATTTGCATGTGGAGGCATGTTAGATGAGCACTAAAATTCACGTCTCAATGATGGAAAGGCTTGGGTAATTAAGAGACGAACCACACAAGTCCAACTTGTGATTTAAAACAAGCATAGCCCACGACCTTCAACCTTCTCGCCAACCATCATTCTCTTAATAAGCAGTAAATACAAGCTGTTGACCCGCGAAAAAAGTTGCCGTTAGACGTATACTTTCATTTACCCCCCTACTGAGCGGAAAGTCAGTTTCAGGATTCGATTTTTATAACTAAAAAAGCTCCAGAGACGCTCCTTGGAGAGCCGATTATGGGGAGAACTGTTGAATCTTACCGGATAGCGTTAGAAGAAGAAATACACAGATGGAAGGGTTTCGAGAAGGCTCTACGCAGCGAAGATAAAGAAGCCTTCGACGCGTTAATGGATGCCTGCCGAAGTTATGCCTCAGCAGGAAGCAACGCCACCCAACCCATACTGTTTGAACCGATGATACTTTCAATATTGTTATCGCAGCAAAAAAAGATCATCCGACTAGAGAAGACACTGGATGCAATCAAACAACACTCAAAAGAGAATTAAGGGCTGGTTATTTGATGTTTACCCTTCTGCCTTTGGAGAAATGGCAGTTTGGGTGATAAGTGAAAACGGGGAACGCCTACGCTTCTCAGATAAGTTTCAACCCAACGTTTACGTCTCAGGCAAGCAACAGGATATAGAACGCTTAGCGAGTCAATTCTATGCAAACCAAAACATTGCAGCTTGGAACTACGTTTACAAGTATGCAAAACCCACAGACGCCCAAAAAACCAAGGTTCTGGAAATTACACTCAAAGACTGCAGATCAATCCCAGCGTTCACCAGTGAAATATTGAAACTTGGCGATTACCTGCGTTATACGATCCATAACTGCGATTTACACGGCGACAGAGCGTACCTATTTGCCCATGACTTGTTTCCTCTTGCCTTTCTAGAAGTTGAAAACATGAAAACGTCTTTGAAGTACCACCTCTTGGACACGGTTGACAGCGTGAACTATTCGATTCCACCACTAAAAATCATGAAACTACGCTTGGAAATAGCTAAGGAAGGCAAAATAGCAAATTTCAACGACCCCATAGGCAGCTTTCAGTTAAGTCAAACTGATAAAACTGTAGACATTAATAGCGGAACGGAAGTCGAAAAACTCCTTGGCTTAGTTGAATCCGTCAACGAGTTGGATCCTGACGTGATCCTCACCAGCGGCGGCGACAATTACCTTTTTTCGTACTTAATCCAACGTGCCCGCCTAAGCAACACGCTTGATAAGTTCGTACTCAGCCGAGATAATACCCCCTTTACAGTTAAACCGACCGTTGGTCGAACCTTCTTTTCGTACGGGAGAGTCTTCTATAAAGCGCCTACGCTCCGCTTATTCGGCAGAGTCCATATCGATAAAGATAACACGTTTATTTTGCATGAAAGCGACTTCTCGGGCCTATTTGAAATAGCTAGAATCTGCAGGATGCCTCTGCATACTGCCTCACGTTCAAGCATAGGCTCAAGCATGTCTTCAGTGCAATTTTACCAAGCCATAAAAAACGACATTTTGCTGCCGAGAAACAAAAGCATACCCGAAGCCTTCAAATCGGGTTACGAGCTGCTTGTGGGGGATAGAGGCGGATTTATCTACGAGCCAAAGGTAGGCATACATGATGGAGTAGGCGAGGTGGATTTTTCTTCTATGTATCCTACCTTGATGGTTAATAACAACATATCAGTTGAAACGGTTCTTTGCAGTTGCTGCCCCAATTCAACAAAACGCATTCCAGAACTGGGGTACCACATATGTGAAAAACGGACGGGCATTGTGCCGAAAGCGTTAGAGATAATTCTGCATAAGAGGCGACTCTACAAGATCATGAGAGAAGAAGCAAAAGACCCCAGATTAAAAGAAGTTTATGACAACAGACAAGCTGCTTTAAAATGGATTCTGGTGACCTGCTTTGGTTATCTGGGTTATCGAAACGCAAAATTCGGAACAGTTGACGGCCACATTGGCGTCTGCGCATTTGGGCGAGAAGCCCTTCTGGAATCTGCTCGCATAGCGGAGAAAATGGGTTTTGAAGTTATTCACGGCATTGTGGATTCGCTTTGGCTCAAAAAACAGGATGCAACGCTTGAAGAATACCGGAGGCTATGCCGTAAAATAAGCGGAGAGATGGGAGTTGACTTGAATTTTGAAGGCAGGTACAAGTGGATCGTTTTTCTTCCCTCAAAAAATCACCCCAAAATTGGCGTACTGAACCGTTACTATGGGGTCATGGAGAACGGGAAACTAAAAATCAGAGGCTTAGAGCTCCGTAAAAGGGACACGCCTAAATTCGTCAACGATGCCCAAATGGAAATGATAAATGTTTTAGCCTCCGCCGGCAACTCGCAAGAATTCACAGAAAAAATCCCGGAAGTGCTGGAGGTAGTGAAGCGGTATAGGCAAAAACTCATCAAAGGGGAAGTCCCATTCTGGGATTTGCTGGTCACCAAACACTTATCCAAGAACCCTAAACATTACAAACAGCACGTAAGCCAACTTATCGCAGCTGAACAACTCATCAAAGAGGGCGCTGAAATTCATGCAGGCAACAACATAACTTTTCTCTTCAAGGACTCCAAAAACAGACATCCCCATAGAAGAGTTATAGCTGAGCAACTAATCGAGAAGGATATAAACGCTGATACCCGGAGGTATTTGCTTTTGCTTTATGCGTCAGCTGCGAACATGCTGAGTTTTAAGGGGTATACAGAAAAAACAATACATGACGCCATCAACAAGCATCATATGGCTTCTTTAACCAAGTATTTCTAAAAAAGTAACAAAAAGGCAATGCACACTTCTTTAAAGCAGGGTGTTTAAACTGATGTTTGCCTGCCAAGTTCCCAAACTTTTAAAGACCTCACCTTGAATATTTGTCTGCAAGCTCTCGTGGTACAATTTGAGTTTAAACTACCATTATATGCAGCTTCCCCGTGAAGTCATCGTTGGAAAAGGCACATTACGCCGCCTTCCCGAAGTTGTCTGTAGACTAGGTCTTAAGGGCAAAGCTCTCGTTCTCTCAGACGAACAGTGTTATAAAGTCGCAGGGGAAATAGTTTCAAAATATCTTGAAAAAGCAGGCTTAACAGTGGATTTTCTTCTCGTCAAGTCAATGACCGTTGACGACTTGATATCAGTTGAAGAGCAACTTAAAGTGCAAAAGCCCCGGGTTGTCTTCGGAGTGGGAGGAGGAACAATCATAGACGCCGCGAAGCTCAGTTCAACCAGCCAGAACCTGCCCTTCATCAGCATTCCAACAACCGTCTCACACGACGGCATCGCTAGCCCACTCGCGTCAATAAAAGGCGCAGAGAAACCATTTTCCGTCCTGGCACAGGCGCCACTCTCGATTATTGCTGACACGGAAGTTATATCTAAGGCACCATGGCGTTTTGTGGTAAGCGGATGCGGAGACACCATCGCAAAATACACATCCGTAAAAGATTGGCAGCTAGCTCACCGGGAAAAAGGTGAATACTACGGTGGATACGCTGCGAGCTTAGCTTTGATGAGCGCAAAAATAGTAACCGAGAACGCCCCGCTAATGGCGCCTCATAACGATGAAGGCTTACGGGTTCTTTTAGAGGCACTAATCAGCTGCGGCGTCGCCATGAGCATCGCAGGCAGCAGCCGCCCCTGCAGCGGATCAGAGCACCTCTTTAGCCACGCCCTAGACATTATAACCTCAAAACACGCAATGCACGGCGAACAATGCGGTGTAGGCTCAATTCTAGCGGCTTACCTGCATAAAGCAAATTGGCAACGCATCCAGAAAACCCTAAAACGCCTCGGAGCACCCACAACCGCCGCCGAACTAGGGGTAAGCGACGCTGATGTAGTAAGAGCATTAGAGATGGCGGCTAAAATTAGGCCCGAACGCTACACAATCCTTCACAAACTCAACCCATCCAGCGAAACCTGCAATAAAGTCGCGAAGGAAACAGGCGTAATTAATTGAGGCTAGATCTTTAACGGTTGAATAAGAGCAAAAGAGTTGCCTTCAGGATCCTCCGCAGCTGCAATCCAACCTACGTTTGGAACTTCTTGCTTTGGCTGTGTGACTTTGCCGCCTAATTTTTCGATTTTCGTCAAAAAATTCGAAATCGACTCGACAGCAAAGTAGTTTATGGGTTTGGTATCAGGCAGCAGTCGCTTGTAAAGGCCGCCGTTGACGCCGGGACGAAGTGGCATGCCATTTACGTCTACAGGCACGGTTTGGATAACCCAATAGTCGATAGGACCGGGCATTTGGACGATTTTCCAACCGAAAATTTGCTCATAAAACGCTTTGAGTTTTTCCACGTTGTTAGCGGGAATCTCAAAATGGATAACTGTGTGGTCCATTTGATTCACTTCCAAATAAACCTAAAGTAGTATTTGGCAAATTAGAGATTTAACTCTTGCTCAACACAAAAATAATGAAGCGAAAATAAAGAGAAGAGGTTGCGCGGTTATGGCGCAGCGGGTTTGGCTTCTTCAGCAGAGGGTTCTTCTACCTTTTCGGCTTGGGAAGGTGGGACAGGTTTTGCTTCTGATTTGAAGGTTTCGACGAATTTAGTTTCAGCGATTTCTGGCAGGAACTTCTGGATATCCATGGCTATGCCGCGCTTAGCGATCTGTATGCCTTCCACGTAGAAGGTTTCCTCAGGCATATTAATAATCAAGTTTATACCATTCAAGGCGATCTGGAACTTGTTTTCTTCAACAACGGGGACACTTCTGTGGATGAGCGCGCCGATTTTTTCTTCTGCTAAATCTAGTTTTTTGGTTATTTTGACATCGTAGATCAGTGTTCTACCTGCAAGGGGTGGGTTGTAGTCCAGCAGAACTCGTCCTGAGCCTGTGGAGCGGACGGTTGCCATTTTGCCTTGGAACTCGATACGTGCACCGACGACGGGGTTGATTTCTTTTGCATAGAGCTGTTTGATTGGGACACGCTTGATTTTTTCAGGGTCACGTTGACCGAAGCCTTTTTCAGCGGATATTTCTACAGATTGAGGCTTGTCAGCATCCATGGCTGTCAATGCTTCGTCAAGAGCTTTTAGAACCCAGTTTTCTCCTAAAACAACCAGTTTCGGTTCATAGATATCGCCTTCTTTGCCGAGGCGTTCTTTTTTAGCGACTTCTTCTTGGGTTGTGTCGAAAACTTCGTTTGTTTCTTTAACTTTCGCCACATAATCGATTAGAATGAAATCTCCTTTTTGTAGGGCCATCTTTAATCAACCTTTGACTGTACGGGGAACCATAAGAGTTTCAAAGGGGCATAAAAACTTTATCTAACCAAAAATTTTTTGCCTCTTTTATACTCTAAGAAATCAACTAACCCCAGGCTTTTCTATGAAGACTTCCGGTATGCAGAGAAATATTATAGCTGGTAAAGAAGAACAACAGTTGATATTTGTTGTTCTACCCAAGCAAAAAATCGATGGCGCTATGTATGATTCAACATAGCTTACTCATAAAACAAGAGAAGAACAACAACAAATGTGGGCGAAATTGTTGTTCTACCACAGCAAGAAATTAAGCGGAGAATCCGAATTCAGCAGTATTTCAGGCCCTTTGAGTGAGCGTAGAATTTTGGCTGTTTACTATTAGGCAGATTTTTCTGGTTCTTCAATGGCTTTTTAGATTGTTAGCGAGCTTAAATCCATGTTTCGGACAGGGTTCAAGGTTTCATGCCATCTAAGGTAATATTGACACTCAATGTCAACAACTAGAAAACCTACTTCCATAATATCTTACTAACCCTTTAACATAAATTCCCGATTTACTTTTTCTTGCCATCTTTGCTCTCTGTTGGCTTCTGATCCAGCTTCGTCGGCAGATACTCATCTACGATGTAGGTTAAACCGTAACGGCTGAAAGCTTCAAGTTCCGTTTTACGTTTGATTTTTAGGAACATTTTGATTTCCCGCTGCCACACAGGGTCGTTTTGATACCGCGGATCTTTCTGCAATTCGTAGAGGCGTTTAATGTCTACTTCGTCAAGGGGGTCAGTGGGCAACTTGTACTCCACTATGTCGCTTGCCCAAACGCCGCTCCAAACCGCGTCTGGCGTGTTTAAATCCCGCAGGTGCGCGGCGTTGGCTGAGCCGCTGATGATGACTTGGGCGATATGCATACCCCATGGATCGCCGTCGGTAAGGATGTATACAGGCAAGTTTAATTCATCATGTAACCGTCGGATGAAGCTCCGGGTTTGCCTGGGAGCCTGTCCACCGCACGCGATCAGCAGCGATTTATGTTTGTTGTGGACATTTTCCTCGATGAATCGGGTGAAGAGCGCTCCTTTCTCGATAGCTATGACTTTGTCAGCGCTTGTTTTTATGAACTCCGAGGAGGTTACTGCGGGCCCTATGAGAACGCCATCGGGGTGACTGGTCAAATTCACCGTTTTACCTTCGTAGCCGGGAACAGTGTAGCCGATATCGAGATCGCCGAAAATTGCGCTGCGCTCCTCAGGAAATATGTTGAAATCTTCCCGGGCGAAGCCTGAGAGGGTTTCAAGGTCTGTGATGATGTTGTTTGATTCCTGCTGATCTTGAAAAGTCATCTCGTAAGCCTGTGCAGAGTAGTAGACGTCTCTTAACGTCGAGGTTTTTCGTTGGCTGGTAAGTTCATTGCTAAACATCGCCACCCAAGCGAGCTGCGTGAAGGGTTTGATGTGTCGAATGTTTCTGGCGCTTCTCCCCACGCTTTTCTCACCCAACACGTATTGACGCAGCGTCGGATCATAGGCGATGTTTTCTGTTGATCGACTAGGCATGTTAACAGTTGGGAAAACACCTTCGTTGAGCTGATTGTAAATCGAAGTCCCAAAAGTTTTGAGCCCTTTTAGGACTTCTTGTTTTCTCTCAGTTATCTTAATTTTCTTCTGCGCCATATTTCTGCACGCTCTTTAGCAATTTTTCAATGTCGGGCCTCTTTGTTTCCCCAGCTAGCGTTGTTGAGAACTCAGCGATTTTAGGCAGGTACTTACTAAAAATGCCCAGACGCTTCTTTTCCATGTGCACGTGTTCTTGCCTGGCGAGGAAATGCTGCAATTGACGGGCAACCTCACGCAACGCGTTGGCTTCTTCACGCCTAACTTCGGGACGGTCACTGATGAATTCTTTACCCACCGTTTTGTAGGGCACTTTGGTGCTGCAAATATGCACCACGATGGCTATGGGCATGTCAGGCGAAACTTTGTAGCGCCGCCAATTCATTGCTGAAATTACGCGGTAAGAAACGTCGCTTGCTTCATCATAGAGCAAAGGGATCTTGTTGGCGAAGCGGTAGATAACAAAGTTGCCTCGTTTGGGCACGCCGCCGCCGTAAGCCATAGCCATCTCCACAATGAAGGGGTGACCTGCATATGTTGATGGTTTACGCTGATGCACAACAAGGTATTCAGGGTTTAACTCTTTCATTACACCCGCTTTAAGCAATTCTTCACCCAACGGCGAGAGGCAGTTAGCGTCAGGCGGCAGGAAATCTTTGTATTTTTTGAGGTTCTGCATTAACCGTACAATTTCCTCATGACTAAGCTTCTTGGGGTTCTTATTTGGCGCGATGCCGGCGAATTCTAGAAACTTTTGCGCGGTGATTTCGCCGACACGGTGAAAATGCCCCCTAAGGAAACTAGACATATTGGTGAATTCGGTGATTTGGATTAGCCTCTGCAGGAGCTCTACGTCCACACCGTATGGGTGCGGCATAGTTTCCTTGGGCGGTTCCGGCATGATTGTGGTTGCCCGTATAAACTTGTAGAGTCTCCCTTTGGGGTCAACAAACGTGAGGTTAGCGTATGGGTTGACCATGGCGGTTTGCTTGAAGTACTCTATGATTTTTGGCATGGCGCGGAGGTAGTCGCCTTCAAGCGTGAACTCGATGATTGTGCCACGCCAACCGTCTTTGTTTATCATGACTTTGCGGTCCAAAATAATGGGTTTGTTCCGCTGAATGTCAATCATCAATTTGAAACTGTAAATTTTCTCTTGCCCAGTGCTTGACGTTACAAGGACAGGCTGATGCGTGGTGATTTGACCATAAAGCACAGCCATTTTGCCGCCGAGTCCGAAAGTACCGCGGGCTTGTTTTAGCTTGTACTTGCTACCATAAAGTACTTGACCAAACGCTGAAGGAATGAATCGAGGCGGTAT
>Ga0105104_10003322_pt1 | contig 11503 bp, 13 predicted proteins | sample PPLLaktember2015_3_FD_87034 | JGI IMG/M metagenome (GOLD analysis project Ga0105104, IMG submission 87034) | Freshwater sediment microbial communities from Prairie Pothole Lake near Jamestown, North Dakota, USA - PPLs Lake P7 Core (6) Depth... | ecosystem: Environmental > Aquatic > Freshwater >...
ACTTGACGGCCATACTGTCCCGTAAGCCTTGGGCGTAGCCCAATGGTTTGCTGGTAGGAGCCGGGGCGGTAGCCCTGCCGTGTAACGGCACTCCGTATCCCAGCAAAGGACATGGACGGATCCACTATTCGGATATAACAGCGGCGTCTTGCATTTTCTTAAATACAGCTGCGGCCATAATTTCCAAGTTAGCTAATCTTTTCTTCTCATTATCGAAATTTTGGGGAGTTTTTTCTTTTTCGACTAATTCCATTAGATCAATTTCTTGTTCCATTAAATCTGAAAAATCACCATCAATATAGTATTCGCTGCGACTAACTGTAGACCAATAAAATCGCCATTTTGGTAGAGGGGTTTCAATTGGTATTGGTACCTTTCTAACATCTTGGCCAACTTTAACTTCTTGAAGGGGTACTGCGAAAAATCGGTCTTTGAAATATGGATCTTCGTAGTATCTAATTTTTTCACTCATAATGATGGGTATGCCAGGCCTAGCAATCAATGACTTGGTTTGTGGCATTCTTAGAAGTTCTTGCGGGAGCATGAGCGCTCGTTTTTGTTGTGATTCTGTTTCGGATAAAGAGTATTTTCCTACGTTAAGTGCACCAATATTAGAGTGCTGTGCGCTTCGGGTAACTACAGTGTCATAACCAATCATTTCTGAGTATTCGTTGGCCTCTTTCACCTGTGTTGGTGTGAAATAAATTACAGCACCCATATTGCCGAAGATATTATGGGCATCTTCTTTACCGTACACGGCTTCGATTTGGGCGCGATCCTGAATAATAATCAAAAGGCGCATATTGTAGCCGGCCATGAAGCCCACACCTTTTGCAATAATTGCCACCTTGCCAATTGATGTAAATTCGTCGAGCAGCAATAAACATTGGTATTTCAGTTCTTGGTTTTGTTCTGGCAGTTCTTTTACGTTCTCATTAATAAGTTGTGAAAAGAAAAGATTGATAATAAAACTTGCTTGTTGAACGTCTGAAGCAGCAATGTGTATATATACCGTCATTTTTTTCTTACGAACCTCGCGCAAATCAAAATCGTCTGCACAAGTTGCTTTATCAACAACGGGATTAGTCCATAGAGCAAGTGGCGCTACGAATGAAGATAAGATGTTTTTTAGCGTGTCTTCAGAGTTATTTAAAAAACGGTTAAGTGAATCTAGGCAAGCATTAGAAAATGGGGTGTCTGTCTCTGCTCGTTTGGCTAATACAGACGCCAGATAATCTTGTACGGGTAATCCTTTTCCGGATGCCTGGCGCAATATTTCACCAATAGTTTGTGGTAGATGGGGAGTTTCTAAAACCATCAAACCTAAGCCCATAAATAAATTTCTGGATGAATCAGACCAGAAGGGAGTTTTTGGATCTGGTGGATAAATAATTGTAGCCAAGGCTAATAAATCGTTGGCTCTAAAATTAGGATCTTTAGATATGTAACTTAAAGGGTTCCAGCGGTGGCTATTTTCGCTGAAGGGATTGAAATAGAAAATTTGTTGGCCAAGGTATTTGCGCCGGAATTCTGAGGTCAGATTATAGTTTTCACCTTTAATATCCAATACAACAACAGAATCTGGAAATGTTAGAAGATTTGGAATTACGAAACTAACCCCCTTCCCGGATCTGGTGGGGGCAGCAAGTAAAACAAACTCATAGCCTGGGAAGCGTAGTAATTGATCTTTTAGTTTACCTATAAGTACACCAATCGGCTTGGTAAACCCTTGTGATTCAATATCTTTATCATTGGCAAATCGAGCTTTACCATGTAAGTCGATATTTTTTTTGCGCATAGATAGGAATAAACCAAGGGGTACACCAAGCACAAGAATAGACGCGATAATGATACTGCCGCGTAGTTTGGTGGCGGCAACTGTACCAGGCGTTAAAGTATTCCATGCATCAAAAATGGTGTACCAATCAGCACGTAATGGATTCTCATGAAAAGATAAAAATAAGATCATGCCGGCAAGGAAATACGCGCCTGTTAGCAATAATGCAAAAACAACAATCGCAAGAAGTGCATAAATAGATTTTTTTGTATTCATAGCATGGCTTTCAGCTTGCGCTCAGGTTCGTAATAAATTTCGCTGATGAAGCGGCGGCCATCTTCATTTTTAAATTGAACAACGATATCAATGGTAAGAGTTAATAATCGCTTAATAACATCAAAGGTAAGATTAGCGCCACCAGGTGAATCTTGGATCATGATAGCAAGTTGTTCAAATGCAAGTGCTGGTGTACCAGCGTGACAACTGGTAATACTGCCTGGGTGTCCTGAAGCGGCATTACGCACATAATAAAGACATTCGTCACCACGTAATTCGGCCAATAGGATTCTATCTGGCTTCATTCGTAAGCAGCACTCCAAAAGATCTTTAGGCGTAACTGTAGCGGCACCTTGTCCGCCTTTGCTATAGAGTAAATGGACGCGGTTAGCATGGGGTAAAAATAGCTCACGCACGTCTTCAATAGTAATTAAACGTTCATGTAGTCCTATTTCCCGTACTAATCCTTTCATAAAGGTGGTTTTTCCACTGCCGGTTGCGCCGGAAACTACTATGTTTTTTCTGGACTTGACTGCGAGTTTGAAAAACTCGCGATAATTTTTATTGTTTAAATGTTCTTTTAATAAAATATCTTCAGTTGTTAAATCGGTTTGAGCTGGTTTGATTTCCGCGAACAAACCTTCATCATAAAAGTCATCAAGCGTTCTTACGGTACTTGACGGTTTGCGCATAGTGAAGGACGGAAAGCTATCTGCGACAGGAGACAGGACGATTTGAATTCTGGATCCATTAGGAAGGGATGCGCTTAATAATGGGGTTTTTTTATCAACAGCTTGGCTTGAATAAGTAGCAATTGCGCGTGCTATTTGCTCTATCAAAATTAGGGTAACACCTTTATTTTCGTGCATTTCCCAAATTGAATTGCGTTCTACAAAAACTTGATTAGGACTATTTACGCATATTTCAGTAACGTCTTCGCTTTCCATCCATTCCAAGAATGGTAAAAGTAAAACATTAACGGAAGCATCACGGGCAATTTGAGATACATTCGTATTCATTTAGATGTGCTTTCATAAACGTGGTCAAACCATAAATCACGATTAACCATAATTGTGACCAACTCACCCCGGTTCTTAATGATAGTAGGTGGAATGTCGATAGTTTTTTCAAGAACCTTCTCTGACATTTTAGGAATAGCTGATTGTGTGTTATTAAATGAAGCCTGACCATTACCACCACTCTTAGCGGCGCTTAGTGCTACAGAGTCTTCTACAACAGACAATAGAAACGCAGCACCAACGCGTTCTATCCATTTATTATCAACATAACCAGGTACACCGGCAGCGCCTACACTATCAGCGCTTGGGGCTTCAACATCAATTACAATGCCGTCAGTCGTTTTGATCCGTTCCCAAACTATAGCTAATCGTACATCACCAGTTTTTAAACCTTGCGCATAAGAACCGGAGACTTTAGATCCTTTATCAAATAATTTAACAGCTCCATTATCTGAATAAATATCATCCTGCGTGATACAGGATGTTGTGCCAGGAATATTGGAAAGAATTTGTGTTTCTAAAATGCAGGGGACGGTGCTTGGTCTAGCGAGAACTAGGTCTCTGTTACCTAATTTTGCTGCGTGTACTTGAGCGGTTTTTGTTACACCGTTATTTTTAGATCCGGATAAATTTGCTTGGTCTTGTACAGTATCGTATTTGATTGGAGTGGCCAATGATCCACTTTTAATCAAGGTAGCTGGTTGAATTTGAGAAGGTGTATTGGTGTTAGTAACCTTGGTATCACTTTCTAACATCATTGATGGTCTATTAGGGAGGGCTGCTGGCTTGTTTTGGTTATTTGATGATTCAATGACTGATATTGGCTTTAATGGTTTAACGGTATCAGGCTGCATGCCAATGGAGCCATTAAAAGCAGTAGGTAGATTGGATACGACAGGGGCTGGTTTAGGCAATTCAATATTAGGTCTCGCGGCAATTGAATTGTCTGCCTCTTGTTTTTTTTCGCTTTGCTTGGCAGCTCGTTCAGCTGAGAATGTTTGAATCTTGTGACGGATCGAACTGGATAATACCCATACAAGGCCAATTATTAATAGAGCGCCTAAAGTTACCATTACAAAGAATTTTGTTTTTTTCTGGCGCGGTGGTTCTGTAATAAATTTGCCGTTATCAACAAAGGTTGGTTCTTCTACGTTAATGTCCGGTGCGGCTGAATTGTCCATAGTCATTTAATTGCTCTTTGGGCTGTTAAGGTTGGCGCTTTGATTGCCTACAGCGTCATAATTCTCGTTAAAAACACCGACAACGCTTCTGTTTAAACGTAAATTCCACGCCGGACTAACTCCATGTAAAACAACAAGACCATCTTTTTCTACATGGGAGTTAATCATAGATTCCTCTTGGGAACCTGGGGTGGTTTTATAAATAGCAGGGATTACAACGTGTTTAGGAAACCTAAGGTATGTGAACTTCCCATCGTCCCAAGCTTCGCGGGGATGAATGTCGGTTTGTTCTTTAATAATCTGCATGGTATATGCAGTATTTTTATAAGTTGCAAGTCGCATTTTTTTAGGTTCACCTATAATTTTGTCGTTGTCTTTAATTGCTGGTTTTGCAACAGCAGTAATTAATGATTTGTTGGTAATGACTATTTTTGAAAGAATAGTTTTGGGATCGCTGTCAGGTTTTAGATCCAATATATAACTGTGTGCAGCGGTCGTAAGGACTACAGTACGGGGCTTCATTGTTTTAACGAATGGTTTGACAAACAGCCGGTGCCCACGCTTATTTATTTCCCATTCATTTTTCCAATCATCAAGGCCGCTAACAGCCACGTCCTCAATAATTTCATCGTTATCTAATTCAACAATTACAGGCTGTCCCGGCATGAATTCAATAGTGGTAATATTTTTATCATTATTAAAGACGGTACGGATCCGTGTATCGTCGAAATATTCGGCACATACAGGCAAGCTGAAGCATAATAAACATACAAGAATTATTTTATTTTTCATGGTTTCACTACCGTTGGTAATTGAATTGTGGGTTGTGCTGATGTTGTATTTGAAGTATTTGCATCAGGTGTCGGTGTATCTGTAGTTACTACAATTTCTGGGTCTACTTGATACCCTGTTACGGTAAATCCTAGTGGATTTTCTATAGCATCAGGCTCTGGAACCTTAACATTTGGAATGTATTTATATTCCAGTGTAGCTATATATCGAGTAACTTTTGGTTGAGTAGTAATTGAAGATGCGTTTCGTAAATCCTTTTCCTCAAGTTCGTACCGTACAGTGGCAATATTTGGTGAGGGTAAGGTGACGCTTAAAATAGTAGGAATTCGCTCTACCTTTTCTTCAAGTGTTTTCTGTAAAGAATTTTCACCAACAAATTTCTTTTTGTATTTAGCCCAAGTAACGTCACCGGCAAGGCGGCGTACCAAATCATAATCGGCTTGAAGGATTTTATAATCGTAACGTTCGTGCGCAATAACAAATCGTTTAATCCAATGTTTATCATTAATATCATTGCGAGTTGCTACATATTCTGGCAAATCAACAGCAACACTTGTTTCGCCAGTTACTTTATCTACAACAACAACTCTTGTTATAGTTTGTTTAAATGGAATAGATACTGCTAAGGCAGTAACAGCGATTAATGTAATTAGGGTACCAATCCTGGCTATTAGCCAGGCGCGTTTTTCTGAATCAATACGTGCTTGAACAATTGAATGTTCCCAACTAAGCTTGGAAAGTTCATTTTCTTTAGTATGTGCCATAGTTATTCGCTTTTTCTGAAAGATTTTTGTTGATAGGAACTCTATGACTACCATCAGGCCAAGCAAAAGTCGGGGGTGCACTTGAGCAGCCTGCAAGAAAAATGGCCATGAGAAGTATAAAATTTTGAGTTTTCATTTAATTAGAATCTTTTTTTAAATGGTTAAATTGGAGGTGTTAATGGGCGACCGCCGGTAACAGAGCCGGTGCCGCCAGTGTGACGATTTGCTCCAGCTTGAAAAGACTTACCTACGCCGCCATTGTGACCAGCTACAGACCGCATTAAATGCCCGGCACCAGAGTTACTAAGCCTTTCTGCTACGTTAGCGGCTTTATTTGCTATTGCTGCACCAGGTGTAGTATTCCCGGCTAAATGTGCGGCACCACGTGCTGCACCCCCAGTAGCACTGGCAGCCATATTTCCTATGGCTTGTAGTGGGCCAGCTACGCCTGGTCCTGTGGTAGATAATGCGACCCCGCCAAGCATTCCTGCTACCATTTCTGGTACTTTCTTTATTAATACGATCAGAAAAATGCATGACAAAATACTGGAAATACCGACTAAAACTAACTCTAAGGTATCAACATTGTTTGAAATATTATTAGCGTAGGTTTCGAAAATACCATTACCAATGCCTAACATCATGCCGATAACTATGGCTGTAAAAACATATTTCAGCATGGCACCTAACCAGGCATCAAAAAATTTAGCAGTCGTTTGGAATGCGAAACAACCAACTGCCAACGGACCAAAAGCAAATAATATTTTTATTGCAAGAACAATAAGGGTTAATTCCAAGGCCGCAGTTAAGGCATATAGGCCAAGAAATAAAGCCATTAATGAACCATTACCAATCATTAAGAATCCAGTGAAGTCCGACTTAACGCCAGGAACAACACTGATGCTGATATGTTCTAATGCCGTATCAACTATTTGCCCATAAACAGCCATAACTTTAGTCATGCTGGCATCTAATACTTGAAACGGGTCGCCCGCACCTGTGGTACCAGCAAAGATATTGGTTAATTCGTTTTGTAGTTCGGTGATGATGCCAACCACATTAGCAATGTAAGCACCACCAGTTAAACCTAAACCAACTACCAACATAGTTCGCATTGAATTAGCGAACATATCTAAAAAAGCATTCTGGCCGCCTTTGCCTCGAAAAGTCTCAAATCCTCTCCACATAATGATGATGGTTAATACCAACACGATTACTGGCATGATGATAGTAATAAGTTGCTCTGTTACTCCAATGTAATCATTAAATGGAGTAATGAACCTATCGCTTAACGATTTAAATAGCGTGAAATCGCTCATTATTGTTTCTTAGATAAATCGAACGGATTAGTAGAGCCGTGTAACTTTTTAACCCCTTCTTGTCTTTTTTCTTCCTGTTTTTTTTCCTCAGCATCTTTGCCACAACCTGTGATGGCAGTCAAAAACATGGCGACCATCAAACCTGATACGATTTTCTTAAACATTTTTTAATTCCTCTTTTAATTAAATGGGTTGGTAGATCCGCGTAATTTTTTAATACCTTCTTCACGACTTGTAATCGCTTGAAGTTCGGCTTCTGCCAGCCTTTGTTCTCTAGCCAGATTCATCATCATGGTTTCATTTTGAAGAAAAGCTTGTTCAGCCAATATGCGATTTTGTAGATCAGCTGCTGCTTTAGTGTCAGTTGTAGTGTCAATAGTGGACTGTAATTGTTGAATCTGTGATACGCGAGCTTGAGAAGCTTGTAATGCTTTAGTGGAAGTTTCAACATTAGTCGCTGCATGCATTGCGTGCGCTTCACAATTCAACAACGCGGTTGAACCTGCGGTATATTGCTGATCGCAGCCATATTTCTTAACCGCGTCATAAATCGCCTTGGCACCAGCAGAAGCGCCATTGCGCCCTTGATTTTGAATATTTTTATAGGCGTTATAAAAATCCGCAGGTAGCGCTTGGCGAAGTGATTGATCGTTAGCCACAGAACCCATGCCGCGTGAACCAGTAACAGCACTTAACTGATCCATTTCGGTTTTGTATTGCTCAACCTGTTTTTCATACTGGAGTACTAGTCGGGCAATTGATGCAACATCAATAACGGGAATGCCCCCTGCATTAGCAGTGATAGTGTTAGTTAGAAAAAAACTAACAATTAATAATGAAATGTGCTTTTTCATTGTGAATCCACCTTATCTTTTAAATTTTTACCTGCTCTGAATGTAGGGGCTGTTTTTGAGGGTATTTTTATGGTTCCACCAGTGCGGGGATTTCTGCCCTCACGAGATTTACGCTTAGAAACACAGAAAGTACCAAAACCCACAATGGTAACTTTGTCGCCTTTGCAAAGTGTTTTAGTTACCTCATCAAAAAAACCATTAACTGCTTTTGTAGTTTGTGATTTAGTTAAACCAGCGGATTTTGCGATTGCTTCAATTAATTCAGATTTATTCATTTTTCACCTCTAATAAAAGGTGCAATCCATGCACCAGGGTTATCGCCCAAACGGGCACGTAAGCTATCAAGACGGGCTACGTTGTCGCTAGTCCCTGATAGAATTTTCAACTCATCATCGAAACCATTTAGATCCAAGGTAGCTATAGCTACATTCTGGCCTTGCTTAATTAAAAACATACGAGAACCTTCTTGCAGACTTTTCACAGCTAAAAATTCAGTTTCAGTAAGCTTGAATCCGTTTACATAATCATCGTAATCAGCTGTGGGGTTTGGCAAGAAAATAAACGTAGCCGTTTGCTCGATTAAAGCTCTAGCAATCGGGCTTTGTAATGTGTCTGATGGGCTTTGTGTCATGTATACACCGAAACCATTTTGCTTGCGGATCGTCTTTTGTTTGTTCTTAGCAAAGTCCTCAAAATATGAAACGCTTAAAGCTTTCCAGTATTCATCCATGAAGAAAGCGAAACGACGGCCATCAATAATTTTTTCAACTCTAAACATGAGATACATCATGACAGGAGGCATTACTAAAGCGTCATCAAGTATCTCGGTATAATCAAAACCTGTAGTTACTCCCTCATTAAAAGTTAATAGATCTTCAGGATTATCTAATGCCCATCCTAATCTTTCTCCTGAGCACCATTTTTCAAGTCTAGCTGCTACAGAGTTAGGATCAACTTGAGGCAAATTTTGGCAAATGGTTACAAACCCACGAAGCTCTGTGGGCATTCCCGCAACGGTCATTACTGAGTTATGAATGTCAGCTTCTTCTTTGGGTGTATGAGGGTGTCCTGGGATCAGGGTACAAAATTTAATAAGATCTTCCCAAAACAATATATTATCTACAGTGGGTTCCAGTTTAAATGGTGCAAAACCAGAGGGCATCCCCCTCTCTAAAGAAAGATAGGTACCGCCCATAGCGCGTATACCGATTTCAGCACCTCGGTCTTTATCAAAATAAACAGTCTGCGTGTTGTACTTTTTCAAACAAGCAAGAAGAAAAAGGGCTTGAACCGTTTTACCACTACCGGATTGCCCAATAATTTGAGTGTTACCGAGTGGTTTTTTATCAAAACTATCTTCATCAATATCAGTTACATGAAAATTAAAATAATAAGGTTGGCCAGCAGCAGTCTTGAATAGTGTGACCGCCTCACCCCAGGGATTGTTATCGCGTTTACCACTAGAAAAATTATGAAATGTAGTAAGCCCGGTAAAATTTCTGGAACTAAGATTAGCTACGCGAGGGCGATTTTTCCAGTTACACGGCAATTGAGACCAAAAGGCATGGTCTACAATACCATCTATGGATGTTGCTAGAAATCCTGCGCTATTCAAAGTTTCAATAGCAGCGGATCGCCCAAGTTTAACTTCTTCTAATGAACTTCCTTTGATTTGCAATGTGTAATGGTACTCACCATAAGAAAAGCTACCGCTAGCTAATTTATCCAAAGCATCATTCAATGCATATACTTGAGATTGTGCGTCATCTCCACCCACACTCAATCTGTCCCGCTGCAATTTAATTGCAGAAGCAGCATCAGTTCTGTTTAAAGGTGAAAAACTTTGTGTTTCTACATACTCGAAAGGAAGCCCAAGCAAGCTATTTAAAATGCCAGGAGCTGTAAATTCGGCATAATCTTTAATGTCAATAAATGCGCTATATTTCGAGCCATAAGTGTCACGCATTTCCATCATTTGATTGCCAAAATAATTCCTTGCTACTGGTAGGTATTTGGCAAGAGGCACATCTTTAACTGGTATTTTCCACCAATGCCCATTAATCAAATATGAATAGAATTCTTGTTGCTTGCTATATTTAATGCCATTTAATTCATAAACACCCAATGCTTTAATTCCGTATTTACTCAAAGATGATTGCACCTGGGCATTAATATTGGCAAAAATATCAACGACCTCTTTTTTTGTTGAGATTAAATCAAGGCCACTGACACCGAAAAAACGTGAAAGATTCTTGCTCGCCCGTTGAGGAAACGGTCTATAAATGACAGTTAAATAAATTTCAGAAGCCATTAATCCGCCATTCTGTAATTTATCCTGGTACTTTTGCAATAAACCATGCGTGAAGCTAAATGGGCTATCTGGCACACTTAAAGCATCTGTTACCTGCCGTCTAACACGATGTACCCAGAAAGCAAATTTGCCATTAGATAATCCACGAATAAAGAGATTTAGAGCATCCATCCGTGCAAGTGCATCTTCATCTGACAATCCTTCAAATGAAAGCCCCTTAATATTCCAAGAACTCATGTAATCACCATCGTGTGTAGCAGTGATAGTGTCCGTTAAGTAACTGGAGAAAGGAATATGATCGCTCGCAAAGTCTTCTTTTTGCGTATCAAAGGAAATATTTTCAGATTTTATGGCCATTATGAGCGTTTCTTATAATCTATCGGAGAGGCGCTATGTGCGCCCCAATATGGGGCTTGTCGTCTGTATCCACTACTCATTAATCGCATAATGAGTTGATTCAAGCGATGGTCATCACTTTTACTGATTAGGCGTAATGTAAATAAAATCCCAGCGCCTATTAGTAAAACAATTAGCCCTGCGGAAAATCCCACAAACATGATTACCCACATAGTGATGATGAAATCTAAGCCTGCTACTAAAACAAGCGGGAGAATTGGAATCCCCATTTTCATAGCAGGCCTTGTAGCGCCTTTAAAAATTAAATCGGCCATTTAGATTAGATCAACGTGCCAGCAATAGCAGCAGCTGAACCGATTAACACAGCACCCCAAAATACAGGAGCTACATCTTTCCATTGAGCAGCATTAAACATCATGCGATAGCCTACAAACATAATAGCTATGGTTATAGTTACTGCGGCTAAACCAAGTAACCAGGATTTAACTTCTTCTAACATCGTGACGCCTGCATTAAGTGCCGCCAATGCAGAGCCTGAAAAAAGCAATCCGGTAAGTAAGGTTGAGATAATGATCTGATTTTTGTTTCTTTTATCATTTTTGGTAAATTTCATAATGGATCCCTTTGTTTAAAATGAGGCTATTATTGGATAAATAGCAAATTAAGATAATACACAAATATTACCCGAATTTATCAATTTGGGTAATTTATTTTTAATCTTAGACTTAATTCAAATGTAATTTCCTCTAACTAACAGTTTACCCACACCTTGAATTACGCTTGCATTTGGGGTGCTGCTAATTATTCGACTGTTTGAAGTCTCACCCTTCCGGGCAGGTATGGATAATTCTTA
>Ga0105104_10003323_pt1 | contig 11502 bp, 10 predicted proteins | sample PPLLaktember2015_3_FD_87034 | JGI IMG/M metagenome (GOLD analysis project Ga0105104, IMG submission 87034) | Freshwater sediment microbial communities from Prairie Pothole Lake near Jamestown, North Dakota, USA - PPLs Lake P7 Core (6) Depth... | ecosystem: Environmental > Aquatic > Freshwater >...
AAGGTGCCAATGCGGTGGTGACGGTTGCGCACACCGGAGCATCCGACTTGACCGCGTATATACAGTCCGCCGATATTCTCATCGCCGCGATCGGCAAGCCTGAATTTATTACCGGTGCGATGCTCAAGCCGGGAGTGGTCGTCATTGATGTCGGCATCAATCGCGTTCCCGATGCTTCCAAACCCAAAGGGTACCGAATCGTGGGCGATGTACATTTTGATTCTGCATTGAACGTTGCGAAAGCGATCACACCGGTCCCCGGCGGAGTCGGCCTGATGACGGTGGCGATGCTGATGAAGAATACGCTCAAAGCAGCGATGCAGTGATCGTCCGAAGGACGAGACAGTGGGAGGGTTTTTCCGCGGATGCGGTTTTTTGGCTATGCCGCGAATGTGGATCCCTGCTATGTCATCTCGTTCGCAAAGAGTCTTTTAAAACCATCATAGGGAATAAGCGGGACGATATCGAAGGCGATAAGTCCCGCTCTCACCAGCGGAAGAGTTGAAAGCACCGAGCGCGCTTCGTCCACCGTGCTGCATTCCAGCATCAGCACTGCTTCATAACGATCCTGTCGAAAGTACAACTCGCGGATGATTCCTTGTTGATGAAGTCCCCACGCCCGCATGGCCTCGTTTTTCAATAATGCGGGCGTAAATTGTTCGTCGCGTATTCCTTCAACTTCTTTTTCCAGAGCCAGTATTTTCATAAGGGAACCTGTTTCAGGACGTTACTGACGATTGGTTCACCGGCACGATCGGAACTGGATTAAACTGCTTGATTGTTTCATCGTTGAGAAGCACCCAGATACTATAGACACCGAGAATGGTTCCGAGCGGAATATGAATCAGGTTAAAGAATGAAATCACGAGCAGCGTAATCCGGCCCCATTCTTTTCGCTTGAGGACGCCGATCGCTCCAATGATTCCGGTGAGAGAAAAGATCAGGATAAGGATCCCGATGACCGTCAGGATAAACGGTACGATATCGATGATTTCCAGCGGTACTTCATCCATGCCATGGTGGCTGTATCGGGAGATGATCTCAAAAAAATATCTGAATCCGATGGCAATCGCAAAGAGAACAAATGAGCCGATGAGTGCAAATGAATCATAGACAATATTTAAAATACCGACGAGTGATATGTGCTTTTCCATGGCAAGCTGCTCCTCTCTGAAAGTGAATTTGGTGAACTCGGATCAGATTATTATACGATGTTTTTAACTGAAAGTTAAGCCCGGAAAACGGGTGCAATCGTACCGGCGGGGAACAAGAACGATTCCCAGCCATGTGGTGAGAGTGAAACATCCTTTTTCTTGTTGATATTCATATTGAATAAACATAATATCTAATGCCGCAAATAATAAAGTATTCTTGTATTTTGTTGCAATGACTTATAAAAAAAAAGGCATGAGTGCTCGTTTCCATTTGTCGTCACGTTCTTGAAAAACACAATATTATTTAATGGAAACGGCACGATGCACGTCAAATGGTTCTTTGCGAGACGGGGACAGGAGCGCTGAACCCATGGGGAAGAGATGAAGAAAATATTCTCTGCGATGAAACGGATATGGATGCTTTTTGCACAAAAGCTCGGCAAGATCAATTCCATCTTGCTCCTGTCCATCGTGTATTTTGTCATCATAGGGATAATGTCCCTCGTGGTGCGGATTCTTCGAAAAGATCTTTTACACAAGAAGATTGATCCCGTTCGGACATCCTACTGGCAGAACAGACCGTCAAGCGAACCGACACTCGAACGTCACAAATTTCAATTTTAATTTCGCCGCCGATGAATATCCTGGGAATTTCGTGCTTTTATCATGACTCGGCCGCAGCGCTTATAAAAGATGGGCGGCTGGTGGCCGCCGCGCATGAGGAACGCTTTACCAGAAAAAAACACGATCAGGATTTCCCCGCACATGCAATCCGTTACTGCCTGCAGGAAGGCGGCCTGCAAACGCAGGATATCGATTATATCGGATTCTATGATAAGCCGTTCATCAAGTTTGAACGGATACTCACCACGTATATCGCAACATTTCCCAGAAGCCTTCCCTCATTCCTGAAATCGATGCCGGTGTGGCTGAAGGAAAAGCTCTGGATCCCGCAGAGAATACGGGAGGAACTCGGCGAAGCCGGGAAACTGGTGTTTGTGGAACACCACCTGTCTCATGCGGCAAGCGCATTTTTTGTGTCCCCCTTTACAGAAGCGGCAATCCTGACGGCCGACGGCGTCGGCGAATGGGAAACGACAACGATGGGCGCCGGGCAGGGGAAGAACCTCACGTTGACGCAGAACATTCAATTTCCACATTCGCTCGGACTGCTCTACTCCGCATTTACCTATTACCTCGGGTTTCGTGTCAATAGCGCTGAATATAAGGTGATGGGACTGGCGCCGTACGGGACACCCCGGTTCGCGGATCTTATCCTGCGTGAAATTGTTTCACTGAAGGATGACGGAAGCTTCCGGCTGAATATGAAATACTTTGCCTACGATTATGGCCTCACGATGACCAACGGCCATTTTCATAAGCTGTTCGGCGCTCCGCCGCGTACTCCTGAATCTGCGCTCACACAGTTCCATAAGGATGTTGCGGCGTCGATTCAAGCCGTGACCGATGAAATGATGCTGCGGATGACCACGCATCTTCACAAGGAAACCGGCAGCGATAATCTCTGCCTTGCCGGCGGTGTCGCGCTCAACTGCGTTTCCAACAGCAAAATTCTCGCTTCATCCGGATTTAAAAATATGTTTATTCAGCCTGCCGCCGGAGATGCCGGCGGGTCCGTCGGAGCGGCATTTTATATTTACCATATGCTGCTGCACCATGACCGATCGTATCAATGGAGCCATAATTTTCTCGGTCCGGAATATTCCGACGATGCCATAAGCGGGGTGTTAACTCAATTGGGACTGGTCAGTGAACGGCAGGCACCAGCCGCGCTGTTGAAAAAGACGGCGCAATTCATCGCCGATCAAAATGTGGTCGGCTGGTTTCAGGGGCGAATGGAATTCGGGCCGCGTTCATTAGGGGCGCGCAGTATTCTGGCGGATCCCCGGAATCCTGAAAATTATTCCCGCGTGAATTTAAAAATTAAATTCCGGGAGAGTTTCCGGCCATTTGCACCCACTATCCTCTACGAACGGCTGCAGGAGTATTTTGAGTTCGACCGGCCCAGTCCGTATATGCTCTACGTCGCCCAGGTCAGGCCGGACCGGAGAACGATTCCGGCGGTCACCCATGTCGACGGCTCTGCCCGTCTCCAGACGATTACCCGGGAAGATCATCCGCTGTTTTATGATCTCATCGGCGAATTTGAACAGCTCACCGGATGTCCGGTGGTGATCAATACTTCCTTCAATGTCCGGGGCGAACCGATCGTTTGTTCGCCTCTCGACGCGATCAAATGTTTTTTACGGACGGATATGGATTATCTGGTCATAGGGAATTACGTACTCGATAAACGGAAATTGAAAGAATCCGGATATCAAATGCCCGTTCTTGAAAAATTTGAACTTGATTAATTTTTATTTGAAAGGTTTGAGCATGCCCAAAATTCTGAAAAAGTTGAAATCCATTCTGACTCTCCTCGGGGAGTTTTGGTCTTTTATGCGCATGCAAAAGAAATGGTGGCTTGCCCCCCTCATACTCGTGTTAGTTCTGATGGGGATGATCATCATCTTGACCGAAGGATCTGCACTCGCACCTTTTATTTATGCTCTATTTTAACTGCTTCGAGGGGGGCGGGAGAAGTATGATTAGGGATAGAATGTGCAGAGTCCATCTCGCAGATGGACGAAATTCCCTCGTTCCCAAACTCCGTTTGGGAACAGGAATGGGTTGAAGCTCTGCTTCGAGTAAGGGAAGCTACTTGTGGGGCGAAGTCGTTATAAAATATATAATACAGACTATCCTCATTTTCTAACAATGACTGCAGTGGATTGGCTTCCAATCTTTGCCAATCCGGAAGTGGCAGCAATTGTTCTGGATTCATTGCGTTATCTTCAAAAAGAAAAAAACGCAATCCTCTATGCATATGTTCTCATGGAGAACCACCTTCATGTCATCATCCGATGTAATAACTTGAGTGGAGCGATTCAAGCATTTAAATCGTACACCGCTCGCAGCATCATTGATTACTTTACTGAGCGCAAAAATATTGCAATTCTTGAAAAGTTGAGATATAACAAACTAACGCATAAGACAAAAAGTGATTATCAACTCTGGCAGGAAGGAAGCCACCCGGAGGAGATTACGACTGATGAGATGATGGATCAGAAGCTTGAGTATATCCATAATAATCCGGTTCGGCGCGGATAAGTCGATGAAGCCGGGGATTGGCGTTATTCCAGTGCGAGGAATTACGAAGGTGAACAGGGTTTGGTTAATGTCCAGATAGAATGGTAAAGGAGACGGAAGCAGAGCATCGACTACGAACGCTCCCAAGCATTTGAGGGCGCGATCCCTCGTTCCCAAACTCTGTTTGGGAACGTAGGTAGGCCGATGCTCTGATTCGAAAAATGAAATCTAAAGAGAAGATAAATAGAAAGGTGTAAATGTACGGAAGCAGAGCTTCTGCTATGAACGCTCCCAAGCGGAGCTTGGGAGCGAGATTAATCACGAAGTGATGCCTTAGTACAAAGACGGCGTGTAAAAGAGCTTAGGAGCGAGGTTAGTGGCTTTATAGTTATAGAACAGTATTAAATTCCATTCTTTTAAAATTCCCCCCTTCAAGCAGGTTATCACACCTGATAACAGATCGTTATTAACATAATAATCGGCCTGTCTCGATTTAAGAACCTTTATTGATAATGTCTGTTTCTTAATATGGTACAGATATTGTTCAATATCATTGGAATTTACGATGCATCATTGTGTACGCTGCTGCATCTGATTCAACCTGTTACCGCATTGAGGGTGCGTACTCATATCTCCTCTTGATTTTCAAGGTATCTTCTGGTGAGATGTCCTGCAAGAGTGAAGATTGACATAAAACGTCTCTGCATCCTTCGTTGCGTGATCATTGGTTTCCGCAGGAAAATGTATTGTGATAATCGAATGGTGAAGACCTGATGCTCTTCTGGCAGAAAGATGCTGGTTCGCAAAACGATGTAACTCTGGGCGTTTCGATTGGCGGCACACAAACCGTCTTCGGCTACGTGGACCGGAAAGGGAGGTTGCTTGCGAACGCTGCCATACCCACGATTCCCCATCAAGCGGCGGATTTATTTTTTGAACGTCTTCACCAAGGCGCAAAAACGCTGCTGGAGTCGTTTCATGAGAAATGTAAAATAGTCGGTGTGGGAGTCAATGCGCCGAATGCAAATTATCACACGGGCATGATCGAATCCCCGCCGAATTTAAGCTGGGAATATGTCGATGTCCTGGCTGAAATCGGCAAATATTATCATGTCCCGGTCGCCACAACGAATGAGGCAAATGCGATTGCACTCGGCGAAATGCTGTTCGGTGCGGCGCAGGGAATGAAGAATTTTATTGTGATAACCCTGGGAACGGGACTGGGAAGCGGTATCGTTGCGAACGGCGAATTAATTTGCGGCGCGGACGGAAATGCCGGAGAAATAGGACATACCACCGTTGATGTGAATGGTAGGGAATGCGGATGCGGCCGGCGCGGTTGTCTCGAAACGTATGTCTCTGCGACGGGTATCTGCCGGACGGTGCATGATCTTATTTGCAATTCCAACGACTTAAGCGACCTCCGAAATATCAGATATGAAAACCTGACATTTAAAATGATCTATGATGCAGCACAGCGGGGCGATCGTCTGGCGCTGCAAGCATTTGATGAGACCGGAAAAATTCTCGGTATGAAGCTGGCAGATTCCGTGGCGCATTTAAGTCCCGAGGCCGTCATTTTCTTCGGTGGACTGGTGACCGCAGGAGATCTTCTCTTTAATCCCGCCAAGCAATCGATGGAAGAGCATCTCTTTGGCCCTTTCAAAAATAAAGTGAAATTACTTCCTTCAGGTCTGGAAGAGCTCCATGCATCTATCCTGGGAGCAAGCGCATTGATTTGGAATGATCTGAAAACACACACGGGAATTTCCTTCCGGAAAGTATATCAATAATAATTTTGTTAAAATTTATCAGCATGCCGGAATTCGATGATCGTAGGGTGTATTCGACGAAAGTCATTCGTTTATCCTCGGATCCTCTATTCATCGTACCACTGTTGAAACTCTTCGTATCTCCCGCATCGGAAACGGCTTTCTGTATCGGTCACCAGTCAGTCTGCGTTAAAGAAAAACAAAATACCCCGCCGGTTTATCTGACAATCCGGCGGACTGAAAATGTAAAAAATCCGCATTTTATCGGATTTCTCCGGGCAATATGAAGCATATTATTCAGTCATCCACTTGTAAGTCTATTAATAGAGCCTTAGATTGAGTCAAATTATTGTACCATCTCATCAAGACTTTCATATGCGAAAAAGATATGTCATTGCCTCCGCATTGATTATCGTTTTAATAATCATCGGCATAGGATGGTATCCTACGCTGTTCGATTATTTCAAGATTGGAGCAAAAAATCAACCGGTCAAATTATACTACGCCGACAATATTTCTCCTTCGCACGATTTTGCCATTCAAGAGTTTAACCGCCTTCACAAGGGTAAAATTGAAGTAGTACCAGTCAATCTCCCTTTTTCAAAATTCAGCACGAATGAACGCAAAGAGCTGCTCACCCGTTCCTTGCGCAGTAAAAGCGAAAAGCTCGATATTTTCGCTGTCGACCTGATCTGGGTGCCGCGATTTGCAAAATGGTGCGAACCGCTCGATTCCTATTTTACTCAACAGGAAAAGGAGAGAATATTGGGTGATGCCATGCGATCGTGTATGTACGATGGAACACTGGTCTCGATGCCGATGTATCTCGATGTGGGACTGATGTATTATCGCTGGGATATCATCCGCAGATTACCCGATGCAGCGTTGATTGAAAAGCGCCTTCAGGAATCGATTACGTGGGACGAAATGATACGGCTGCGCGAACGCCTGGGATATAAAAAGAAACCCTTTTTTATTTTCCCGGCAAAAGATTTTGAGGGATTGGTCTGTACCTTTCTCGAGTTGTCCGTGGGGCAGCAGCCGGATTTCCTGAAATCAAATTCATTCCCTATCCTCACACCGACTGCAAAAAAATCGTTGCAGATGATGGTGGATTTTGTGAAAAACGGGACAACCCCGCCCGAGGTCGTCGACTTTGACGAATTTTTGTGCAACACCTATATGCTGGACCATGATGCGGTCTTTGTTCTCAGCTGGGAGGATTTTGTTCAAAGTTTCCGCACCTCGTACCATGATACGACAAAGCTCAAATATGTTGCCATCGCACCGCTCCCTCACTTTGAAGGAAAATCTTCTGCTTCGGTGATCGGGGGGTGGAATTTTATGGTGTCAAAATCTTCGACAAAAAAAGCGGAGGCCATGGAGTTTATCCGGTTCTTTCAAAGCGAGGAAATTCAACGGTTGATATTTGAACGAACGGGGTACCTGCCCGCGATCAGTTCGGTGTATCAGGACAGTCTCTTCTTGAAGAACCACCAGGAACTGAATTTCCTCCATCAGTTGCTGCGGCGCGGCTTTCACCGCCCCGCGCTGGTCGATTACACCAAGGTATCGGATATCGTTTCTCATTTTGCGAACCTTGCCATCAAACGGGAAATTTCGGTGGAGGAAGCGCTTGCCCGTACCGACGAACAGATCCGTTCTAATGAAGTCATCATTAAATAATGGGAATACTCTTTAAAAATCCCCGGAGGCTCCGGGAGCGGTATCATAAGTACCGGATTGAAATTCGCCACATCACGGTCATCGCCCTGGTGTTAATTGCGTTTCAGTTCGTCGTCCTGTTTATGAACCAGAATTCCCTCGGAAAAGTATTTATCAAATCACAGCAGTGGTATCAGCAGGATGCCGCAGAGCGCATTGCGAATCTGACCACGACCTCCATGGAAATGCTGCTGGAGTCGAAAGGATCGAGGGCAAAACTTTCCGGAAGCGAAGAACGGAAAATCATTCAGGATTTTAATATCATCTTCAGCCAGCAGCTGCTGGACAAGAACGTTCAAAGTGTTTCAATCCTGATTCCTCATGGTAACGAAATCATTGCGATCGACGACGGTCAGCAGCTGTACGATTATCTCTTTGGAGCCGCAAGGCCGGTGCAAGGCCCGGACAGTATCCATGCGGAGGCCATTCGGCTGTTTCAATCGGTGCAGGATACGCTTCGCCGGATAGAACAAACCTACACGGTCGTCGAACGGGAACAGATATTCCATGTATTTATTCCGTTTGTCCCGCGCGGAGAATTTGTCGGCGCGGTCTACATGAAAACAACTCCCGATCTCATGTTCCTGACGGAGGAAATGTCAAAAAACTACAGTCAGACGGCATTGGTGTATTCGGCGCTCATTATTGTCGGACTGCTTGCCATGTTCTATATTTCCACACGTACCCTCACCGAGCGAAATGAAGTGCAGCGGTTGTTGTTCGAGGAACAGAAACTGCACCTGGCAGAGCAGATCAACCATCAAAAAGAAATGCTGTTCACCAAGCGCATCTATCACACGCATCACAAAGCTGAAAAAATAGTCGGGTTTATCAAAGAAGACTTGCGGAACTTATCGATTGAAAATATCACCCTGATTAAAAACCGTATCGGCAAATATGCCAGTTTCATTGCCCGCGTCATCTATGATATGAAATGGTACGATCCGCCCATACAGACCATCCGGAGTCCTCTCTTTCAAACGAATGTGAATGAAGGCATCCAGTTTATTGTCAATAATATCTTCCAGCGGGTTTCGGACAACCGGCTCAGGACAAAATTTGACCTTCAACTCGATCCCGCCATGCCCGATGTCGCTATCAATGAGTATGTCATCTGGGAGGTCCTTGAACCCATTATTCAGAACAGCGTGGACCATGCCGGAGTCGATAATAAGATTGTAACGATCAAAACCGCGTTCGACCCGGCTCTCAGACAATCGACCATTACCATCGCCGATAACGGCACCGGGATTCGTCTGGATCTATTGGAAAGCGACGGGAGCGGGATAAAGAAAATATTCCAGGAACAGGTGACATCCAGTCCGATCCCCGGGAAGGAACACTCGGGTTACGGCTGCTATATCGCCTATGAACTCGCAACGCAGCGTTTTGGCTGGAAGATCGATGCAGAGAATCTTCCATCAGGGGGATGCCAATTTACATTTGTCGTACCGCATGAAGTAAACGGGAAATAAAATCTTATGTCAACTGATGAACGCATACAGGTGTTGCTTATCGAAGATGAAGAATTTGACGTCCGGAGAGTGCGCAGTACACTCAAGCCGTTCGAACATCAAATTGAAATCCGTGATGTTGTTTCCAACGGAGATTCTGCGCTGGAGCTGCTCGAGCACCGCACCGATCTGTACGACGTGGTCATTATGGACCTCCAGATCGCAGGCGGGACGATGGGGGAATTGCTTATCCGGGCGATCAAAAAGATTTCTCCCTCCTATCAGATCATTGTAATCACGAAGATGACCGTGAACATCACCGACTTTGATTTCGCAAACCGGATTCTTCAGGCCGGGGCGTTTTGGTATTGTACCAAATATCCCAGCGATATTGAAAATTATATTTATCAACCGACCGATTTTATCCTCAGCATTTTTAATGCCTACCAGAGGAAAAAGCTTGAAAAAGAAAAGTCACGTTCGGAAAAAAAGCTGCTCCGGAATGTCGAAGGAATGCTCTCCCGCACAAAAATCCTGGGGGTCTCTGAACAAATCCAGAAAATCCGCGCACAGATAAAGCAGCTCGCCGTCACGGATGCCACGGTGTTGATTTCCGGCGCCTCGGGAACAGGGAAGGAACTGGTGGCCATCAATATCCATTATGAAAGCAAAAGAAAACTGGAAAATTTTGTTCCGATCAATTGCGGCAGTATTCCGGATGAACTCATTGAAAGCGAACTCTTTGGATATGAGAAAGGCGCGTTTACCGGAGCGAACGCAAATAAGAGGGGATTATTCGAACAGGCGAATCACGGTACGCTCTTTCTCGACGAAGTTGCCGAACTCCCGCTGACCGCCCAGGTAAAATTGCTGAGGGTTATTCAGGATGGTGAAATTGAAAAGATCGGCCGGACCGGCGAAAAGGTAAAAGTGGATGTGCGCATTATTGCCGCAACGAATAAAGTGCTGCAGCAGGAAATTGCCGCCGGGAAATTTCGGGAGGATCTTTTTTACCGGCTGCACGTGGTACCGCTGAATATGGCTCCGTTAAAAGAAAGACCCGATGATATCCTCGTTCTCTGGGAGCACTTTATGCGGCAGATGAGCATCGATATGATAAAGTCGACGCCGACGACGGAAGAGGCCGCTTTTGAAGCCCTGAAAAGGTATGACTGGCCGGGGAATATCAGGGAGTTGGAAAATGTCGTACAGCGTCTCCTGCTCCGTGAAGAAAAAGTTATCACTCCGAAAATTATTGAAGAAGTACTGTTCCTTCGTCCGGTGTCGCCTCACACGGAGAATGATGCAATTTTCTTCCAGGATGCCGAAAATGCAACAACGCTGCGGGAGATGGAAAGTATCTTCCGGAAAAAATATTTCGAATTCATCCGAAAGCATTCATCATCGGATGCTGAAGCAGCGAGAAAACTTGGACTTGCACCTCCAAATTTTCACAGGATGTGTAAAGAACTCGGTCTAAAAGGCTGAATAAATAAAGATTTGCATCGTCCGGCTGATTATCATGTCTGATAATAGCGCCATTATTAACATAATAATCATTTGAAGCATGAATATTAACTCTGGTTGAGAATAATGGGTTTTTATTTGGTACGGATGTTGCGGGTTAAATGGCAAAGTCAATGGTGAAAAACCGCTGTTTTGTGTGGTAAGTAGTTCTCGTTGCAGCGCCTGCTGCAATCACATGCAATAAATGGATTCAACACTGTAAATTCATTTCAGTGAATCCAAATGTACATTACTTAAATGAAGAGACAGAATATCCAACGGGTGATGAGCATATTCTGCCGGCATGAATTTTTCGTTATATGGCAATGCGAAGTTATGAAAGTGTTGTTTCAATTTAGACGAGAAAGAATCTATCAAAGGAGAAAGTCTATGTCATCGGGTCTATACCGAATTTCAATTTGTGTTGGCTTGCTTTTTTTGCTGATGGCGAGTATTTGTTTTGCTGGAACCACGGGAAAAATAGCCGGCAGAGTGATAGAAAAAGAAAACGGAGAACCGCTCATCGGCGTGAACGTCTTCATCAAAGGTTCTTCGCTCGGCGGTGTCACGGATATCGACGGCTATTATGCAATTCTGAACGTGCCGCCGGGAACTCATGTCGTTATCTCGAGCATGGTCGGATATTCTCCGGTCACGGTAAACGATGTGAGAGTATTTATTGACCAGACCTCTCCGGTCGATATAAAGATGTCCCAGCAGGTGATCGAGACGGGAACAGTC
>Ga0105104_10003325_pt1 | contig 11502 bp, 7 predicted proteins | sample PPLLaktember2015_3_FD_87034 | JGI IMG/M metagenome (GOLD analysis project Ga0105104, IMG submission 87034) | Freshwater sediment microbial communities from Prairie Pothole Lake near Jamestown, North Dakota, USA - PPLs Lake P7 Core (6) Depth... | ecosystem: Environmental > Aquatic > Freshwater >...
CACCAGTAGTACCAGTCCACCGCCAGGTTCTGGTAGAAGGGGATGCCGAACAGGTAGAGCACGGCCAGGCACGCCAGGCCGCCGAGGAGCGTTCCGAGGGTGGCGGTCCGGCGCTTCCCGCGCAGGATCGTCATGCCGACGTTCGCGAAGAACATCAGCGCCCCGGCAACCACCAGGAAGTCCAGCGGCCGCGGGATCTCCAGCAGCGGCCGGCCCTGCGTCCACCCGAAGAGGAAGCCCATCACCGCGGCAACGCCGGTGAGAGTGAGCACCGCCAGCTGCACCATCGCCAGCCGCGGCCACGCCAGCTCGCGCCCGGTCTCCTCGGGCACCAGGTAGAAGGTGGCGCCCATGAACCCAAGCAGCAGCCAGAGCACCAGGAGGTTCGTGTGGATGGCGCGCAGCGTAGAGAACGGCACCAGGTCAACGAGAGCCTGCGGCATGGTCAGGAAGTAGCTGGCCGCGAGCCACATGCCGAACAGGAGCTGGAGAGGAAAGAGCAGCAGCGCGACGACGAAGTACGGATAGGCAAGCTTCTGTGTCTTGTACGTCATGGGTCACCTCGCCCTGCTGGTGGCTGCGGCCGCGACGATGAAGTCGCCCATGAGGATCCGCTGGTCCTTCTGCAGGTGCGGGTAGGCGGGCATGCCGGTGTCCTGCGCGAAGGCGGCGGGGTTCTCGAGGTAGTCCGCGATCCAGCCGGCATCGCGATGCGAGCCGATGTACTCGAGGCGCGAGGCCGCCGTCCCCCCGCTGCCGCGCAGCGAGTGGCAGGCCAGGCAGCCCTCCTGGTTCACCAGCGCGGCGCCCGGCGAGAGCGACGCGTGCGCCTGTCCGGGAGACCGGCTCAGCAATAGACGTGCCTGGGTTTCAGGCTCGGTTTGCGCGGAATCGGCGGGCAGAATGTCTGCCTTCCCAACAGTTGGAGAACTGTCCGGGCCCGATACGGACAGGCCTGAAGGCCTGGCGAGCGCGGAGCGGGACGCGCGGCAGCGGAGGGACGCGGAAGCGGATTGTCTCGACGAGATCTGGAGCGGGTCGGTCGGATTCCACCTGCCGACCCGTGCGGTGCCGAAGGGCGTATAATCCGGCTCTCCGTCCGCCAACCGCTCGTCTGTCTCGGGTCCGCAACACAGTCACCGGGAGGACCATTCCATGAGCGCGAAGAAACACGTCGCCGCGATGCTGGCCGTGTCGGCCTGCGCAGGCCTGGTGGGCGCCGTGCTCGCGGCATCACAGGTGGCGCCGGCCGCCCCCGCGCTGCCGGCCGAAGTGCAACAACTGGCGAAGACGCTGGCTCCCGCCGACCCGATGCCGTCCGACCCGCTCATCACGGTCGGCCGGCTGCCGAACGGCCTGCGCTACTACGTGCGCGCCAACCAGCTGCCGGCGAAACGCGCCGAGCTGCGCCTGGCGGTGAACGCCGGATCGGTGCTCGAGGACAAGGACCAGCTCGGGCTCGCGCACTTCGTCGAGCACATGGCGTTCAACGGGTCCACGCACTTCCCTGGACCGTCCGTCATCCAGTTCATGGAGTCGATCGGCATGCGTGCCGGCCCGAGCATCAACGCGTACACCAGCTTCGACGAAACCGTGTACATGCTGCAGGTTCCCACCGACAAGCCGGAGCTCCTCGAGAAGGCGTTCCTCGTCCTGGAGGACTGGGCGCACAACCTGTCCTTCACCGCTGCCGAAATCGACAAGGAGCGCGGGGTCATCATCGAAGAGTGGCGGCAGGGACGCGGCGCGGGCGCCAGGATGCGCGACAAGCAGTTCCCGATCCTGCTGAAGGGAGCCCGCTACGCAGAGCGGCTGCCCATCGGCACCAAGGAGAGCCTCGAGACCTTCAAGCACGACGCGCTGCGGCGTTTCTACAAGGACTGGTACCGCCCCGACCAGATGGCCGTCGTCGCCGTCGGCGACTTCGACAAGGCGGCCGTCGAGGCGTTGATCAAGAAGCAGTTCGCCTCGGTGCCCGCGGCCAAGACGCCGCGGCCGCGGCCGGCCTACGAGGTCCCCGATCATCCCGGAACGCTCTACACCGTCGCCACCGACAAGGAAGCGACGATGACGCAGATCTCGGTCTACAACAAGCTGCCGGCCCGCGAGCCGGGCAGCGTCGGCGTCTACCGGCAGAAGATCGTCGAGAGCCTGGCCTCCTCCATGTTCAGCGCGCGTCTCACGGACATCACGCGCAAGCCCGACTCCCCCTTCGTCTCGGCCATGGCCGGCCGCGGCTCCTTCGTGCGGACGAAGGAGTCGGCGACGCTGAACGCGATCCCTAAGGAAGGCGCCGTGGACCGGGCCCTCGACGCGCTGCTCGTCGAGGCCTCGCGGGTGTCCCGCTTCGGTTTCGTCGCCGCCGAACTGGATCGCCAGAAGCGCGCGACGCTGCGGCGGTACGAGCAGTACCTGGCCGAGAAGGACAAGCACGAGTCGATGGTCCTCGCCAACGAGTTCGTCAGGAATTTCACCGCCAAGGAGACCATGCCCGGACCGGCGCTCGAGTACGCGCTGCACCTCCGGTTCCTGCCCGGCATCACGCTGGACGAGGTGAACGCCGTCGCGCGCGAGTGGATGCGCGACGAGAGCCGCGTGGTGATGGTGACAGCGCCCGAGAAGCCAGGGCTCGTCGTACCGGACGAGACGAAGCTTGCGGCGGTGGCGGCCGGCATCGGCGCAAAGGAGATCACCGCCTACGCCGATACGGTCGGCAGCCAGCCCCTGATGGAACGCCTGCCCGAGCCCGGCTCGGTCGTCAAGACGACGGCCAAGGAGGCCTACGGGATCACGGAGTGGGACCTGTCCAACGGCGTGAAGGTGGTGCTCAAACCGACGACGTTCAAGCAGGACGAGATCGTGTTCCGCGCGACGAGCCCCGGGGGCACGTCGCTCGCGAGTGACCAGGACTTCGTGCCGGCCCGGACGGCTTCCCAGGTCGTGTCGCCGTCGGTGACCGGCCTCGGCCGGTTCGGCGCGATCGACCTGCGCAAGGTGCTGGCGGGCACGATCGCCAGCGTTTCGCCGATCATCGGCGACACGGAGGAGGGGTTGAGCGGCCGCGCCTCGCCCAAGGACCTCGAGACGATGTTCCAGCTGATCAACCTCTCGTTCACCGCGCCCCGAGCCGACCAGGAGGCGTTCGCGGCGCACACCGCGCAGGGGAAGGCGATCCTCGCGAACCAGCAGGCCAGCCCGTCCTTCGCGTTCGCGGAGGCGCTCCAGTCGGCCTTGACGGGCAACCACCCGCGCGCCAGGCAGATGACCGTCGAAACGATCGACCAGATGAACATGGAGAAGTCGCTGGCCTTCTACAAGGACCGGTTCGCAGATGCGAGCGACTTCACGTTCGTCTTCGTGGGGAGTTTCACGCTGGAGTCGATGCAGCCGCTCGTCACGCGCTATCTCGCCTCGCTGCCCTCGATCAAGCGAGTCGAGAAGTGGAAGGACGTCGGGATCCAACAGCCCACGGGGGTTGTCGAGAAGACGGTGAGGAAGGGTCTCGAGCCTCAGAGCCGGGCGGCCGTCATCTACACCGGGCCGTTCCAGTACACCCGCGACCAGCGGGTGGCGATCCGGGCGCTCGCCTTGCTGCTGCAGACCAAACTGCGGGAGCGGGTGCGCGAGGAGCTGGGGGGCACCTACGGCGTCGGCGTCTCGGCGGGCTACACGATCATCCCGCGGCAGGAATACAGCTTCTCGATCCAGTTCGCCTGCAACCCCGAGCGGGTGGACGAGCTCGTCAAGGTGGTGTTCGACGAGATCGAGGCGCTCAAGAAGAACGGGCCCACCGAGCAGCAGGTGAACGACGTGCGGGAGGCCCTGGTGCGCGAGTTCGAGACGAACAACCAGCAGAACAGCTATTTGCTGAGCCAGATCTACCTGCGCTACCAGGTGCCGCAGGACCTCGGCGAGTACTTTGGCCTCGGGGAGTACTACAAGACGCTCGACGGGAAGCCGATCTGGGATGCCGCTCGCCTGTATCTGCGCAGCGACAACTACGTGAAGGTGACCCTGCTACCGGAGGGGAAGGCGGAGGCGCTCGCAGCGAAGTAGCAGGGGGGGGTCGGGGTCGGGGGCAATGCGCAATGCACAATGCACAATGCAGAATGCAAGATGCACAATGCAGGATGCCCCCGGCGTGAGCAGGCTGCCGCTGCGTCAGGCGACGTCCGCCCCGTGCTCAAGCAGCAGTTCCTTCAGCACCGAGCGGTGGCAGTGGGCTTCGTCCTCGCAGTAACAGCCTACCGACAGGTTTGTCTGGCGTGAGAGCGCGGACAGCAACGTGAGCAGGTGGACCGCCGCGGGCTGCTTCATCTCGGCCCGGTAGCGCCTGACGAAGCCTTTCCACTGCCGCTCGTCATCGGCCTGGAGCGCCTCCTTGACGAGGCCCTCCGATGGGGCGAGGTCCGGGAGCCAGACGTCGTAGAAGTCGCGCGAGGCGTGCTCGGACTTCGGCACGCCGCGGGGCGGACGCCGCACGGTTCCCAGCCGCAACCCCTCGCCGGACGCTCTCGGGCTTCCCAGGCGGACGACGCGTATCGCCATCGGAGTCCCTCCTTCTTTCAACTCATTGTCGCGCACCCACGGCCCGCCCGGGCGCTGTCGAGCCCGGCTTCGGTCAGGAAAGCCGCTTCGACAGCTCGTTCTTGAGCATCTTGCCGTACGCCGTCCTCGGGAGGGCGTCGAGGAACAGCCAGCGCCTCGGGATCTTGTAATTTGCCAGCTTACCGCGGAGGAACGCCGCGAGTTCCTCGCCAGTCACACTGTCGGCCTGCCGAAGAACCACGCAACCGACCGCCGTCTCGCCCCACGTCGCGTCCGGCACACCGACGATCGCAGCATCCTGGACGGCAGGATGAAGGAGCAGTTCGCCCTCGATCTCCGCCGGGTAGATGTTGACGCCGCCGGAGATGAGCACGTCCTTCTGCCGCCCGGCGATGTAGAAGAACCCCTCGTCATCCCGACGCGCCAGGTCGCCCGTGTGAAACCAGCCCTCGGCGTCGAGTGCCGCTGCGGTGGCCTCCGGGTTGTTCCAGTAGCCCTTGCAGACGTGCGGCCCGCGCAGCCACAGCTCGCCGACCTCGCCGTGCGGCACATCGGTTCCGTCTTCGGCAACCGCCCGGGCCTCGGTGAACATCATCGCCTTGCCGATTGAGCCCTTCTTGCGGACCGACTCCTCGGCCGTCATCGAGAAACAGTTCACCCCGACCTCGGTGAGCCCGTAGCCCTGCTTGAATGCCACGGCCCGCCGCTGGTAGGCCTCGATGATGTAGAGCGGCAGCGGCGCGCCGCCGCTGATCAGCCAGCGCACGTGCGAGAGGTCCACGGTCGCGAACGACGGAGACTCCATCAGCAGCTTGTAGATCGTCGGAACGCCGAGCACGACCGTGCAGCGTTCGCGCTCGATCGTCCGCCAGATCTCCTCCGTGTCGAACCCCTCGTGGAGGACGATCGTGCCGCCGATCGCGAGGACGGGCAGCAGGAACGCGCCGAGGCCGCCAGCGTGGTAGAGAGGCGTGAAGACAGGGCTGACGTCATCTTCCCGGAGCTGCCAGCAGATGGCTGTGTTGTAGCCGTTCCACGCCACCATTCGGTGGGGGATCATCACGCCCTTCGGCTTCCCGGTGGTGCCGCTCGTGTAGAGCAGGCAGCAGATGTCCTCGGGGCCGGGCCGCGGGAACACGGAGCGGGCCCCTGACTTCGCCGCCATCGCAAGATCGACAAGCCTCGCGTGGCCGTCGCACGCCGGCTCGTCCAGAGCGATCCAGCGTTCGACGCTTGTCGTGAGGGCGAGCGACCGGACAACGCCGGTAAATGCGCCGTCGTAGATGACCCCGCCGACCCCGGCGTCGGCAAGGATGTACCCGATCTCGTGGGCCGTCAGCCGCGTCCCGAGCGGGACGAGGATGATGCCCGACCGCGCCGCGGCGAAGAACGCGTCGATGTACTCCACGCGGTTGTGCGCGAGGAGCGCCAGGCGGTCGCCTGCGCCGAACCCGCACACGTCGCGCAAGAGCGCCATGAGCCGGTCCACGCGGGCGCTCAGCTCGCCGTAGGTGTAGCGGTCTCCCCCGGGCACACAAACCAGCGCGGTCTTGTCCGGCGTCAGCCGCGCACGCTCGCCAAGAACGTCGGCGTGGAGCATCGTCACCTTTCCGGGGTGGCAGCAACTTGGCGATTGGCGCTTGACGAACCCCCGGGGCGAGCCTATGCTACATCAGATACATAAACATATCAAACGTTCGGGATGTTACGGCCACCCTGGCCCGAGGCCCCATTAGTGGTTGAGGAAGAAGCAGTTACTGGAGGAGACAGATGAGGATCCCCGGCTTTCCCCACATCTCAGGTCGATCCTGGCTCGCCGCGGCGATGGTCGGCATGCTGCTGGGGCTAATCGCCGCCACCGCCCAGGCCCAGATCGCCGACGCGGTCATCGAGGTGCTCGCCCAGGACGAGTCCCTGGCCGTGCTGCCTGGCGTGGGCGTCACGGTGACTCGCCCCGACACGGGGTTCACCCAGACCGCCATCACCGACGCCACCGGCACCGCCCGGCTCGTCGCCCTGCAGCCCGGCGTCTACACGGTGAGGGTGGAGCTCTCGGGATTCACCACGATCAACCAGGAGGGCGTCACGCTCCGCGTGGGCCAGGTCGCGAAGCTGACGATGACGCTGAAGATCGCCAAGGTGGGCGAGACGGTGAACGTCGTCGGCGAGGCGCCGCTGGTGGACGTCCATAAGACCGACTCCTCGACCAACATCGTGCCGGAACAGATCCAGGCGCTACCGGTCGTCAAACGCGACTTCCAGCAGCTGGCATTCCTGGCGCCCGGCGTGCAGCGAGAGCGCGGCGGCTTCCGGTTCGTGACCAACAGCCCGGTGCTCGGGGCCGGCGGCAACGCGAGCCAGTCCACGATCCTCGTGGACGGCGTGGACTTCACCGACCAGGTTCTCGGCCTGGCGCGCGCGAAGTTCAGCCAGGACGCGATCAGCGAGTTCCGCGTCATCACGAACCGCTTCGACACCGAGATTGGCGGGTCCGCGGGCGGCGCCCTGTCCGTCGTCACCAAGTCGGGCACGAACGTATTCCACGGCTCCGGCTTCGGCTACTTCCGGGACGACGCGTTGCGGGCGCAGGGCGAGCTGGAGCAGCAGAAGAACCCGTATTCGCGGCAGCAGGTGGGCGCGACGTTCGGCGGGCCGATCGTGAAGGACCGGACGCACTTCTTCGTCTCGTTCGAGCAGGTCGAGGACGACAACATTACTCTCGTACGGCCGCAGGGAACCGTCTACGCGTCCGAGGCCAAGGACGTCACCGTCCCCATCAGCCAGTCGCTCTTCTACACCGGCGTCGATCACCGGATCAACGAGAAGCAGAACCTCCGCGGCAAGGTGATGTACGAGCGGTACCGCCAGGAGAACTTCCGCGTCGGCGGCGTGGGCGACGTCTCCAACGGCATGCGCCTCGACCGCGACAACTACAACGTCACCTTCACCCACTCGTGGAGCCTCTCCAACGCCTCCCTCAACCAGTTGTCCGTGCAGGCGGGCCAGCGGAAGTTCGAGGAGCCGAACAACTCGGGTGCACTGGCCGAGTCCTTCTCACTGGGGAACTCGTACGCGATCGGGGCCAACATCACCGGCGACCAGACGGACACCGGGAAGATCTTCGAGGTGCGCGACACCTTCTTCACGCGCCTCGGGAGCGGCCGCTTCGCGCAGGACCTGAAGATTGGCGGCGGATGGCAGCGCGTGAAGGATACGTGGGACTTCCCGCTCTACCCGGCGGGATGGATGCTCTACCTGAACGACACGCGGCTCTTCCCGTATCTCTACATCTACGGCAAGGGCACCAGCGAGTCGACCATCACGACCGACCTGCTGTCCTTCTATGTCCAAAACGACTTCCGCCCCACGTCCCGGGTGACGATCAGCGCGGGCCTGCGGTACGACCTCGACACCAACGGCAACAACCCGAACTTCACCAGCCCGGCGATGGAGACGGCGCGCGGCCGCGACACCAACAACTTCCAGCCGCGGGTCGGCTTCTCGTGGGACGTGAACGGTAACGCGCAGCACGTAGTCCGCGGCGGCGTCGGCCTGTTCACCGGCCGCTTCCTGCTCGTCCCGGCCCACTCCGAACTGCAGCGGAACAGCTATTCGGGTTACGTCAGCCAGCAGCGCGTCAACGGCGCCCTGATCGGCCTGCCGGCCTTCCCCCTCGACCCGAGCAACCCGCAGAACACCGGCATCGGCCTGCCGCTCGACGCCACGCGGATCGACAACACGCTCGTCAGCCCGCACGCCACCCAGGCGACCGCCGGGTACACCGTCCGTCTCGGCGGCACGGGGCTCTTCGCGGACTTCGAGGGCATCTACGTAAAGGGCGACGACGAGATCGTTCTCCAGGACCAGAACTGGGCCGGCAACGGCGTGGCCGGCGGGCGCCCGGACAAGACGAGGAACCTCATCGACACCTACACGAACAAGGGCCGGTCGGAGTACAAGGCGTTCGTCTCGAGCGTCAACGGGACACTGAAGGGCGGGCACCTCGTCAACGCGTCCTTCACGGTCGCCGACAAGAAGAACATCGAGGACGACTTCAGCCCGGCGCTGACCGACTACCCCAACGACCCCGCGAACCTCGAGGCCGAATGGGGCCGCTCGCGCGGCGACGAGCGCTACCGGTTCGTCGCCTCGGCCGTGCTGCGTCTGCCGGCGCGCTTCACGTTTGCGCCCATCTTCATCTACGGCTCCGGGCAGCCGTGGAACCATCGGCTTGGGTTCGATGCGAACGGCGACGGCCGGAACTCCGACCGCCCGGCCGGCACGCCGAAGTTCAGCGAGGATGGCCCCGACTACAAGTCGTTCGACATGCGCCTGACCTACAGGCTTGCCCTCGGAGGCCGCGCGAACGTGGACCTGATCGCCGAGATGTTCAACGCCTTCAATACCGTCAACTACGACGTCAACTTCCTGCAGAACAACGAGTACAGGAGCGGCCCGACGCCCGCGGCGCCGACCGCACCGCTCGTGCCGAACACGGCGTTCAAGACCTACACGGGGACGCTGCCCAGCCGTGAGGCGCAGCTCGGCGTGCGCTTCACGTTCTAAGAGAAGCTGCCAGCTGGCAGCGGGCAGCGGGCAGCGGATCGCGCCCCTCGACGAAGCTCGGGGTGCCCCGGGCGGGGTCGAAGGGCGCATGGTCTGCTGCAAGCTGCCTGCTGTCGGCTGCGGGCTTTGTGGAAAACAACATGACCCGTTACGCCTCACTTGTTTCGACGGGGCGCTTCCTGCCGGATATCGAGATCAGCAACGACCTGCTTCGGGAGAAGCTCGCCCACCTCCCGGAGTTCGTGGACAAGATGGAAGCGTCGAGCGGCATCCGCTGCCGCTGGCAGGCGCCGGATGACTGGGCCACTTCCGATGTCGCGTTGCCCGCGGCGCGCCAGGCCCTGGAGCGCGCCGGGCGCAAGCCGGAGGACGTGGACCTGATCATCCTCGGGACCGACTCCCCCGACTACATCACGCCCGCCACATCGGTCGTGCTGCAGCACAAGCTCGGCGCGAAGCGTGCCGGGACGTTCGACGTCGGTTGCGCGTGCGCGTCGTTCCCCACCGGCCTCGGCGCCGGGGCGGGCTTCATCGCTACCAACCCATCGATCAGGACGGTGCTCGTCGTCGGCGCGTACTTGATGCGCAAGCTTGCCGCGAAGGACGATCCGATGGCGTTCTTCTACGGCGACGGCGCGGGGGCCGCCGTCCTGGAGGCGTCCGACAAGCCCGGTTTCCTCAACGCGGCGTTCCTGGCCGATGGCTTCTACCACAAGCACTGGGGCATCTACTCGGGCGGCACCTACGAGCCGGCGACCGAGGAATCGGTGAGGGCCGGCCGGACGACGGTGAAAGTGCTGGACCGCTACCCGCCGGAGATCAACCACGAAGGCTGGCCGCGGCTGGTGCGCAACCTCGCCTGCGAGGGCGGCTTCGTCGTGAGCGACATCGACTTCATCGTCTTCACCCAGGTGCGCAAGCCGTCGATCGAGCTGGTCATGGGCGACCTTGGCCTCCCGATGGAGCGAACCCACACCGTCATGGAGGACTGGGGCTACACCGGCTCGGCCTGCATTCCGATGGCGTTCGACGACGCGGTCGGGAAGGGGAAGGTCGGCAAGGATGCGCTCGTGGTGTTCGTCGGGTCGGGCGTCGGCTACAACCAGTGCGCCGTCGCGTTCCGGATGTAACAGGAGGCAGGGATCAGGGACCAAGGCGGCAACTGTCGACTTGTCGATTGCCAAGTGGACAGTTGTTTCTTTGCTCCCTGCTCGCGAGGAGAACCACGATGAGTCTGGAGACTGGTCTCGCCGGGAAAGTGGTGATCGTGACGGGCGCGGGCGCCGGCATCGGCCGGGCCACCGCCCTGGCATTCGCGAAGGAGAACTGCCGCGTGGCGGCGTGGGACGTGTCGGACGCCAACGCCGCGGCCGTGGTGGCCGAGCTGAAGGCGGCAGGCGGCGATGCGATGTTCCAGAAGGTGGACGTGTCGCAGGCGCAGGGCGTCGCCGCCGCGGTCGAGTCGGTCGTGGCCGCGTGGGGCGGGGTCAATGTCCTCGTCAACAACGCCGGCATCGTCCGCGACGCGCAGCTCGTCAAGTGGAAGGACGGCACATTGACGGGGATGATGTCGGACGAAGGATTCGACCGGGTCGTGAGCGTCAACCTGCGCGGCCCGTTCCTGTGCACGCGGGCGGCCGTGCCGCACATGATAAGGGCCGGCGGCGGGGCCGTCCTGAACGCGTCGTCGGTGGTCGGGCTGTACGGCAACTTCGGCCAGACCAATTACGTGGCCACGAAGGCGGGCGTGATCGGGATGACGAAGACCTGGGCGCGCGAGCTGGCGAAGTACAAGATCCGCGTCAACGCGGTCGCGCCGGGGTTCATCGCCACCGAGATCCTGCAGGCGATGCCGGAGAAGGTGCTCGACGGTATGGTGGCGAGGACGCCGCTCGGGCGCATGGGCTGTCCGGAGGACATCGCGAACGCCTACGTGTGGCTGGCGTCGGACGCGGCCGCCTTCGTCACGGGCACGGTCATCTCGGTGGACGGAGGATTGGTAGTGGGAACATAGTGGCTGCAGTGAGGTGTGAGATGAACAAGCCTGTCTATATCGCCGCGTATCACCAGTCCGAGTTCGGCAAGTTGATGGGCATGACGGTCCCCGAGATCGTCAAGGCCTCGGTCAACGGCGTGTGCCAGGACATCAAGGCCGACCCGGCCGATATCGACGTCGGCTCGGTTGGCGCGACGTGCACCTACACGCTGAACCAGCAGGGGCTGCTGGCCGGCCTCGTGGCCACGGTCCCGGGCCTCGGCGGCAAGCCGATCGAGGCGGTCGAGAACGCCTGCGCGTCCGGCGGCCAGGCCATCCTCTCGGTCATCTACAAGCTGCTGGCGGGCCTGGGTGACGTGGGCATCGCCATCGGCTTCGAGAAGATGCGCGAC
>Ga0105104_10003326_pt1 | contig 11500 bp, 8 predicted proteins | sample PPLLaktember2015_3_FD_87034 | JGI IMG/M metagenome (GOLD analysis project Ga0105104, IMG submission 87034) | Freshwater sediment microbial communities from Prairie Pothole Lake near Jamestown, North Dakota, USA - PPLs Lake P7 Core (6) Depth... | ecosystem: Environmental > Aquatic > Freshwater >...
CAAGTACGACACCGATTTCGCCAACGCGAACGCACGTCTTTCTTCGCAGCTGCAATACCTGTTCGCGACCTCGCGTTTCGCCCACTATCTGAAGGCGATGATGCGCGACAAGATCGGCAGCTTTATGTCCCGCCAGAACTGTCAGGACTTCCTGAACCGTTGGATCGCCAACTATGTTCTGCTCGACGATGACGCCAGCCAGACCCAAAAGGCCAAATACCCGCTTCGGGAAGCACGTATCGAAGTGGAAGACATCCCTGGCAAACCCGGCGCCTATCGGGCAATTGCCTATCTGAAACCGCATTTTCAACTGGATGAGATTGATGTGTCTTTGCGGTTGGTGGCGGATCTGCCTCAACCGGCTAAATGATGTTCGCGACAACACCCAGAAAGGGGGCCCCCTATGGCGTTCGATGCGTTTCTCAAAGTAGCCACGGTGCCCGGTGAGAGCACCGACGACAAGCACAAGGAGTGGATCGAGATCCTGTCATTCAGCACTGGAGTATCCCAGCCGATTTCAGCCGTAGCCAGTTCGGCCGGGGGCGGGACGTCAGCGCGCTGCAATCACCAGGACTTCACCATCGTGAAGTACCTGGACAAGGCAACACCGAAGCTCGCCCTATCCTGCGCAACCGGAGAGCATATCAAGGACGTGAAGATAGAGCTCTGCCGGGCAGGCGGTGACAAGCTGAAGTACATGGAGTACAAACTGTCGGACGTCGTCGTTTCCAGCGTTTCCTCCGGCGGTTCCGCGGGTGCTGAAGATGTTCCCACCGAGTCGGTTTCGTTCAACTTCGGGAAGATCGAGTGGGAGTACACGCAGCAGAAGCGTGCTGATGGCGGCGGAGGCGGAAAAGTCTCAGGCGGATGGGACCTTACGAAGAACAGCAAGGTCTAGTCGCGCGAATGGTCGCGGACTTAACGGATTAACCCGGAACAGCGAGTGGCAAAACCCGATTACGACGTCAGGGTCAAGCCGTCGGTTCTCGACCGTCTTCTTGACTCTGACCCCGGCAGCCCAAGAGACCCGATTCCCGGTCGCGCCGAAAGCGTCCGAAATCTGAAGGCGGCCGTGCAGCGCGACTTGGAAGAGCTGCTCAACACGAGGAGCTCTCTACCCGCACTGCCCGATGGTTTTGTTGAAGTCTCCCGGTCTGTCTGGGCCTACGGGCTGCCGGATTTCAGCAACGTAAACGTCGCCAGTGCTCCGGGCCGCGCCCAATTGCAGGAGTTGATCGAAGGGGCCGTCCGCCACTTCGAGCCGCGCCTGACCGGGGTGGCTGTTACCGTGATGCCGCGCGAGCCAGGCGAGCGAACTCTTCGTTTTCGCGTGGATGCCAAGCTGATCCTGCACCCTTCCCCCGAGCCGGTCAGTTTCAACATGGTCATGCAGCTGAACAACCAGGAGTATCAGGTCAAGGATATTGAGTAGGAGTCGGTTAGGCGCTTTAGAGAGCCCGCGCAGGGAGGTAATACGATACCTAACGCGTTACAGAGCCGCGCACGCAGTGGAGAGGCTCGCTTTTTGAGCCTCGGAGCGGAGTAAGCGGGACCACCCAACGGATCTCTGAAGCACGGTGGTTGCGGCCTCGTGATCTTGACTGGCCGCAACCACCGTGCTTCAGAGATCCGTTGGGTGGTCCCGCTTACTCCGCTCCCGAGGCTCAAAAAGCGAGCCTCTCCACTGCGTGCGCGGCTCTGTAACGCGACTCCAGGCTCGGTCGGCGGTTTCGTTATGCGAGATGAGTTCTTAAGCTACTACGAACGGGAACTGTCCTACCTGCGCCGGATGACGGGCGAATTTGCCGAGAAGTATCCGAAAATCGCCCAGCGCCTGGCGCTTGAGAAGGATCGATGCGAAGACCCGCACGTGGAGCGACTTATCGAGGCCTTCGCGTTCCTGGCGGCCCGAATTCATCTCAAGATCGATGACGAATTCCCGGAAATCACCGATTCTTTGCTCCAGGTTCTGTACCCGCATTACCTGGCACCGATCCCCTCGATGTCGATCGTTCAGTTCGAGCTGGATCCCGAACAGGGAAAGTTGAGCAGCGGATACACGATAAACAACCATTCGCTCCTCTATTCGCGGCCCAGCGGAGATACCGTCTGTCGCTTCCGCACCTGCTATCCCGTCACGCTCTGGCCGCTGAAATTGACTTCGGTCTCCACCGACGACGGGGCGCCGGTCGACTCGACTGGCAGGGCTTGGACATCGGCTCTCACTCTGAGGCTCGCAACTCAGGCTGACGTGCTCTTTTCCGAGCTGTCGCTCGAAACCCTCCGCTTCTTCATCTCGGGTGAGCTTGCCCATGCCCAACGCATCTACGAGGGCATCATGGCCAGGTGCCAACGCGTTGAGCTGCGCGACGGCCACGGCCAAACAGCCGTAGCGCTGCCGCCAGGGTCGATTCGCGAGGTCGGCTTCAGAAAAGACGAGGGCATGCTTCCCTATTCCAGTCGCTCGTTTCTGGGATATCGACTGCTCCAGGAATATTTCAATCTGCCTGAGAAATTCCTTTTCTTCGACCTGGCCAACCTGCAGTCTCTCGCCTCCGGGCGCTTTCGCAACCAGGCGGATCTCGTCCTGTTCTTTGACAATATCGCGGCTCCCCCAGCTCGAGCTGAGAATTTTCTCCTCGGCTGTGTCCCGATCGTGAATCTGTTTGAGCAGCTAGCCGAGCCGATCCGGATCGACCAGGCAAAGACGGAATATCGCGTTATTGCGGACGTTCGGCGGCAATCGACCACGGAGGTTTATTCCGTCGATTCGGTGACCAGCATTTCTCCCGAAACCGGATCCTCGATTGATTTTCAGCCCTTTTACTCGCTTAAGCACTCCGTCGAAAAACAACAGAGCCAGGCTTTCTGGCACATGGTGCGACGGCCTTCGGAGCGCAAGGATGACTTGGGCACCGAGGTGTTCCTTTCGCTCGTGGACCTTGGCTTCAAGGCGACGAGTCCGCCCACGGATGTCCTGACGGTTCGCGTGACCTGCACCAACCGCGATTTCCCCGGCGTGCTTCCGTTTGGAGATCCCGAGGGCGACTTCGAGATGGAGGGGGCTGCGCCCATCAAGCGCATCCGGTGCCTGGTCAGCCCCACCAAAACACTGAGGGCGCCCATGCGGCACCAGGCGCGTTGGCGCCTGATCTCGCATCTTTCGCTCAACTACCTTTCGCTCGTGGAATCGGGCCCTGAGGAGCGGCCTGAACCACTGCAGGAAATTTTGCGGCTCTACGATTTTTCCGAGTCGTCGACAATCCGCCAGCAAATCGACGGCATCACGCAGATTGCCAGCCAGCAGGTGATGCGGCGCATTCGGACGGGACAAGGCAGCGGTTTTGCGCGCGGGATTGAGGTTTTCCTCCAATTCGACGAGAACCGGTACGTGGGATCGGGCGTTTTTCTGTTTGCATCGGTGCTCGAGAAATTCCTGGGCCTGTATGTCTCCATCAACTCTTTCAGCGAGATGATCGCCGGAACCAAACAGCGAGGAGTCCTGAAACGATGGCCACCCAGAGCGGGCTACCAGATCCTCCTGTGAGGCGACGGCCGGCCTCCACTGCCGAGCTTCTCCTCACGGAAGGTTACCGGTTCGACTTTTTTCAGGCGGTGCGGCTGCTCGAGAAGATGTATCCCCAGCGCAGACCGGTCGGCCGGCATAACGACCCGGCCGAAGAGGTGGCCAGGTTTAGGGGTCATGTCTCGTTTGCTTTCCCGCCCAGCCAAATCTACGACATAAAAGGCTCGCCTGATGCGCCGGATCAAGCCGAGATGTCTGTCGCCTTCATGACACTGGCCGGGTCCGTGGGCATCCTCCCGGATCAGTACATCAGCTTGTTGACTGACCCGAGGACTCGGCGTACCGCCCGTCCTCTGGGCGACTTCCTGGACATCTTCAATCATCGGCTGATTTCCCTGTTCTATCGGACGTGGGAAAAGTACCGAGTCACGGTCGCCTTCGAACGAGGCGAGGACGACGCTTTTTCGCAGCACCTCTTTTGTCTGATCGGCATGGGGACTCCCGGCCTTCAAGGCCGATTGGCTATCTCCGATCACATTCTGCTCTATTACGCCGGCCTCCTCTCGCAGAAGCCGCGGTCGGCCGTGGCGCTCGAAGGAATATTGCAGGACTATTTTGAAGTGCCTATCGAGGTCACCCAGTTCCAGGGAGACTGGTTCCTTATGAACCCGGAGAACCTCACCAAGCTCGGCCCCCCGGGACTCAACAATCAGCTGGGGGTCAACGCGGTGCTCTGGGAGAGGATCTGGGACCCGCAGGCGCGTTTCCGCATCAAAGCCGGCCCGCTTACTTACAAACAATTTGAAGATCTCCTTCCGAGCGGCGAGGGCTACCACCACCTGGTCGAATTGACCAGGTTCTTTGTCGGCGAGGAATTTAATTTCGAAGTCCAGCTCAGGCTGCGCGCGGATGAAGTTCCGCAATGCCGGTTGAGCGGATCGGCGGGGAATCGACTGGGATGGTCAATGTGGTTGAAGGAGAAAGAGTTTGAAGAGGATACAAAGCAACCCGTGCTGGAGATTCGAGTTGCGAAAACTTAAGCCAACGAATAACACGGATCACGCGAATATATTCGTGTTATCCGTGTTATCCGTTGGCCCTAAAGTGAGGTTCCCATGCAAAACCTGAAATCCCTCATCGGAAAGCTCAACGAGACCTGCCGAAACGCCTTAGAGGGTGCCGCCGGCATGTGCCTGTCCCGGACTAATTATGAGGTGGACATTGAGCACCTTCTTCTGAAGTTGCTGGAAGGATCGAATACCGACCTCCACAAGATCTTTGATCGATTCGAAGTGGACATCTCTCGCTTGTCGAAGGACCTGACGCGGACCATTGACACGTTCAAGACAGGAAACGCCCGAACGCCCGCCCTTTCTCCGCGTCTACCGAAACTGATCTCCGACGCCTGGCTGATCGGTTCCGTCGACTATGATTCGCCGCGCATCCGGTCAGGCTTCCTGCTGCAGGCCCTCCTCGCGTCTCCTGATTTCTCCAGCCTCATTCGGGATAGCTCCAAGGAGCTTGCCCTGATTTCCCGGGAAACCCTCCAAAAGGAGTTCGCGAACACGGTCACCGGGTCCATGGAAGACAAGGAAGCCCCGGCGGCTGCGGCGCAGGCTGGCGCGGCCAAGGCCGGAGTTCCGGCGGGTACGAAAGCGCTCGATCAGTTCACCATCGATCTTACCGAGCGAGCCAGAAAAGGCGAGATCGACCCGGTCATGGAGCGGGACATGGAGATCCGCCAGATGATCGACATTTTGACCCGGCGGCGCCAGAACAACCCGATCCTGACCGGAGAAGCCGGCGTCGGGAAAACCGCAGTCGTAGAGGGATTCGCGCTGAGAATCGCTGAGAAGGATGTTCCTCCCCCGCTTTTGAATGTCAGTCTCCGTGTCCTCGACCTCGGCCTCCTTCAGGCCGGGGCGGGGATCAAAGGCGAGTTTGAGAACCGCCTCAAGTCCGTCATTGACGAGGTAAAAGCGTCACCGCAACCGGTGATCCTGTTCATCGACGAGGCGCACACGATGATTGGAGCGGGCGGCCAGGCCGGACAAAATGATGCCGCCAATCTCCTCAAGCCGGCCCTCGCACGTGGCGAGCTGCGGACCATCGCCGCGACCACCTGGTCCGAATACAAGAAATACTTCGAGAAGGATGCGGCACTGGCACGTCGATTTCAGGTCATCAAAGTCGATGAGCCGACTCCCGAGAAGGCCGTGATCATGATGCGTCACCTCGTCCCCAAACTCGAGAAGCATCACAATGTGAGGGTCCTGGAGGAGGCGGTCGAGAACGCCGTGAACCTGTCCGACCGCTACATCACGGGCCGACAGCTTCCGGACAAGGCTGTCAGCGTCCTGGACACGGCGTGCGCCCGCCTGGCAATTGGGCAGACGGCCGTGCCGGCAGAGGTCGAAGACCTGCGACGCCGCCTGACGCATATTTCGCTTGAAATCGAGATCCTCGAGCGCGAGCAGTTGACCGGACAGGACAAGCAGGAACAGCTTGATGAGCTGAGAAAGACCTGCCAGAGCGCCCAGTCACAGCTGACGGAGGCCGAGGGTCGGTGGGAAAAGGAAAAGCAGCTTGTCGAGCGGATCCGGGATCTTCGTTCCGGGATTGAGGCCCAGGCCAAAGAGCCGGAGCAGGCAGCGGCTGGAGCGACGGATGCCAAGGAGGCCCCTCCTTCGCTCGAGAGCCTCCGCCACGAACTGCAAAAGCTCAATGAGGAGTTGAAGGCGCTGCAGGGAGAAAAGCCGCTTCTGCAGGTAGTGGTGGACGCCCAGACGGTGGCTGACGTCATCTCCGGCTGGACCGGTATCCCGGTCGGCAAGATGATGCGCAACGAGATCGAGACGGTACTGAGTCTCCAAGAGAGGCTCTCCCAAAGGGTCATCGGCCAGTCCCACGCGCTCGAGGGCATTACTCACCGAATCCAGACATCGAGAGCGCGCATGGAGGACCCCCGCCGGCCGATCGGTGTCTTCCTGCTCGTCGGCCCGAGTGGAGTGGGCAAGACGGAAACCGCCCTCACTTTGGCCGATACCCTTTACGGTGGGGAGCGCAACCTCGTCACGATTAACATGTCCGAGTACCAGGAAGCCCACACGGTTTCCAGCTTGAAAGGCTCGCCCCCCGGCTACGTGGGTTATGGGGAAGGCGGTGTTTTGACCGAAGCGGTCCGCCGCAAGCCGTACAGTGTGGTTTTGCTCGATGAAGTCGAGAAGGCGCACGCCGATGTCCTCGAGCTCTTCTTCCAGGTCTTTGACAAAGGAATGATGGAAGACGCCGAGGGCCGGGAGATCGACTTCAAGAACACGGTGATCCTGCTGACCTCCAACGTCGGCACCGACCTGATCATGAAGCTCTGCGCGGACGAAGAGACGCGGCCCGAGCCCGACAAACTGGTCGAATCGCTCCGACCCGAGCTGCAGAAGCACTTCAAGCCGGCTTTTCTCGGGCGGTTGATTGTTATCCCGTACTACCCGATCGGCGATTCGATCATGCGCGATATCGTCCGCCTGCAGCTCGACCGCATCGCGCGACGAGTTCGCCAAAATCACCGGGCCGAGTTCAGCTACGACGACAGACTGGTCGAAGCGGTCCGTTCACGCTGCACGGAAGTCGACAGCGGCGCCCGCAATGTGGACCACATCCTGACACGAACCCTGCTGCCGGAGATGTCAAAGGAAGTGCTCAGCCGCATGGCCGCCGGTCAGGCGCTTTCCAAGGTCCGCATCACCGCCGATGCGGGTGGAAATTTCGTGTACGAGTTGTCGTAAGACCGCGGATCAACGCGGATATAACGCGGATTTCGCGGATGGCGTCAGCGGCCTCGAGTCGAGGGCCGCTGACATCATCCGCGAAATCCGCGTTATATCCGCGTTGATCCGCGGTTAAGAGAGGCACGTATGCCATTGACGCAAGACGAACGAACCATGGCAGTTGAGACTCCGCTGGGCAAAGACAAGTTGCTGTTGCAGAAACTGCAGGGGGAGGAGGGCGTTTCGCAGCTCTTTCACTTTGACCTGGACCTGCTGTCCGAGGACCCGGGGGTCGACTTCAACGCTATCGTGGGCAAGAACGTGACCGTCTCCATCAAGCTGATCGACGGGAGCAAGCGATACGTGAACGGCATCGTGAGCCAATTTCACCAAGGCGGCTCCGATGCCCGCTTCACGTTCTATCGTGCGCAAATCGTCCCCTGGACCTGGCTCCTGTCACTAACAACCGACTGTCGCATTTTCCAGAACATGACTGCCCCGGATATCGTGCAGAAGATTTTTAAGGACCACGGTTTTCAGGACTACAAGAACAATCTGAAGAAGAATTACAAGCCGCTGGAATACTGTGTTCAATATCGGGAGACCGATCTTGGTTTCGTCTCTCGTCTAATGGAGGAGTATGGGATCTACTACTACTTCCAGCATGAATCCGGCAAACACACGATGGTCCTCGGAGACGTGCCCGATCATCAGCCTTGCCCCGGCCAGGCCCAGGCCAAGTATGAGAGGAGCGGATCCACGATTGAGAAAGAGGACGTGGTTACGGCCTGGATGCAACAGCAGCAAGTCCGATCGGGGAAATGCACTCTGACCGACTACAATTTCGAGACACCGAACAACAAGCTTGAGGTTAACGTCGAGAGCATCCATCCGCCGGCGGCACGGGAGAAATTTGAAGTTTACGACTATCCGGGCCGGTATCCCACGCGGCCCTGGGGCGAAGAACTGGTGAAGATCAGGATCGAAGAGGAGGAGGTAAAACGGCTGACCGCTCTTGGCTCGAGCAACTGCCGCGCCTTTGTCTCCGGCTACCGGTTCGATCTCACCAAGCACTACCGCGACGATCTGAACAAATCGTATCTGCTCATTTCGGTCACCCACCGGGCCGAAGAGAAAGGTTATGTGTCCGGAGAGGAAGCGTCCTTTGCATACAGCAACAGCTTCTCCTGCATTCCCAATAGCGTTCCTTTCCGTCCGCCTCGCTTGACGCTGAAACCAGTCGTTCACGGCTCTCAGACCGCCGTCGTCGTGGGCAAGAGCGGAGAGGAAATCTGGGTCGACAATTACGGTCGGGTCAAAGTGCAGTTCCATTGGGACCGCGAAGGCAAGAACAACGAGAAAAGCTCCTGCTGGGTCAGGGTCTCGCAACCATGGGCCGGCAAGAACTGGGGAGGCGTGACCATCCCGAGGATCGGCCAGGAAGTCCTGGTCGATTTCCTCGAAGGAGATCCCGACCGGCCGATCATCACGGGGAGGGTCTATAACGCGCAGCAAATGCCGCCATACGCTCTTCCGGCCAACCAGACGCAATCCGGCTTGAAAAGTCGCAGCAGCAAAGGAGGAGCGGCGTCGAACTTCAACGAGCTCCGCTTCGAGGACAAAACCGGCCAGGAGCAGGTCTTCCTCCAGGCCGAAAAGGACTGGGTCATCAACGTCAAGAACAACGAGGACGCGACGATCGGGAATGACCGGACAGAGAGAATCGGCAATGATGAGACGTTGACAGTCGGACACGACCGCAGGGAAACCATCTCGGTTAATCAGACGACCGAGGTAGGCCGTGACTGCACGGCGACGGTTGGCGTCGATTACACCCTGACGGCAGGATCAAAGATAACCGTCACCGCCGGAACCGAGTTAAAACTGGTTTGCGGCGCCAGCACGATCACCATGACACCCGTCGGCATCACCATTCAATCCGCCAGAATCTCCGCCCAGGCAACGGGGGACGTCGAGATTCGGGGAATACCCGTCAAGATCAATTGAACCGAGGAGAATGAGGCCATGCGTCCAGCGGCACGACTCAGTGATATGACAGCCACGGGGGATGTGATTACGGGGCCCGGCGTTCCAACGGTCATCATCGAAAATCTTCCAGCGGCCGTGTTAGGGGACCTGGTTTCGGGTGCGGCCTGCACTGGCGCGATTGTGAGCGCGAGCGCGACCGTTCTGATCGGAGGCCGCCCCGCCGCGCGCCTCGGCGACAGCGTCGCGGGTGCCAACCCTACAAGCGGAGTGCCCGTCACAACCGCGATAGCAACGCCGTGCGCGCCGACCGTCCTGATCGGGGGGTGAAGAGGTTTTCGTTCGAAGACGCTATTTCAGGGCGAAGGCCACCAGCGCATCGGATACCTTCTTGCTGAAATAGCCGCCTCCGCCTGCTGCGATGACTAGATATTGCCGGCCATCTCGGCCCTGATAGGTCGCCGGCGTCGCATGGCCGCCCGCCTCCAGCCGGGTCTCCCACAGCAGCGTCCCGGTCCCAGCGTCAAACGCGCGAAACCGGGCGTCGTTCGTGCCTGCCACAAAGACCAGACCGCCTGCCGTCGTGATCGTTCCGCCCAGGCTCAGAGTCCCCGTTTGTGTCACGCCTCTGGCCTCCAGCTCCTCCACGGTTCCGAGCGGGACCTTCCAGACGACCTCTCCGGAATTGAGATCAATGGCATGCAACAACCCCCAGGGAGGTTCGGTGCACGGCCAGCGGTTGGGGTCCCAGAAACGGGCGTATTCGCCCCACTCGCTGGCGCGCCTGAAAAGCGACGGAGAACCGTCAGGTTGACGCTTCATGTAGCCCAGCGCACCGACTTCATTGGTGTTCACGTAAAGATATCCCGTGGTCGGATCGACCGAACCACCCGACCAGTTCCCGCCACCCAGCGTGCCCGGAACGTACAGAGTGAGGTCCTCCCCAATCGGGGAATAGATCGAACGGCCACGGGTCCGCTCAAAGAGCCCACGGCAGTACTGCTCCGATTCCGGCGTTACCTTCGACAGATCATTGGCTGTGACCGAGTGACGGGACAGCGGGACCGGCTTGGACGGAAAAGGCTGAGTCGCCCAGGCTGATTCGCCCGGGACATCGCTGGCCGGAGCCGGCTTTTCAACAACGGGAAAGAGGGGCGCGCCGGTCAGGCGGTTGAGCACGAACACGAGGCCCATCTTCGTCAATTGAACGACGGCGGGCACAGGCTGCCCATCCCGTCGAAGGGTGAAGAGAATCGGCTGTGCGGCCAGGTCGTAATCCCAGATGTCGTGGTGAACGGCTTGAAAATGCCACCGGACTCTTCCGGTAGCAGCGTCAACAGCGACGAGAGAGTTGGCATAGAGGTTTCGGCCTTTGCGGTCTCCGCCGTAGAAGTCATAAGCGGCGGAACCGACCGGCAGGAATACGAGGCCGTTCTCCGTGTCGACGCTTGGAATCGACCAGACGTTGGCCCCCGTCCGATCGGCCGACGCGCCAGTTTCCCACGTCTGCGATCCGGGCTCCCCGGCAACAGGAATCGTGTTGAATTTCCACGCAAGCTTTCCCGATCGGACGTCAAACGCGCGCACGAGGCCGCTCGGACCTTTCCCGGGATTCTCAGGGACCAGTGAGCCGATGATCGCGAGGTCGCGGTAAATGGCCGGCGGCGAAGTAACCGCGTACTGCAGGTCCGGCCAGCGATCGGCGGCTCCGCGTCTGAGATCAACGGTTCCGTCTTCTCCGAAGCCCGGGCACGGCTTGCCGTTCGCCGCATCGAGCGCTATCAGTCTTGCGTCAAGAGTCCCGTAAAGTATCCTTTTGTCGCGGCCGTCGGCTGACTGCCAATACGCCACGCCTCGATGCTGGAGGAAATCACGCTTCTTCGACCTGGCCTGCGGGTCAAACACCCACCGCTCGCGGCCGGTCTCCGCATCTAAGGCAATGACCCGGCTGGATGGCGTCGAGAGAAAGAGGGTTCCGTCGACGACAATCGGCGTGCACTCGAACGCACGATCGCGGTTTCCCAAGGCCGTTTCCCCGGTGTGATATGTCCAGGCGACGGCCAGCTTGCTGACGTTGCTCCGGTTGATCTGGGTGAGAGGCGAAAACCGCTGTCCCCCGGGATCGTTGCCGTAACGGCCCCATTCAGTCCGGGGAGAGACAAAAGACGTCGCAAAGATAAGAACGGAGAGCCATGCGAGAAGGGGCATACATCCACATTAGCGC
>Ga0105104_10003327_pt1 | contig 11499 bp, 4 predicted proteins | sample PPLLaktember2015_3_FD_87034 | JGI IMG/M metagenome (GOLD analysis project Ga0105104, IMG submission 87034) | Freshwater sediment microbial communities from Prairie Pothole Lake near Jamestown, North Dakota, USA - PPLs Lake P7 Core (6) Depth... | ecosystem: Environmental > Aquatic > Freshwater >...
ATCGGGGGTACGGGGGCAACCCGGGTGCGCCGACCGAAGCAGGGTTGCTGCGGGACGCGCGCGCGGCGCGGCGGTGGGTTCTTGGGCGGCACGTGGCGGTCGGCGGCCGGCTGGGATACATCGGGGAATCGTTCGGCAAGGGGGTCGCGGTGGCGCTGGCCGCCGAGAGCAGCCCTGACGCCCTGATCCTGCGCTCACCGTTCTCGTCGATGGCGGATGTTGCCGCCTACCACTACCCGTTCCTGCCGGTACGCAGCCTCCTTCGCGACCGCTATGCGTCGATCGACCGCATCGGCTCGCTGGCGTGTCCAATCCTCATCATCGCCGCCGAGCGTGACTCGGTGGTTCCCGCGGCCCTCAGCCGCCGGCTCTTCGAGGCCGCGCGGCCCGAAAGGCGCCGCTGGTTGCTCCTTCCGGGCGCGGACCACAACGACTACGAGACGCTGGCGGGAGATGCGGTGATCGGCGAGGTGGTGTCGTTCCTGAAGGGAATTGAGAAGGGAGAATTGAGAAGGGAGAATTGAGAAGGGAGAGGCCGCCGACACTGGAAACGCGGCGCTCCCGCGGTGTGACGGCCTGACACCTTCTACATTCCCCGTTCTACATTCTCAATTCTCAATTCTCAATTCTCAATTCATTCTTCTCCCCTACCGCGTCCTGACCGGAGGCGCCGGCTTGGACCTGTCCTCGTACGGGCGCAGGACCCATTCGAAGAACGTCCAAGTGCGGTTCCACGAGTCGATCTGCTCGGGCGAGTCCACGCGCTCGAGGGTCTTCGGATCCACCCGGCGGCTGAACGCGTGCCCCACGCTGGCGCCCCACGGGGCCGGGTTCACGTAGGTCTTCGTTTCCGTCAAATCCGGCTTCCGCGACCGCAGGGCGTCCACGATCATCTGGTCCTCGTCGTAGTTGACGTCCTCGTCGTTGGTCGCGACGTGCACGAGCAGCGGCACTTGCAGCTTGTCCACGTGGTAGAGGGGCGAGCGCTCCATGTACAGCTGCGGCTTTTCGAAGGGCAGGCCCTGGATGCGCTTCTGTGTCGCGAAGTCCCACTGGTAGCTCGGGCCCTTGCGCGACAGGCGGTAGAGCAGGTTGGTAACCGGGACGATCGCCGCGGCGGCCTTGATGGGGTGCTTGTCGCGGAACACCGAGAGCAAGGTGATGTAGCCGCCGTGACTCCAGCCCATCATGCCGATGCGGTCGCCGTCCACGTGCGGGAGCGTCTTCAGGTAGTCGGCCGCGGAAATCGTGTCGTCCACCTCGTGGCCGCCGTAGTCGATCGCCTGGTGGTGCGCCTCACCGTAGCCGATGCTGCCCCGGTAATCGGGCGCGATGACGACATAGCCTCTCGCCACGGCCTCCTTGACGAAGGGGAACATGTTGATGCCCCAGTTCCCGTGAACGCCGCCGTGGACCCAGATCATCGCGGCGTGCCCCTTCTCGCCGCGCTTCTGCAGCGGCTGGAAGAGGTACGCGGGGATGTCCATGTCCCCCACGCTGCTGCGGTAGCTCACCTTCTTGAAGTCGATGATGCCCTTGCACAGCTCCGGGTAGCGGGCCTCGGTCTCGAGGCGCGACTTGGTCGCCGCCTCGTAGTCGGTGCCGAGGGACTGGAACTGCGGGTCCGTCGGCACGTAGAGCTGCCGGGCGCGCTTCTCGTCCAGCGGCGCCTGCAGCCGCGGGTTGGGCCGCTGCGGTCGCGCAGCCTCGCCTTGCGCGGGCGGCTTCTGGCCTTGCGGAGCGGCGGCCTGGCCCTGGGCGGGCGGTTTCTGGCCCTGCGGCGCCGCCTACTGGCCGGCAGTCACGGCAACCCACGAGATGGCAATGGAGAGGACGGCAACCGGCAAGATCGTCAGCCTGGTCGTTCGCATGAAAGAAACCTCCAAGGAGAAGATGCGGGGGGGACTATATCAAAAAAGCTCAGGCCTCAGGCGCAGGGCTCAGGGCTCAGGGCAGATCGCAAGCCCCTGGTCGGGGCTACCTGGAGAGCCAGTAAGTAAGCTTCACCGCGATCGACCGGTTCTTGACCTGCGCCCAGTGCGGGCCGGCGAGGTCGGTGTCCCACCCCTGGTTGTACACGACGTAAAGGTCGCTTCCCGGCCGGTAGATCCACCAGAACAGCAGGTTGAGCGAGGCCTGCCGGCGGTCGTCGTTGTACTGCACGAACGCCTTCGTGAAGAGGGTCGGCGACAGGGAGTAGCTGACGCGGGTGCTGACGGTGTTCGTCACGTACACCGGCGTTGCGGGCAGCGCGATGCTGTTGCGATTGAAGCCGAGATCCACCGTCAGCGTGTCGCGCGGGGTGATGGTCACGCTCGCGCTCGCGGTGGTCTTTTCACCCGTGTAGTACCCGCCGGTCTCCACGTACCCGGTCCCCGCCAGGCGGTGGCGCGGGCTCGAGGTGTAGGAGGTCCGGAGGGTGTCCCAGCGGTGACCGCCCGCTTGGACGACGCCGGGGCCCAGGCGCCACGGCGCGGTCAGCAGGTCGTAGTCGCGGCTCGCGTGGACGGCGAGCACCGAGGTGTCGCTGAAAGTGACGGCGAACTCGCCCGTCCCGGTCTTGGACTCGGTTTGGCCGGCGTGTGTCAGGTAGGCCTCGGCCAGACCGCCGACCGAGAGCTGCCTGACGCCCCGCCACCCGGGCCGGGGCGTCCAGGCGGCCTTGACCCGCGGGCTGCGCGCGTCCACCCGGCGGATGTAGCCCATCTCGGCATTGAAGGACCGGCCGACGTCCAGGTAGGTCAGGTCGACGTTGTACCGGTCCTTCTGGTACGCGAAGTCGAACGAGCACGCGCCGTCCTCGGTGGAAACCCCGGGCGTAAAGGTCTTGGCCAGCAGCGCCGTAAAGCGTGCGTCGGCGTTGAGTACCCAGTTGAAGTCCACGCCGGCCGTTCGGTTGTAATCCGCGCCCGGCCCGCCCTGCCGGTTCAGGAAGATCGCCCCCACGGTGGATTCGGAAAAGATGTCCCGTTTGACCCTGACCACCGAGTAGTTGGCGCGCTCGACCGCCGGCGCGGTTCCGACTGCGGGCACCGAGTCGGTCTCGATGTTCAGCACCCCGAGGCTGTAGGGCCCCGCCCGGCCGGTCACCCGCCCTCCCGCAAGGATTGGAACTTCGCGCCCGTCGTACAAGCCGATCCGGCGGCTGTAGAAAAGCGGAAGCAGGCCGGGGCCAAAATCCCCGGTCTCCACCCCCGGCTTCCCGTAGCTGAACAGGCCGGCGCTCTCGGTGAAGAACTGCCGCTTTTCCGGGAAGAACAGGCTGAATCTGGAGACGTTGACGACCTCCTGGTCCGCCTCCACCTGCGCGAAGTCGGTGCGGTAGGTGAGGTCGGCCATCAAGGTGCTCGTGACGCCGACCCGGGCGTCGAAGCCGTAGCGATCGAGGTCGTTCAGGGAGACTGCGGGGTCGTAGCCACGCCCGGCCTGGGGCGCGACGAAGGGGATGAACTCCAGGCGCCGCGGCGCCGGAACGTTGCGCAGCCCCTCGAGGACGCCGGCATTGGACAGGTAGGCGAACCCGTTCGCACCCTGCACCCTTGGGTAGGGCACCCAGTAGGTGTCTTCGTTCTTGCGGACGATCGACCGCGCGACGTTGAGGCCCCAGGTACGTTCGCCAAGGCGATCCTCGAAACGAAGCTGGCCCAGCGGTATGGCGATCTCGACATACCACCCGCGCTGGTCCACGCTCGTCCGGCATTCCCACACGGCGTTCCAGTCGTTGTTCCTCACGCGGGCGTTGTCGGTGTACTGCGCGTCCTTCATGGCGCCGAGCGGATTGGTGGCGAAATAGAACCCGTTGCGCCGGTCGAAGAACGTGTCGATGACGATCGCGATGCGGTCTCCCTTGTTGAGGCCGGAGTCGCGCTTCATCTCCGTGGCGTGGATGCCCTCGGGGTCGGAGTCGAACGCCCACACGGCGAAGTAGATCGTGCGGTCGTCGTAGAGCACTCGAAATTCGGTCCGCTCGCTCGACGGCGCGCCCGCCCGGGGTTCCCGCTGGATGAAGTTGCCGGAGGCCGGCGCCAGCGCCCACACCTCGTCGTCCAGGCGGCCATCGATGCGAAGCGTCCGGCCCTCGGGCAGCCGGGCGGCGATCGTGCGGAAGGTGAGCGGGTCGATCCGGGTGACGTCGATCAAGTCCGATTGTGGTGCCGCAGGAGCTTGGATGTCAGGGGCACAACATGTTGCGCTCCGACCAGGACGCGGAAAGGCGAATGCGGCAACCGGCAGGGACACGACGGCCGACAGTGCCAGCAGGGGAATCCACGAGACGCGCACGCGCAGACTCTATCATGCGGCCCTTGACGCCAGCGCCGCCCTTCCGGTAACGTCTCCGCCCGACAGCGGGCCCAATCGTCGTCGTCGTCGGTCGTCGTCGGTCCCGGTCGCGAAACCCCCCCGTTCGTCGGCTCACCCTCGCGTACCGTCCACGCGCGTTCTCCCTCCCGATCGGGTCTCGTCCGTTTTGAACGGCTCCGCCGGCCGTGATGCCGGAGGGCCGTCGTGTCGGTCTCTGGCAGGCGCCGGGCAGCCGGGTAGGACTCACGCGGTCGCAGCGTGACCACGTGTTCTCCTGCCGGCCGTCGCCCGAGTCCTCTCGGTTGGCGTGGTCGTGAATCGTTTCGTTCGGAGGCATCCATGAGGCATCGTTCGTCGCGGTGGGTCTTCTTACTGTTCCTGATAGGAACACTTGCGCTGACGCCGCTGGCCTACGGGCAGGGCGGCACGACTTCCACGCTGTCAGGCGTGGTGACCGACACGTCCGGGGGCGTCATCCCCGGCGCGGACGTGGTGGCGAAGCACGTGGCGACCGGGACGCAGACGCAGGCGGTCACCGACAGCGAAGGCCGCTTCGAGATCCCGGCGCTGCGGCCGGGCCTGTACACCGTCTCGATCTCCCTGATGGGCTTCAAGACCGCCGTCCTGAAGGACGTCGAGCTGGTGACCGCGGTGCCGGCGAGCGTCAAGGCGATGCTGGAGGTGGGCGAGCTGCAGGAGACGGTCGTCGTGACGGGCGCGACCGAGATGGTGCAGACGCAGACCACGACGATCTCGACCACGCTGACGGCCAAGCAGGTGTCGAACCTGCCGCTGTCCACGCGCAACGCGATGGACTTCCTGACCTACCTGCCCGGGGTGGACACCTACACCTCGACGCGCAACTCGGTCGTGATGGGCCTCACGGCCGGCGCCGTGAACATCACCATCGACGGCGTGAACGTCCAGGACAACTACCTGAAGTCCGATTCCGGCAACAGCATGTTCGCCTACATCAACCCGCGCCTCGACGCCATCGAGGAGGTCACCGTGTCCACGGCGAACCCCGGCGCGGAGAGCTCGGGCGCCGGCGCGGTGCAGATCCGTTACGCCACCCGCTCGGGCACGAACAAGTTCCAGGGGAGCGTGTACCACTACCTGCGGCGGCCGGAGTTCAACAGCAACTACTGGTTCAACGAGCGTGACGGCCTGGCGAAGGACAACGTGAAGGTGGACACCTACGGCGGGCGCTTCGGCGGCCCGATCATGATCCCGGGCCTGTTCGACGGCCACGACAAGGCCTTCTTCTTCATGAACTACGAGGAGTTCCGGCAGCCGGCGCAGACGTCGCGGCAGCGGACGATCATGACGCCATCCTCGCAGGCAGGGCTCTTCCAGTACGCGACCTCCGGTGGCGGCCTGCAGTCGGTGGACCTGCTCGCCCTCGCGGCGGCGAAGGGCTACACGGCGACCGCCGACCCGGTGGTGGCGAAGCTGCTGGCGGACATCCGGAACTCCACGACGAAGGCCGGGAAAGTGACCGCGCTCGACGATCCGAGCATTCAGAGATTCAGCTTCCAGAACTACGGCGAGGCGCTCCGCCGCTACCCGACGGGCCGCCTCGATGTGAATCTCACGTCGAAGCACCGGCTGTCGGGGTCTTACACGGTGCACACCTACAACACGTCGCCGGACATCCTCAACAGCGACGACCCGATCTTCCCCGACTTCCCGGCGCAGGCCAGCCAGACGTCGGTCCGGCAGATGTTCAACACCAGCCTGCGCTCCACGCTGACCGGCACGATGGTCAACGAGCTGCGCGGCGGCTTCACCTACGGGTTCACGCACTTCCGCAACGAGATCACCCCCTCGATCTTCAACGGCGACCTCGCGAACCAGGCGGGCTTCGGCCTGATCATCAACGGCTTCAACGGCATCACCAACGCCTACAACAGCCGGAACCCCTCCACCCGCGGCGCGCCGACGTACTTCGTCGAGAACACCCTGTCGTGGCTGAAGGGCGCGCACAGCGTCACGATGGGCGGCGGGTTCACCCAGAACAACATGGACCTGCAGAGCGGCAACGTCGTGCCGTCGGTCACGTTCGGCGTGGACACGAACGACCCGGCCTACGGGATGTTCACGACGGCGAACTTCCCGGGCGCGTCGAGCACGAGCCTGACCAACGCACGCAACCTCTACGCGGTCCTGACGGGCAGCGTGACCGCCATCACCGGCTCTGGCGTGCTCGACGGCGGCAGCGGTAAGTACGTGTACATGGGCCAGGCGAAGCAACTGGCGCAGCAGCGCACCGTCGGCCTGTTCGCGAGCGACCAGTGGAGGCTCAACCCCGCCCTGACGCTCAACTACGGCGTGCGGTACGAGCTGCAGCTGCCGTTCACCCCGCTGAACAACTACTACTCGAAGATGGCCGACCCGGCGATGCTCTACGGCGTGTCGGGCGCGGGCAACATGTTCAAGCCGGGGACGCTCACTGGCCAGTCGCCCCAGTTCGTGCAGTTCGCCAAGGGTGAAGGGGCCTACGACACCGACTGGAACAACCTCGCGCCCAGCGTCGGCATCGCCTGGCGCCTGAACCCGAAGTCCTCGTGGGCGAAGAAGCTGCTGAGCGAAGACGCGGTCGTTCGCGCCGGCTACTCGCTGTCGTACGTGCGCGAGGGCATGAACGCGGTGGACAGCCTGTTCAACGCGAACGCGGGCGGCACCATCGCCGCGACGCGGAGCAATGCGCTCGGCAACCTGGGCACGCTGCCCCTCCTGCTGCGGCAGGCCGACCGCCTGGGCGCGCCGGCTTTCCCCGAGCAGCCCAACTACCCGCTGACGCTCGGCAAGGGCTACGGCTACACCGACACGGTCAACCTGTTCGACCCGAACCTGACCGTGCCCTACGTGCACTCCTTCTCGGCCGGATTCCAGCGCTCGCTGACGAAGAACACCGCCCTCGAGATCCGCTACACCGGCAACCGCAACCGCGGCGGCTTCGTCATCGGCGGCCGGAACTACAACGAGGTCAACATCCGCGAGAACAACTTCCTGAACGAGTTCAAGCTCGCGCAGGCCAACCTGCAGGCCAACCTCGCGGCCGGCCGCGGCGCGAACTACAAGTACTTCGGGCCGGGCACGGGCACCAACCCGCTGCCAATCCTGCTCGCGTACGCGAACGGCGTCCCGCAGGCGCAGGCGAGCGACCCGTCGAAGTACACCTCGTCGCTGTTCAGCAACTCGACCTACCTGAACTTCCTCGCGCTCAACAACCCGCAGCCGAGGAACATGGTGAGCAATACCAACAACAACGGCTTGATGAACGACGCGACCCGGAGGGCGAACGCCATTGCGGCGGGCCTGCCGTCGAACTTCTTCGTGGTGAACCCGGACGTCACCAGCACCTGGATGACCACCAACGAGCGGTGGACCAACTACGATGCGCTGCAGCTCGAAGTGCGTCGCCGCCTGTCGGCGGGCCTGCAGGTCCTCGCCGGCTACACCTTCGCCTACGGCGAGTGGGGCGAGTTCTACACGTTCCGCTCGGGCGCCGAGGCGACCCCGCGCGCAAACACGCCTCGGCACGCCTACAAGCTGAGCTGGGTGTACGAGCTGCCCTTCGGCCAGGGCAAGCGCTTCGGCTCCGGTGTCGGCAACGGCTGGAACCGCCTGATCGGCGGCTGGGAGTTCGACGGGGCCGGCCGCATCCTCAGCGGCCAGTTCATGGACTTCGGCAACGTCCGGATGGTGGGCATGTCGAAGGACGACGTGCAGAACATGTACGAGTTCCGCATCGATCCGCAGACGCAGCGCGTTTACATGCTGCCGCAGGACGTCATCGACAACACGATCAAGGCGTTCAGCGTGGACGCCACGTCCCCGACCGGCTACAGCAGCCTGGGGGTGCCGACCGGCCGGTACTTCGCGCCGGCGAGCGGCCCCGACTGCGTGCAGGACATCGCGGGCGACTGCGCGCCGCGGCACAACTTCGCCACGGCCCCGTACTTCGTCCGCTTCGACATGACGGTCGCGAAGCGGATCCCGATCAAGGGGCGGATCAACGCGGAGGTGCGCGCCGAGGTCCTGAACGTGTTCGACAACATCAACTACACGCCGAACGCCTACGTGGGCAGCGCGCCCGCGAGCTACGAGGTGACCTCGGCGTACCGCGACTCGTCGAACACGCAGGACCCGGGCGGCCGGATCATGCAGCTGTCGTGGAGGATTAGCTGGTAGCGCGGCCTTGAGCGGTTCAGGGTCGAGGGTTGAGAGTTGAGGGTCCCGTCACGCCGTGACAGCGTGCTGAACCCTCAACTCTTGACCCTCAACCGTCAACCGCCTGCATTCTGAGGGCTAGCCCTCAGATCTCTTCCCAGTTTGCCACTTCCGGCGCCCGGTCCTGCGCGGTGGCGGTCGAACGGTGCGGCGTGACGACGAGTGACGGGCGGGCCGTTGACGGGTCGGGCAGCGGGAACAAGCGGTCCACGCGCCCGTGAGCCTTTCTCAGTTCATCCAGGGCACCGAAGCCCAGGGCGCGGTTCGGGCACGCGGCCACGCACGCCGGGGGCCGTCCGGCGTCGATCTCGGCGATGCAGAGGTCGCACTTGCCGACAGGGTCGCTCGGGCCGGCGTGGCGGATGGCCCCGTAGGGGCAGTCGGCTTCGCACTTGTAGCACCGGGTGCACCGGGCCTGATCGATGAGCACCACGCCGTCCTCGCGCTTCCAGATCGCGTCCACGGTGCAGGATTTCGTGCACGCCGGCTGATCGCAGTGGAAGCAGGCGACGGAGAGGTGGTACGCCACGACGCCGGCGTTCCAGGCCGCGCCCTTCCGCGTCCAGGTCCCCGCGGTAACCTCGTAGACGCGCCTCCAGTGCACGCCCGCCGGCAGGTTGTTCCTGTCCTTGCAGGCCACCTGGCATGTCTTGCAGCCGGAGCACGCGTCGGAATTGACGTAGAAGGCCAACTGCATAGCGTCAGGGATCGGGGATCAGGACCGGATCACGCCGAGGGCCGGCCCGGCATTCTGCATTGCGCATTCTGCATTTCGTCCAGCCCCTAGCCCCCAGTCCCCAGCCCCTTCACTTCCACCATGACCGTGTGCTGCGCGTTCCCGACCGCCAGCGGCGTCCACCGCTCGGCCGTCAGCACGTTCACCGAGCCGGCGCGGTCCACGCCGTGCTCGTCGGGCGTCCACCCGGCGCCCTGCGGGAGGCCCACCACGCCCGGCATGATTCGCGGCGTGATCCGGCACCGCACGCGCGTCTCACCCCGATCGTTGAAGACCCGCACCTCGTCGCCGTTCCTGAGACCCCGGCTGCCCGCGTCGATCGGGTTGATGAAGAGCCGCTGGGGGAACGCCTCTTCGAGCCAGTCCACCCCGGCCATCGTCGAGTGCACGCGCGCCAGCGAGTGGAAGCCGACGAGCTGCAGGGGGTACTTCTTGGCCTCCGGCCCGAACGGGCTCTCCCACTCCTGGATGTACTTCGGAACGGCCGGTATGTCGTGCGGACGGTTGAGGGCGTGCAGCGCCGGGGAGAAGATCTCGATGCGTCCGGACGGTGTCGGCAGCGGCGACGCGGCGGGGTCCTTGCGGAACGCCTCGAACGCGACCGCCGGGCGCGTGACCGGCTCCACGTGCACGCCGACGTTCCCGGCCTCGAAGGCGGAAAGGCCTGGCAGGTTGGGATAGCGCTCGCGCCGGAGCCGTTCGACGGCCCACTCCACCCAGGCGCGTTCGTCGCGTCCCTCCGTGTAAGCGTCTTCGATGCCGAGGCGCCTCGCGATGTCGGCGCAGATGCGGTAGTCGCTTCGTGCCTCACCAGGGGGGTCCGCCACGGGCGGCATCAACAGCACCTCGTCGCCGTACTTCCAGCCGTCCTCCACGCCCCACGTTTCGAGCTGCGAGCAGGCGGGGAGCACGATGTCCGCGAAGCGCGCCGACGGCGTGAGGAAGTTGTCCTGCACGACGACGAACTCGACGAGGGTCTCGTCCCGCAGGATCTTCGCGGTGCGGTTGATGTTCGCGTGCTGATTGATCAGCGCGTTGGAGGCGACGGCGTAGATGAGCTTGATGTCAGTGTCCAGGCGCTCGACACCCCGCAGTCCCTCCGCCGCTCCCAGTTGACGCCCGCGCACCACCGCCTCGGTCCAGAGGAACGTGGGGATGGAGGCTTTCACGGGGTTTGCGCCGGTCGGGAAGACGTTCCAGAGCGGGCCGCCGGATGGCGCCTGGAGCGCCAGGCCGCCGGCCCAACCGCCCGGGATGCCGACGTTGCCGGTGAGCGCGGCAAGCGCGCACCCGGCTCGCACTGCCTGTTCGCCGTGCGCCCGGCGCTGCAGGCCGTAGCCCTGATACAGCACGCCTGGCCTGGTCGTGCCGTACTCCCGGGCGATCCTCGCAATCGTCTCTCGCGGGATGCCGGTGATCGCTTCCGCCCAGGCCGGCGTCTTCGGGGTGCGATCCTTCACGCCAAGCAGGTAGTCCGAGTAGCTCTCCGCGCCCTTGGTCCCCGCCGGCATTTGCGAGGCGTCGAACCCGAGGCAGTGCGTCGCCACGAATGCCGCGTCGTGGAGCTTCTCGGTCACGAGCACGTAGGCCATGGCCGAGAGCATGGCCGCGTCGGTTCCGGGCCTGATCGGGAGCCACTCGTCGGCAAGCGCGACGGCACTCGCCGTCAGGCGCGGGTCGATGCACACGATACGGGCGCCGGCGCCGCGCGCCTTCCGGAGGTAATACTCGGTGTTGGTCCCGTCGCGGGTCTCGCTCGGGTTCCAGCCCCACATCAGGAGGTACTTCGCGTTCACCCAGTCCTGGCGCTGGTTGCCGGTGACGGTCGTCCCGTAGACGGTCTCGGTGGCTCGGGCCATCGCGGCCCACGAGTAGTTGTTGTAGTGGCCGAGCGAGCCGCCAAGCAGGTTGAGCAGGCGCTGGGCGACCTGTCGCCCGTTGGTCTGGCTGTAGCTGCCCGTGCCGTAGGGGACGAAGAGCGCGCCGTTGCCGTGCGCCTTGCGCACCCGAGCGAGTTCGTCGGCGACACGGGTGATGGCCTCGTTCCAGCCGACCCGTTCGAAGCGGCCTTCGCCTCGCGGGCCAACCCGCTGGAGGGGGTGGAGCAGTCGGTCGGGATGGTCCTGCCGGCGCCGGTACGCCCGGCCCCGGACGCAGGCGCGCAGTTGTGGCGCCTCGATGGTGTCGGTCGGCCGGTCATCGGTCTCGATCCGCAGGATCCGGCC
>Ga0105104_10003328_pt1 | contig 11497 bp, 20 predicted proteins | sample PPLLaktember2015_3_FD_87034 | JGI IMG/M metagenome (GOLD analysis project Ga0105104, IMG submission 87034) | Freshwater sediment microbial communities from Prairie Pothole Lake near Jamestown, North Dakota, USA - PPLs Lake P7 Core (6) Depth... | ecosystem: Environmental > Aquatic > Freshwater >...
GGCCATGCCCCTGAAAACAGGACCGGGGAGCTGCGTAATTTTGCTCCGAACCTGGTGTTGTTGATCGACGCGGCGGAAATGGGCGAAACGCCAGGCACCGTCCAATGGATCGCCGAAGAAGATATTGATGGCATGAGCGCCTCGACCCATAGCCTGCCGCTATCCATGCTGGCGCGTTACCTGAACCTGGAACTTGGCTGTAAAGTGAACTTGCTGGGCATTCAACCAGGATCGAACGAGGTCGGTGAAACCGTCAGTGCGATAGTTTTACAAGCAGTGGATGAAGTGGTAAAAGGCCTTGATGAAGCCATCCTGACCGGCATGTCAGCGGGTTCCCAGGTATAAGTTCAAGTCGCACTTTTCAAGACAAAAATCCATGAAAGAAACAAAATGGCACGCACGTGCCATTTTTGCGTCTATTAGTAACCGGCCTAATATCCATACTAGGGAAAAACCCACTTGCGCAATCGGGGATTAATAGATATGGTAAATACCTCTGGGGTTCAAAAAAATTACCGGGAGACGGCTGAAAACTGCTCCCAAGACACTTTACGCAGGAATGTAACTTTACTAGTTTAAAACGGTTAGGAGGCAGACATGAAATTAAAAACCTTGCTGGCAAGCATTGGATTAGGGGCTGGATTAATGTATTTCCTCGACCCGCAACATGGACCCCGAAGGCGGGCAATGGTGCGTGACAAGGCAAATCGGTTTGTAAACAACATCGATGTTTCAATCGATAAGGCGCTGGAAGATACGCGCAATAGGGCCAGAGGCGTCCTTTCCGAGATGACCGCCAAATTAAGCGATCAGGGCGCCCCGGATTGGATCCTCGAAGAAAGGGTGCGGAGTAATCTAGGGCGCACGGCGCGACACGCCCGCGCAGTAACTGTCACAGCCGACGGCGGCCGCATCTACTTAAGCGGACCTGTCTTGAGAGAAGATGAGGATGCCATCGTGAAAAGCGCCTTACGGACGCGCGGTGTCCACGGTGTCGAGAATCAGTTACAGATATTTGACAGCGCAAAGGACATTCCCGCACTGCAAGGAGAGCTATCACCCCGACGGAGTGCCGTTCCCGAGTGGCAACAGCGTAATTGGTCGCCTGCTACACGATTGTTGAGCAGTGTAGGAGGCAGCCTGCTGACTCTATACGGTTTGACACGCAAAGGTGTAGCCAAGCCTGTCCTGAGCACGGCTGGCCTGGTACTGACCGCTCGCGGCGTGACCAACCTGGACACCCGCACTCTTCTCGGTCTCAGTATGAGTGAGAATGGGATCAGAGCCAACAAAGCGATCAACATTTTTGCTCCCATCGATGAGGTTTATCGCTTCTGGCGCAATTTCGAGAATTTCCATTTGTTTATGAACCATGTCAAGGAAATCTCAGTCCAGAATGACGTATCTACCTGGAAAGTGGAAGGGCCGGTTGGCTCGTCCGCTGAGTTCCAAGCCCGTATCACACAGGATATCCCCAATGAATTAATTGCGTGGGAGACCCTGCCTGATTCGCAAGTCCAGCATGCCGGCTTTGTCCGCTTTGATGAAAACCGGGATGGCAGTACGCGTGTAACCGTTCAGATGGACTATGTGCCGCCTGCAGGCGCAGTGGGTCATGCAATTGCTCAACTCTTCGGTGTTGACCCTCGCCAGTCCATGCACGAAGACTTGATGCGACTCAAAACGCTTCTGGAGGAAGGCAAAACGTCCACTGACGATGCGAAAGTGGAGTACGTTGAGAACAGGAATAGCTAACAGGAAAAGTTGATAAAGCAAAGAAGCGCCCGAGAACTCGGGCGCTTTTTTTGCCTGAGCTCTCTTTATTCAGTGCTTTACACATATTAATCCCTCACGCGTTAAGCCTCTTTTTTGGATACTTGTGGTGCGCGCACCTTTTCATTCGTCACCCCTTACCGATGCTATCACCCCTTGGAGATGACGTGAAACCAATTTTGGATTTTTCTGCCAAAGCTTTTCTGGTCTCTTAGCTGGGCTGTGATTGCCCAAAATGAGATCCTTTCACCACACTCGCAAATGACATACTCCGACCCCATCGTATGATCTTCTCCCTTTGCAGCAGAGTCGACAACCGGGTTATTCGTTATCGTTCTCTTGCAGGCAGGGCATGTGATTTGGTTTTCCATAGCTTGCTCCTTGTTTGTTAATTGGAATACATTTAGCCGCTAGCCGTATTCAGGATCGGCTCCTGAATTACGTTGCACTGACCACCTTTTCCTGCGCAATCAATGGGGTTACAGAGTCCATTTCGGTCATCGAAAGGGCTGCGTGAATAGCTTCAATGATCCGTTGCTCAGCATTTGCCGGGACTATGGTGATCAATTTGTCCCGCTCGGGCTGCCTGGCCAGATTATCTGCCAGACGCCCTGTACGGCTCAAAGCGATGACCGGACGGCCGTTCTCCAGACTCAACTCGATATCCTTCCGGGAAACCTCTCCACCGTTGATCAAGATCGTCACAGACCGGTGTCCTTTGGATAGCATGGTCGCTGCATCGACAATCCACGGAGACTCATCTCCAAACTGGCTGCCGGGCACAAGGATGAAATGGGAATAATGAGATTCCAACTGCCAACGCTGTTTCCCCAACCATAAAAACTTTGTGCCAGCCGGCCCGCCGGGCCAGGTGACCAACTCTTCGGGCGTTATGCCAACCAATGGGAATTCGTAACCCTTCCGTGACCTTACCTGGCCGATTTCAGCCATGATGCCCATGTCTGTGCCCCCACAGATGACGACAGCGCTCATGTCTTCTGCAACCTTGCAAATGGTTTCGATGGCCCGCCCAGTCACATCCGCCTGTTGTTTATCAATCTCACCGCCAATCAGTACGATCACTGGATAGCGACCTTTCAGCCCCAATTCTAAGCTGGCTTGGGCCAGATTCGAACGCTCATTGGGGAAAACGCAAAGCGTTTGCCGGTCTGGAAAATCAATCCTTTGAGTACGCATCATTACCTTCCTTTCACATGTCCATAATTTCCAGTTGGTCATCTGCCCGGCGGCGTGACTGGAACAGTAACTAATAAATTCGCCAGAGGGATGCTTTCTTTTGAAAACTCGCGTAGTTTGCCGTGCACAAATACAATCGGATAAGCCAGTAAGGTAAGCAGATCCATAACGATAAAGAGCAGATGCAGTTTCATTGCCTTTTCTCCTCGGTGGTACTTGAGATGATCAACATCATCATCCGCATACTTAATTTCCTTTTTTGTGTTTTTTATTCGATCCATTGGAAGGATTGGCGCCACCTCGGTTAAGAGGGGCATCTTTGGCATTTAAAAGTGACTGCACCGATGACCGGCTTTCACCCGGGCGTGCATTGGATGAGCCCTTATTGGTGTTTTCATTGGAAAACGATTTTTTCGGCTTGCGTTTACTGACACCTTTGTGTCCCATTTTTTCTCCTTGTTTTTGAAATCATTGAATTACAGGGTGGAATTTTTCGTCCGGTTTTTCCGAGCTTTTGGAACCTTTGCGCTGGCTTGTCGATCCAGCGAGTCCCGCATTAATTCACTGCTCGGTGGGTTGACTTCTAAATCCGTGATTCGTTGATTGATTTCCTCCTTAGCGCGTTGGTAGGTGTAGCCATATTTCACCCGGAGCATCATGGCATATTTATCGCGCTTAATGGGTGCCTTTGCCACCTTATCAAGATCGTCCTCGCTAAATAGGCCCCACCACACTTTGGATTGGGCGCGGATTTGTTCCCATTTATTTTCGAATACATCTTTATTCACATTCATAAGGTTTCTCCTTCAGAGTTATGGTTAAGAATTAGGAAATCTCTTTCCACTCGTACAAGTTGACTGATCATTGGATAGGCATCATCCGATACTCGCAATCGATACTATCCAGTCAGATCCATGCGCCGGGGAGTCTTGTTCTCCGCGAGTTGGAATCGAGATCGGGTTGGAAAACGCTTCTGGACTTTTGTCGCAATCTGAAGATCCGTCAATTTGACGGCATCTTCCAGGCTGACGATATTTATCCCCAGGCCTTCACTCTCCAGGCGCTGTTGGAGTTCGTACTTGGCTATTTCTGGTCCAAAAATTTGGATCTCTGCGGCATCACGAATGTGCGCGATGATCTTGTCGTAATATTCACCGAGATGATTCCAGAAACGCCGGTCGCGTACATTCTCCGGTGAGCCATCTCCAGGGACAACAGTGGAGTAAAGGACATAATGCTCCATATCAGAGGTGATTATTCTTTTCCCCTCGATATTGTCTGCGATACTTACAATAACAGCCTTGTTGCGGTCGAGCCACAAACCAACTCTTTTATTCATTGGGTTTTCCTTTTCCGATCATGTTTCCAAAAAAGAACAGATTCAGTCGCAGTACGTGTGCTTGGTCACATGCCCGGGCGATTCACTTTTTTATTGGAATCTTTCTCTTTATCAAACCGAGTCCCACGCCCGCCTGGAATGGCTCGATGACAAATTGCTGGTTCCACGGCAGGGATGTTTCATGCATCGCTCCGTTTATTGGCCCAGGCTGAACGAATGGCGGATCAAGCATTAAGTGATTCGTTTCAATGATTTTGCCACCATCATCCTCCCAGCGCAGGATGTTTTCGACTCCACTTTTACTTCTCTCCGTTTCAGAATTAGGCCTTACCAATGCAAGAACATTGCCATGAATTCGTTGCGTAACAAAATAAGATAATCTGCGGTTGAACGATTTATTTTGCATGGCTATCCACCCAGGCTGTCATTGGCAAGGAGTTGTTCCCAGAGCAACTGGTCCTGCAGTGGGATGACAAATGGAGGCCGGGGAAGCTGTTCCAAAATTTGATACTCCACTTTCTGTCTTTCAACAGGGAACAACACATCACCAGGACAATAAGGATAAGGAGGCGACCAATCTACATTTGGTGTACGAAAGGAGGCAGAATCGAAATCCATGTACCGTTTTCGCTCGCTGCTGTTGATATGAAGAAAGCCCGAGGCTTTGGTCATATAACGGACTAAATCGATAGAGAGAACGACAAGTCGTTCCGGAGAACGAGCTTCAGCACTGTTCAACGATTTGAGGTCTTGCCGCTGGTCTGCAAATTGTCCCCAGACAGTCATGCCGACCACGCGCCGATTGTTCGGATTCATGATCACCTGCTTTACAACGCCGGAGATCCCGTCAAGAAAATAAATGCTTTCCCCGATGGTGGGCTGTAAGAATGGTTGCTCCTGCAACTCCAGTTCGGCTCCAGAGACGCGTATATTATTGATCACACCGCGGACGTTTGGATTGCTGGACGCACACTGCTCTGCCAATAATTTTACATTTTCATCGCTCACAATCCCGTTTAGCGATATCACCCCATGTGAGGCGCCTGTAAAAAACTTGCAGCCATAGGTATGCTCCAACTCTCCTAATGAGGCAGCGACTTCGAGAGTGAGCTGGTCGTCTAAAACAAGATTATTCTTAATTCCCAGGATGCCAGGAATGGCTCGCATGGCGTTTTTAATCCGGCTCTGGCTGGTTGTGTTCACGATATGGCCGTTTAAGTAGACAATCCCATTTTTTACATGGACAGCAATTTCATACGATTCTATCGCTCGGAGAACATCATCTTTCCCGAGGGCATGGTCAACGGATTCTCTTATTGCCACATCCGTTTTTTGGTTGGGGCTGAGACTTTTCCCATAATCGGTCTTTTGCCCTGCTTCTTCACACCTGGAAACATCATCAGGAATGATCCTGGGTACCTGTGCTTGCAACATATTTACTCCTCGCGTTCACTGGCATTGAAAATGTAGGGACAACAATTACGACAAGAATTTCATAATAATCAGGACAACAATAACAACAGATAACATATCGATGAAACCACCTGTGTGCGGGACGCCGGGAACGATTGACTGACCGAAGAAGCTGAGCAACCAGTACACGGTCAAGAGCAGGATGATTAGCTCCAGCAAGGGGATTTTCTTTTGCGTAGACCTGGTGTCACCCGGCCAGATATTCCGGGTGACAATGATCTAGCGGCCAATCAAAATGAAGACGCCGGCTGCTATGGCTAGCAATGCCAGGATCACGCCCAAACCGCCCATCGACATGAACGCGGACAGGCCCGTGAGAATGAGCCATACGCCTAGTAACAGGAAACCTATATTTCTATTGAATGTCATATAGATGCTGCTCAAGGCAGGGATCAGGAACCCTGGAGTACCTTTTTCCCGGCTTGTGCGGCTTCGGATACATGGTCCAATTGCTCGACTGCCAGTTCCTGGCCGTAGTTTTTAACACCCATGGTGATCTTGTTCGCGTTCGAACGGACCTTCGTCATGGTATCTTCCACCATTTCGGTCGTCCGGTCGCGCAGTTCGATGCCTTTTTCCTGGATTTGTTTTCTGGTATCTTTTCCAGATTGCGGAGCCAGCAGCAGCATCGTCACGGCACCGGCCAGGGCGCCGACCAACATGCCGACCAAAACACTTAGTATGTTATTTGTGGGGTGCACGTATTCTTTATTCTCGTGGATCATTTTGTTTTCTCCTTAATGACTAATCACGACCGCTATTTGCGGTTTGTGTAAATATGGCAGGGCTGACGGATATTTATTCGCCTCCCGGGCGATCAAGATAAATGCCTGCCTCTTCTTGCTCCTCTTCCGTCAGACTGATAAAACTTACGAGTTTCATCAATTGGCTGGCAAGGATCCTTAGGCTTGCAAAAAAGCTACTCGGAGCCTCCTGCGTGTTGGACCCTTGTTCGCGAAAGGAACTGTCCATTCATCACCTCCCATGTTTATGGATTAATATGGCGCTCGCTGGTCGTCGTTTGAGTGGTACCTACCACAGGTCCACGCGGGCGGTAAAAGATCACCCAGACTGTTCTTTCCACGGCCCAGGCGATCAGGGCATAGATCAGCATGGCAAAGAGGGAGGAGAGTTCCAGCACGATTCTGCCGGTCGAGGGTGTTGCGACCATCCCTTCAAAGGGGAACAGGAACAGGAAAGTCAGCCCATAGATCAAGGCCACGATGGGACTCTCGGGGTTGGCGCCGATCAGTTTTAGCACGATGCGGAGCGCGATCAGGGCTTCGAGGATGCCCAGGAACAGCCAGATAAACTGGGTAATCTTAAAAGTGAAAATGCGTTGTTCACGTTCGGGTTCCCGCTGTACTGATTTAACTTCTGTCATTCTTTCGTTTGACATTTTGAGCTCTCTTTCTGAGCATGATCCTGATTAACGAATAATGGGAGGATCAGCCTCGTCGCGTTGCTTGTTATCCTGAGCAGGGGTGGTGACACCCTTGCTCAGCTACTTTGTCAGAAATCTGAAACGAAATCATCCGTCCTAGCGGCGGCGGGCAAGCGCCTTGTAGAGCCACAACAGAACAACGGAGCCCAGCAGGGTTACCAGCAGGGTCGGGACGGTGATGGCATCGTTGATCGTGCCGACACCCAGCAATGGGCTGATAAAGTAACCGGCCAGGAACGCGCCGACCACACCTACCACGATATCGAGCAGCAAACCCTGCTGCGAATTCGTGCGCATGATCCGACTTGCCACATAACCGACGATCGCTCCAGCAATGAGATATATGATGAGGTTCATTTTTCTTCTCCTTTTAAGTGTTTTCAAATTACACGGTAGCCCGTGTTATTTGTTGATCCATACTCCTTCTCAAGGGAAGGAGTTGTGCGCCACGCCGATCATCTACCGGGCACGGGCGGGGGCGGGTTCAGTTTTCCTATTCAGATCGGACTCGAACTCCGTCACGCGCTTATCAATCTCATCAACTGCGCGCTGGCGGGTGTAGCCGTACTTTTCCTGAAGCAGTCCGGCGAAGACCTCGAGCTTACCGGAGGCCCGTTCCAAATCGTCGTCGGTGAGTTTGCCCCACCAGGCTTTGGACTGGCCTCGGATTTGTTTCCACTTGCCTGCGAATACATCTTTATTCATGAATTCTCCTTTGGATCGTTTGAAAAGACTTCCATAATTACGCTAACGCTTGTAACCGTACCTTCTCCCAGATTTGTATTCATCGACTTCTTCTTTCAGTTTTGCCAGCCGGGAGAAATAATCCGGAAATTCCTCCATATGGGCCAGAACGACCTTTCCGGTAAGCAGCACGCTCTCGTAGGTCTGTCCCGTTTCAGGGTCGATGGCTCCTGGTTTGTGCTTCCCCATTAGACCCTGGCGAAATTCCTCGAGATCGACCTGCTCCCAATCAATGTGCAGGGATTCTCCCACCCGTTTGGCTTCTTCTTTGCTGATCTGCTTTCGCTTTTTCATCAGGCACTTCCTCCATACCACTAAAGTAGAGGCGATTGGCGCTGATTACCGCAGCCAACCGATCGATGGAAAGCTGTCCCAATTTGCGCCGGCGCTCGGGACAGCCTTGCTGCGCCGGATTCAAGCTCTCATTCAGCCAGGTGACATCATGTAAGAGGAACATTCGCTGCGAAGGTTCGTAAATGTTCGGCCACACGCTCGGGCGTTTCACCTTTACTGATAAACGCGTCAGCGCCGGAAGAGAGTGCGGCTTGCTGACGGGCGTCCAGGTGGCTGATGAGGACAACGACCAGCGCGGCCGGACATGCCTTGCGGAGTCCGTCCAGTGCCATATTAGGCGTAATGCGGGGGAGCATATCCCAATCGATCAACAACATGTCGGTGCGGCAGACTGGCGCCTGCGCTAACGCGGTGGGCCAATCGGCTGCTTCACCAACTACTTCCATCTTCAGGTCGAGGAGTAGTAGACGAAGGGCAGAGCGTTCTTCGGGTTTTGCATCGGCTACATATACGCGGGTCATAGACTCATCGTACAACAGATACTCCCCAGGCGCATCCTGCATCTGGGGAGTATCTGTCTCCGCCACTTGGGGGAGGAGACGGGAGGAGGCTGATTCTCTGCTATCGTTTAAGTGAATTTTCTGCCCGTTTTTTTATGCCAAGCATGGATTTGCGCATCATCAGAATGTCGAAGAATTCGATGAGCAGGTTGAACAGGATGGCAGGTGAAAAGAATCTGTATTTCACGCGCACACGGGTGATGAGGCGAGCGCTGCCTTCCCCTTCAGGGTGGATCTCCCAGACCCAGGAAGTATCGCCTTTTTCATCCCACCACAACATCCATTTGTTTTTCCTGAAATACTTGACCCGCATGCCCTGCTTGCCATCCGGGCTCAGGGGAATAAGATCCCCAACTTGTATGTTTTGATGTTCGGGAAGGATGCTTTCTGCGCTGCGCCTGCCTAAATTATCCAGCAAGTCGTAGCTATACCAGCCAGCCCGAGTCACACCCATTTGAACGATCCAGGGATAGATATTCTGAGCGGGCGCATGGATCGTGACTGCCCGCGTGGCGTTGAAGGAAGGTTTGCCGACAATCTCATCCCCGGGCATGGAGCGTTTGATCTCAGCGTCTGTCGCTCCCCAGCGTAACTGCCAGGGGCGGAAAAGTGTAAGATAGACGAACACCAGAACGATGAGACTGATACCGATCATAATCGTGGAGGGCTGCATTTCAATAGTCCTTGTTGGGAGCAGACAACGGTGAAAGAGGAATCATATACTCATCCTAAGATAAACACTCCCCAAACACATCCTGCGTCTGGGGAGTATCTGTCTCCGCCACTTGGGGGACGGATGGGATGGCTACCCCTCATAAAATAACCCCAGCCCATCGCCTTCAAAAGAAGGTATTTTAGCTTCTCTCTACTTATTCCAAACCTCCGCGCCTTAACGCAAAATCGCCAGCTGTTCTTCAGTCTCAATGATAAGCAGACTACATGGCTGGCACTGCGATGCCAAGTTGACCAAGGATCCCCATCACCCCCCCGCCTTCGATTGGCTCTACCACCCATGAAACAACCTTGTCACCCTTAATGGTCACCTGGCTCTGTTCGTGCGGTGTGGCAAAGGATTTGTTAGTGGCAGGAGTCACACCTAATCCCAGCGGGCTCAGGTCGAGAACTCCACTATGTGTCCCCTTAAGTTCTGCCGAGATCCTTACAACACCACCATCCAGTCCATCCACGCCATCCACGCGGAAATGATAATTCAGGTTTGGAAAAGCCCTTTTCAGGTTCTTGTTGATTCGCATCCACACTTCGCGCTTGATGAGTTCAGAGACGAGTCCGCTGAATTGACAATCATTGCTAAGAAGGAATTTTGCCTTCTGGAAATCCCCGCGCTGGACGGAATCCAACAGGGCTTGTACGATTTCTCTCGGATTCATAATATTCTTCCTTTACTTTAAATTGAACTGTTTCTGAGCAAACGGGCCTGGGTCTTAATGAACACTCCCTATGGAACATTCTCCAGTTCCCCCAAATGATAAACACCTTGTTTATTTATAAGCCGAATTCAGTGTAACACACTAATCGATCGAAATACGTGACATGACCAAACTTGAAGGGATAAACGACCCTGTGCGACGCTATTGCATGGCTCCGCTCCCGGCACTCATGAAGGCGGCAGTTGCAACGCCCGCCGCGAGCCTCCCCCAAATCTGACGAGTTGACCACCGCATAGGCGTATCAGGTTTTCATCGTCGTATTGGGGGGATTGTGGAGCAGTTCGTAGGACAGAAGGGACGGGCAATCGCTAGCTATTCCTCATTCTCCACGTGCAGATCGAAAATTGACGCGGGTCAGGATACCATGCGCCAGTCAGACAATCCATGGAATGCCAGGAATATAACTGGAAGCTTATCCAACTTCCAGTTTTTGAATGTGGATGTTTTACTGAGGCGGATCCAATTACTTTCGAGCGTTGATCTCTGCCAGTACTTTTGATACCATTTCTTCGGTAATCCCAGCCTGTTTGGCTTGTGGCATAGCCAGGAGAGACTTTAAGGTCATTCCCTTTGCCAATCCGAGCATCGGATTCTTGGAGACACCTGGAGCATGTCGTTCCAAAATTTCCACTGCATGGGTGTCTTTCAAAATATCACCAACTTTTGTGTCCAATGTGTATGCCATTTTATTCTCCTTCATAGGACGGATTTCGAAAAACAGCAAAATCAGTCTTTACATTGACTTATCTATTATACTGCCCTTAGGGAAGGAAGGACAACACACCTGAATCTCGAACCATTACAGCCATAAAGAGGAAAACGCTGCAAACAGGACGCGTGATGACCAGGGCTGTCCCGCTTACATGGGAAACTCGCCCCTACCTTTCCATTTATTCCAAACCTCCGCGCCTTGACGCAAAATCGCTAGCTGTTCTTTATTTGCCATGACTTATCCTTTGTAGAATAACCCCAACCTATCGATCTTATATGCTCACGCCGCCGTCCCCTGCGAAGCGTCCCCGTGGGATGGCGACGATTTCATCTTTAACATCTGCGCTGTGCGGACTTCATGCTCCACCCAATCATCCAGGCAGCCAACGATAACCCCTCATCTACTGATTTTTGAAAATTAAAAGTCTCACTGATCCGTCATTGCGAGGAGGCTTCGCGGCTCTTCCCGACGAAGCAATCTCATGCCTAATTTACAGGTAAAACTGCTTATGGA
>Ga0105104_10003329_pt1 | contig 11496 bp, 8 predicted proteins | sample PPLLaktember2015_3_FD_87034 | JGI IMG/M metagenome (GOLD analysis project Ga0105104, IMG submission 87034) | Freshwater sediment microbial communities from Prairie Pothole Lake near Jamestown, North Dakota, USA - PPLs Lake P7 Core (6) Depth... | ecosystem: Environmental > Aquatic > Freshwater >...
GGTGGAAAATATTTCTTCCAAGGCTAAAAAAAAGAGCCGCAGAGCGAAATTAGCGATTCACCTTAACTAATTAAACAAAGTTTAAAAAGAGGGGCAGCGGTTTAGTTTTAACCGCTGCCCCCCCCTCTTTCTCTCTCGCATCTTCAGCTCAATAAAATAAGGGAAGCCTTTATTTCCCTAAAAAATTTTTTTTCATACACAACTATTGACAATTACCCCTTCATGTGATATATTGTCATCTTATCGTTTACCGGGATACGGTGATAGAATGGAGCGACAAAGTATCTTTGGAGTTATTTTCACGTTTCTACTGGCGGTTATCTGGGTAGAAACTTATGTGATCATCAAGCAGGCAATTTCAACCAGGAACTTAAAAAAAGAAATACCACTGCTGTTAAAGGGAGAGACAATCAAGCACTTCGACATGATCGATGCGGATGGGAATACGCTCAAAGGGTCGGTTTTGAAAAAAGTTGAATAACCAATGAAACTCGAACAAAAAACACTATTAAAGATGTTTTTCGGGTTAGTGGGACTTATTCTCTTTTTTCCCACGTGGATACATACCGATGATATTTCCTTCAACGTCATCAAGGACCCCAAACCGACCTGCGAAGAGAAAGTCTATGTAGAACTGGAGAAAGTCGGTGAGATTACACCCGGCATCAATGATGAAAATTTCCTGGTTAAACCCATGGATGTGGAGGTAGACGGCAGCGGGAATATTTTTGTCTATGACAACAAAATGGCTGCGATTTTTAAATACGACAGGAATTTGAAGCTCGTCAAGACATTTGGAAAAGCCGGGAGAGGCCCCTCGGATATGGGATCTCAGTATGGGGGAGGGTGGTGTATTTTCCTTTTTATCGGGAACGATAATATCCTCTATGTAGGGGATAAGAACAACCGGACCATTCATTTTTTCGACCTGGATGGGAAATTTATCAAGGATATTCGGCTCAGAACGTTCGACGGTGTTATGGTTACCGCGTTAAAAGACAGCCGGAACAACTTTTACACCTATCATGGAGCAGCAAGCGATAAATGTATCGCAATATATAATGAAAAGGGCGAATTGACGGGCTCGCTGTTGGATATAACCGAATTGGGCAACAAGTTGTATATATCGCCAGTTAAGAATGAATTCGAGAGCTATCATTTATTACCTTATTTAATAACGCTCGAATTCGGATTGGTGGAAAACGACCGGTTGGCTGCTTTTAGCCATAATTCCGGTTTTTTCTATCTTTTTCAAGACAATCGGCTGCGGGTAAAAAAAGCATTGTGGCCCAAACAAGCTTTGGAAATACACAAAGCTAAAATTGCAGCATCGATAAAAAGGGAAGAAGAGGATAATAATTTTTCAAATCCTTCCGGGTCAAAAATGGCATTAATTAAAAGTAAGGGAGCAAATGTAAGGTATTTCTCAGATTTTTTTGTTGACAACGACAACAAAAAATATTTTTACCTTACTTTGGGGAGAACGCAAGATAAGACGAAATTCCTGGTGTATATGTTCGATTTGAAAGGGGCATTAATTAAGGTTTTATATATCGACAGTCGGTCAGCCTACATCCAATATCCGTGCAAAAGAAATAATTTGTTTTATACAATAGGTAAGGATAAGAATGATGAAGATACGATTATAATATACCGTGAGGTAACCAAAAAATGAAGAAAACACTTTTTTACGGTTTGATGTTCTGTCTGTTTAGTGTGGCTTTGTTCATTACAGCCAATTACTACCTGGAAAATGAGCTGTTGGCGGCAGCCGGGGACCCATGTGAGTGCGGATGCGATGCAGATGCCTGGATATTCTGCTATTCTACTATATGTTGGAATCATCAAGGTTGTGATATAATAATTCAACTGAATACGAAATGCGATAACGGGATTTACTGTGTAAGCCATTACGTTGTAGCTTGTGGAGATCCTGAAGATGATCCTCACAACTTAACGTGCAGCAATATGTGCAGTAGCTGCGATAAGAGTTTCCTGGAATAATCGGTTTTGACTATTCACCTTCTTGTCATTCGCCGGATTGAGAAGTTGAAGCCTTTTCGAATGTTGAGTGGGGTTAGCGCGCGTTGCGCGTTTTTCTAGCCCGGTACGTTCTACCCAGGGAGAAAAAGGCAAAGAAATAATCACTTTGTGCAATTTTGAACATACTCGGCAAGTGCACGGGAAATAAATTTAATTTTTTATTGACATCCGGGTTGATTTATGATAAGATTCGGCTTTAAAAAGTTCAATGGGATGAGCTTTTCTATTCTTTAAAACTTTTCGTTGCTCTTTCTTCTTTGACTTTTTCTAGCGTGCAGATTTTAAAAATCGATACCAAAAGGGGTTGCTAAACCTGGACAATATAAACCATTCAAAAAAAAACAAAAAAAAAAGGAGGATGAACTATGTTCATTAAATGGATTCAGGAACCTACTACCGATATATTTGGAACAACAAACAGTGCCATAAAACCTGTATGCCCAGGTTTTATTTGCGATTCGGATTGCTCTACATATGGGCCTTGTAGGGATAGGTGTGTGATATTTTGTCACCCGAGAGTTTATTAAGGTAAAAAAAATATGTACCAGGAGCCACCCCTTTGGTATTGATAGAAGTTAGAAATAAAAATATTGAGGTAATATGACAAAAAAAAGTTTGATTTTAATTATATTTGCATTTATATTGAGTTTATCCAGTTTAATACTACTGGGCAAGATGTTGACCATCGAAAGAAAATTTGGGAAGGATGCATTATTCTTGCCTAGGAAGATAATATTGTCGGGTAATAAAGTCTTTATCCTGGATGAATATGCCGACATGACTTCAGGTGATGAAAAAATAAAAGTATTCACCGAGGATGGGAAATTTCTCCATGAATTCGGATGCGGCGAAGAAGGCCCCGGCTGTTTCGGATCTGCTCATTCGATGTATATTTCCAACAAAACCATATACATCCTGGATTCTGAGCGAATGCAAATCCATGCTTATTCTGAAGAAGGTTCTAACAAATACCTGGATACGAAAAAAATATATTATGGAGCATTTGGGTCAGCGTACTCTACCCCCATTACTTTTTTTGTATTGCCCGACTGGACAATGTATTATAACTGCTCATTGGAAGTAAAAGGCGATAAAAATATCAGCAAATTTAAATTAGTAAATAAAAATCTGCTCAAAGTAGAAAAAAAATTTATGGATTGCATTTCTTTATTTGATGACCAGAATGAATTGGAAAAAAAATTAAGAAACGAATACAATAATCCAGAAGTTTTTCGCAAAACGTATTGGAATATGGCTTACATTACACCAATGGATAAAAAAATCTACTATGTCACATATCTTTCGAATACTGTACTTGAATTATCAATGGAAGGTACTCTTCTCAAAAAGTATACCCTGCCACTGAAATCCATTGAAAAAACGGTGAAAGTGATAAAAGTAGGGCAATATCTGACTTTAGAAAGAAAATTAAATTACGGTGTTATCGGCAAGAATGCCCGGCTATATGTCCTTTCCAGGAATGAAGCAGGAGACTCAGTTATTTTTGAATTGGTAAACGGGATATTTCGTGAAAAATGCAGGATGAAAGAGGAGATATTCAGTTTTGATATATCCGGTAACCAGTTATATGGAGTGACACGAGAGGACCCGGAAGTTTTTGTTTACAGGCTGGATAAATGAGATGGTCAAACCATGAAACAATCGAATTATAACTTCTTTTTCAAGCTCGATAACGATAATTTCCTTGCTTTTAATGCATTGAAAAACGGTTTGGGGGTCGTTGGTAGAGAACTAGTAGAAACGATTAAATCATATATCCCCGGGTCCAAACCGTGTATGGACGATAATTTATTGAAGGAATTAAAGAGAGGCGGGTTCCTTACTGAAGATGATTTCGACGAGTACCAGGTTCTTTGCATTCGAAGACATATGGCTCAATATTCTACCGATAACCTCGGTTTAACTATCGCACCTACATTAGACTGCAACATGAATTGTTTTTATTGCTTTGAAGACCCTGATAAATCTATAATGGACCAAAAAACAACCGACTCCCTTATCGATTTTATCAAAAGCTATATTAACGCTGGGATTAAAACATTTGGTATTACCTGGTATGGAGGTGAACCATTACTCGCCCTGGAGATAATCGAATATATTACGAACATTCTACTCCCACTTTGCCGGAAAAATAAAATCAAATATACTGCTGGCATAATTACAAACGGTACTCTATTAACACGGAAAACAGTAAGAAAACTTAAGCGTTTGGCAATTAGTTCCGTACAGATTACACTCGATGGCGATAGAGATACACATGATAAGAGAAGAGTTTTGAAATCTAAGGGCAGTTCTTTTGACCTGATTATGTCCAATCTAAAAGAAATCGCCGGTTTAATTCCTGTTTCTCTAAGGATCAATCTTGATATAACAAATGTTGAAAAAGCATTCGATTTTGTTAAAAATTTGCACAGCGAATTATGGTTTAAAAAAGCCCTCGAAACCAAAATGATTACTCCTTATTATGGCCATGTTAGAGATTTTACTTCCGAGTGCAGGTGTCAGAAAGAAGAAATTTTAAAAGCTGGGGACTTCTGGAGTAAAGACCTTGAATTGAAGAGGTTTTTATATGAAAATTTAAAAGATTTTGTTCATTATCCCAATCTATCTTTCGGATGTTCAGCTACTACAATGAATTCATATGTAGTAGATGCAAGGGGAAATCTATACAAATGCTGGAACCACCTGGGAATCCCGGGGAAAAAGGTAGGGACTTTATTTGAGCCTATCGAATTTAATCCCCTTTATATTCAATATATTACGGAGAGCTTTGAGATGGATGAGGAGTGCAAAAAATGCAAAGTTCTTCCGATTTGTATGGGGGGATGTGTCGATATCAGGGTGAAAGCAAAAACTGGCGAATTCGATTCAAAAGACTGCGCATCATGGAAATATTATCTCGAAGAATCCCTCCGGGATTTTTATCTGGCCAAAACTCGATAATGCCCCCTCTTTCGAATTACTTTCGAATTACGAGCGCGTGCTGGGAAGGAATAACCTGTGCCGCATTTTACCGGCAGGATGAAAGGGACTTAAGCTTGTTAACCGAAAAAAAATGATACGGTCAATTCTTAAATTGCAAAATTTTGTCCTATTGTGAGCAAAGCCTTGCAACTTGATTTTTTTGTCGAAACATCATATAATCCTTATATGACAAAGATAGACGAATATAAAAGCCAAATCGACGCCTATATCCATAACGTCAATAAACTTTACCTGTCGGGCAATGCGACCGAACATAGTTACCGATCGGATTTACAAGTATTGATTTCCGGTTTTTTACCTGATTGCCAGATCACCAACGAGCCCAAGAGGATCGAATGCGGTGCCCCGGATTTTATCATCACCCGAAAAGATATCCCTGTCGGATATATCGAAGCCAAAGACATCGGGATAAGTCTGGACAGTAAAAATCTTACTGAACAGTTCGACCGGTATAAAGCCGCTTTAAACAACCTGGTACTTACCGATTATCTCGATTTTCGTTTTTATCAAGAAGCATCATGCGCAGCCGATATCCGTATCGGCACCGTTGAAAACGGACATATTAAACCTATGCCTGAAAACTTCGAGAATTTCTTTTTAATGATTAAAGCCTTTTCCGAGCGTGTTACTCAAAGCATCAAAAGTCCTCAAAAACTTGCACAGATGATGGCCAACAAAGCAAAGATGCTGGCAAACATCATTTCCGGCGCACTAAAAAGCGACAAAGAAAACCTGGCGGATAGTTCACTCAAAGATCAAATGGAGGCTTTTAAAAAATTACTCATTCATGATATCGAAGCTGACGAATTTGCCGACATCTATGCCCAGACTATAGCCTATGGTATGTTTGCCGCACGGTATCACGATCCCACTTTAATCGATTTTTCCAGGCACGAAGCGGCTGAAATGATACCGAAATCCAATCCTTTCCTGCGAAAATTCTTTCAATACATTGCCGGGTATGATGTGGACGATCGGATCGTATGGATCGTGGATGAATTAGTGAGTATCTTTTTGGCTTCCGATGTGGCCGATATTATGCGCAATTTCGGCACGAGCACCAAAATAGAAGACCCGGTTATTCATTTTTATGAAACATTCCTGGCCGCATACGATCCGGCATTGCGTAAAGCGCGGGGGGTTTGGTACACTCCGCAGCCCGTGGTTAATTTTATCGTAAGGGCGGTTGACGACATCCTTAAAATCGAATTCGGGTTGCCCCAGGGTTTGGCTGATAATTCCAAAATATCGATACCTTCCTTACAGGGTGGGTTTAAAGATGTTCATAAAGTGCAGATTTTGGATCCTGCTGCCGGCACCGGTACTTTTTTGGCAGAAGTAATCAAACATATATACAGGAGGTTTGAAGGCCAGCAAGGAATCTGGAGCAAGTATGTGAGCGATCATTTGATCCCCCGGCTCAATGGTTTCGAACTATTGATGGCTTCGTATGCCATGGCGCATTTGAAATTGGATATCTTATTTGCCGAAACAGGATACAAACCCATTCAAGAACAACGGTTACGTATATTCCTCACCAACAGCCTGGAAGAATATTACAAGGACGCCGGGACATTGTTTTCATCGTGGTTGTCGAACGAAGCCAACCTGGCCAGTCAAATAAAGCGGGATACCCCCGTGATGGTGGTGCTGGGAAATCCTCCTTATAGCGGCGAAAGCCAAAATAAAGGAAAATGGATCATGGATTTGATGGAAGATTACAAAACTGAGCCGGGGGGTAAAGAAAAATTAGATGAAAAAAATTCAAAATGGATTAATGATGATTATGTGAAATTTTTGCGATTTGGGCAATATTTTATTGAGAAAAATAAAAGCGGTATTCTTGCATATATCAATCCTCATGGATTCCTTGATAACCCGACATTTCGAGGAATGAGGTGGAGCTTATTAAAAACATTCGATAAAATTTATACTATAGACCTGCATGGGAACAATAAAAAAAGAGAAAAATGTCCGGATGGCTCACCCGATGAAAATGTATTTGATATCATGCAAGGGGTATCGATAAACCTGCTAATTAAAACAGGGAAGAAAAAAAATGATGAACTTGGAAAAGTCTATCATTATGATTTGTTTGGTAAACGAGAGATAAAATATAATTATTTATTGGAAAATTCTTTTAAGAAAATTCTATATGAAGAAGTCCAGGAATCACCACCAAATTATTTTTTTAATTGTAAAAGTAATAAAGGCAAGTATAAATATGATTTAGGGTTATCATTGGTTGAATTATTTAAATGTAATGGGGTAGGAATTACTACTGCACATGACGAATTTGTAATAAATGATAGTAAAACGCAATTGCTTAAAAGATTTATTGAATTTAAAAATACTGAACCTAATGCGGATGTCCTTCATAAAAAATTTAATGTAAAAATAAAAGATGGATGGAATATACTATATGGATGGAAAAATATACAAAATATTTCTGATTTAAGCGGCTTTATTCAACCAATATCATATAGACCTTTTGACACAAAGTACATTTTTTATGAAGATAAATTGGTCTGGAGAACTGTAAGAAGAATAATGGACAACCTATTAAAAGGTTGTAATTTAGGCTTAATGACTTGCAGACAAACCGCTATTGATCGTTGGGAACATGTGGGAATTACCAAGCTATTAGTGGATGACTCACGCTTATCAAATAGAACAAGGGAAAGAGGTTATGTTTTCCCGCTTTACACATACACAAAAGATAATAGTCAAAAAAACATAGAAGGAACCCCGGAAAGAACGCCCAACCTTAAAAAAGAAATTGTGGACCAAATAGCCGCAGGATTAGGTTTGAAATATACCGACGAAAAAGAGACCACCGAAGGCACCTTTGCCCCCATCGATATCCTGGATTATATATATGCGGTTCTTCACAGCCCATCTTACCGGGAAAAATACAAAGAGTTCCTTAAAATCGATTTCCCCCGCGTACCTTATCCGAAAGACGCCCCAACCTTTTGGCAATTGGTTGCATTGGGGGGCGAGCTTCGGCAAATCCACCTCTTGGAAAGCCCCAAAGTCGAACAATATATCACGAAATATCCCATCGATGGAAATAACGTGGTTGAGAAAGTCAAATACGAAAACAACAATGTTTACATCAATGATACCCAATATTTCGCCAACGTTCCGCAAGTCGCTTGGGAATTTTTCATCGGGGGGTATCAACCCGCTCAAAAGTGGCTAAAAGACCGTAAAGGCAGGGAACTTACCTTCGAGGATATTTTCCACTATCAAAAAATCATTGTTGCCCTGGTAGAAACATCGAGGCTGATGTCCGAGATCGATAGTATCGCGCCGCCAGGCACTTAAACCCGCGCGAAGCGCACCAACTCCCAATTTATCATTCAGCATTCCGCCGTGGAGAAAAAAACCAGAGAGGTTCCAGGTGGAAGGGAAAAAGAAAATGCTGAGTGATGATAGATGGTTCCAGGTTGATGGTTGATGGTGTAGAGACGCTGCGCGCAACGTCTTTACAGGATAGCCGTTTTGGTTTTACGTGCCTAAAGCCCCGGTTCAATTCCAAATTCCCGGGCGAATACTTTGTCCATGCAGTCCATCAAGTCCATACTCTTTTGCATAATGGCCATCGGTATTCATAGGCAGGGATAGGCTAAGAATATGGACATTATGGACAGTATGGACATTATGGACAGAGGGTGAATTCATGGGCACTGGAATTGAATCGTGGTATTTTTTGCTGGACAGAGAACGAATTCGTGGTATTGGAACTGAATCGAGGTATTTTTTGCTGGACAGAGAACGAATCGGTTTTATTTCAACTAAACCAATGATCATCGACTAATGAAGACGGAGAACGGAGAACGGATAACGGGGAACGATTTTTCAATTAACAATTATCAAGTAGTTTCTTAGGAGGAGTCAGAGGGCCTGGGTTTCCTTCTCTTTTGAGCTTTTGTACTTGAAATATTGCAGCATGATCTCATGACGCAGCAAGGGATCCTTCACCATCGCAGATAAAAACTCCCGTATCTCCGGGATTACCGCTTCCAACCCGGAAACCTCTTTCAATTCGACGGGTATCGACAATGTGGAGGTTTCCTTTTCACCGGCGGACACCCCTGCTTTTTCTTTAAAATATTGAGGACCTTTCTCAAACATCAACCAATCCATGGAAATATCGAAATCTTTTTGCATAAGGTTTAAGGAACTATAACAGGGGAAAGTAAGCCCTTGCTCATTCCTGTGATAAGCGGATGCAGAAATCCCTAATTTCTGGGCCATCTCCCTATTGGAAAGATTTAACAGGATTCGTATTTGCCTGAGCCGCTGCCCAAAACCGCTAAAGATTTTACGTTTGATATTTGTCATTTTTTCAGCTCCTTTATTATAAATAACTCGAATAATACAGTATTAGAACCATGATACGAAAATACCACCGGGATGGTTTATAAATTTTGGCCGTTTTTTTGCCATTACGGCTTGTAATATAGATGTTTTCGAGCGAAAAATTTCTTGTTCGTCAAAAATAAATGAATGTTACGAAATTTTTATTGCACGGTGTGCAATAAATATTGTTTGGCGTGCAAAAATAATTGCATGGTATGCAAGTTTTGTTGCACGTTGCGTAATTAATGTTGCATGTTGAGTAATAATTGTTTCTCGTTATGCACTATTTGTTACGCGGTATGCAATAATAATTTCTCGCTGTGCAAAAAAATATGTTTGGGAGGTAATTATTTATTCTTGTTATGCAATAAAAGTTTCCCGTCGTGCAACAATTGTTTCCCGTCGTGCAATAAAAGTTTCCTGTTGTGCAATAAAAGTTTCTTGTTATGCAAAATAAGTTTCTCGACATGCAATAAAAGTTTCCCGACGTGCAACAATTATTACTTGTTATGCAACAAAAATTTCCCGGTATGCAATAAAAATTTCTCGGTATGCAATAAAAATTTCCTGTTATGCAATAAAAATTTCCTGGTATGCAACAAAAATTTCCTGGTATGCAACAAAAATTTCCTAACGGGAAATAATAAACCTATTTCGAGCCTTTCTCTTTCAACAGTCGCTGCATAATGGGACCGCTGAGCATGGAAGTAACGATGGACATGACGATTAAAGCAACAAAAACGCGCTGATCGATCAACCGGTATTCATACGCCACCGAGGCTAAGACAATACCCATCATTCCCCGGGCATTCATTCCAAACGCCACAGCAAGCGCCTCTTTTAAAGGCATTTTTGCTATCCGTGCCCCTAGCGTAACACCCCCGATTTTCCCGGCACAAGCGATAATCAATACCAATAAAACAAGGGGTAAATGAAAATTGGTTCTAAAGTCAACCATCAACCCGACAGAGATGAAATAAATAGGAGCAAAAAAACTGACAACAAAGTGGTGAACCATTTCATATGCCTGGTTTCTTTTTTCGGAATGGCGGGCAAAAGCCACACCGACAAGGAATGCGCCGAAAATCGAATGGATTCCAATGGCTTCAGCCGCAGCCGCCGCAACCATGATTAAAATGGCGATTACACCGGTAAAACCGCTGGGCCAGGCCAAATATTCCTGCATCCGGGGAAGAGCCCGCTGCGCCGCCCATCGTCCGATAGTGAGAAAAAAAGTAAAAAAACCCAGGACTAATCCGGTCGTTACCCATATACTCCCGTTAGCTAAAAAAGACGCTTGAGTGGGGAATAAATTCCCCAGGGTAATTGCAAATAATGCACACCCGACGAGGTCGTCGATGGTGGCGGAAGCCATCACGATCAACCCGGCTTCATTTTTTATTAAGTTAAGGTCCATTAAAATCCGCGCAATAATAGGAATCGACGAGATCGACATCACGATTCCTATAATAAGAGCAAAAACCATCGTATTGCTTTTTGCTTGAAGTTCCCACAAGCCTGGAAAAAGCATAACCAAACCGAAACCCAGCGCAAAAGGGACGATTATCCCGGATGCACTGGTCCAGGCAATGCTTAATGCCCGTTTCCGCAAATTCGTGATGTCTACCTCTAACCCGGCAACAAATAGGAAAAACAACATACCGAGTTTGATCACGGCATCTCGAACCGGCATCGTAAGACCTGCGGAGGGAAATAACACGGCATGTAAGCCAGGTGCGACAGCACCGAAAACAGTCGGGCCTAACAATATTCCCCCGATAAGTTCTCCCAATACGGCGGGTTGATTTAGCTTACGCGCCACCTGACCAAGCAATACGGCAGCAGCCAACATTACAGAAAGCTGGATAAATAACAAAACCAAATCATGATTATTCATAGCGGCATCCTTTTTAACCTAATAGATACCATATTTTCAAACAAATAACAAGGTGTCTTAACCAAAATCCACCACCTCTTTTCTTAAATCACCCCTTCCGTTCGGTTTTTATTTTTTTTTGTTATTTATAAACGACATTAGCTTTTACTCCTTGATTTCCAACGCTAAAAACGCTTAAAAAA
>Ga0105104_10003335_pt1 | contig 11483 bp, 10 predicted proteins | sample PPLLaktember2015_3_FD_87034 | JGI IMG/M metagenome (GOLD analysis project Ga0105104, IMG submission 87034) | Freshwater sediment microbial communities from Prairie Pothole Lake near Jamestown, North Dakota, USA - PPLs Lake P7 Core (6) Depth... | ecosystem: Environmental > Aquatic > Freshwater >...
GATATTTTGTCAAAAAATCTGGAAGAGTTAAAAGAACTGAAAAAAATTTATTATGAAAATAAACTTAAATTATATGAAACAGAAAATACAAAGATCAATCTTCCGACGGTAAAAATAAACAACATTTATCTTCACTCAAAATATGATCCTGCCCTTGAAGCAGAAAGAATTACGGAATTGCTGTTAAAAGATAAAGATGAACTGGATGTTTTGCTGATATTCGGAGGCGGACTGGGGTATATACCAAGGCTGCTGTTTGATAAAATAATCAAAAAATCAAATCTTAAAATACTTCCTTACATTTTATATCTTGAAGCTGATATCAGACTTTTTTTGACATCTCTTAACTGTTTTGACTGGAGTGAAATCTTAAAAAATGAAAACTTTAAAGTTTTTCTTGAAGCTGATAAAGAACAAATAGGCGCTTTCATTCAGTCAATACCGACAAAAAGAATAAGATATTATTATCACAGACCTTCATTCATGCTCAATGAAAATTATTACAAAAACATTCAAAAATATATAGAATACATTCTTGACAGAAAGGACATGAACAATGCAACTTTTGCAAGATTTCAAAAAGTATGGACAAGAAATATAATTTTTAATCTGCCATATTATATAAATTCTAATCCGCTGAACAGTCTTAAGGATACGGCTAAAGGGATGACTTCGATTTTAACCGCCGGCGGACCATCCCTGGAAAAATCCATAGATTTTATCAGAAAAAATAAAGATAATGCTATAATAATTTCCGTTGACACGGCTTATAAATATTTACTGAAAAACGGCATCACTTCTGACATTCTTGTAACGATTGATCCGCAATTTTGGAATTATAAATACATTGAAAATTTAAAAATCGATAATACAATAATTGTTACAGATTCATCCGTATATTATAAAGTTCTACTGCTTGCTGATGCTGATAAATATTTTATCGGTTCATCAATTTTCCCTGTAATTAATTATTTTGATCCGAATTCTTCCGGCAGAGGAACACTTGCGGCAGGAGGTTCCGTAGCAACAACAGCATTTGATGTTGCAAGGATAATAGGTTCATCTGAAATTATTCTGACAGGATTGGACCTCTCATATCCGAAAAGGATGACTCACTTTAAAGGGGCTTTTTTTGAAACAAGATTTTTGACAATTTCTGATTATTTTAATACAGCAGAAAATATGTCATACAATTATTTAACACTTGTCCCTCTTAAAAAAGTTAAATCAACTGATAATAAAGAGGTTTATTCAGACCAAAAGATGATTTTGTTTAAGAAATGGTTTGAAAGAGAGATACAACTTACAAATAACAGTGTATATCTTCCTGATTTCGGAGGATCATTTATAGAAGGGACAAAGATATTAAAAATAGATGAAATTCATGTAAAAAAAATTGATAAAAAAACATTCTATGAGAACATAAAAAATATAAAAACTAAAATAAAAAGAGTTAAAATGAATGAAATAAGTACAAAAATAAACAATTTTATAAGAATAACACTAAAAATTAAAGACTTATGCGATAAAATTATTAAAATAATACCGGAAAGCGGTGTTTTAAGCACCAATAACATAAACGAAGTTAATAAAATTGAAAAACAGTTGATAGACTATCCTGATTATAAAGAAGTCATTGATATTATCTCAAGTTCTGCGCAAAACGTGCTTTTATCAATAATGGAAAATATAAGTCTTGATAAGGACCAGAAAAAATCCGGATGGATGAAAACAAAAATTCTATATAAATCAATATATGAACTCACTGATTTTTATACAAATTCTTTTAAAAAACTTCTAAAGCAAAAATATTAATTGCCGAAATTTTAAATGTAGCAGTAATAAATTACCCTCCAATAAGAATTACCGGCTATGCCCAAAAGGATGCGCTTCTTTTTGGGCTTTTTTTATTTAATCTTATAGCATAAAAAAAACATTTATTTTTAACTTTAAATGAGTTAAAATAAAAATAATTTTTAATGATACTAAACGAAAGTGATCTAAATAGAGTTTATTTTTTAACCAGAACCTGCCTAAGCAATGAAAAAATCAATACATTAGCACTGTCTGAAAATAATTTTGATGATCTTTTATACAATATCAAACAGCATAAATGGAAAAACCTCGATAAGGATTGGTCGCTTTTTGATTATTATTTTAAAAAAGATAAATTGATTTATGCAAGAAACTTTAAAATAATAAATGAAAAAGATATATTCAGAGGGACTTATATACATAAATGCAGAAATGATTTTAAATATCTGATCTATATAATTGAAAATTCAGGATACTGCAAAAGATGCGATACACAGTTTTTCCCGAAACTATGGTGGAACAGTACAAATAAAGAAAAAATGAATTATTATGAGATAAAATACGGATATAATCTGATAAAAGACAGCTTGAAATTAAATGAAGAATATGAAAAAAAATTATTGAATTACAGTGTTGATAAAAATATTGTTGATAAAGTTATGACACAGATACATTCTGAAATAGAAATAGAAAAAATTCTTCAAACAAAATATTATGATATTAAAAATCCGCCTCCTCCGGGTAAAATTCATGAAAAACTTATTACTTTATTTAATGTATGGAATATTAAATCCATAAAACATTTAGGCATACATCCTCACAAGGAATTCTTCTTCCACAACTGTATTAATAATCTTGAAAGAATATTATTTCAGGAAAAATATTTTTACACATGGTGTCCCAGCTGTTTTACAAAATTTATACCTGAATGGGATGTAAACTGTATTAATAATTATCATAATTTATTTACAGTGAACTGTTATGTAAAAGAAAACTATCAGGATAAAAAAGAAAAAAATAGACCTGATAAAGAAGATATTATAAGAACTTCAGATGAATATTTTTATTTATCAATTTTAGGCTTGAATAAAAGGACTTCAATCAAAGAGATTTTAAACACCTTCAGGCATCTTTCTAAAATTTATCATCCTGATATTGGCGGTGACAGCAACATGTTCCAAAAAATAGTAAAAGCAAAAGATTGGCTTGTAAAATTCTATAAATATTCAATACCTGACAGGATACAAAAAGAAGAAACATATGAAGATGATGATGATATTTTAAATAAATAAAATATTGGGGAATACTGAGATCGAATCAGTGACCTCTTGCTTGTCGAGCAAGCGCGCTAACCATCTGCGCTAATTCCCCAAATTACAGTAAATTATATAAAAAAACAAAAAAAAAATCAATATAAGTTAATTACAAATAGCAAATATCCGCAAAATTTCTCATGAAAATTTAATTTTTAAAAAAAAATTGATTATTTACCATAAACTTTTTATTATTAGCCAAAAGGAGTTATAAATATGAATAAAATCATTAAAATTCTAATTATTATGATTTTTATTTTTGTAATAAATAATATTTATCCTATTTCAGAACAACCTAAAAATAATGAAGTTTATGTAGGCATTTATTTAAATGAAATATTTGACTTGAGCCTTAAAGACAACAAATTTTCTGCTGATTTTTATGTCTGGTTCAGATGGAAAGGAGAAAATATAAATCCAATTGAGTCTTTTGAAGTTGTCAACGGCAGAATTGACTCAAAAGAAAACAGTATGTCTGATGTTATTAAAGATTTTAATTATGCAATTTGCAGAGTAACCGCAACAATTACCAAATTCTGGGATATTAAAAGATTTCCGCTTGATAATCATGTTTTAACTATAGAAATTGAAGACAGTGAAAATGAAGACTTTAAATTAAAATATATTGTTGATACAAAAAACTCCAATATGGATAAAAAAATACAAGTTCCGGGATGGATAGTATCAAAATCCAATGCGGATATTTTAACCAATAAATATAATACAAATTACGGTGATATTTCTCTTCCTACTAATAATGAATCAAACTATTCAAGATTTGTATTTTCAATAGATATAATAAGACCGGGATATGGTTATTTCATAAAATCTTTTTTTACTGTTTTTATTGCTGCATTAATTGCTCTTATGACTTTGTTTATCAAACCTTCAGATTTGGATCCGAGATTCGGTTTGAGTGCCGGTGCATTATTTGCAGCAGTTGCGAGCGAAGTAGTAATAGCTTTATCTTTACCAGATACTAATATTATTACACTTGTTGATAAACTGCATATTATTGCGATTTTCTTTATTTTTATATCAATAGTTGAATCTATTTTATCTTTAAAACTTTTCAACAGTGGAAAAGAGTCCGGTTCTAAAGCACTTGACATAAGTTGTTTCTATATTTCAATTTTGGCTTATATATTATTGAATATTACTGCTATATTTTTTTAGTAAAGTTTAAATTTTTTAACTTTTTGATAATTATTATATAGATTTTCAATTTTTAACCTATAAAAATACTTTTTTTTGTTGAAATCATTGTTGTAATATGTTATAATTTATTTATCATTATTTTAAAAGGAGAAAAAAAAATGAAAAAAAGAAGTATTTTAGCATTATCAGTAATGGTAATAGTTGCATTAATTATCTGGTTTAGCTGCAATCCTTTAAATAAGGATCTTAGCAATGATTCAAGTCTTAATGTATTGGATGAATCAAATGGTACAAGATTAACCATTATGTGTACAATTGAAGTCAATGGTTCAACATGGGACGGCGGCGGACAGACAGTAACATGCGATGCTAGCATGGGCGATGATTCCCAGGCTGAAGGCCAGCCGCCTACATTCGCTATTACTAACGGAACAGTAAGAAACTGTACAATTACTAATCCTATTGATGGTCTGCACTTCTATGGCGGAAACAGCACAATCAGCAATATAAGTATTCCTGATGTTGGTGAAGATGCTACAACAGTTAAAAGAGCAGGAACATATCTTGTTGAAAACTGCAAAATGTATTCAGCAGCTGATAAAATGAATCAGATCAATGACCTTTGCACAATTACCTACAGAAGCTTCACTGGAAGCGATATGGGTAAATATGTACGACAGAATGGTGGAACATCATGGAAATGCGTAATCTATATTGATGGTGCTGACCTTGGTGTAGTACGAGATAAGATCGCAGAAAGTGATGCAAGTGTATCAATAATCTACTGGAGAAATATCACAACCACACTAGAAACCACAGACTGGTGGGACGGTAATAATGCTACAGTAATTGCATACTAATATTAGATATTCATATTTAAGCGCAAGGTATCTGCCTTGCGCTTTTTTTATGCTTACTTTCTCAATGCTTCAACATGTCCAATTTTATTTTTAATTTATAATCTCTATGGTTTCAAAAAAAAATTTTAAGAAAGACTTATTTATAAGATCAGCATTGCATCGCCGTAGCTGAAAAATCTGTACTTTTGTTTAATTGCATAATCATAAATTTCTTTGAGTTTTTCATAACCGATCAATGCCGAAACAAGTACAAGCAATGATGATTTGGGGGTATGAAAATTTGTAATAAGACCGGAAACTATTTTAAATTTATATGATGGATATATATAAATTGAGCTTTTACCTGATCCTGACATGATCATGTTATCAGAAAATGCGGTTTCTAGGGTTCTTAATGAAGTTGTTCCAACAGGAATGATCTTTAATTTATTTTTATATGCATTATTGATTTTTAATGCATCCTGATCATTAATATAATATTCCTCCTCATGGATCTTATGTTCTTCTATATTTTCTGAATATATGGGTTGAAAAGTGCCTAAACCTACATGGAGAGAAACATAACAATAATCAATTTTTTTTTCTTTTAACCTGTTGAATAATTTATCATCAAAATGCAGTCCAGCTGTAGGTGCAGCTGAAGATCCGTAAATTCTGGAGTAAATTGTTTGATATCTCTCTTTGTCAATGTCGTCATCTTTTGCATTTCTGATATAAGGAGGTAAAGGTACATGCCCGTATTTTTCAAGAAAACTTATGTTAAATACAGGTTTATCGGAAACAGCAACTTTTATCTGTTCATCTAGATTCTTTTGAACTTTAATAACCGTATCATCAGGAAGGATGATCTCGGCATTTTCTTTATATTTTTTTGATTTATCCGTAAGAATTTCAGCATGATATTGATCTATTGTTCTTAAAATCAATATTTCTCCCTTTTGACCTGTAGACTTTTTAATTACATTCAGTCTTGCAGGGAAAACCTTTGAATTATTGAACACAAGGAAATATTCATTTGATAAAAAATCAGTTAAATTTTTAAAATATGAGTCAATTATTTGATGATTTGACCTGTTATAAACCAATAATCTTGAATCAGAACGGTTTTTAACAGGATATTGAGCAATCAGCTCATCAGGGATATGAAAATTAAAAATTTCAGTTTTCATTTAATTATATCAGGCAAAAATAATCTTAATTTAGTATTCGGATAATAAAAAATAATTATTTCTTTATAATTAAAGCCGCTTACAGCCATGCCCTGAGCACCCCACTGGCTTAATCCGACACCATGTCCGTAACCTATACCTTTGAAAGTGATCTCACCTGTAACCGGATTAATATCAGCCGTAAACCTTTCACTTTTGATATTCTTGTTACCCACAGTCAAACGCACTGATTTTGAGGAAAAAGTCTTATTATCCAATGTGATGCTTTCAATAAAACCTGTATTGCTGAAAATCAAATTGTTATTGGTTAACGTTGAATTATTAAGATTAAATAAAGTCAGGAAGTCATTTATCTTCAGTGTATAGTCCCAGTCGCTGCCGGGATAAAACAGAGAGAAAGGATCATAATGATCTTTTAAATAAGGGTAATTTGAATTATTTCCGAAATAATCCAGACCGCTCCGTATATAACCTCCGGAATTTGCATGAAAATATGAGAGTATCGGTTTGTCGTCATGAACAACTATAATATCTTTTGTTGAGTTTACCGCATTGCATAATTTGATCTGAAGTTCTGTGTTAAAATTAAAATTATACCCTGAGTAAACCTGGTATCTCACTGTATCATCCACATCAAATTCCCTTTTATTTTTATATCTTAAAACATGCTGATAAGCGTAAGTCCTGGCGACAATAACTTGCGCCTTTAAAGCCTCATCATTAAAACTTAATGGCACTTCTGCAGGAAGAACAGATATAAGGTAGGTTTCCATTGGTAAAATATTGATAATGTCAAAGTTTTCTTTTTTCGGTATGATTTTAATTTTACCGAAATAACTTTTATCATTAATATATATCAGTTTATCTTTTGAGGAATATATCATTATCGGATCTGTTAAAATCGAATTATTTAAATAAATAATGTTATCTTCATTGTTCTTTTCAATTATAACACTTTTTTTAAATTTCATTTCTTCATTATTAGTCAAATTAATTATTTTTATATACTTTTTCAATGGTATTTCTATTTTTTTATCAAAATTTGTCAATTTAACTCTAATTTCAGCTGATTTATTGGTATCTACAGTGACCTTTTCAAGATAAGTAAGGCAGGAGAAAAGACTAAAAAAAATCAACAATAAAAATAATTTTTTCATTTTATTCTTCTTTATAATCTTCAAAGAGATTCCTGTCATCTTTATAATCATATCCGAGGTGAAGATATGCTTTTTTTGTTGCACATCTTCCCCTTGAGGTTCTTTTAATAAAGCCAATTTGTATCAAAAAAGGTTCATAAACTTCTTCAATGGTTTCCGGTTCTTCACCTATGGAAATTGCCAGTGTTTTGCATCCTACGGGACCGCCGTCATAATGTTCAATTAATATTTTTAGAAGATTTTTGTCTATTTTATTTAAACCGAGATTATCTATTTTCATTCGTTTTAAGCTGTCTTCCGCAATTTTGCTGTTAATCACACCCTCGCCTTCCACCTGTGCAAAATCTCTCAATCTCCTTAGTAAATTGTTGGCGACTCTGGGAGTTCCCCTTGAACATTTTGAAAGGATTTCAGAGGCATCATCATCGATTTGAATATCCAGGAGATTGCTTGATCTGGTAATTATGGTCTTTATTTCATCATGCTGATAAAAATCAAGCTGCCCTTTTATTCCGAATCTTGCATACAAAGGTGAAGATATTAATCCTGACCGGGTTGTCGCACCGATCAAAGTAAAGTGATTCAAATTGATTTTAACTGTCTTTGCAGACGGTCCCTGCCCGATTATAAGATCAAGGGCAAAATCTTCCATTGCTGAATATAGAACTTCTTCAATATTCCTTCGAAGCCTGTGAATTTCATCTATAAAAAAAACATCACCGTATTCGATATCGGTTAATATTGCCGCCAGGTCTCCCACTTTTTCGAGCATTGGAGCGCTTGTCGATTTAAAATTAACATTCATTTCTTTAGCAACAATTGATGCTAAAGTAGTTTTCCCAAGCCCTGGAGAACCTGACAGAATAATATGATCCAGAGGCTCCTTTCTTTTCTTAGCTGCTTCTATATAAACAGTTAAGTTATCTATAAAATGCTTTTGACCAATGAATTCATTTAGCGACTTTGGTCTTAGTGATTTATCATATTCATTATCTCTGCCTGTCAAAGATGATAATAAGTTTTCTTCCATTTATTTTCCTGCCAGTTTTCTTAATAAGTTCTTAAAATCTTTTTCAAAGTCACCAGACAAAGGTCTTATTTCTTTAATTTTTTCTTTAATTTCTATATCCTTGTATCCTAAATTAATCATAGATTTGATCAGGTCTTTTTCATAATCAGAAACCTGATTTGTTTCAAATTTCGGCAGTATTCCTTTTAAATCAAATATAATCTGTTTTGCAGTTTTTAAACCGATTCCCGGAATATCTTTTAAACTGTTGATATCTTCTGTTTCAACATATTTATACAGAGTATCAATATCAAAATGAGAAATAATTTTTAGGGCGACTTTCGGTCCTATACCTGAAACTTTTAATAAATTTAAAAAACCCTCTTTAGATTTTTCATTAAAAAATCCATATAGAGTCATTGAATCATCTCTGTGTATAAGATGCGTAAACAGTATTATTTCTTTGTTGATTTCAGGCTTTATTTTTATAATATCATTCAAAGGGCATAATACTTCAAAACCGATGCCGTTGCAGTCGACTAATACCGAATTATACTTAATATCAATTAATTTTCCTCTTAATAATCCAATCAATGTAAATTCCTTATGTTCTGATTTTACTAAAAGTCTTTGATATGTTCAAATGAATTATTGCAAGTGCAATACCATCGGCAATGTCATCGGATTCGGGAATTTTATCGAGTTTTAAAATAATTTGAATTAATTTTTTAACCTGATCTTTTGTTGCATTGCCGTAACCAACTAAAGACTGTTTTATCTGCAATGGTGTATATTCAAAAATAGGTATATTATTCATAGTTAATGCCAAAAGTAATATGCCTCTGACCTCTGATACCGACATTGCAGTTTTAACATTTTTAGCAAAAAAAATTTTTTCAATTGAAGCCTGATCAATTTTAAAACTTGATAAAATCTCTGAAAAATCATTAAAGATCTTATTTAGTCTGAAATAATAAGAATCCTTAGAAGAAGTTTTTATCAGCTTATTAAATATGAGATCATATTTATTGCTTTCTTTTTTAACTATGCCGATGCCTGTTCTTTCAATACCCGGATCAATGCCAATGACAATCATAAATAATATCTCATTATAATATTTAATAAAATAATAACAAAAGATCGAAATTTATATTTTTAAAAAAACAATTTAAGCAATATCTACATAATAGAATATAATAAAAAGAATTATTATATTACACCTTATACTCTTCAGGAATATTCATATTTGTGTAAACGTTCTGAATATCATCAAGTTCCTCTAATTTATCGATTAATGATAATACTTTATCCACACCTTCCTGAGATACATCATGATAGGTATTCGGAACCATTGTTATTTCGGCTGACAACTGATTAAATCCCGCATCGTTAAAAGCTTTTAATACTTTATTAAAAGCTTCAGGTGCTGTGATTACTTCAATATTTTTTTCATCAACAACAATATCATCTGCTCCGGCATCAATTCCAATTTCCATTGCTTTATCTTCATTTAATTTTTCTGTACTGAATACAATTACACCTCTTTTATCAAACATATAACTAACACATCCATTAGAGCCCAAATTACCTCCTGATCTTGACATTGTTGCTCTGACATCTGATGCAGCTCTGTTTTTATTATCAGTCATGATATGCATAAATATAGCAACACCTTCAGGACCATAACCTTCATAAGAGAATTCTTCATAATTAACATTATCCAGGTCGCCGCTGCCTTTTTTTATTGCTCTTTCAATAGTATCTTTAGGCATATTGGCTTCTTTTGCTTTTAAAACAGCACTTCTGAGACGCGAATTTGCTTCAGGATCTGCTCCGCCCAGCCTGCTTGAAATTGTTAATTCTCTAATCAGTTTTGTGAAAATTTGTCCTCTTTTTTGATCATTTGCAGCTTTTTTATGCTTAATTGTTGACCATTTACTGTGACCAGACATTTTTTTAAATCTCCTTTAGATTAAATAAAAATTTTTTATTTAATTTTTTTATTTATATCAAAATCAATTATTTATGTCAAACATCTATATTATTGATTTTTAATAAATAAAAAAGGGGAATTTTTTATCCCCTTTAAATTTTAATAAATCAAATTATACCTTGAGCATCAAAACCAGTTCATCAAAAATGTTTTTAACAGATAAAAAATCCTCTTCAAAAATTATGATATTATAATATTCATAATCTCCGTCTTTATACCTGGATTCTTTGATGTTTAAATATTTTTTGCCGTTTTTTGCAACTTTTACATCAAAAAAATAAGCTTTGCCTCTGCCTTTTAATGTTTTGCTGAATACAGCTTCATTAGTTACCATAAAAATCTCCTTGTTTTTATATAAATAAACAAGGAAAATGCAATAATCTTTTATTAAAATTTAAAAATTATTTAATTAATTTTGTAATATCTAAATATGCAACAAATACACCCAAGAACATTAATAACAAGAAAAAAAACATATTGATAATATACAAAATCCGTAAGCTTATTGATCTTCTTGTTATAATTTCAACAAGACTTAATACTATATGCCCGCCGTCCAATGCTGGAATAGGTAAAAGGTTAAAAATCGCCAAAGCTAAAGATATCATTGAAACAAAATTTAAAAACTCCTTTAAACCAGCAATGAAGCTTTCTTTAAAACCCGATATAGTAGCCTCAGAAATCATTGCTCCAATCATGATAGGTCCTCCGAAATGTTTTTGAACATTTTTCTTGGGACGAAAAATCAAAGAATATAAAAATATACCTGTCATTTTTGTAACTTTTATGCTGGTATTAAAACTGGAAGTAAAAGCTCTTACTACACTTGTTTCCTTGACAATTTTAATCGGATAACGGAAATTAAAATTAAATTCTTCTTCTGATAAAAGATGATTTAATTCATTAAAAACAACTGTTTTTTCTATTATTTCATTTCCTCTTTTTACATATAAAGTTGATTTTTTTGATTTGCCGAAGAAATATTTAAAATACTCTTCAATGAAATCAC
>Ga0105104_10003337_pt1 | contig 11476 bp, 9 predicted proteins | sample PPLLaktember2015_3_FD_87034 | JGI IMG/M metagenome (GOLD analysis project Ga0105104, IMG submission 87034) | Freshwater sediment microbial communities from Prairie Pothole Lake near Jamestown, North Dakota, USA - PPLs Lake P7 Core (6) Depth... | ecosystem: Environmental > Aquatic > Freshwater >...
CACAACTCCCATCCCCATCGTAATCCCCGGGCACAGGGATGCTGTCGCCATCGCCCCAGTTGTCCACGAATAAGCCTTCGACGTACCAGGTCCCGGCATTGTAGACCGCTACATCGGTCTGTCCATCGCCATTGTAGTCACAGGACACGGGGATGCTTTCGCTGTTGCCGTAGGCATGGGCATCCTGATCCTTGACGTACCACATCCCCGCCCAGGGTTCGACCTTGAACACACTCAGATCCGTATCCCCATCCCCATCAAAGTCGGCAATGGCAGAGCTCACAAATTCTTTCTCATACGCACCGATGTCGCAGATGGCACTGCCATTGTTATCGCCATCCTGCGGGCGCGACACGCCGCGCTGATCGGTGTCCGCGCAGGTGGAGTTCACTCCGCCTGCATCAACGGCGGAACTGCCTGAACCTAGCGCCATAGTTTGGGCATAGCCACCGTTGTCTGCCAGCAAACCGAGAAGTGGGTTGTCAGTGATGATGTTCGTACAAGTTGCGCCGGAGGGGCATCCGCCCTGCACCACGCTGTCCTTGATGATTGGAGCGCTGCCGGCATTGTAAACCTCTGTTCCGTTCCCCCAAAGAATAACATCGTTGATGGAGGGCGAGCCGCTCTCGTTGTATATCCCGCCACCTTGTAAAGCCGTGTTATTGCTGAGGGTGGCGTTCGTCAACGTGGGCTCGCTGTTGTAGTTATATATCCCGCCACCGTAACCGTAAGTAGTTGTGGCGTTGCTGGTGAAGGTCACATTCGTCAACGTTGGACTGCTGGCATCGTTGAGCATCCCGCCGCCCTTGTATGCCTTGTTGCCAGTAAAGGTCACGTTCGTCAGTGTGGGACTGCCAGCGTAGTTGTATATGCCGCCGCCGTAATAGGTTGTGCTGTTGCTACTGAAGATCACGTTGGTCAGCGTTGGGTTGCTATCGCCATTGGACATCCCGCCCCCTTTATAGATCGCTGTGTTGTCACTGAAGGTCACGTTGGTCAGTGTTGGGCTGCTGCTAGTGAGATTGAACATCCCGCCACCCATGTCAGCTGTGTTGCCACTGAAGGTTACGTTGGTCAGCGTTGGGCTGCTACTAGTGAGATTGAACATCCCGCCGCCATAGGCGGCTGTATTCCCACTGAAGATCACGTTCGTCAGCGCCGGACTGCTATTTTCGTTATACATAGCACCGCGATAAATGGCTGTATTCCTGCTGAAAATTGCGTTCGTCAATGTCGGACTGCCATCGTTGTTATACATTCCGCCGCCAGAGTCGTCCGGATCCGCCCCATTGGCATTGCCACCTCGGATGGTAAAGCCATCCAGCACCGCGCTGCCGTCCGTGCCGCTACCGATGACTACATGGTAACTGTTTTCGCCATTGTTGATAAAATCGACATCGTCCCCGTTCAAATCTCCGCTCAGGATGGTAACATTCGCAGCCGGGTCGCGCTGCTCGCGCTCCGTTTCCACACCCGTAAAACCACCATAGATCGAGATCCCATTCCTGAGTGTGAAAGAGATCGTACGATCTGTGCCTGGTGTGGGCGTATACGTTCCAGCTGCGACCCAGATCTCGTCGCCGTACAAGGAGGCGGAAAGGGCAGATTGCAGGTCGATGTAGGCATCGGTCCAGGAGGAACCATCATTTGCACCCGTTGCATCCTGATTGACATAGTGAATCGTTGCGGGAAGTGCAAGATAAGTTGCCACGACAGAATACAACTGCATGGTCGCGCCCGAAGTGTCAGAGGACAGCGTCGCGCGATACTGGAGATAACGTCCATTTGGGCTGGCTACGGCAAAGTCAGTCGCTTCCCAATTTGACCAGGTTTCATTCGGTGTGGCGGTATTGCCAGTTCGCGTTTCGATCGTGAACCCATAGTTTGGCGTGCATATGGGTGGATCAGAAGGATGTGTAGCGATGCAAGCCGTTCCTTGTGATGCGCCTGGCCACCACCCGAGATTAAGCCAATCAACCACCTGACCTGAATCGAAAACGCGGGATGTGAAAATACAGGGTGAAGAATACGGCGTGAAATGCATCCACTCAACACCTAATGCCTGTTCATCGGGGGTTGAATCGCTGAGCATGGGCCGCAGATTGGTCAAGGCGATCGTGTGAGTGGCAACAGGTAAACCATCCACATAGAAGATGACACTGTTAGCGCGCCAATCAATCTCGTACGTATGCTTCGTCCCGATGAAGTTCCCGGGAATCAGTGTGCTTTGTCCGTCACTGGTCATCGCATACAATTTATCCAGCGTATCATTCTTGCCGAACACCGCCCATTGACCGCTAAAGTCGATATTGCCAATCAGACCGACCTGTTGAGACGGGTCGATGCCAAATATCGCCGCAAATCGAAGACGATGATCGCCTGCAAAGGGAGTTGAATAATAAGCCATCGCACTTTCAACAGAAATTTTATCGTTGCCAACGATAGCAGGTCCGCTAGCTGCCCAGCCTGCGGGCAGACTCGTGCCTGAGAATTCTTCACCGATGACCGGTATTTCGGTGACTTCACCATTCTCGATATTTGAGACATAACAAGAATCGGGGTTTGCAGCAGCGAAATCGGCCGTAGTGGTATCCATGACGCCATTCGGACCGGTGGTGAAGAGCCACAGCCGGGTCTGTCCAAGCGAGTTGCCAGCCATATCTGTCACTCCGGTTGTAACTCGAATCCAGTAGGTTGTCCCCATCTCCAGAGGATCATTGGGAGTTAAAGTCACCATGCTTCCGGTTGTAGAAATAGTAGCCGGAGTGCTTTCAATTCTATGAAAAGGCATCAGGATTAGAGACGAATCAGTTACTGTAGCTGGATCAATTTCTTCGCTAAAATGGATGGTGATCACCTTATCAAGGGGGATATTCAGCGCCTCATTTTCGGGATCAAAGCTGACGACCGCAGGTGGAATGGTGTCTTCCATTTCATATGCACCGATGTCACAATGTGCACCCTGCGGACGCGCCACCCCGCGCTGATCAAGGTTATTGACCGGTGGACTTGTGCAAATCGTATCGTCCCCCGCATCGACCAGGGAACTACCTGGCAGCAATGCCATCGTTAGTGTTGGACCCCCATTATCATCAAGCTCACCCAAGCCATAGTCAAATAATGTTCCGGCCCCAAGGATGCTGTCTATGCTGTAATCGATCGTTGAGGTCACAGCTGTTGCGTAACAACTAGTACTGCCAGGAGCACATACGAAAATTGTGTTGTGAAGAGCCAGGAAGCTAAGACCGCGAAGCCTTAACTCACTTCCTTGAGGGGCACTATTGCCAACAAATGTGTTGTTATAAATAGCAGCTTCAGCATTTCCAGCCATGTAAATTGCCCCCCCACTGTCACCTGCGTGATTGTCGGAAACTGTACTACTGACAATGGCAACCTCAGCATTCCCATCAAAAGCAAAAGCACCACCATCTGAATCCGCCTGATTTTGATAGACAGTTGTATTTTTTAGCGTCAATTGATAACTCGCGATTGCCCCGCCGTCCCCAACAGCATGGTTGTTCCTCAACGTGCTATTGATAACAATCAAATTCCCGGTTATTGATGAGGATATCGCTCCACCACTGCCGCTGGTATAGCCATCTGCAATCGTCAAATCGGATATGGTCACGGTTGGCTCAGTGGCACCACTTATTTCAAGATGAGCCACATTCCCCCCGCTGACAGTGACCTGGGGGGATAAGCCCGAGCCATCTATCGTTAAGTCCTTGTCGATCACCAGGTTTGAGGCAAGCGTGATCGTTTGTCCGGCAAGCGATGGGTCAAACGCGATCGTGTCGCCTGAAGCTGCCTCCGCAATTACCTGGCGCAGGGAGCCTGGGCCGCTGTCGCTTGTAGTAGTGACCGTAATGGTGGATGCCAGAGCCGAGTTGATTGGTGTTACTCCCAGCAGGCCGATAAGCAGAACCAAGATCATTGCAAAACGCATTACTGACAACTGATGATTTTTGTTGAACATAAGACCCTCCCGGGAGATATCATTCCTCCCTAAAACATAGATTTTGCGTGCCTCGCCGAACATTCACCCACCCACCCACACAGTTTTATCCTTATCAGTATAGTGAATATTAGTACAAACATCAATACGACATTCGTCACTGCGGAGTTCCATTTTTGGATGATGTGGTGATATCAAATAAAAATAATCTGTAAAAAGTGTTGTGGGTCTCAATACTTGTCCTGGTGGTATTTCAAACCAGGCACGATCAATTTTAAGTTTCATGTATTCCTGACATCGTTCGTCCACCTGTAAAGTTCTGGTGAAGAAGACAGGAAGGGAGCAGAGAATCCTCTGCTCCCTCGGTGAATCTATTGATTACTGATAAGGATCGCTATCTCCGCGCCGGCAACGGGAAGGACTGCTCATCCCCCCAGATGTCCACAAACTGATCCTTCACATACCACGTCCCGGCGTTGTACACCGCAATGTCCATTTGATCATCGCTGTTATAGTCTCCCGGCACCGGGATGCTCTCACTGTTGCCATAGGCATGCGCAGCCTGGTTCTGGATGTACCACATCCCCGCCCACGGCTCCACCTTGAACACCGCCAGGTCGAGCGTGCCATTCCCGTCGTAATCCCCAGGCAAAGGAACGCTGCTCCCATCCCCCCAGTTGTCCACGAACTGATCCTTCACATACCAGGTCCCGGAGATGTACACCGCAATGTCAGTCACATGATCGTTGTTGTAGTCCGCAGGCACAGGAATGCTTGTGTGGTTGCCATAAGTATACGCACCGATCCCCTGGATGTACCACATGCCCCCCCACGGCTCCACCTTGAACACCGCCAGTTCACAGCTCCCATCCCCATCGTAATCACCGGGGACCGGAATGCTGCTGCCATCCCCCCAATTATCCACGAACAAGCCTTCCACGTACCAGGCGCCTGCATTGTAGACGGCTATATCAGCTCGACCATCGCCGTTGTAGTCACAGGACACCGGAATGCTCGCGCTGTTGCCATAGGCATGCACACTCTGATCCTTGATATACCATGTTGCTCCCCACGGTTCCAGCTTGAATACACTCAGATCCGTATCTCCATCCCCATCAAAGTCGGCGACCGTGTGCGTAAGATCAAACGTAGCAATACAGGATATGTCGGCATTCATCGTCACCGAACCGTCCGAGCAATCGGCATCACCACTCCAGCCTGCAAAGGTGGACCTTCCGGCGGGTGCAGCCGCGAGGGTTACAACCGTACCGGAAGTATAGTTCTCCGAGCAGTCTGAGCCACAATTGATGCCTGCCGGAGCGCTGGTGACCGTGCCGTTCCCCGTTCCCGCTCTCGAAACGTCAAGGGTGTATTGGTTCACTGCCAACACCTCGTGAGCTTCGTTTGCCGAGCTGGCGTTGAAGTTGGCATCGCCGGGGTAACTAGCTGTGAGGGTTCTGTTTCCTGGCGTACCTAACACAATACTGCAGGAGGTAGCAGGCAGGCTGACGGTACATGAATCCACTCCGTCGGTGACGGTTACTGTACCCGTGGGAGCAGTGGGTGTATTTCCATATTGCCCTGTCACACTCACAGTAACAGTCACCGCCTCGCCAACACGGGAAGGGTCAGGGGTATGGGATTGGATCGCCGTAGTCGTGTTCGCCTTGATGGTGGTCAGGATATTGGAACTGGCTCCTGATGTTCTGTCGTTGTCCACCTGAGCATAAACAGCCCCGACACCGGTCGCCTGGAAGTTTGCTGTGGCCGTCCCATTGCTCTGGATGGTCGCCTGCGCGCTGGAGAGAGTCCCGACCGAGGGATTTGAGGTATTCCAGGTTGCAGGCAGACCAATGATCTGTGCCAGATTTGCAGGGACTACATCCCAGTTTGCTGAACTCGTCGGGAAACTGGCTATCAATGTGCTGGACTGGTTGGTAGCCAGGGTGGTTCCCGAGCTGGAGGTCAACTGGTCGCGCAGCCAGGGATCAACATCGAGTGTCCCGCCGGCTGTAACGGCCGTATCGCAGGGTGAAGCGCCCGGTCCCGTGCTGCATCCCCACCAGTTCTTCTCCGCGGTGACTGTCCCGGTGCCGCTTGTGCTGTATTTGTACAAGCCGGTCCCGGTGGAAGCGGTGTTGCCCATAATGCGTGAGTATTGTAGAGTCAGATTTTCTGCTCCCACATAAATTCCTCCGCCTGGGTTGCCAGTGGCTGTATTTCCGCTGATAAGGATATTTGAAAGAGTGAATGAGGTAGTATTGACAACGGAACCATCAATATAGATTCCCCCTCCAGTCCCTCCGGCTGTATTGTCCGTTATTTGTGTGTCCTGATCGATTACGACGCTTGTGCTTGCCGAAAAGTTGACGATGGCAATGCCTCCACCGTCACTTCCAGCCGTATTCCCGTTAATGATAGACCCGTGGATTTGTAAACTGCCCCCGTAGGAGGGGCGGTAGAAGATCGCGCCGCCCTGGGAAGCTGAAGACGTTGAGTTATTGGTAAAAGTACTGTCTGTGATCGTGATCGCAGGTTCTGAGCCAAAAATATTAAGGGCGCCGCCATATGAATTCGGCGTTTGATTGTGGTCAAAGGTAACTCGTGTCAGGGTGAGTGAACCGCTGCCCGTCTGGTCAAAATTGAGCCCGCCACCATAGCTGTTCCTGTTGCGGTTATATGAAATCACACAGTCTGTGAAGGTGGTCACATTATCGGTGCCCGTTTGATAGATATCCACTCCGCCGCCGGTGTAAGCCCAGGATGGGTCGCCTGCTGGAACAGTATTATCCCCGTAACGGATGGTCAGACCCGAAAAATTGACAATGAGACTATTGTACGCGCCATCCTGATTTACGCCAAAGACTTTATCGCCGATGCTGTTGGTATAGCTTGCATCCTGTGCACCCTGAATGATGGTATTGGTTGACCCGTTCCCAATAATGGTCATGTTGGCGTTGATATCCAGGTCGCCCGCGTTTGAGTTGGAATCGTTGCCGATCCGGGTTAACACAATCGGTGTACCGTTTAGGGATGCGGCAAATTGGATCGTTGAGTCTGGGTTGTCGTTGGCTTTGATGACCGCCTCACGTAATGTACAATCGCTCGAGACAGGTGTGATACAGGTGACACCTGTGCCGCGTGGGGCAATGTCATCTGCCCGATTCACTGTATAAGTCCCGGCTGCCTGGACGCTCTGTGCTGGGATGAGCACTGTCCCAAGAAGCAACACGAGGACGACAAATACCCTGGCAGTTTGCCAGGCGAAGGCGGCATAAAAATCAGGCTTGGATGACATGGTGCATACTCCTTGTGATATGGATGGAAGAAAAAATAATTACAGCTTTTGAGTTGGATTTCACCGCCGGAGAATCGTTTTCAATATTCCCTGTGGTGAACGTCCCAGCATCGAATTACTTCTTACTGGTCATACTTAAACTGCAAACCATTTTTGCGCATCTGCCGACTTGAGCCAAAAATCATGAATACCGGCGCCGAGGTTTGCATAGATCTTTTCATCCTTCTGGGTGAATTGCAACACGGCATGCTGTTCACCAAGGTTGGCAAACGTTTCCCAGGTGTTTCCATCGTCAGTGGAGGAAAGGATCCTGCCGTGAGCAGTGCCGCGGATCAGAACCTTGCCAAAGCGAATCTGCGGATCGGCAAAAAGCTGAGTGCCATTTTCAATGGCTTGAGATTTGGGCAGTACCAGGCTGGATGCCAAGACTAGACCCGTAAGCTTGAGAAAGTCTCTGCGGTTGAATGTGTTCATTTTTCTTAATTCCTGACTCTCTTTGAAAACAGATGGCGCAATAGATAATTGCTGGCTTTAGAGTTTGTTCTCACCACCGGGAAACCAACACTCATTGTTTCCCGGCGGTGAAAATACGTGAATCATCAACCACGACTTGGGTAAATGCCCCATGTGGCAATGATGAAATTGACAGCCAGGTACGGCTGCATGTTATTGTGAGGACTGGGAAAGCTGCTTCCGGCCGGGTCCAGGGCAGCCGGACTCATGGTCACATTGGGGTTTCCGCTCTGGTAGGAAGGCGGCGGCGTGCGCCCGGTTCCGGCGCTTCCCCAGGTGTTATTTGCCGGGCTGGCAGCATCGTTGCCTGAAGCACCCAGCGCCGTATGAGTATGGACCGGCATTTGGTTGGTCCCCAGAGTCACGGTCTGATAGCCACCCACCTGGCCCAGAGTCCGTGGCGTGAGTCCCGGACCATTGCCAAAACTCAACGGGAGACGACCCTGTAAATTGGGCAGGGCAAAGGTGGTCGACCCATTGCCGCCATAGGTTGTTCCAAGCAGGGAAAACAAAGCCGTATTCTGGGCAATTTGCAATATTTGACCGTCGCAGAACGCCCAACCAGCTGGCGCGAAGTTGAACCCAACCATTTTAATTTCGCCGATAAACGGATCCGACATGCTAACCTCCTAGTCGCGTGTGGGGTAAACCCCCTGCAAAGCAATCACAAAATTCAACACCAGGTACGGCTGGCGATTCTCGTGCGGCTGGCCGCCCGTACTCACCAGTGCTGCGGGGTTCATGGTGGCATTTGGTGTACCCGCATAGCCGTTGGTCACGGCGGGCCAGACGTTACCCCCCGGCAGGGGGACATCCGGATCGGCGTTGCTGGCAGCAACCGTGTGCGTGTGAGCAGGCATTTCGTTCAGGGTGAGCGTATGCGCTGTTTCTCCGCCGCTTTGACCCTGGATAAATCCTGCCCCGAAATGCAGTGGGACCTTGCCGCGGAAATCAGGCAGGGCAAAGGTGGTCGTCCCATTGCCGCCATAGAGCGTCCCGAGCAGGCTAAAAAGGGTCTGGTTCTGCATGTTTTGCAAGATCTGACCATCGCAGGCTGCCCAGCCCCGGGGCGCAAAGTTAAAACTCACGATTTTGATCTCACCTAAAAAGGGATCCATAGTATCGCCTCCTTAATCGCGGGTTGGATAATATCCACCCAGGCAGATGATGAAATTGAGCGCCAGGAACGGCATCATATTCTCATGGGGTTGCCCGCCTCCGCCTCCGCTCACCAGCGAACTGTTCATTGCCAGGCTGGGCGGATTTGTCGAATAGCGCGCAGTAGCTGGAGCCGCCCAAACCGCATTGGCAGGACTGTTCTGTGTCCCTGGAGATGTACTCGCCCGCACGGTATGCGTGTGCGCGGCGACCTGGTCTCCCGTCATGGGGACTGTTTCCATGCCAGCCTTCTGACCGATCGTGTACCCATTCCCCTGGTGCATGGGCACCCGCCCGCGCAGATCGGGCAAAGCAAACGTGGTGACTCCATCGCCGCCGTAGGTGGTGCCGATCAGGGAGTAAAGCACGTCATTTTGAGATATATCTAGCAGCTGCCCCTGACAAAATGCCCAATCCAAGGGGGCGAAGGTCCCGCCGAACATACGGATCTCGCCTATGTAGGAATCTGACATTGTTTCTTCCTCCTCTATGAATCCTGTTTATTTTCCGGACGGATGCCATTCCATTAGATAGGAAATGTCATTTTCGCCTGCTTTGACAAACCCAAGCCTTTGAAACAACCTCAGGGAAGGGTTGGAATCCTCAACATAAATGGATAGTGTTTTGTTGGCTGCTTTTGCCTCCTCCATCAAATCCTGCAAAACGCGTGACCCGATCCCGTGCCCGCGCCTCTCCGGGAGCAGGCCGATATCCAGGATCCGGATTTCGGTCTCACGCTGGTCTACATACAAGCGCCCCACCGGGGCGCCCTCCGCAAGAATAACATCATGACTGGCTTTAGAAAAATACGCCCGGTAATGTGCCTGCTGCGCGGCAAACTGCATTTGCAGAAAGCTCTGTTTTGCCGCTTCATCCCACGCGACCAGACTCATCTCATCGGCGCGCGAAGCCGCATAGACTCTGCATAGGAAGTCGTCATCCTCGGCGGAGACAGCTCGCAATTCCAGCGAGTCCATGTCTATTTCACCAGCTGGTTGAAGACGGCCTCGTAACGGAACCCGTCCGCTTCACGCGCCACCGGGACCAGGAAGAGGGTCGCCTCACCCATGACTTCGTGTGCCAGCGGGAAGGAGCCCTGCTGGAACGGCAGCTCCAGCGGACCTCGGAACAGGATGGAATACATGCGCTGCCTCGCCGTCTCACGCAGTTCCGAAACCGAGACCAGTTCCAAAGGAATGTTCCCGCATTCGGGATGCGTCAGTCCAAACGTAGTGTGGATCTGTTTTGAGAAAGCAGCATGAGTCCAGTTTTCCAATGTTGCTTCACTCCAGAATGCTTTACCGCCTCGCTGTGGGTCCGCCAAAAAGGATTTATAAATGTAGCTTTTCGATACCTGCACTATGCCGGCAATGTAAGCCGGATTAGCGCGCTCGATGAGCGGCAGACCCAGTTCGTCAGCCCAGGTTTGATAAGAGGAAAGCGAAGGTTCGTTTCCCTGTCTCTTCAGCCATTCCAGGTAATGGATCTCCTGTCCCCACCATCCCACGCTGGAAGCGCGGACCCGTCGCTGGATCGCCTGCATCTCTTCCACATTCTGCCCTTCTCCGATGGTCGGCCAAATGTCAACGTATAAATGGTCCACCGGACCCTCCGGAGAAAACTCGAGCGCATCCACCAATGCCACATGCAGCTTTTCAATTCCCCGCCAGGAACTCATTCCCGTGGACTGCTCCAATATATCCAAAACCAGCGGTTCGCGTTCGACGAGGGTCACCTGCTGCACCTCTGGCTTCGCCAGGAGGTTAAACAAGGCGACTCCCATGCCCGCGCCCATCAAAACGACGTGCCCACCTCCAGCAGCCACATGCGGAGCCTGGCTATCCACTTCGTCCCAGGCGGTGGACATCCAGGCTTTTTCACCTTCCAACAGTGCGAACATTTCACCTTCACCATGCCAGTCCTGAAAATAACCACGCTGGGGAATCAGCTCGAACTTCTTCAACCTCCAACCTCCCAGGGTCATCTCGCGATACTCCGGGATTTGCAAAACAGGCCAGGGCAGGTCCCAGGCAGAAAACAGGTTCATTGAGGGCTCCATTCCATGCGCAGATACATTGCATCTTCGGCAACAGATACAAAACCCAGCCTGGAATATAAATGCATGGCTGGGTTTTCTTTCAGAACGTGTAGAACGATTTTTTTGCCTTGCTTTTGCAGATTGCACAAAATCGTGGCGCCTATTCCGACTCCTCGAAAATCCGCCAACAGGGCAATATCCACCAATAAAATGGCACCCCCAGTTTCGAGGGTGATCATCGTTCCCGAAGGGATGCCATCGCAGAGGATGATCTCTGTTATCGCATCGGGGTACTCGGCGCGATACTGTTGCTGGCGCAGCTCGAACTGCATCCGCACAAAAGCATCTTTTTGCTCCTCCGGCCAGGGGACCGGCGTCAGTTCATCGGCGCGCGTGCTGGCATAGACCTGATAGAGAAAAGCCTCATCTGTTGTGGGCAAAAGGGGGCGGGTTGTGATCAATCCGATCTGGATCATGGCTGGATCCCCCGTCTCTCGAATATGTCAAAAGGATG
>Ga0105104_10003338_pt1 | contig 11474 bp, 11 predicted proteins | sample PPLLaktember2015_3_FD_87034 | JGI IMG/M metagenome (GOLD analysis project Ga0105104, IMG submission 87034) | Freshwater sediment microbial communities from Prairie Pothole Lake near Jamestown, North Dakota, USA - PPLs Lake P7 Core (6) Depth... | ecosystem: Environmental > Aquatic > Freshwater >...
AAGCTCTGCGCCCATGGTCGCCTGACATCCTTGACGTGATGAATGTTTTCTTCCAAAATGACATTTGTCTTATAAATGAGCAAACACTTATTCAATCTTATTGCTTTCTAACCTAAAGTCCATGATTTCTCTGTGTGCCATTGTTTACTTTGTTGCTATATTAATGCAAAGGAATAACAAAGTAGCCATGCACATTCTTTCCATCGGTCTCAACCACATCTCTGCATCGGTTCGCCTTCGCGAGCGCATGAACTTTGATGAGGAACAGACTCGCGCCGCACTTGCCCGCCTGAGTTGCGGACATGTATCTGATAGCATCGCTGAGATGATCATTCTTTCCACTTGTAATCGTATTGAACTCTATGTAGCCTCCAAGCAGGAAAATTTCTCTGAATTGGAGATTTTTTTGTCTGCTGTGCGCGACATTCATCTCGATGAATTTGCATTGAATCTTTACCATCATAAGGATATGGATGCAGTCCGGCATCTCTTCGATGTTGCCGCCGGGCTGGATTCACTTGTGGTAGGGGAGCCACAAATTCTTGGGCAGGTCACTCGCGCCCTCGAACTGGCGCGCGGACAAAATATGGCAGGTCCGATTCTGAACCGGCTCTTTCAAGCCGCCATGCACGCAGGGAAACGCACACGCACAGAAACCGCCATCAGCCGCAACCCCGCCTCCGTGTCGTCGCTTGCCGCTTCATTGGCAGAACGCGTCGTTCACAACATTTCCGACGCGCAGATCGTCATCCTCGGTGCGGGCGAAATGGCTGAACTCGCTGTTGAAGGGCTGCGCAAGCGCGGCGCGCAAAAAATTCTCGTCGTCAACCGAACTCTGGAACGTGCGCACGCGCTTGCTCAACGTTGGGATGCACAAGCCGCCACCTTTGAGAATCTCCATACCACGCTGGCATCTACTGATATTTTGATCGCGTCTACGGGCGCGCCGCACATGCTTATTTCGCCCGAAATAGTGAATGAAGCAATGAAATGTCGCTCGGAGCGTCCGCTTGTATTGATCGACATTGCCGTGCCGCGCGATATTGACCCCGACGTCACTAACATTCCCCACGTCGTACTATACGACATTGACAACCTCAACGCCCAACTCGAGCACTCCCTCGCCGAGCGCATGGCGGAAGTGCCACAGGTAAAAAATATTTTGAACGAAGAACTCGAACTATTTGGAGATTATTTGAAATCGCTGGATATGCTCCCACTGATCGCAGATATGCACCAGAGCGCTGAAGCGATTCGACAAACCGAACTCGAGAAAGCTTTGCGCCGTTTGCCTGACCTCACCGAAACAGAGCGCGATCATATCGAAGCCATGACTCAGGCACTGGTTAAAAAAATATTGCACGCTCCAACTCATCGCCTGCGCGCCGAAGCGGCGTCTTCTCGCGCATCCGAATATGCCGCAGTCGCGCGCGCGCTATTCAACCTGTCTGATGAACACGCACCTTCCACTTCTCCGGGGGCTGACTAACCATGAAGCTTATTTTCGCCACCCGTCCATCAGCTCTTGCCCGCTGGCAGACCCAATGGGTTATCGCTGCTCTACAAAAGACCCACACTAATCTTGCATGTGAAGAAAAAATCATTTCCACGCAAGGTGACAAAATTCTCGACAGGCCTTTGCCTGAAATTGGCGGCAAGGGATTATTCACGCAGGAACTTGAATCTGAATTGCTCGATGGATCTGTCCACTGTGCGGTTCATTCGCTTAAGGATTTGCCCGTTGAAAACCCGGCAGGATTAACTGTTGGATGCATTCCAGCGCGGGCCGAAGTACGCGACGCTTTGATCTCTGCAAAAGGCTATACATTGGAGACTTTACCTCAAGGTGCTTCTGTGGGCACTTCAAGCCTGCGTCGTGCTTCCCAAATCCTTTCCCTCCGCCCGGACGTGAAAACCGAATCCCTGCGCGGCAATGTGGATACTCGTCTGCGAAAAGCATTAGACGGTCAATATGACGCGATCATCCTCGCGGGTGCAGGCTTGACCCGCTTAGATCTGGACAAACATGTGACGGAATGGCTGTCACTGCATATCATGCTCCCCGCGCCGGGACAAGGCGCGCTGGCTATTCAATGCCGCGCGGACGATCAGACTACCCTCAAGCTGCTCGCCGCGCTGGAAGATGACTACTCCCGCAAATGTGTCACCGCTGAACGCGCCTTCCTCAGCGGACTGGGCGGCGGATGCGCGGTGCCTGTTGCGGCTTACGCGAAGTTCGAAGGTCAAAAGTCGAAGGTCATTGTGTTGACTGGGTTGGTCCTTTCGGAAGATGGGAAGAAAGTTGTCAAAGTCACAGGTCAAGGCGCAGATGCGCTTGAACTGGGAAATGAACTTGCGCAACAAGCAATCGCACAAGGCGCGGATGAAATCCTCAAACTGACCATTGCTCACTAATACTGATAACTGATCACTATGAAAGTACTGATAACCCGTCCCCGCGTCCAAGCCGACGAATTCGCAGAAAAACTGCGTTCCGCAGGCTTCGAACCAATCATTTTCCCCGTCATCGAAATTCATCCAATTGAAGACAACGTTGCGCTTGATAGGGCACTTGAGAAATTGAGTTGCTATGAATGGATGGTATTTACGTCGGTGAATGCAGTGGAGGTGGTGTTCGATAAGTATTCCCCTCTCCTTTTAGAAGAGAGGGTAGGGGTGAGGTTTGCCGCCATAGGACCCAAAACCGCCGAAGCCCTGCAAGCCCGTGGCGTGACGCCCGATTTCATTCCCGAAGAATATGTTGCTGAAGCCATCCTGCCCGGGCTTGGTGACTTGAAAGGCAGATGGGTTTTGCTTCCACGTGCGGAAATCGCGCGCAAGGAATTACCCGAGGCGATTTTGAAGGCAGGCGGAATCGTACATGAGATCATTGTCTATCAAACGCTCCCCGCTGAAGCAAACATGGAGGGGCTTACCGCGCTGAAATCTGGCGTCGATGTCATTACCTTCACCAGCGCGTCAACTGTCGAGAATTTTGTTGCCATTGCGCGCCAAAATAAACTTGACCCATTGAATTTGCCAAGTAATCCGCTGTTTGCCTGTATTGGCCCCATTACCGAACAAGCTGCGCGGGAAGAGGGGTTGTCCAATCTTGTCGCTGCAAAAGAATATACAACTGATGGTCTGATTCAAATCATAAGTAATTTGGAGACATTATGACTTTACTTGAATTTGAAAAACAAAAACTGATCACTGATCACCGCTCCATGGTTAATCGCCCGCGCCGTTTGCGTGCTACGCCTGCTCTGCGCGCGATGGTACGTGAGACAGAGCTCAATGCGCACGATTTTATCTATCCGTTGTTTGTGCGGCATGGAGTTGGTCGCAGCGAAATCCGCTCGATGCCGGGCGTGTATCAATTATCAGTGGACGAAAGTGTCCGTGAAGCGGAAGCCGCCGCAAGGTCAGGTGTGAATGCTGTCATCCTGTTTGGTATCCCCAAAGAGAAGGATCCGATCGGGCTGGAAAACTTTTCAGAAGATGGAATTGTCCAACAGGCGATCCGCGCCATAAAAAAAGAAATCCCCGAGATGATGGTGGTGACGGATGTGTGTTTGTGTGAATATACCGATCATGGGCATTGTGGAATTTTGAATACGGGCGAGCATTTTCATACGGGCTTACCTGAGGGTTATGTGCTGAATGACGAGACGCTCAATGTGCTGGCAAAGGTGGCGATTTCACATGCAGAATGTGGTGCGGATATTGTCGCGCCAAGCGGCATGATGGACGGAATGGTTTCTGCGATACGCGATGCCTTGAACTTTTCTAGTTATGAAAATCTTCCCATTCTGTCTTATGCGGTGAAATATGCTTCATCGTTTTATGGGCCGTTCCGTGAGGCGGCTGAAGGTGCGCCAAAGTTTGGTGATCGGAAATCTCATCAAATGGATCCCGCCAATGTACGCGAGGCGTTACGTGAAGCGGCACTGGACGTGGATGAAGGTGCAGACATGTTGATGGTCAAGCCCGCGCTGGCGTATCTGGATGTGATCCGCGTGGTGAAGGATGCCTTTCCCGAATTGCCGATGGCAGCATACAACGTCAGTGGCGAGTATTCGATGATCAAAGCTGCCGCGGCAAATGGCTGGGTGGATGAAGCGAAAGTCACCCTCGAAACACTCACTTCGATCAAGCGCGCAGGCGCGGATGTGATTATTACATATCACGCGGTGGATGCGGCAAAATGGTTGAAATAATGGAATGTCATTGCGAGCGCACTTTACGAAGCAATCCCCGCCAAAATGTGGGAGATTGCTTCGTCGCAGCAAACGCTCCTCGCAATGACATGATCAACTTCAGGAGACTCCAATGACATTACCCAACCTTTCCGATCGTGCCGCTGCCGAGCGGTCATTACACAACGAACGCATGGTTCATGCCGATTTCAATCTGGCTCCGTTTACGATTGCGTGGGAAGTGACACGCGCCTGCGCCTACGCTTGTGTTCACTGCCGTGCCGATGCACTCCATACCCCTGATCCGCACGAATTGAATACGAAAGAGTCTTTGCGCCTGATCGACCGACTGGCTGAATTCGGTTCGCCGATCTTGATCTTTACAGGTGGTGACCCAATGATGCGCAGAGATTTGCATGAGTTGATCGCGTACGCCACTCAAAAAGGACTGCGTTGTTCTCTAACGCCGACTGCCACGGCGCTGCCAACAACGGCGCGGCTTGAAAAGGTGCGCGATGCAGGTATTCGCCGAATTGCGCTCTCGCTTGATGCACCAAGCGCAGATATTCATGATAATTTTCGACAGGTAGCTGGCTCATGGCAGCGAACGATGGATATTTTGCGCCGCGCTCAGGCAATTGGAATTAGTGTACAGGTGAATACAACAGTTGCAAAACACAATGTAGATATTCTGGACGAAATGGTACCGTTCATTCAGGAAGTGGGCGCGGTGCAATGGTCATTGTTTTTCCTTGTCCCGACCGGACGTGCCCAAGCCAGCAACATGATTTCTGCTGAAGAACACGAACGTACTTTCAACTGGCTATATGACCTGTCCAAAAGTGCGCCATTTGACATTAAATCCACTGCCGCGCCGATGTATCGCCGTGTGGCGATCGAGCGCAAACGTGTCGAACAGGGTGGCGATAAACCTGTCACTTTCCAAGGCGCAGGCTTCCAGTATGCAGATGGACTCAATCGCCCGACCCGTGGCGTCAATGATGGCAACGGCTTCCTATTCATCTCCCATGTCGGCGATATCCAACCATCGGGCTTTTTGCCAATCACTGCAGGCAACGTCCGCACGGATGATGTGATCGATGTGTATCGTCACTCACAAATTTTTACCGATCTGCGGACACCCGACAAGATCAAAGGACGGTGCGGCATCTGTGAATATCGCGACGTATGCGGCGGTCAGCGTGGACGCGCCTACGGGATTACGGGCGATTATCTTGAATCGGATCCGGCATGTTCCTACATTCCAAAGGTGTCTTAAATGGACAACTCTACTACCGAAGAAGTTTTACACCGCACGCTCAATCATTACGCCTTGGTCTCTTTCAAGGATGCTTACTGGTCTCTACCTGCAAAAGAGCGCGCAGAGTTTCATCAAAAATGGTTAAGCGGATTATGCGCTGCCGCACAAAAAGTAGACATCTTTCAAGCAACCGAAAGCGGTATTGATTTAATTATCTGGTCTGCGCTTTTTGCCGATGCCAGGCAGGACGTGGCAGTATTTTTTAAAAAGTTTGCTGTTGCCAGTAACGCATTTCGTCATTTGATTGATATCAAAGATTCACTGTGGGGTTTCACACGTCCATCACAATATTCGAAGGCGCGCTCCAAACAGGAGATTGATCCATTCTCTGAAGAGCGTAAGCTGTACCTGATCATTTATCCATTTAGTAAAACAACAGAATGGTATTTGATGAGCCGCGAAGCGCGCCAGGGCATGATGAATGAACACATCCGCATTGGCAAGCAGTATGACGATATCCGCCAATTACTTTTGTATTCATTTGGTTTGCAAAATCAGGAATTCGTGGTGGTGTACGAAACTGATGAACTCGCCCGCTTTTCTGATCTTGTGAACGAACTACGCGATACCGAAGCCCGCCGTTTTACATTGCGCGATACACCCCTGCACACTGCCATCTATCAACCCGCGGAGGAGACTCTGGCTTTATGGAAATAAATCAACGTTTTCTGCAAGCCTGCCGCGGCGAGCCCGTGGATGTTACGCCCGTCTGGTTCATGCGTCAGGCTGGACGTTACATGCCCGAATACCGCGCCATCCGCGAGAAATATTCTTTGATCGAAATTTGTCAGCACCCTGAAATCGCGGCAGAGGTCACCATGCAACCTGTCCGCGCATTGGGTGTGGACGCTGCCATCCTTTTTGCGGATATTCTTCTGCCAGTGATTCCGCTTGGACTCGGGTTGGAGTTTGCCAAAGGGGAGGGACCCATGATCGGGTCGCCAGTTCGGACGCTGGAAGATGTCCGAACAATGAAACCTTTCGACACTGAATCAGATCTCAGCTACGTGATGGACGCGATCCGCATCCTGCGCGGGACGTTGGGCGGCGTGCCATTAATCGGCTTTTGTGGCGCCCCATTCACGGTCGCATCCTATATCATCGAAGGCGGTTCGTCACGCGAGTTTCTCAAGACCAAAACGATGATGTATTCTGCGCCCGAAGTTTTTCACGCGTTGATGGAAAAACTTTCGGTTGTTCTCAGCGATTATCTCGTGGCGCAGATCCACGCGGGTGCCCAGGCTGTGCAAGTCTTTGACTCCTGGGTCGGCGCGCTCAGCCCCGCGGACTACGAAACTTTTATTTTGCCCTATTCACAAAAAGTGCTCAACGCTGCCGAAGCGATGAATGTGCCCGTCATCCATTTCGGGACGAACACCACGACACTGTTGCCGCAGATGAAACGCGCAGGCGGATCGGTGCTTGGTCTTGATTGGCGGCTACCGCTCGATGATGGCTGGAAAATTATCGGTCATGATCGCGCCGTGCAAGGTAATCTTGACCCGGCCCTGTTGTTTGCTCCGTTGCCTGAGATCAAGGCGCGTGTCTATGATATTTTGCGCCGCGCGGACGGCAGACCTGGTCATATCTTTAATCTCGGTCATGGCATTTTGCAACACACACCAGTGGACAATGTGAAGGCTGTGGTGGATATGGTGCACGAGTTTAGTGCAGAGAAAGTAAACATCCTGTGATCGGTATACTGGTCATGGCATACGGCGGACCGAATCACATTGACGAAGTAGAACCCTATCTGCTGGATGTACGTGGCTATCGTCCCACCGCGCCCGAGATCGTTCATGAAGTGCGCGAGCGTTACCGTGAAATTGGCGGACGCTCTCCCATCCTCGAACAGACCCAGGCACAAGCCTCCGCGCTTGAAGCCGCGTTGAATACGAACGGGCAGGAATTCAAAGCCTTTGTGGGAATGCGCCACTGGCATCCATACATCAAAGACACACTTGCAAACATGCAGGCACAAGGCATTCAGCGGGCGGTTGGATTGGTCATGGCGCCGCATTATTCGCGCATGAGCATCGAAGCCTATTTCAAAAAAATCGAGCAAGCCGAGTCGCCCATCGAGATAGCGCCCATCAATCATTGGCATCTACTTCCAGGTTATCTGGATGCACTTGTCAGTCGCGTGCGTGCGGCTTTGGAACGCTTCCCCGCCGATGTTCGTTCGCAGGTCCAAGTGATTTTTAGCGCCCATAGTTTGCCTGAACGAATTCTGGAGTGGGACGACCCCTATCCTGGGCAACTGCGCGCCACCGTTGAGGCGGTCATGCAATGCCTCGGTGACCAGCCACACGATTTCGCTTTCCAGTCCGCGGCGATTTCGAATGAACCTTGGCTCGGACCGGATGTCTCAGTATTGATTAAACGTTTCGCCGAGCAAGGTCAGAAAAACATCATCAGTTGTCCAATCGGTTTCGTTTGCGAGCATGTTGAAGTGCTGTATGACGTTGATATCGTTTATCAAAAACTGGCAAGATCATTGGGCGTGCGCCTGGAGCGCATTGAAATGGTTCACACGGCGCCACAGATGGTCACTGGGCTGGCAGAGCTTATCCGCAAGACCACAAAGGAAGCAAGCTGGTTATGAATAGAATCATCATCATCGGCGGAGGCATTGCAGGACTCTCTGCTGCATATTACGCAACTAAAAAACTTGCCCTGAGCTCAGTCGAAGGGACACCCGAAGCCCAAATCGCCCTGATCGAATCCTCCAATCGCTGGGGCGGCAAGATCATCACTGACCGCGCCACCTTCGACGATGGACAATTTATCATTGAGGGTGGTCCCGATACTTTCCTGGCCACGAAACCATACGCCACTGTGCTCTGTAAAGAACTCGGGCTCGCTGAACGCTTGCACGGCACAAACCCCGACCAGAAAAATACCTACGTTCTTCATCGAAACAAACTCGAGCCTCTGCCCGATGGACTCGCCATGATGATTCCTACCAACATACAGGCGATTCTCAAATCTCATCTTGTTTCAAGGCTTGGCAAAGTGCGCATGGGGTTTGATTTCATCCAACCCGCAAAAGCGGTCAACGGGGATGAATCGCTTGGTACGTTTGTCAGCCGTCGGCTGGGGCGCGAGGCGTATGAGAATCTTATTGAGCCGCTCATGTCTGGTATCTACGCGGGCGACGGCGACGCGCTCAGTCTCGCATCCACTTTTCCATATCTGCGCGACCTTGAAATCAAATATGGAAGTCTCGCGCGCGGCGCGCTTCAAATGCGAAAGCAATCCAATGGCAAATCGGTTCAAGGTTCGCGCTCTGCGTTTCTCACGCCAACAACAGGTCTCGCGGAGATTGTTGAAGCCCTTGTCAAATATCTTCAATCAAACAACGTAGATTTGCGTCTCAATCGGCGGGTCGAATCCATCAATCACCTGACACCTGACACTTGGAACGTGACACTTGATACTGGCGACTCTCTGCAAGCAGACTCAGTCATCCTCGCCACTCCCGCCTACGTTAGTGGGACTCTACTTGCTTCACTCAACCCGACGCTTGGTTCTGAACTACAAAGCATTCCCTACGCCTCAACCGCTACCGTTTCCCTCGCTTACCGACAGAGTGACCTGACCCGTGCATTGGATGGATATGGTTATGTCATCCCGCGCCGCGCGGGACGCAAAGCCCTCGCCTGCACCTGGACATCGACAAAATTTCCGCATCGTGCCCCTGAAGGTTATGTACTCATGCGGGTCTTCGTTGGTCGCGCAGGACAAGATATTCCATGGAATGAAAACGACCTGCTCGAATTAGCCAGGGAAGAATTACAACTCACGCTCGGTATCACTGCTGAACCAAAGCTCTCACGCGTCTTTATGTGGGATAAGGCCATGCCCCAATACAATCTCGGTCATCCCGAAATCATCAAACGCATTGATCTTGCGTTGGAGGATCTTCCTGGTCTCGCATTGGCAGGCAATGGCTATCGCGGCATTGGCATTCCCGATTGTATTCATTCAGGCGAATTGGCGCTTGAAAAAGTAACGCGAGATTTATCTCGCCAGCCCACAAAGGCGACATGAATGTCGCGGTACAACCCATTCAATGGAGGACTTATGAACATCACCAAATCAATCACCCTCTTTCAAGAAGCACAGAAATTATTCCCGGGTGGCGTGAACTCACCGGTACGCGCTTTTCGCGCGGTGGGTGGACAACCGCTTTTCATCGAACGCGGTGAAGGAGCATATCTTTATGATGTAGATGGCAATCGTTACATTGATTATGTTCTCTCGTGGGGGCCGCTTATCACGGGACATGCTCACCCGAAAGTTGTAGAAGCCATTCAGCAAGCGGCGTGCAAGGGAACATCTTATGGTGCGCCCAGTCCACTGGAAATTGAACTTGCCAAAAGCGTGATGGAATTCATGCCCAATATCGAGATGATTCGATTTGTCAACTCGGGGACAGAAGCGACCATGTCCGCGTTGCGACTTGCGCGTGCCTACACCAAACGGGACAAGATCATCAAGTTCGATGGCTGTTATCACGGTCATGCAGATATGCTGCTTGTGCAAGCGGGTTCAGGTGTGGCGACATTGGGCTTGCCTGATTCACCTGGCGTGCCTGCGACAGTTGCTGCGGATACACTCGTTGCCAAGTACAACGACCTCGATTCTGTGGAAGCCTTATTTAAAAAATATCCAGACCAGATCGCGGGCATCATCGTGGAACCTGTGGCAGGGAACATGGGAGTCGTGCCTCCTGTGAAAGGATTTCTTGAAGGCTTGCGCGCCATGACTGCACGAGAAGGCAGCCTGCTCATCTTTGATGAGGTGATGACAGGCTTTCGTGTCCATCGTGGGGGAGCGCAAACACTCTACAACATCAAACCTGATCTGACAACGCTTGGTAAAGTCATCGGCGGCGGACTCCCAGTGGGCGCATATGGTGGTCGAAAAGAGATCATGCAAATGGTTGCGCCTGTGGGTCCGATGTATCAGGCTGGGACACTGTCAGGCAACCCGTTGGCGATGAGTGCGGGGATCGCAGCGTTGAGTCTGATTTGGGAAGATGAATGTTGGAGGAAACTGGAACAAGCCGCGGCTGCGTTGGAAGCGGGTGTTTCATTTGCGGCGAAACGGGCAGGGATTCCGATCCAACAAACGCGAGTCGGCACCATGTTCACAACCTTCTTTAGCGAAACCGAGCCTAAAGATTGGAATAGCGTCAAAGTAGCGGATAAAGTCCGCTTTGGAAAATTTTTCCGAAAAATGTTGGAGAATGGCATATATCTTGCACCGTCGCAATTCGAAGCGGGGTTTATTTCAACCAGTCACAACGAGACAATTATCGAAGAAACTATTGCAGCGGTAACGGAGGCATTTCGCACATGGTAATGGATGAGAAAATTCATCACTCGGCGTTGATGCGGTATCGCCTTGGGAGTTTACTGATCTGGCTGGGTGTGCTGACGTGGTTGCCCTTTATCGTTTTGCGGATTGCGGGAGAAAAGCCAGCGTTCTTTTGGTATTTGCCGTTTCATCTCCTTGGCGTGATTGGCGGAGCGCGCCTGCGCGCGTTTGCCCGCAAAGAGATAGGTGTACCGTCTGCAAAAAAGAGTCTATTACAAATCCTTGGGCATGGAATGATTTTCTTCGGGGTTCTGGTATGGATGCCATATTTTTATTTAAAGGTTATTACCCAACAGCCCGTAGAAGTGATGAATTACCTGCCTTATCACTTGACTGGGGTGCTGGGTGGCATTATGTTATTGGCAATAAATTATCTGATTTCTCGAACGGATGGCGTGAAAGTTTGAAGGGCTTTGGGTGATTTCTTTTTGATGATTTGATTCGGATATCAGTATTGAAATAAGCCTTTATAACCACCCTTTTATCCCTTACCCTGTACAAAAAATATGTCCGATTGTGTACATCCCTGCCCTTGTGGTTATTATGGGATTCTCAAAAGCCCGCACCTG
>Ga0105104_10003339_pt1 | contig 11474 bp, 7 predicted proteins | sample PPLLaktember2015_3_FD_87034 | JGI IMG/M metagenome (GOLD analysis project Ga0105104, IMG submission 87034) | Freshwater sediment microbial communities from Prairie Pothole Lake near Jamestown, North Dakota, USA - PPLs Lake P7 Core (6) Depth... | ecosystem: Environmental > Aquatic > Freshwater >...
GGCCAGTTTGATTTCTCACCGGTTTTCTCCTTGTCGAAGGCGAAAGACCAGGGGCCGTTCAAGTTGATCCAGTCAATACGCTGGAGATCAGGGCGGGGATGCTCCGGGAGCGGGATAGCGGTATCGGCCGCCCACACTGCCCAAGGTAGGAAAATGACGCAAATGAGAGACAGGCTGATTTTGGTTCGCATAAGGTGAGGTTAGTGTAGCAGAGCCACGATAAACGACACGGAAATCTAACCCAAGGAAACGGAAGCGAAGGGGCGCCGTCCTGGGAGCGCAGGCGTCTCGCCTGCACTGGGGCCGCAGGCGTCCCGCCTGCTCGTGCCGTTGGCACGATCGATTGTGCTGGCGGGCACGAGCAGGCGGGACGCCTGCGGCCCCAGTGCAGGCGAGACGCCTGCGCTCCCAGCGCCGCCCCCCTACTCCCTCTCCACCCCCACGACTCGAAGCGGGGACTGGGCCAGGTAGACTGTTACTGGCTTTTCCCTGCCCTTCTGCGACTGCGCCAGGGTATGGATGACGACCGCGAGGTAGCCGGTTCCCCCGGCACGTGGCAGGGCGATCGCGGGTGCGGCCACGACTTCCACCGGTCCCAACGGCTTCAGGGAACCTGTTTGGTTCTCGAAAGCAGCCCATTGGTACTCGTAAGAGTCCGCTTTCCCAAGGCCGGATATTTCTCCCAGGTTGCTGAACCCCACGGCGGGCCGGCCTTCCTGCGAAGTTATCTCGAAGTCATCCAAAGGGCTCATCTGGGCCAGGTAATGTCGAACGATCTTATCCCGGCGCTTGATCAGCGACTGGGCGAGGTATTCTTCTGCCGCTGGATCTTTCAGCTCGCCGGTTCTCACCAGGGCTCGGACCATCTCGTCGGTAAATCGGGCGATTATCCGACAGGCCCAGAAGGCGTCCTCGTTCTGCATCCGCTCGAAGGCCGGGTTCGGATACTCGGGCCGCCACAGCTCGGGCTTGAAGTAGTCCGCTTCAAACCGACCGATCGAAGGATGTTTCGGGTAATCGATGTATCGCCAGGATCGATCCCAGATGCCGAACGTCAGAGCCGCCTTCAAGATGGGACCCCACTCCAACATGTACTCGTTCCCGGCGCGGCGCCCCTGGATTCGAACGCTGCCGCTTCCCAGGCAGGAGCCGAAGTCGAACAAGTGATGCCTCACGTAGCCCAGTTTCCCCTGCTTGATGAAGGTATCTTTGGTGTTGACGCTTCGCGAGTCGTCATGATTCAGCCAGGCGGCAAACAACCGAAGGCCGCGCAGTTCACGCCGATTCTCGTGCGGAAAAATGTCGTTCGGATCATCCGACCTGGTGCCGTAGTATCTGAATGGTCCCACGATCTCGCCTTCAAGCCTGAAACTCGCCACGACCTGAACCGTGCCGTCATCCGCGACAGGTACTTTTTCGAAGATGCGCTCAACGTCATCTTCCGTCCATTTCCGTTCCACCCCGTTCTCGTCGGTAATCTTGGCATCCGGGTCGATCTTCACGTCTTCCCGCCGGATTCTGGCGATATAGTTTTCAGGCACGTTGTAGCCGAAAGCGTGAAAGAACTTAGTGCATATCACCTCAGTAGAAGTTGCGAGCTGCGGATAACCAATCGGGTCGAATTTGATGAAGTACAGATCACCTTTCGAGTCGTGGGCCCGGAAGCCCGGAGTGATCCCCTGAGTCTTCCCGCCTTTGATTACCCAGGGCTGCGACGTGTCAGGTCCTTTGCGCCGGTTAGGCCCTTTCACAAGTTCTTCGATCGTCAACACCCGGCGGCTCATTCGGTTTGTGAACCACGAAGAATCGGGGACCTCTCCCAGGGAGTTGACGTTCTCAGCGCGCGGAATGGGATTGTCCGGCTTGTGGGAGAAGGTGTTTTCGAGAAAATCCGCCAACTGGCTCAGGTCGTCAACCTCGGCCGGCTGGCGAATCGGCTGGCGGTCATTGTCCTCCCAAACCGGGTCGTCTTTCCTGAATTTCTGGGCCTGAGCGGCAGAGCAGAATACCAGGAGGACTACAAACAACAGAAAAAGATGCTTTCGTCTCATCACGTCCTCCTTCCTAAAAAGCCGGGCTGAACTTGAAGAAGAAGCGGGTGCCTTCCCGGCTCCGTCCGACGTCAAATCTCATTACCACCGCCTTCGGCGTCTTCAATCGGAGACCTCCGCCAAAGCTCTTTTCCATGTGCTCGAAGCGAAACTCGGAACGGTCCCCGAAAACTTTTCCCGTGTCGTAGAACGCCGCGAACTCGATCGCGGGCGACGCATCCCAGCGGTATTCGCTCGAGAAGTAGAGAACTCTCTTGTCGCGGAAGCGGAATTCCCGAAAGCCGCGCAGGCTCTCGCTCCCGCCAAGCGTTGGCATCATGTAAAAAGGCACTTGCGCGCCGGCATCCGGGCTATCCGCTGACCCGTACAGTTGCAGTGCAACCGTCCGCTGCTCGGAGAACACGGGTATGAACTGACGGATATCCACCGCCAGGCGGTTGAACTCGTACCTGCTTCCTGCCCTCTCGTCGAAGCGGGAAAAGTACACCCCGATCATTCCGCCCTTGTGAGGATTCCCGGGTCGGTCGCGGTAGTCGAGCATGACTGCCCCGCTGACGTCGAGGAAATCGGGCTGCTCGGCCAGACCGGGAGCGGACTCGTCGGTAAAGAGGTCATGAGTATCCGGGAAACGCTTGTCTGTGCCAGGATCAGTATTGACTTGAAGGTATCCCACACGGATCCCCGCTCCAAGCCAACGGTTGATTTGCCAACCGGCCACGGCGTCGTAAGACATGTCTTCCAGCTTGTAGTCCGTCCTGTTCTCTTCCAGCGAGTGGGGGCCGATGCCGAAAAAGTCTTCCTGCGGAAAGTAGCGGTAATTCAGGTCTCCGTAAACAAAAAAGCCCGCCTCTTTCGGTTCCATCTCGTCGAACTGAAAGGCGGGACCGGTGCCGACCGGCTCGAGGCTGAATATCTTTCCCTTTCTCTGGATCTGGCCGAATTGAAGGCCGTACGACTGGTATCCGCGAAAGGACCACGCCGCCGTAGCCTCAAGATCAAATCGGGCGGCTAACCGATCCGGCTGCCAGTACCGGAGGCCAGGGGCAAATCCGGAGCCGGTGCTCATATTGTTGTTAAAGCGGGTGTACAAACCCCGGTAGTTGAAGTTCAGTATTTGCTTCAGACCCTTGGTCTCGAGCCAAAGCATGCCGCTCTCGAAACCGCTTAGCTTGCCTGGCTCCACTCGGGATCTCTTCTCCGCCCGCAGCTTGGCCCACAACTCTTCCCGCGAGAGCTCGCCTTCGTTCGGTGGCGGCGGAGAGGTGTCCTGGGCAAAAAGAGCCGTGGGGAAAATGAGAAGGCCGGCCAAAAATAGAACCAGAAGCTTCGGCGCCTGAAGTTTCATAGTCGTGGAGTTCCCGAAGTGAAGTCGCTTAACAGCAGATGATACACGAGTTGGCGGAACAAGTTGAAGGGAGCCCGTGGACAGCCGCGGACTGGAGTCGCTTGCAGAGCCGCGCACGCAGCGGGACTGAAGTAAGCGGGACCACCCAACGAACCTTCGGATTGTAGCTCCGGACCTCCGGAACGGAGAAGCAATTTCGACGGTGTCTCCGTCCCGGAGGTCCGGAGCTACAATCCGAAGGCGCGTTGGTGGTCCCGCTTACTTCAGTCCCGGTGCGTGCGGCTCTGCAAGGCGACTTGGGCGCAGAGCGACCGGAATTGCAGGGAAGAATCCCTTGTCTGCGATAGAATACCCTTGCCGTGAACCCTTACCTCAATCGTCTGATGATTCAAGCGCCTGCGCAGTTTTTCGGCCGCGGGAAGGAAGTATCGCGCATCCTTTCCCGGATCGGCGGCCAGCGGCCGCAAAGCGTTTCGATTGTCGGGGAGCGGCGAATCGGAAAGTCATCCTTGCTTTTTCATCTCACGTGGCCCGAGGTTCGCAAGCGTTACCCGAATCACGATGACCACCTTTTGGTCGTCTTCTTTGATTTGCAGCAGCTTCACGATCTCCCCCCGGAACAGTTCCTGCTGCTTCTTGCCGACCGGATCCGAAAAGCTTCGGGAGACGCGGAGAAGGCCTCCCCCGCGACAGCCGGCGGCTACCGCGATTTTCAGACGCTCCTGGAAAAGCTGACGACAGCCGGCAAACGCCTGGCTTTGCTGTTCGACGAGTTCGACGCGATTACTTCGAATCCGCTGTTTGGGAAAGAGTTCTATTCATTTCTTCGGTCGATGGCGAACAACAATGCCGTGTCGTATGTGACTTCCTCCCGGGTCGAGCTGCAGACTTTGTGCCATTCGACAGAGATCGCCGATTCCCCCTTTTTTAATATTTTCAGCAATCTGTACCTTCGGCCCTTTGAACGATCCGAGGCGCTAGATCTGATCGTCAGACCCTCCCGAGAGGCGGGAAGGCCGCTCGAAAGTCACTCCATAGAGATTATCCAGATGGCTGGATATCTGCCGTTTTACCTCCAAATTGCTTGCAGCGCTTGTTTTGATCACCTGGAGGAGTTTCCCGGGCAGGCACTCGACGTATCGGCCGTCGAAGCGCGCTTCTTGGAGGAGGCGACTCCGCACTTTGAGTATCTGGTCGACCACCTGGGCGAAGCCGAGATACGGGTTTTAACCGCCGTTGCAAACGCGATTCAGCCACGGATCGAGGAGATGGCAAGTGTCCGCCGGCTGGTCCGCGACGGATATCTGACGGAGGCAGCCAAGGACCAGTACACGATCTGCTCCCGGCTCCTGGCCGGTCATCTGCTGCAACGCGCGGCGGCCGAACAGGGCGGGAGAAGCGGACAGTCCGGAGGCGGCTCCGGCAGTCGGGTGCTCCGGCCCGGAGACCGGCTGGAACAATACGAAGTGCTGTCCAAAATAGACGAAGGGGGAATGGGTTACGTATACCAGGCGCGGGACTCGGTACTAGGCCGAAAAGTCGCGATGAAGATCATCAGGCCGGAGCTGCTCGGTACGGAGACGCTCCGGCGGCGCTTTCTTCAGGAAGCCCGGCTGGCCGCGGGCCTCAGCCATCCCGCAATTACAGCCGTCTTCGAGCTGATCGAGCACGAGGACCGCGTGGTCCTGATCATGGAGTGGCTCGAAGGCAAAACCCTGAAACAGAAGATTCGGGAGGAGGGCAGGATCCCCTGGAAGCAGGTCGCTCGCTGGGCGAGCCAGGCGGCGGCGGGGCTTGAAGCGGCCCACCGCAAGGGGATCGTCCATCGGGACATCAAATCGGCGAATCTTTTTCTCACACCAGGCGATCAGCTGAAAATTCTCGATTTCGGGCTCGCCAAAAACGTGGCGCCTATCTCGGCTTCCGCGCTTACTTCAGAGCTCAGCTCTGCGGGCATGGTCATCGGGACCATCGACTACATGTCACCTGAGCAGGCCTGTGCCGAGCGCGTCGACCACCGTACAGACCTGTTTTCTCTGGGAATCGTCTGTTTCGAAGCCCTGACAGGAGCTCTCCCGTTTCGCCGCAGCAGCGCCGCTGCCTCGGTCGACGCCATTCTCAATCAACCCACACCAGATCTGGCGTTGTACGAGGTTGAAGGCGTGGAACGGATCGAACCGATCCTGAACAGGATGCTCGAAAAGAACCCCGGCCGGCGCTATCAATCGGCCGCGCAGCTTGAAAAAGACCTGAACGACCTCCTGAAACCGAGGCGGTTTGGGTGGTTTGGGTAACAAGGACTTCCAGCCAGGGACACAAGGGACAGAAGGGACACAAGGGACAGAAGGGAGATTGAAGTCGCTTCTGTCCCTTGTGTCCCTTCTGTCCCTTGTGTCGCTTTAATCGATAGACCCCGCCTACGATCCCATTAGCTTTTCCAGGCGCCGCCGGGCGTCGTAGATTTCTTTGCTGATCGCTGTCAACGACTGATCTTTGACCGCGGCCTGGTAACACTGGATGGCACGAGCCCGGTCCCCCTGGGTTTCATGGATGAGTCCCTGGTAGTACCGCACGAGCGGCGCCGTCTCCTTCTCGGAACGGGGGGCGTCGAGCGCCTTCCCGAAAGCCTGGAGCGCCTGGTCATAGTTGCGCAGCCGGTAGTTGCATCTTCCCATGCGCCACCACACTTCGCCCGGCTCGAGTCCTTTGGCCTTCGACGGCAGCGCTGCCAATAGGCTCTCGTACAGCTTTAGCGCCGACCTGGGATCATTCTTCTCGTACATCGCGGCCAGGTTGAGATCCAGCAGAAAATTCTCCGGGAACTTACGCCTCAGGATTTCGAAGACATCGACCGCTTCAGCGGCATATTCCCGTTTTCCTTTCCAGGCCTTAACGAGGCCGAGGAGGAGCCAGGCATCGTAGCGCCGGTACTCCCCTTTTTCAGCCACCTCGCGCAACCGTTGAAAAGCGCGTTGTTCGTCTCCACGGATCCCCAAAAGGAAGGCGAAGAGCCTAAGACTCCAAGGCAGGTTGTCAGCTGCAAAGTCATAGGCGGCAAGACTGACCTTGGCATCGACCAGGTTGCGGTCCAACTCCAAGCCCCGCTCATGAATTCTCTTTGCCCGCCTGCCGTAGCTGGAAGCTGCCCGATCGTCTTTGCTGATGACGAGCGCCTCGGCGGCCAGATTCTCGTACCCGAGGCCCTGGAAGTAGAGCGCCCGGACGTCATTGGGATCTCGGTTCAGGAGTTCCTCGCACTTAGCCAACAAAGCATCGTTTGCCTGGTGGAAACGCCGGGTGGCTGGCGCAATCGGTTTTCTGGTGCGCGCCTTGACAAAGGGCGAAGGTGTTGAATAGTCATCGAGGGCGAAGTTGCTCGATTCGAACAGCAACTGATTCCAGGCCAGAATCGAGAGCATCCCGTAGCCAACCGGGCTACTGGGGTAGTCGTTCCTTGTCTTCGTGAAGATCTCGCCTGCTTTGTCGTACTGGAGGTGATAGATCGCTTCCTGCCCCTCAAGGATGACCTGCGAGGGCGGGTGCCCCTGAGCAAAGGCACCGGTTTGCGAAATCAGAGGCTGCAGGCACAGCCAAACGAGGACAGCGAATCTGCTCATAGGGAGTCCTATCTGCGTATTCTGATATAAACTGCACGCCAGCGGAACGAAAAAAGCCTTGGAGGGTGAGGAAGATCCCACGATGAGCGTCGCCACCACTGGAGGCTACACAGCACGATGCAACTGGACTTGGAGCCGGGTCTTGCTGTCCGGCGTCCTGTTTCTCATTGCGGGCCTCTACCTGGCTGTCATCGCGGACGGCAAGGCTACTCTCCGTGAGTTCTGGTTCCCGGTCTTTCTTTACCTGTTCCCGGTCCTGGCTTTGGTCCTTCGGCCCCAAGCCCCGGGAGTCCAAGTCTTTACGGCCCTTTTCGCTTCGTTGTCGGTGCTCTTCTTCGAAGTTTTCACGGAACCGCTCTACATGCGGCAAGCACCGGAGTGGATCAACCGACTGGTTGAATACCTGTCACAGTCCCTGATGCTGCTGTTTCCTTTTACATTCGTGCACTTTTCGTTGGTATTTCCAGCCGTGGGTCAGTGGCCCGAGCGGCGGGTTCGCCGGGCGCTGCTTTTCATTTATGTCCCTCTGGGGACTCTGCTGGTCCTCTATGCCGTTGCCCTGCTGGCGGGCGCGGATTACAAGCCGCTCGATAGCGCGTTGATCGTCGTCTTCCCGGCGGGTTTTCTCCTCGGACTGGCAATTTTCGTCCGAAGTTATCTCTATTCTCTGACCTCAGCCGAAAAGAACAGGCTGCGAGTGATGCTGGCGGGCTGTCTGGCCGGAGGTCTCCCCATCATCTTCGCCAACATGGCGGGTTTGCATGAACTCGCGGACGTGGCGCGGCTCCTTCTTCCTCTATTTCCTCTGTCCCTCGCACTGGCAGTCTTAAAGGAGGACTTTGCTGAACCGGGACCGATCGTCGAGAAGGTCTTGCGGGTCTCGATGGTTGCAGCGGGAGGAGTGAGCACCTTCTTCCTGGCTTCGCTTCTGCTCTCCTTGATTCTTGATCTGCCTGACCGGTCGCTCTGGCTGTTCTCTCTCTTGGCTTCGTTGGCCATGGTCGTCCCGCTTGTTCGCTGGTCGGGCTCTTACGTCGGCTCGCATTTCCGCCTGCCTCTTCCGGAAGAGTGGGCCCCCGCGGCGCCGCGTTCCGCGTCGTTTGAACCGATCTCCCCCAATCCGTACATCGTGGGCAATCCGGTACGCACTACCGAAATGTTCTTCGGCCGGGCGGATGATTTCCAATTCATCAGGACCAAGCTCGAAGGACAGCGGCAAGGCTGCATCGTTCTCCTTTGCGGACAACGCCGGGCAGGCAAAACTTCGATCCTGTATCAGGTCCTCAACCGCCGTCTCGGGCCGGATCTGCTGCCCGTCTTCCTGGACATGCAGGAGCTGATCGTCCAAAACGACCGCGAGTTTGTAAGAGCGCTCGCCGTTCGCATCGGTCGGGCATTAGAGGCCCAGATTAACCCGGACGTTTTGTCGCCCGCTTCGGAGATCGATGACTACCTGCAGTTCAGCGCGTTTCTCGATCAGACCATGGGGGCTATCGGGAATTCGCGTCTGCTGCTGTTATTTGACGAGTACGAGTTGATGGGCGAAAAGGTGCGGGAGGGACGCCTGAGTGCCGAGTTGGGTGACTATTTAAATTCCATGCTTGAGAAGCACGCCCGACTGGACATGGTCTTTACCGGCTCCCGGCCCCTGGATGCGGACCCCGCCTTCAGTCGACTTCTCGGCAAGTCGTTTTACCGCGAAATCTCGTTCCTGGCCCTGCCTGATGCCGTGAACCTGATCTGTTCCCCGGTCCAGGGACGGGTCTTCTATGAAAGCCAGGCGATTTCCGACTTGCTCCTTCTCACCCGGGGGCATCCTTTCTTCATCCAGCTCCTTTGTCAGCTGCTGGTCGAACTGCTGAACGAGTCGCACAGAACGACAGTCACGCGTGAGCTGGTTGCGGAGGCCGTCGCCCGAGTACTGGAGAGTCCCCCGCCTCAATTTCTCTACACGTGGAGCGGGTACAGCCGTGAGGAAAAACTCGTTCTGGCAGGTCTCGGGACGCTGCTGAAACGTCCGGCGTCGTACTTGCCGGCGGATCGGTTGACTCGCCTGATTATGACCCTCCCCCGGCAACACCGGAAGGAGCTGGATTCGGTGGAAATCCGGATTATCCTCGAAGATTTGAGGCGGAAAGGGGCGCTGGACCGAGACCAGGATCGTTACGGCTTCACCATGGACCTGCTCCGTCGCTACATCAAAGCCGAGCACACGGTGTGGAGTGTGTTGGGGGAAAAGACTGACCACTGACCTGGGGCCGCAGGCGAGACGCCTGCGCTCCCAGCCTCACCGCGCAGCGGTTAGTTCCGCCTCTTCGTGTTTCTGCTCCTCGGCCGATCTTTCCGCAAACCGGCGGGCGGCGTAGACGCTCGCGGCGATCATCGCAACCATTACGAGAATCGTGATGAGGCTCAGCCAGCGGGCAGCGAGCCCAAGGACCCCCGCTCCAAGAACGCCGACTATGGCGATTCCCTTCGCAAACCGCTGCACGAACATGTTAATAAAGGCCCGCGCCTTGTACTTTTCGTCGCGGCTTGTCACGACATAGAGCGATTCCCGGGCCGTCTGCTGAATCGAGTAGTTGAAACCGTTGTCGGAAATGACCAGCAGGCTGGAGATGATCAGCGTGGGGACCGCCATGAACAGCGAAGAGCTTGCCAGCATGGCCACCGGAAGAACCAGCAGAGCCGGCTTGATACCGAATTTTCGCATGATCAGGCTGACGAGAACGAACTGGACGAACACCGAAAGACAGTTGGCGAAAAAGTACACATTGGCCATGAAGTCCTGGGTCGTACCCACGCCTGTCAGGGCTTCCGTCTGCAGCTTGAACTGGTAATCCATCACCTGGGATGCGATCTCGTAGGAGGCCATGATGACAACAATTGCGAGCAGGTACGGCGAGGCAGCCACCAGGCGAGCCCCGTCAAAGGCCGCTCCCAGCTTCGGGCCTTGCTCAACTACCTTGGCAGAGACCGAGCCGGATGATCCAAGCCTGAATCGCCTCGTCTTGCTGACCAGGAACTCAGTTGCCGCGGTAATGAGAATCAACGCGAGCATAAAGCCTGCCGAGAGAGCGAGGAGGCCCCCCATGCCGATCTCCGACCGAAGCAGCTTGGCGACACTGATGCCGACCCAACCACCTATGACTCCGCCTCCTCCGACCACACCAAAAAGGCGCTTGGCCTGATCCGTCGAGGACAGGTCAGTTGCGTAGGCCCAGAAAGCAGCCACCATGAGCGTGCTCTCGAGGTCTCCCAGGAAGTAGAAACTCCAGATCGACCAAGCCTCCGGGTGAGCCAATGCCCAAATCATCAAGGCGAAGCAGGCGAGGAAAAAGCCGCTAAGGATGTAGATCAGGCGATCACGACGGACTCGGTTGTACAGCCAGGTGAAGAGCATGACACCCAGAGCTGCAACAGCAATATTCCCAAGCTTGGCGTAGAGTTCCAGTCCGGCGCCATAACGCTCTACGAACAGACCGTTCTTAAGCGGTTTGAGGATTTGAAAAACGGCTATAACGAGGAAAAAGAAGGAGAATAACAGCAGGACAATCGGAAGCTCGCGTCGATCGAAATCGAAGATAGTGCGCAACGGATTCTTCATAGCATTGCGAGGTTGGGCGGGAAGACGCCCGGTTCACCAATGAACCCCGGGAAAAGCGGGCGAAGGACGCCCGCGTTCTCCCGGGGTTCATTTACAGAGTTTGCTACTGCTTCGTGTCTGCGGAACCGACAACCGCTCGCACGGTCCTGGCAAGCTGCTCGAAGGCGCAATCCTTCTGGAGGTAGCTGGCCGCCCCCGCTTTCAACATCTCGGCAGTGAACCGCTTGTCCGAGTACATGGACAACCCGATCACTTTCACATCGGAATCTTGATTGCGAATGCGACGCGTCGCCTCTATGCCGTTCATTTCCGGCATGGCAATGTCCATTATGACGACATCGGGGGATAATTCCTGGACCAGTTTTACTGCTGTGGCGCCGTCCTCCGCTTCAGCTACGACTTCCATGTCCGGCTGTTGTTCCAAAAGCGTTCTTAACCCATCGCGCACGATCTTGTGATCGTCTGCCAGCAGAATCTTAATCCGCATAGAAGAACCCAGCTCACAATTAGGTAAACCAACCATGTTGGACAGCCAATTTTCCTCCAAGTGTAGCAGAGCATTGGCAGGGGTGGAAGGACAAGTTTTTAGATCGTCTTCTGGGAGCGCAGGCGTCTGCTGGGAGCGCAGGCGTCCCGCTGGGAGCGCAGGCGTCTGCTGGGAGCGCAGGCGTCTGCTGGGAGCGCAGGCGTCTGCTGGGAGCGCAGGCGTCCCGCCTGCACTGGGGCCGCAGGCGCCCCGCCTCCGATGCCGGGTCCACTGTGCATCGCAGGCGGAACGCCTGCGGCCCCAGCGCAGCCGCGACGCCTGCGCTCCCAGCCGACGCCTGCGACACCAGCCGCACCCTGCGGCACCC
>Ga0105104_10003340_pt1 | contig 11472 bp, 11 predicted proteins | sample PPLLaktember2015_3_FD_87034 | JGI IMG/M metagenome (GOLD analysis project Ga0105104, IMG submission 87034) | Freshwater sediment microbial communities from Prairie Pothole Lake near Jamestown, North Dakota, USA - PPLs Lake P7 Core (6) Depth... | ecosystem: Environmental > Aquatic > Freshwater >...
AACATGGTTGGTCAGACGGACTTTAGCGATTTTCCGCAGAGCGGAATTAGGTTTCTTGGGGGTGGTGGTTTTCACCTGGATACAGACACCGCGTTTTTGGGGGGAACTCTTGCCTTGCAGAACTCTATTCTTCAGAGAGTTAAATGTAAAACCAAGTGCAGGAGTCTTATCTTTGACGACGGACTTGCGGCGCCCTTTGCGGACTAGTTGGTTAATCGTTGGCATCTTATATTTTATTCCCCCTAACAATTAGAATGGATGGGCTTACCCCATCCATTATGAATTCTTGTAATGTGATAGAGAGAGGTTTGTAAGCTCAATCTATCTACTTTTACTGAATTCCCGGTACCAAACATTAAATGTAACACAAATCAGTAGCGGCTGTCAACACTTCTGCTTTGAATTTCCATAACAAATTCACATATTTGTAATCGTCTCTCATTATTATTGCGGCTGCTGGGCTGCCCTCAAATGGCCTAAACAATGTACATAATTATATGTTATATAGAATTCAATATCATTGCATTAGCTTTCAGGGCAAGGTAAAATTACTTGATGAAGCAAATCAAAGTTGAGTTGGCTGATAACAGCTATGAAATAAAAATTGGTTCCGGGATATTGGCTCATGCCGGAGTTTGGCTCAAAGAATTGGGCTTTGCCGGTAAAGCCGTCATCATTACGGATTCCAACGTTAAACCGCTTTATGCCGGGACGCTTGAAAAAAGCCTGGCCGGGGCAGGCTTTAACGTCAATGTATTCGATGTTCCTGCCGGCGAGGGACATAAAACCCTGCAGACCGCCGGTCGGCTTTATGATAAATTAGCGGCATCTTACGCGGAGCGATCAACACTGATTATTGCGCTGGGAGGCGGCGTTATCGGCGACCTTGCCGGGTTTGTGTCCGCTACCTATATGCGCGGTGTGCCGTTTATCCAGGTGCCAACTACGCTTCTGGCAATGGTTGATAGCAGCATCGGCGGGAAAACCGCGGTTGACCGCGGCAAAATGAAAAATATCATCGGGGCTTTTTACCAGCCCAAATTGGTTGTCGCAGATATAGACGCTTTAAAGACCCTGCCGCAAGTAGAACTTTCTAACGGCATGGCGGAAGCGATCAAGATGGCGGCTGTCAGTGATTCCGCCTTTTTCCGCTTCCTGGAGGATATGATTGATAAGGCTATGTCCCTGGACTCGGCTGTTTTGGAAAGATTAGTCCTGGAAAACGCCGCTCAAAAAGCCCGGGTTGTAAAAGCAGATGAAAAAGAAACCGGCATCAGGGTAATCTTGAATTATGGACACACGGTAGGGCACGCCGTTGAGGCTGTTTCGGATTTCACCTTGAAACACGGGCAGGCAGTGGCTATCGGTATGATTGAAGAGAACAAGATAGCCCGGCGCTTGGGGTTAATCTCTGAAATTGATTCGGGAAGAATTATGAACCTGGTAAAAGCTGCGGGCCTTCCGGTGATTATGCCTCAACTTAATGCTGAAGAAAAAACCGACGTGCTTGAAGTGGTCAAACATGATAAAAAGGTCATTAATGATAAAGTGCGCTTTGTGCTGTTAAAAGCCATCGGTAAACCTGTGATCAGAGATGACGTGGCGCCGGAACTGATTAAGGAGGTGCTATTTGGCCGCTAAGCCTCCTGCAATATGTGCCGCTATCACGGTGGATGACTATAAACTAGTTGAAGCTGTCGAACCCCTGGTTGATCTTTTTGAAGTGCGTATTGACCTTATCGGCCAGGGCTGGCAGTCCGTCGCTACGCGTTTAAAAAAGCCCTGGATTGCCTGCAACCGCCGCATTGCGGAAGGCGGGAAGTGGCAGGGCGCCGAGGCAAAAAGAATAGCCGAGCTTTTTGCGGCGCTGGAAATCGGTGCGCGTATTGTAGATATTGAATTAGGCACTCCTGATATTGAAGAAACTATTAAAGTTTTCAGGGGACGTGCAGAAACTCTGGTTTCTTATCATGACTTAAAAGAAACCCCAACCATAGACAGGATGCGGCAAATCGTTATTAACCAACTGGCCGTGGGAGCGGATATTTGTAAAGTAGTTACCACCGCCCGCACTTTTAAAGATAATCTGGCGGTATTGCAACTTATAACCCTTTTTCCCGCATCCAGGGTTATCTCTTTTTGCATGGGGGCTGTGGGGCAGGTATCCCGCGTACTCTGTCCGCTGGCCGGCGGAGATTTTACTTATGCGTCCTTAGAACAGGGTAAGGAATCGGCTGAAGGGCAAATAACCGTAAAAGCTTTACAAGAAATATACAGGACATTGAAAGAAAAATGATTACTGCTGATGCAATGAGGCCTATAGGGCTGGCGATTAAGGATTATTATTTAGGAGACGTCCACGCGGAAGCGGAGGTCTATTGGGATACCGGGCGGAAAACTTCTATGGCAATCAGCGCCCTCTTTAGAGGCGCCACGGATTTCCAGGTGGATAAAGTAGCGCTTGATAACTGCCGGGGCAGAGTGCTGGATATCGGCGCCGGCACCGGTATTCACAGTCTTTACTTGCAGCAAAAAGGTTTTTATGTCTGCGCCCTGGATGTTACACAAGAAGCCTGTGAAGTCATGCGGAAGCGCGGTATTAAGAATGTGGTCTGTGCCAGCTTTGCCAATTTTAAAGCCGAACCGTTTGATACCTTCCTCATCCTCGGGCGCAGTATCGGCATGGTGGAGACTCTTTCTGAACTGGATGATTTTCTGCTGGATGCGCGCCGGCTGATAAAACCCGGCGGCCAGATTCTCATCAGCTCCCTCGATGTTACTAAAGCCCCTGATTACCAGCATCTTATCTATCAGGCAGAAAACAAGCGTGATGGTAGGTACATCGGGGAGATCAGGGTGTTTATGGAATACAAGGGCGTTAGAGGCACCGCTTTAAGATTATTACATCTAGATATCAAGACCCTTAAAATACATGCGGCTAATTGCGGGTGGACCTGTGAAGTACTATTGGAAGAAAAGGACGGCAATTACCTGGTGCGGCTGGAAAAGAAAGCATAATTATGGACATAAACGGAAAAACCAGAGTCTGTGCCCTTATCGGTGACCCCGTCGAACATACGATGTCCCCGGCCATGCATAACGCTGCTTTCAAAAAACTGGGACTGGATTACGTTTACGTCCCATTTTCTGTTAAATCGGAGAATCTCCCAAAAGCCGTTGACGGTTTGCGGGCTCTGAATGTCTCTGGTTTTAATGTCACAATTCCCCATAAAGTATCTGTCCTCCCGCTCCTGGATGGTGTTGACCCGCTGGCGGGAAAAATCGGGGCGGTCAATACCGTGGTTAATACCGGCGGAAAGCTCCGGGGTTTTAATACGGATGCTGAAGGCTTTTACCGGGCTTTAATGGGAAACGATCTGGCGACGAAAGGTAAAAACATCGTCATTCTTGGGGCGGGCGGGGCTTCCCGCGCTATCTCCTATATTTTGGCGGAAAAAGGCGCGCATCTTACCATCATTAACCGGAAGGAAGAGCTTTCCTGGGCGGATAATATTGCCGCATTTATCAAAAAAGACCTGGGCAAGGCCGTTGCCGTATTTGAATTGAGTTACCTCGCCGGCGGTTTAAGTAACACGGATATCCTGGTTAATGCTACCAGTGTGGGAATGTATCCCGGTGTTGATAATAGCCTGGTACCGGTTAAATTTTTAAGCAAAATACCTGCGGTGGTTGATATCGTTTATAATCCTTTGGAAACCCGGCTCTTGAGAGAAGCCCGGTCTGCCGGAGCCAGGACCGTCAGCGGCATTGATATGCTTACATGGCAGGGCGCGCTGGCTTTTGAAAAATGGACCGGCCAGAAAGCGCCGCTGGAATTGATGCGCCAGGAAGCAGTTAAAATGCTGGAGCAGCATGAAAAATAGTATCGCTCTTATCGGCTTTATGGGCACGGGTAAAACCGTAGTTGGCAAATTATTGGCAGAAAAGTTCGGGAAGGGTTTTATTGAGCTTGATATGGAAATTGAGAAGACCGCCGGCAAGTCCATACCTGATATTTTCCGGGATGATGGAGAAATACATTTCCGTGATCTGGAAATAGAAGCGGTGAAACAGATCGCCGGGAAAAAGAATGTTGTTATTGCCTGCGGCGGCGGTATTGTGTTGAATATGGTAAACATATTCCGTTTGAAACAGGAATGTGTTATAGTTTGCCTAACGGCGGCGCCGGAGGTTATTTTACAGCGGGTGTCCGGAGATAAAGATAACCGCCCGCTGCTTGCATCAGCGGATAGAAAGAACAAAATAAAAGAACTCCTGGAATTTCGCCTTCCTTTTTATGATCGGGCTGCCGACATCACGATAGACACATCCGGGAATGATGCCCCCGGTGTGGTTCAAAAAATAATAAATGCATTGAGTGAATATGAAAGTCACGATTAGTAAACAGGTACCCTGGGGGACGGTGACAGCCCCGTCGTCAAAAAGCATGACACTGCGGGCGATGTTTTGTGCCGCCCTGTGCAAAGGTGAAAGCCAGATTCATAATCCCCTGGTGAGCGATGATACCAGGTACGCCGCTGACGTTTTAAGTAAAATAGGTGTCACGATTATAGATGTGGATGGCGTATGGCGTGTAACGGGCGGCAAATTCAAAATACCCGCTGAAGAATTATATTGCGGAGATTCTGCTACTACCTTAAGGTTAATGACCGCCGTGGTGGCTCTCCTCCCCGGCACTATCACGCTTACCGGCGGCCCGGGCCTTATCCAGCGCCCGATACGTAACCTCGTGGACGCGCTCAAAATGCTGGGGGTCAAAGGCACGACGGCAGGTATCATGACGCCCCCTGTCACGATTAACGGCGGCACTTTTCGGGGCGGCACGGCGGAAATACCCGGCAACGTGAGTTCTCAATATATCACCGCGCTTTTGTTGATCGGCGCTTTTGCTGCAAATGAAACAGTTATCAGATTAACCACGCCGCTGACATCCAGGCCGTACATTTTGATGACGCTGCAGTGCCTGCGGACGTTCGGCATCTCTGTTAGGCATGAAGGCAATAGTTTTATCATTCCGCGCCAGAGATACACCCCCGCAAATATCACGATTGAAGGAGATTGGTCGTCCGCATCCTATTTCCTTGCCCTCGGCGTACTTTCGGAACAGGGAGTAACGGTAGAAAACATCAGCGCTTCCAGCCGCCAGGGTGACCGCGTCATCCTTGACCATCTGCGCAATATGGGGGCGGATGTCCGGGTTGTCGGGAATACTGTCACGGTCAGGCGCGGTGAAGGATTGAAAGCCATACAGATTGATCTTTCTGATTGCATTGACCTGCTTCCCACGATGGCGGTGCTGGCTGCGCTGGCTAAAGGAGAATCCGTATTTCGCGGTATCCAGCGCGCCCGGATCAAAGAATCTAACCGTGTAACGGCAATGCGCGACGGCTTGACGAAGCTGGGTGTAACGGTATTTGAATTTAAAGAATATATGACCGTCCGGGGCCTGAATACTGATGTCAAAGAAGATGATAGCGGTACCAAGGAAACGATGTTGGAAAAACCGGAAGACTTTTTTAACGTTGCTGCAGAAAAACCGGGTATTGTCGTTGACAGTTATAATGACCACCGTATCGCTATGGCTTTTGCCGTCCTGGGGGCGGCTTTAGGCGGTGTCACTATTAACGGCGCGGAATGTGTCTCGAAGACATTCCCGGAGTTCTGGGAATCGTATAAGCAGGTGGGCGGGAGTTGCATCGTAAATGAGTAGTTGTAAGGGCAACAGTTACGGCAAGCTATTTACTATCACGAGTATTGGTGAGAGTCACGGTAGCGTTATCGGTATTATCATTGATGGCTGTCCTGCCGGCCTCGCTTTATCGGAAAAGGATTTTGCTAAAGACCTCGACCGCCGGCGCGCGGGTGCTGTTGCAGGTTCCACGTCTCGAAAAGAAAAAGACGCAGCGGAAATACTCTCCGGTGTTTTTAATGGCTTTACCACCGGCGCACCTGTTTGCCTGGTTATTAAAAATGAAAATGTGAACGATGCTGATTATGCTGAAATTCAGTCGAAACTGCGTCCCGGCCACGCCGATTTCACCGCCCACGAGAAATACGGCGGCTTTAATGATTGGCGGGGCGGCGGCAGGTTTTCCGGCCGCATTACTGCCGGGTTTGTCATGGCCGGCACAGTAGCAAAGAAAATACTGAATACCCTGGGTGTTGAAATCATTGCTCATACCGTAGAAATCGGTGGTATCGCGGCTAAAGCTACGGATTATGCTTCCGTCAAGAAAAACGCGGTTAAAGATACCATGTTTTGCGCGGATAAAAATGCGGCAAAAAAGATGGCTGCCCTGATTGCTAAAACCAAAGCCGTGGGTGATAGCCTCGGTGGCATTATCGAAGGTATTGCGGTAAATGTACCTTCCGGCCTTGGCGAACCTGTTTTTGATACGCTGGATGGAGAACTGGCAAAAGCCTTACTCGCTATTCCCGCCGTCAAAGGCGTCGAGTTTGGGGCGGGCTTTGCCGCCGCCCGTATGAAAGGCTCGGAAAACAACGACCCGTTTTCAATTAACAATAAACAGGTAGTGACGATTACCAATAATGCCGGCGGTATTTTGGGCGGCATCAGCACCGGCATGCCCCTGGTGGTCAGAGTTGCCGTTAAACCTACCGCATCTATTGCGCTGAAACAGCCAACGGTTGATATACAAAAGATGAAACCCGCTGCTTTGGCAATCGGCGGCCGCCATGATGCCTGTATCGTTCCCCGGGCCGTGCCGGTGGTTGAAGCCATGATGGCGGTAACCATTTGCGATTTCGCCATGCAGGCAGGATTAATCCCGAGGGTAATTAAAGGGCAGAAAAGCTAAAAAATAAGAGCTGCACCATCATCCTCTCCCTTTGGTAAAGGGAGATAAGAGAGGGTTTTTTATATCATTCTCTCCCCTTCGTAAGGGGTTCATCCTGAAGGTTCACCCTGAAGGGAGAGTTAGAGAGGGGAATTACCTCCAATCACCCCCCTCTCTGTGTACGGAGAGAGGGACCTGTCCCGAGCCGAGCCGAGGTACAAGAGGAAGAGAGGTAGGGGAGGGGTGGCGTGGAACTGAAAACTGATAACCGAAAACTAAAAAGGGCCTAAATGAACATAGAAGAACTCCGTAAAAAAATAGATGAATTGGACGCCCGCATCGTGAGCTTGATAGCCGACCGGCAGGCAATAGCCAAAGAGATCGGTAAAGGCAAGAACAAGACCAGCCGCTTGATAGAAGACCGGGAGAGGGAAATACGTGTACTGAAACACGTGCGCAACCTGGCGCGGGAAAGCAATATCAGCCCTTCGGACATCGAGGGTATTTACAAGCAGATAATAACCGCCAGCAAAAAAGCGCAGGGCGTGTCTGTTGCCTACCAGGGTGAGCCGGGAGCTTATTCGGAAGAGGCAGCCGTCCGTTTCTTCGGCAACTCTACCAAAGGCCTGCCCTACGAAAGCCTCGACCTTGTTTTTGAAGCAGTTGAACGCGGAGAAGCTCCGTTTGCCGTCGTCCCCGTGGAAAACTCATTGGAGGGCAGTATCACCCGTGCCTACGACCTTCTGCTTGATTCGCCGCTTATGGTCTGCGGCGAGACGGAACTGCGTATCAGCCATTGCCTGATAGCTTTAGAGGGCGCCACCCTGGATACCATTAAGTACGTTTATTCTCATCCGCAGGCTTTGGGCCAATCGCGGAATTATTTAAGACAGTTGAATGCGGAGATTGTACCGGCTTCAGATACCGCCGGCAGTGTTCGAATGATAAAAGCCGAAAAACGGCAGAATTGTGCGGCTGTCGCCAGCGCCCGTTCCGCTGAAATTTACGGGATGAAGATTCTGGCCAGGGAAATCGAGGATAACCCTCATAACTTTACCCGCTTCTTCGTCCTGTCTAAAGAGGACTCTCCACCCGCCGGCAATGATAAAACGTCTATCGTCTTTTCCCTCAAGCACAAACCCGGGGCGCTTTATGATTGCCTCGGCGAATTCGCAAAAAGGAATGTCAATCTTTCCAAGCTGGAATCCCGACCCACGCGCCACCAGCCTTGGGAATACAATTTCTATATGGACTTTTCCGGCCACCGGGAGGAGAAAGAGGTAGGGGAGGCGTTAAAAGCGCTGGAAGAGCACGCCGTCTTTGTAAAAATACTGGGTTCTTACCCCAGGGCTAAATAAAGTTAATCCCAAAAACTCCGAAAAAGAGAGTCCAGAGAGAAATTCTCTATGGTGGGGGCTCCGGGGGCGTCCCCCGGCAATCGCAAGTCCCCCGAGACTGGGGGACTACAGGGGGTCATTTAAACCGTTTTAATCTATTTATGATTTACGATTGAGGGCAAATACACATGAAAAAGCAGTCATCAAACAATAATTCACTCAAACCTGATCCAACAATTGTCTTCCCCAAGCCCAACGATAAGCATTCCGCTTATATCCAAAATGTGGTAAAGAATCCGCGTATCATCATCGGGGAGTTTACCATCCACCATGATTTTAACGACCCCACGGATTTTGAAACGGAGAATGTCCTGTATCTCAACCCGGAAAACACAGATAAACTGATTATCGGGAAGTATGTCTCCATTGCCTCGGGCGTCAGGTTCATGATGAACGGCGCCAATCATAAGATGGGGTCGTTTGCCACCTTTCCCTTCCCCGTGGTCGCGGATAACTGGTCCCTATCGTTAGATAGGCAGGAAGCCTGGGATATCGTCGGGGATACGGTTATCGGCAATGATGTCTGGCTGGGCTATGAATCTATCATCATGCCGGGCGTGCATATCGGGGACGGCGCTATTGTCGCTGCTCGCTCGCTGGTTACTAAAGATGTTCCGCCTTTTTCTGTTGTCGGCGGCGTGCCCGCCCGCGTTATCAAGCCGCGCTTTAGTAATGATGTTATCGAATTTTTACAGAAGCTCAAGTGGTGGGATTGGGACGTTCAAAAAGTTAAAGCCAACGTGAAAGCCTTGATGGACGGCGATGTTAAGGCGCTGAAAAAGCTGCTGCCTTAGCGCGGCGGTTCTTTTACCTCGTAAGCCCCGAAGATAAAATCCAGGTCTGATTGTAACATTTCTAATTTTTCCGGCGGAAAGAGCTTTTCATCTACATCCAGCATCAGCTTGGTCTCGCCGCGTGACATCCCTACGATGTGCGCCCGCACCGCTTCTTTTTCGGTTTTTCCATCTTTAGGCGTAAATATGAGCGTGCCCCGCGTAATGAAAGAAGCCGATTCATCGGGCAGCGTAAAAGTCTCCAGCTTATTTTCTCCCAGCGCCATGCCCTGCTTTAGCGTAAAATCCCGGATCTCCGCAAAAAGCAGTTCCGGGCTGATTTCTATATATGTTTTCTTTATCTGCATCATAACTCTCCCCATCCGGCTAAATGATAGGACTTTGACGGGATTTGTTCAATAGCAAGTTGCCCGTCCATGTATTTACTGATGTCCGTCTAGAGCAATTGTATAACGGCTGGCAGTGTTTATCGCTATTGTTGCGGCGCTATCGTGCCTTCATAATTTAACTAATAATGTAATAGGAGGTGCGCCATGGCAGTCATGGACGTAAAACAGCTTATACCTGCATCCAAGATGGATATGTATGATGTGGTAAATCCCAAAGGAGAAGATCTTGGGCAGGTCCAGAACTTTATGGTGGACCCGGATACCGGGCGGGTAGCTTTCATAGTGGTGGCTTTCGGGGGAGTGTTAGGATTGACGGACAAGTGGATCGCTATCCCGATGGAAGTGCTGGATTGGGATTATGACGCCCGGCATTTTATCATGGATGTGCCCCGTTCCACGCTGGAACGCGCTCCCGGCCTGGATAAAAATAAATGGCCGGAGGAATTTAATCTGGACTGGATGGAAAGTGTTTATGCATGTTTCGGCTGTGAGCCGTATTGGACACGCGGCGCCAGGTGGGTTTTACGCGGCGCCGGCGGCATGGAAACACTTATCGTCTCGGCGGCCTGGCTGAAGGGCCACCATATTAAGAACCAAGCAGGGGATGATATCGGCATGATCGATGATTTGATTATAGACCTGCAAACCGGCTATATGACCTTTGCTGTAGCTAACCTGACGGCTTATGAAGGGCTGAAAGGAAGAAAAGTGGCAATACCCATCGAGGCGTTCATGGTCGGCGCTAATAGCGATGCCGTAACTATGTCCATGGAACGGGAAAAACTGGAGAGCGCACCGGTTTATGATTCGGAACACCTGCGCGGCGATTATGCCTCGGTCGGAACGGTCTATGCTTATTACGGCTACAGCCCGTACTGGGACAACCGCAAGATATGGCGCCGCCGCGGAACTACTACTTATTCTACCGAGCCGGCAATGGCTTACCGTCCTGACCTTTATTCGGTGTCAGATTTAATCGGCGACCCGGTCCGCGATTCTATGGGTAAAGACCTGGGAAAAATGGATGACCTGATGATCGACCTTCAATCCGGCTATCTCGCCTCGGCTATCCTTGCCCGGGCCGGCGCCGCCGGCACCGGCGATAAGTATTACCCGCTCCCGCTGGAAGTATTAAGTTTTGACCCGGCAAAAAAGATGTTCTACCTCTCTGTGGACCAGGCAACCGTAGATGAAGCGCCGGCGTTTGAGAAAGACCGGCTGCCCAAGATTGACCGCCAGGGGTTGGTGGATGTTTATGCCGCTTACGGCTATACGCCTTACTGGAAGGAATCGAAGGTGCTGAAAGCTTAAGGAAACAAACCCCAATTAATATGGCTTGGTTTAATACGGAGAATATTGGCTTTGCCGGTTTCCTCTTGCCTTAAGTTTGTGCTTCGTCCCTTTTTAGGGGGAGAAAAGGTGAAGACTTAAATATAACATTCCTCTCCCTTGACGGGAGAGGCCAGGTGAGGGTGAACTAAACGGGTTGGGAGATATATCATTCACATAGCAAAGGTAAAAAAAAGTTGATGTAGCACGGTTTCGTATCCCGATTTTCGTGCTTAGTATTTGTTTAGGATTTAGGGTTTAGTATTTAGAGTTTACCTATTGGTATTTGATATTGGAACTTATTGGTATTATTTGTAGTATTGGTATTTATTGGTAGTATTCCCTGCTCCCTATTCCTTGGCCATATCGCGCAGGCCGGCCAGGAACTCGGAGTTGGTCTTTGTCTTGCGCATGCGCTCCAGCACGCGTTCCGTAGCGTCGACAAAGTTGTTGGAATCTGACGCGATGATGCCCACCATGCGGCGCAGCAGCCAAATCTGCTTCAGGGTTTCTTCGCCGAGGATCAGCTCTTCGCGGCGGGTGCCGGAACGCTGAATATCCATCGCCGGGAAAATGCGCTTTTCCGAAAGGCGGCGGTCGAGGTGTAATTCCATGTTGCCGGTGCCTTTGAATTCTTCGTAGATGAGGTCGTCCATGCGGCTGCCGGTATCCACCAGACAGGTCGCGATGATCGTTAAACTTCCGCCCTCTGCCGTGTTGCGGGCCGCCCCGAAGAAACGCTTGG
>Ga0105104_10003342_pt1 | contig 11469 bp, 28 predicted proteins | sample PPLLaktember2015_3_FD_87034 | JGI IMG/M metagenome (GOLD analysis project Ga0105104, IMG submission 87034) | Freshwater sediment microbial communities from Prairie Pothole Lake near Jamestown, North Dakota, USA - PPLs Lake P7 Core (6) Depth... | ecosystem: Environmental > Aquatic > Freshwater >...
AAGCATTAAAACGTATTGGCATGGCAGCTGATTCCATGAGTTACGAAAATGTGATTGTTGCGTTTTATAATAATTTTGCACTTGAGCCAAACGAAAAACCGTTTCCGATTACTTATTTATCAGAACACCCCGGAACTCAGGTTAAAATTTCAGAACTTGAGGGACAAGACCCGGACAATTATGCGCAAATAGTTTCAAAGGTTGTTAGTGCATTGCCAAAGATTGTGACAGGTGTTAAGAATGTCGCTGCAAATGTACGCAATAAGGCAAAAGCAAAGAAAGCGCAAAAAATAGCTGATGCCGGTGGTTATGATACCCTTAGCGGTTTTCAAAAATCACTTATTGCAAATCCTAATCTTGTCAATTCCGCACCGTTGACAAAAAACGAACAGGCTCTAGCTTCCGACGTTGACAGTGCCGTTACTGATTTGGAAAAAAAAGAAAGCGGCGAAACTCCGGTATCAAACGACAAGATGAAAAAAATAATAATAATTGCGGTTGTTGTTTTGGGTGTTGCTCTGTTAGCTTTTTTCTTTTTAAAACGTAAGTAACATGAAAAAAGATATTTGGGTTTTGGTTATTGTCGGAACAATTGCAGCGGTTTTATTATTCTTTGTCATTCGACACATGAGAGAAATAAATAAAACCATTGAAGCAACAAAACAACCTCAAACAATATGAGAGAGAACGACGTCAAATTTTTAAAAGAAGTTGAACGGGTACGAAACGTTATACAGGTTTACAGTTTTGCCCGCAACGGTGTTGCAAATCACAAAGTTTTAGTTTATAGTGATATGTTAACCGCTGCACTTGGTGCAACTTCACAGAAGCGAAGAAAAGTTTTATATAATAATCTTTTAACAATCAAATAATCATGGCAGAGGATACCGAAAAAGTCGAATTAACCGACGACGACAAAAAAGCAAAGGTTAAAAAAGTTTTATTTATTGTTTTGGGTGTTGCACTTGTAGCACTTGCAGCATGGTATTTTTTACGCAAAAGATAATTAATGCGTGATTTAGAAATACCGGAAAAAACTGGTTTTCGTACAACGTTACCGTTTGTAATTTTAGACCGTTATAAAAACATTTTTTACACTGATGAATTTACGGAACATATTGCAAACGGTGACGTTTTAAATTTCAATTTGCCAAAGGGGTCATATTTTTACGACGGTTATTTTATAAAACTTCCTCAACCCGTTAAGCAAAAAGAAATAATTTTACCTAAACCGGACAGAAATTATGATAAGGGTGTTTTGTTTAAAATTAAGTACGGCGACAATCCGAATAAGTGCAGCATATACCATGACAAAAAGATAATATTTTTTGATAATCAATTTTTGCGTGCGCCTGTTTTTATTGTCTATGATATTTATTTTCATGAGTTAGGACACCTTTATTACAGTGATGAAAAAAACGCTGATTTGTTTGCAACAAAAGCAATGTTAGAACTTGGTTTTAATAAAACGCAAATCGGTTTAGCTCCGTCGCTTTCGCTTTCGTCGAAAAATGATTACAGGAAACAATTAAAAATAAATTCGTTGCAATGAAAAAGGAATATATATTTATCTTTTACGGTGTGATTGCCATAATAGTTATTGTTTTTCTTACTGCCATTTTAAAGAAGTTAGGCATTTTTAAGAGTAAGGAAAAAAAGGAACAAATACAGAACATTGTCGAACTTCAAACCGCTGATTATTTCAACCCTCAATATTATAAGACAATAAAAATAAAACCGCTTGGCGAATCTTTGGCGGGTCAACTTGCAAAAGAAATTCGTAAGGCTGTCAGAGGGTCGGGTACTGATGAAAATTTGATTTACTCTGTTTTTAACAGGATATACAATAAGGCAAACATTTCAGAAATTGCAGAACAATATTATTTAGAATATAAAAAAGATATGAAAACAGATATTTTAAATGATTTGGGAAACAAAGAAAAATCTATGATGATGGAAATTATTAACTCTAAACCTGAGAGAACATGAAACAGTATATAATCGGGGCTTTAATTGGTGCGGTTGTTATCTTTGTCATTTTAAAAGTGATAGCCAAAAAACCAAAAGTTGACAGTGAATCGAAAACAATGGAAAATATTTTGAACGTTGCAAAGACAGATGAAGCAAGGAATTTAATTTCATCCGCTGAATTTACGGCTGTTATGAAAACACCCGCATTTAAAAAATTTGCTACTGAATTCGGGATGGAACAACTTGTTAATTTTATACAGGTATGAAAAGTTACTATGTTGTAATTTTTGGTGTGCTGTTACTTGTTATACTTGTAAAAATTTTAAATAAGATATTTATGTTTGATTTGTTAATGATATATATTTTTAAACATGAGGGGGGTTATGTCAATGACCCGGATGATTTAGGGGGCGAAACAAAATACGGAATTGCAAAACGTTATTTTCCGAATGAGGATATTAAAAACTTGACAAAGGAACGGGCAAAAGAATTATATTATCAAAATTATTATGTTCCGTTACAAGTTGACAAAATAAATGATTTACAACTTGCTTTTCAATATTTTGATTGTGGTGTCAATTGCGGAATTAAAAACGCAAAAAACATGATGATAAAAGCTAAGTTAATAAAGGAAACGTCAACGGATAGTTTGTTAAGTATTTTTAAAGAGTTGCGCCGGGAATATTACCGTAACATTTCAGAACTAAGGAACAATAAAAAATATCTTAAAGGGTGGTTAAACCGGGTTAATACAGTAGTAGCATGACAGAAAAAAAAGATAGTGTAAGTATCCCTATTTGGTTAATGACAATTATAATTAGTTGTTTTTTGTCATTAATACTTTTGGAATACACAAATTTAAACAGCCGTTTGGCTCGTATCGAAATTAAATTAGATAATCATATAATGCAAAAAAATTATGCTGAAAAGTAAAAGATTCTTGTTAACCTGCATTGTGTTCATTGCATATTTGACAGGTGTATATTTTTTCAAAGTCGAACCGCTAAGTTTTGCCGGGGGGCTGACTGCATTGTTAACTCCTTATTTAGCGGCTGAAAGTTTCACAAAATCTAAAATTTAATGATATGCAAAAAATATTTTTGATTGACGTTTCAGATATAAAAAACAAGGGTATTGATATTTTAAAATCTGTAACTGAACAGGGTATGACAATACAGCATTGTGTTTATATACCTGATTATAAGCAGCTATTAATAATTGCATATAAATAAAATATGGTTTTAAATAACGAATATTTTTTTAAAATAAGAATGCAACCTACATTAAGCTGTATGTTGGATTCACTAAATATAAAAGAGGATTCTAAAATTACTGCATTATATTTGCAATATTTTGGTAATGCTTTCAATGCTTCTGAATTGGCGCAAAATGTTGACCCTAATGTCTTTTTTCTTAACTGTTATACAATAATGCACAATGTTGAGGGTGCAAACAGAACCATGTCAATGTTTTTATCAGGTGGAAAATTGGTGTATAATGGTGCAATTATTACAACGGGTACATCATTAATTTTAACATTAAATACCCCGCCGTTTCAATATTTAAGAGTAAATAACGCCGGTGGTTTCCCTGCCAATGCGTTAACAACTATTACGTTTTGCGGTTATCGAATTAAAATATAAAATATTATGGAAACAATTTTCACACCAAGCACTCAACCGGTATTAAACTGTATTTTATCAAATTTAGATATTGATAAAATCGAACCTTTGAGAAAATCATTAAACACCGCTGCAATTATTAACGCTGATGAATTGTTAACAAACGTGAATAATAAAATATTTTATCTTTCGTTATCAATATCATTTTATAATAGTGAGGGTGCTAATAGAATTTTAGGCTATTATACAACCGCCGGAAATATAGTATATGTTCACGCCACACTTGCAACAGTTCAATCCTTAGTAACGAACGCTAATTTTCTCTATAATAAAATAGCTTTTAATTTGGCTTTAGCGAATGTCGCAACAACTTTGAATTTTATAGGTTATAAAATTTACCTAAAATAATAAAGGGGCTTTTTGCCCCTTTTTTATGCCCCACCGTAAACAAAAATAGTTTTGTGATATATACTTACTTTGTTCGCACCTTTTAAATATTCCGGGTCGTTTTTATGCTTTCGCACTTCAAGAAACGCATCAAATATTTTTCCTTTTCCAAACTTATCAATTACATCTTTTTCACTGTCACCGGTGTTAAAAATCGTTATGTAATCAATCAGATTTTTTATGTATTTCGGTATTGATGAAAAAGAATGAAAATTCAATTGAATGTAATTTTCCGTATGTCTTGCACGAACTAACAAGTTTTTCATTTCTTCCGCCGTTTGGTGCGAATCAAAAAATATTGTCGCCTCCTCAAATAACATATACGTATGGCGATACTCAACCGCTTCGCTTAAAAATTTATCAAAGTCAACAAAGGGGTGCGGGTAGAATTCCGGGTACTCTTTATTAATGTCATAAATTAAAACGGGTTGATTTTTTGGTTTTACTTTTAGTAAACCTTTTGAAAATGTCGTTTTTCCGCAACCGGAAAAACCAACAACTAAATGTCGAACACCTGCCATATTATTTTATATAAAATTTAAAAAATTCTCTAATACATACCGTTAACATAAAACCGAAAACAAAACCGGTTAACAACCATTTTTTTGCGTTATTTCTGACAGGTTTTTTAACTGTCTTGTTTTCTGTTTTCGTTGCGTGCAAAACTGTTTCAAAAGGTTTAGAAATTAGTTGTACTTCAATTTTTCCGCCCGCCTTAAAAACTTTTACTTTGCTAAACTTATTTTCAACTCGGATAGTGTCAAAAATCAAAGTATCTTTTTCTATTTTATATTCTTTAAATACTTTGATTGTGTCAATTACCGGGTTGATATAAATAGTATCTATTACCGTCGTTGTTTGTGTCGTCGTCTTAACCGTAGAACATGAAAATGTAAAAAGGGATAAAACAGATAATAAAACTATAAATAATTTATTCATCTTTTTTGTTAAGTTGTTTAACTGTTACAAGATTTGAGCCATATAATATAGTTGCAACAATTGCAAAACCTAAAACCGGGTTAACTTTTATTTTGAGATAATCGGCGGCTTGGTCTGCAAGCGGTTCTAGTTTCTTTTGTTGCGTATCATTTAGAGTTAATTGACCCGCTTTAACTTTTTGTTTTTTATCAAAGAAATTGTTTACAAGTGCGAAAAGATTAGGATAAATAAAATCAGTTATCATTAATAACATGTATCCCTCAATGCGTAAACTGTCCGGGTCGCTTTCGCCTTTCTTTTTCTTTTTACGGGTTATCTCAATCAGGGACTTTGCGCCCCCTGATTGAGATGTTTCCTTTGCTGATTTTATACGGTCTTGCAGACTTTGAAAATCATTTTTAACCTCTCCCGGTTTGTCTTCTGGCTTGTCTTCCGGTTTGTCTTCCGGTTTGTCTTCTGGCTTGTCTTCCGGTTTGTCTTCTGGCTTGTCTTCCGGTTTGTCTTCTGGCTTGTCTTCCGGTTTGTCTTCTGGCTTGTCTTCTGGCTTGTCTTCCGGTTTGTCTTCTGGCTTGTCTTCTGGCTTGTCTTCTTTGCCCGGCTTAATAAAATAACCGTCGGAAGTGATCAAATTATGATTGATACAAAGGTTTCGCATTGAATCAATACTCATTTCATCCGTTGGAATTCCTAAACCGCTTAACGCTTCAATCATTAATTTTTTAGTTGCTTTCAATTTTTTTTCCATGTTTACGTTGTTTTAATTGTTTGTTTAATTTATTTATAGTTACCAAAATTAACCGTTCATAAACGGCGGGTACAATGTCAAATTTTTTAATTACTTCATCAGTTGAATATTCAAGTATTATTTTCATATCAATTGAATTGTTTGCCCTGTTTCAAATTCAACAAATATATTTATTTGCTGTTTTGAATTTTCCAATTCTAACATTATAGACTTACATTTTAATTCCGGGTACTCTTTATTAATCTGTTTCAATACCTTATTAATTAACATAAGTCTGACAGTCGTTAATTCTGTTTTGGTTAACTGTAATTCTGCTTTTTGATTTTGCAGATTAACACAAAACAAATTATATTTTTCTGTTTCCGTCTGGTATTCAAAAAGTATTTTTTCAATACCGTTTTCATTTAGCTTGTCGCCGATACTTGTAAAAATCAATTCTTTGTAATTCATACACTTTTTATTAGTTTTCGTATCTCATCAATTTTACGCAAAATCAACAATAGATTTTGATCTTTTTGTATTTTTCTTTTTTTACCTTTTAACATCTTAATAGATTTTTTCCTTATTGAATCACAAAGTAACTCAATAGAAAAAGGTTTTAAAAAAAATAATTTTAATCTTTTCATAATTTAATGGGTTTAGTTGTTCCGTTACTTTTGTTAACTACTCTTTTGTCGTAAATATGTTTTAACTCTTTTATCATTTCAAAACTTTTGCCCGCCTCTGTATTTCGTCTTAATGATTCTTTTGTTTTAAAATATTTCTTAATCTTATAACGTCCGGGGCTTAACTTTTCCGCATTGCGGTTAACTCCTTTTATTGATTCTTTTATTTCACCGGTTTTTAAATCTTTGTAAACATAATTTTTTAAACCGCATATTTCTAAAACTTTTTTATCCTCTTTTTTGAACTGTCCTAAACCTTTACCAACGTCACCAACAAAACCGCTTGAACAAAATAAACTATCCGTATCACAGTACAAAACAGAATCTTTATTTTGTATTAATGCTTTTAATAACTTTATTCGTGCTTCGCTTGTTATATATGAACTCCAAGCGGGTATGCTAAAAAAACTATTTTTAAACTTTTCATTTTGTGTTATCAAAAAACAATCCGGGCGCAACTCTGAAAAGGTTTTTAAAATATGATATTTTTCTGTCAACTCCAATTCATTTATTAAGTCATACGGTATTTGCTCATAATAAGTCGTTTGGTATTTCATACGCATTGCAAAACGTCCGTACAACTTATTTAAAGTATATTTTTCAATCCAAGCATCTAACTCATTCGTTGCGTTTATTCTTTTATTATAATGTTCATCAACAAATTTTATAAATGGACTTTGTACCGGGTTACCGTAAACAATATAATCACAATGTAAAATATTAATAACATTGTTAGCCATACAAAAGCGCAACTCATTAAAATTCCATACGCCCGTAAACGTACCAACCGGAAAAAGCAATTTTTCATCTTTATAAGGTAAAAAACCGAAATAATTTTCTTTGTGTTCAATTGTAACCTTTGCGCAACCCTCATAATATTTTATACAATAAAGTAAATATTTTACATCAATTTTCGTTTCCTTTTTCAAATTGCGAACATCAGGAAAAACCGTGTTACGCATAACATCAGGATATAAGCTATTAATGTCAAATACTTCCGCCTCACATTTTCCGACTTTAAAAACTTCCGTACGCCCGCCATAATATGAATTATAAAATTCGTCAACCAATTCAGAAAAAACAATGTTTTCAGTTAAATATTTATTCCTGAAATTATATAAACTAAGGGACGACAAAGTTAATTTTATGCAACCGACGTACTCAAATATTTTTAACAACGCATCAAAAATTATTTGGCAGTCCCTTATACAGTATTCAATGTCTTCCGGGGTAATATTCTTTTTTGTTAAACCCTCTGTTTTAACCTTTTCGTTTTCCAACTTTTTAAGCCCGGTAATCTCACCTATTTTTTTAACGCTTGCTTCGTATATGTTAAGCGAATCGGCAAACGTCACACCGTTATAATTTGCAGAAATAAAACGCCCGTTAAATATTGCGCTGTTATCGCAATTTTTATATATGTTTCCAAAAATAACGGTTAAATCAAATTCCGCATTATGTGCAAAAATATATTTCTTTTTGTATTTTGGTTTTGCTATTTCTTTTAAAAAATCTTTTTGCGTTTTGAAAACCTTGTAAAAATTGTAACCATATAAAACACAAAAAACAAAATTCTTTTTTAACGGTTCTAACTTTGTCGTTTCCGTATCGAAAACAAAAAAGTTGTTTTTGATTTTATCAATTTTCTTACTGTCATTTTGCCGTTTTAGTGTTCGCATAAATTACCCTTATATGCACGCTTAACAATTCAAAACCATCATATTTTGTAACAAAAGAAAGTTTTTCTAAAATCTTTTCCATTGCTGTTACTTCCATTTCCTCTAAATTGTAAAATGCCTCATTTGTCAACGTATCACTGACAAACATAATAACACCCGTTGAAAGTTTTATTTTTAACGTTACCAAAACATAACGGGGGTCTTGCTTTTCAAAAATCTTATTTATTGTTTCGTCTAAATCCGCACCCGCTTTTAATTTAAAAAAGTCTTGATTAGAACCCGTACCCCTTATTTTCTTTTCAGGCTTTAAAACTCCGTACTCTAATTTTGCAACCTTAAAACTTTTTCTATCAAAATATTGTTGTCTTAATACTTCTTTTTTTTCCGGTGTTGCTTTTGCTAACTTCTTTCGATAACCGGGCAAATTTTCAATTACATATTTTTTTCCTCTGTAATCTTGCCAAATTTTTGATATTTGCTTTTGTGTATGACCTTTTATTTTTTCTTTGGTTTTATCTAAAAGATTGTATTTTAAATAAACCTGTTTTTCTGTTAGCTTTTTTTTACTCATTCAGGGATTAATTAAAACAGTCCCGGACAATTTCCGGGACTGTAAACAAAGTACCAACCAAAAAACACCTTATTTTATAAAATCAAGATAATCTGCAAGGGGTGCGGTTTCAATTTTAAAACGTGTAAATGGTTTACCGTTAACAACCGTTTTTCCAAGAAAATGAATTTTGAAAACAATATCGGTGTTTTTATATTCCTCTTTTGCTTCCGCAATAGCACGTTCAATGCTATAATTGTCACCGATAAAAACCTGTTCGCCCGTTGTTGGGTGTGCAAATACGTTCAAAGTGAACGGTTTATCTTCCTTATTCGTAAAATTCATTTTCTTAATAAATACGCCGATATATTCCGGGTTTTCATCTGTAAACTTGAACGTTTCCAGATTTTCAACTTGTGATTTAAACGGGTTGCGCTTTTCGTCTGTAACTTGCTTTTTTGCCATAACTTTTTAATTTTAATTATTTGATTGCATCATTTCAACTATAAAAGCAAAAGGAACTTTTATTATTTCTCTTTTGCTTTCGGGGCTTTTTTTGATTTTGTACCTTTTTCTTTTATCACTTTCACACGTTCAACCGGTGTTAACTCGTGTTCGGGTGCAAAATTTAAAGATTTAACAACGTCGAAATTATCACCGACTTTTTCAACGGGTAACACGTTTGTTACTTCTCCGTACTCATTGCGAAATACAATACAATTTTCCGCAACAACCTGCTTTTTAAAATTTAAGGTCAAGTTTGCATTAATTTGTGGTGTTTTACCGACAAATTTAATAAGGTCTGCAAGGTCTGTCAAACCGTTGTAAACAAAACCAGTCAATTGAATGGTTTTAGGTCTAAGAATTACAATCTTTTCCATAATAAATAAATTAAATTAAGTGAGTAAATAAAAAGTGAATTAAACAATTTCTAATATTTCCGTTACTTCAATGTCAGGGTCTTTAACGTTTTTAAAGGTGTTACAAATTCCGCAATTGATATTATTGAGATTTATGTTTTTTGTAATACAATGATAGTTATTTGTTGCGGTCTTTTCACCTGTTTCCGGGTTGTTGTGAATAACGACACCCCGTTTTTCCATACCCTTGCAAATATGTTTGCTATCCTTTTTCATGTGGTTCATATAAGTGACAATTTAAACACCCTCTTTTTGGAATTCGCATTTTTCGTGCGGAACAATATTTATAAGTGTTTGTGAATGCGAATTCATCAGGTGAATGCGGTTTTATATTTTCCGATATTTCGGAATAATGTTTACAAGCTGCTTTCATAGTTTTATATTAAAATGAGTTGCGACGTTATCAATTACAATTTCTTTTTCAGAGGGTGTTAATTCAGATAACATATTTTTAATTTTCATCTGAAAAACTGCACTTACAAGGGGTGACGGTTTAATGAACTCTTTATATAAAGTGAATTCATCAATTACATTTTGACTTATAACGGCTAAATCACTCATTTTTTCCGGGACTTAAAAGTTAATTTTCTTGTCTTTTCCTTTTGCGATTGCTTGTACTGATTAATTGCATTGTGCAAACATAACCTGTATTTGTGCGAAAGCAATTTAAAATATGTCTTTTGATTTTCTGATGTTTCAATCATTGAATCATACGACAATTCACAATTGCGCATTGCTGCCAAAGAATCAGATTTTAAAACTTCGTTTGTCCTCACACACTGTTTGCAGAACCAAGCCAAGAAAATACACACTATCAAAATGATAGTACATAAAACTGTTAAGATAATTTGTGTTGTCATGCGTTTACGGTTTTTAGGTTAATATAAATAATTTCAGATTTGAAACAAGCCCCAAAGGTTTTGCATAATGCAACAAATAAATTTTGTTCGCTGTCAATACAAGAATATGAATTTTTCTTTTTGAAATAACAACCGTTGCACGAACAACGGCGACACGTTGTAAAATCTTTTGTTGTCATTTTAATAGTTAAATTTTTGCGTTGCAATTTGCTTTTGTAACGAATCAATATTTTGATTTAAAAATTCAATTTCAAATTCCAACCTTATTTTTAAAACTGATAAATCAAAATTCATTGATTCGTTTAACTTAATTGATAAGTTAAAAACTTGGTCTGTTTTCTTTTGCTTCTTATCAAATAATTCACTTAGTAGATAAACGGCAGCGGTGTTTTGTGCCTCAAATTCGGAATTTGCTGATTTTGTCATTTCGTTGCGGTTTTAAATTAGTAATAAAAATAAAGTTGCGGAAATACCCCCGCCGTTATACCTGTCAGAGAATCAGGGGGCGGGGGCAGCCGCAACGCTTTTATTTAAAATATGATATATCAATTCTTACAAGATTCTTATTATTCATAGGAATTGAACATAAAACAGTTTTGCAATTTATAGTATCTGTCACGGTAATCATTCCATAACTATCTTTTTCAACAAAAAAATTATTTGCTTTACACTGCTTTACTGTTTTATTCATTTGGGTTTTTGTCCAAATCCTTGCTGCTGAATTGTTGATTGTTGCCATGTCGTTGCGGTTTTGATTATGCACCAAATATAAAATTATTAAATGAATCCTGTTACATAATTCCTATAAAAATTTACATAATTCACACCTAAAACGAAAATAAATATTATTTTTTAGAACAGTTTGGCACGAAAAATTCACACAAAAAAGCCCTTTTTCCTTAATAATATTAACCTGTTAAAGTCCTGATTATCAGTTGATTGTCTTGGGTGCTTAATAATATTAAGCAAAACAGGCTTTTTGCTTAATGTTATTAAGTAAAACGTGTCATTTGCTTAATGAAATCCCGGGATTCGGGGGGTTTGCTTGAAATTATTAAGTTTGACCTGGCA
>Ga0105104_10003343_pt1 | contig 11468 bp, 12 predicted proteins | sample PPLLaktember2015_3_FD_87034 | JGI IMG/M metagenome (GOLD analysis project Ga0105104, IMG submission 87034) | Freshwater sediment microbial communities from Prairie Pothole Lake near Jamestown, North Dakota, USA - PPLs Lake P7 Core (6) Depth... | ecosystem: Environmental > Aquatic > Freshwater >...
ATATCCTGGCTATATCGGAGCTATATCCTTCCTTCGTGATTCCGGCACCTGCCATCTGGCGCTGCCCCCTCGAGCAGCACGGCGCTGAACCTGGTCAGCCGTGAAGCCGGAGCCAATCCACCCCGGTTGATTGTCGAAACCACACCTGGATAAAGCAGATGGAATCAAAAAGGTGGGTACCTGTCATCCCTTCGAAAATGCCACCACACTGAAATACGGGTAATTCTAAGTAATCTTGTGCAATACTACACAGGTCGCGTACTAAGCTCAAGATACAATCTTTTCAAAACGGTTAGCGTCGTAAAGGTCCTGTCATAAATGTTTTGCGGGAAATCCACCGTTATCTTATTGCTGCCCACATGCCATTACCAGCTGTGCCTCACACGCTACGCCGTTTTTCAAATTGATAGATCGACCACGAATTGTACAGGTGATGATACAAGATGTAGAACGTGGGTCCCATCGCCACGAGTGGGTTGATGAAGGTCAGGGCGATCCAAATGACAAAGGAGAGATTCTTCTGTCCCAGCGACTGGCTGGCTTCCTGCCAGTTCTGCCGCCCACCAAGTAAGGCGCCCACCCCAAAATTGACGATGCAAAGCACGAGGGAAGTCATGGCAATGGTGACCAACGTCCGAGCCGAATCGGAATTTTCATTGCGCAGAAAATTCGAGGCGTTGGCGGTAATGATAAAAAGGTTGACCAGCCAGATGGGAAAAGAAAATCGTTTCCCCTGGCGGATAAATGCCTGTGTCCCCAGCGAAAGACGCGCAACGAGACGTGCCAGGATCAGAGGCACGAACATGACGATCAGGACGGGCTGCAAAACCTCCCAGACCGAGATCTGCACCTCCGCGCCGAGCAAAAAGGGCAGGACCAGTGGGATGATGACCGCACTGGAAATATTCGTGAACAACACCGCGGTGACAACGTATTCGATCTTTCCCTGGATGAAACCGATAATGACCGGCGCCGCGATCGCGGTGGGCGCAATGGCAGTCATGAACGCCGTCAGTGCCAGCATCATGTCGAATGAGGCGAGCACTGCATAGCTGACGAACGCCACTCCCACGTTGGCAAGCAGTACCCAGATCACACTCTTTTGAAATGTCTCCGGCTTGAACTCGATATCCAGAAATGCAAAGAACAGCATCGCCATGAGCAAATATTGGATCATGAACGACAAGGTATGGACCTGCGGGAACAATGCGCCGACCATCATGGTTGCCAGCAGACCAAAAACCTTGCTGTAGATTTTGAGGAAGGAATTAAATTGGAAAATCATCAACTCTTCAGTCTGTAGGGGCGACGCATGTGTCGCCCCTACCTTTATACACCGCTAAAGGCGGAGAACCCGCCATCGATCGGGATCACCATCCCGGTCACGAACGCCGCCATAGGTGAGACCAGCCACAACGTCGCCCCCAGCAGATCTTCCGGCACGCCGAAGTGCGTCAAGCGACAGATCGAAAAAGGATTGCTCGGAAGAGGTAGTTGCGCTTGGAGAATTGCCGCCCGCGGCGTCGATGAGAATATCCACCGGGCCGAACTCGGCCTGGATGGTTGCATCCGCCTGCTGCAAGGTTTCCACCTTGAGTACATCGCCGAAGATTCACACCGCCCGTCCTTTGACCACCTTGGGAAAGCGTTCGATAACTTTCTGCGCCGGTTCCTGGTCACGATCCAGGATCACGAGATTGGCATGGCATCCCGCGAGTGCACAGGCGATCTCGCTGCCCAGCACCCCGGCTCCGCTGGTGACTACCGCTGTGCAGTCCGTAAAATCATACATCGAGCCAAGTTCTTCCAGATTCATTCCTGTTCCTTACAAGATGACACGCGCCTTCATCCAGTCATTCGAGTTATGAAAATCAGCCACCGCGTTGCCCGGATGGACAAGCTCATCGAACAGCGGACGATCCGCCTCATCGAGCGTTTTGTCGAGAATGCCGATCGCATCTTCCAGGTGCGCAAGCGTGCGCGGTCCGATGATCGGCGCAGTGATGCCGGGTTGATCCTTTGCCCACAGCAATGCAAATTGCGAAGCGGTGAGTCCGCGTTCCTGAGCCATCTCGCTCACAGCCTGACCCACGTCGATGCCGCGCTGGCTGATGCGCGCTTTGACTGCGCTGCTGTCCCAAAGGACAGCGCGTGAACCTTCCGGATATCTGTCTACCTGGGTATAGCGTCCCGCCAGGATACCCATTGCCAGAGGCGACCACGGCAGGATCGCCAGGTCATATTTTTGGCACAATGGAACGAGTTCATTCTCGATGCGGCGATCCAGCAAATTATAGGGAGGCTGTTCGCTGATGTAGCGATTCAACCCGTAGCGTTCACTGATAGAAAGAGCTTCCATCACCATCCAGGCAGGATGCGTGGAACAACCGATATAAAGGACTTTTCCGGAGCGGATCAGGTCATCGAAGGCGCGCAGCGTTTCTTCCTGCGGATGGTTTGGCGGGCGGTGAAGCTGGTACAGGTCGATGTGATCGGTCTGCAGGCGTCGCAGCGAATCCTCACAGGCTTTGATGATATGGTAGCGGCTCGCGCCGGCTTCGTTGGGTCCATCTCCCATGCGTCCATTCACCTTGGTCGCCAGCACAACCTGCTCGCGTAAATTGTTCTCCTTCAAAAAATTTCCTACAACGTGCTCGCTCTCCCCCTTGTTATACACATTTGCGGTATCGAAAAAATTGATTCCCGCATCCACGGCTTTCTGCATGATGGCAAAAGAATCGGCTTCGTTCGTCGTCCCCCCGAAGTTCATGGCTCCCAAACATAACGGCGAGACAAGCACTCCGGAGCGACCCAGTTTACGGTATTCCATGGCACATATCCTTTCTATAAAAATAAATTTGAATGCTGAGATTGATCGGGCATGACCTATAGAATACCATCGTTCATCTTCCGTGAGAACATATCGGAGCAATGAGAGTGGACAATCGCAACTTCACCATGGAGCGCACCGAGCACACGGAGTTTTCCTTTTTATTCTCTCTCCCGAAAGAGCACCGGGACGATGTGTGAACTCCGTGTTCTCCGTGGTGAGAAAACACCCAGTCCATTCTTTTAGCTGCTCCCAGAGCAGTGAAGCGGAGAGATCGACAATCTGTCCGCTTCACTCTTGAACCAAATTCATGCCAGACGGTCAGTTGTGCCCGTGACCATGCCTCCCATTGAAGGGTCCCGCGCCGGATTCGACGGCATGCATGACATCCCTGGCTTCCATCAAATCGACGAACAGGATTGGCGTCCAGCCGACATCCTCCACAAGGTCGGGATCGTTGACTTCGTTGTAAGCTGCAACCACGTCGATCGCGTGCCGGCCGGATCTCGAGGGAACATTCAGGAGCGTTCCCTCTTCAAAAATCGCGGTGCCATTAAAGCGTGCGATGAATCGGTCAGGCGTAATGCTGCTATGTTTCTTCACCCGGAAGAAATTGTTCTGAGCATAGGTAGCTGACTCAATGCCCACGCCCCAACTGTAAACATAGTTCTCCGGATTATCGATCTTATAGTAGTTGTTGTAGACATGGACCTTGCCAAACCGGACCCGCGGCGCGCGCTGCCCCACATCCTCGAACAGGTTGTGATGCAGCGTCACACTGAGTTTGCCGCGATCGGCAGCGGCGCTGTCGGAGGAACCGATCAGCATGACCTTATCATGGTTCTCGAAGCGATTCCACGAGACGGTCACAAAGTCAGAGGCGTTGGTGATATCCAATAGCCCATCGTGCACCTGATAAAGCACGCCGAAGTACTGAGGCAGCTTGTCATCGGCAGTCTCGCGGTCGACGAAGGTATTATGATCGATCCAGACATGGTCAGTGTTGCGTAGCGAAATCGAATCGTATAAAGCGTTCCACGAGCCCAACTCGCCGTCGGTGGGGTCCCATTCCGGGAAGCAGTCGAAGGTGTCCTCGAAGGTCAGGTTGCGGATGATGATATTGGTGCGGTTGACGCTCGAACTGCCGCGAATATCGAACCAGCCGCCGCGGATGGTCGCATGTTTGTCCAGACCCACAATGGTGGTATTGGAGCCGATCCGGATGCGGACCCGCGCCTGCTGGACGTTGCGTGAAACCAGGCGGGCATCTTCCAGCGGTCCGCTCGGTTCTTCCTCGGTGCCCCAGACGGCCGGGTCATAGGTGGCGAGAAAGGCGTCCAGGGTATAGCCGTCGGTGTAGTAATCCTCACATGCCAGTGGCTGGTTATCATCATCCACATTCATATCGATCGTCCCATCCACGTAGATGATCTTGGGCTCATCCGATGGGTTCGACGGGGATGTGGAGGATGGCACTCCGTTGTTGAGCGCGGCGATCAATTCGGCGCGATTGGTTACTACATACACCTGGGAGGGGTCTGCCAGTGACCCTCCGGTAGTGCCGGCACCAAACGCTGCCCAGCCATCGTTCGGCGGAAGTGTTTCTCGTCCAAGGTCCCCCTGATTTCCGTGTGCCATGACCGGCACGCTTGTCGCGACAAGAGCGATCAACACGATCATTGTGACAATCAGTTTTCTAGAGCACATCGTCCTTCTCCTTTTGTAACATTCAGTTAATTGACCAGTTCTTCTTCAACAGAGATTGTGAGCCAGATTACTCCATCACCACCTCCTTGATTCGTCCGCAGACTAATTTCTACTTTATCTCTAAAACTATTTTGATCGTCTCCGGGCTTTCGCGATCCACTTGATGAAAAGCCTCTCCGATGGATGCGAGCGGTTGGACAGCGGTGATCAGCAATTCGGGATGCAACAAACCACGACTCATCATCTGGATGGCGCGGGGAAATTCGCCGCGCGTGACGCGTGAGGCGATGATCTTGGCTTCCTTCAGCACGAGGGTTTTGAAATGGACCGTAGAGGTCTGGTCGCCCAAACCGGCCGTCACAATCCGTCCGCCGCTGCGAATCATCCTGACCGCCTGCGCAAGCGGCGGCTCCTGCCCATCGACCAGATGATAGTGGCCGACACACTCGATCACACAATCCACGCCGATGCCGTTGGTGAGCTCCAAAACCCGTTCGACCAGATTGGTTTCATGGAGGTCCATGGCATGGTCGGCGCCCAGTTTGCGGGCGGTCTGGAGGCGGAAGGGCTGCAGGTCCGACACGATGGTGACCCCCGGGCTGACGCTGTGGCAAAGCACATCCAATACGGAAAGACCGAGTTTGCCTGCGCCCAGAATAGCAACGGTCTCTCCAGGCTGGACCTCTCCGCGTTGAAGGATATGATGTCCAAGCGCATACATCTCTACCATGGGAGCGTGTGTCATCGGGATACTCTCAGGCAACCGGAGTAAACGGTCGGCGGGGACGGCCACGAACTGACCATAACCGCCGTTCAGGTCAACACCCAGCAGTTTCAGGGTCTGGCAGGCGTTGATGTGCCCGGTCAGACAAGCCGGGCATTGATGACAGGAAATGATCGGGTCTACGACGACCCGGTCGCCTGTTTTGAAGCCATGCACATTCTTCCCAACCTCGACGATCACGCCCCCGAACTCATGCCCCTGCACGGCGGGATAACGAACCCGATTCTCGAACTCTCCCCGGTAGATGTGCAAGTCCGTGCCGCAGATCCCGGCAGCGTGAGATTCCAGCAGTACCTCATCCGCATTGATCTGAGGCTCCGGCATTTCCCCCACGCGCATAATTTTTGGACCGTAAAGAATACCAGCTTTCATTTTGTCTCCTAACCACAGATAAACACAGATGAAAGGGATGTTTTCAAACGGCCTATCAAAAATTCGCGTTTATCTGCGTTCACATCGTACCCTTCAGGGTATCCGTGGTGAATAATTACTCGGTCAAAAAATCTTCCCGCAGGGGTGTGAAAGAATCCACCAGGCGGACACGTGAGGTGAGGAGTTGGATGCAGTGGGGTATGTCCGCCGGGACGGTGTAGCCGTCGCCGGGTACGAGGTGGACGGGCGGTTCGTCGCCGAGGAAGAAGAGAATTTCGCCCTCGGCCACGTAACTGACCTGTTCGTGCGGATGCTGATGTGGCGGGTCGGGCTGTGTTTGGGGCCCATCGCTGAAGTCGAAGATCACCAGCATCAGGTGATCGGTGGAAACAACACGGCGTTCGGCGCCTGCACGGAAGGCGGCAACAGGTAAATCCGAAAATCTGAATACACTCATAAGACTACCCTTGCAGGAAACAGGACTTTCCGTAAAGTGCGGAACGTCCTGCATCGTTACCGCGCCAGCCAGCCCCCATCCACGGGGATGATGGCACCGTTCAAATAATCGGAAGCCGGGGAAGCCAGAAAGACAACTGCGCCCTTCAAATCATCGGGGGTTCCCCAACGACCGGCCGGGATGCGCTCGAGGATGGAGGTGGAACGCGTCGGGTCGGCGCGTAGGGCGGCCGTGTTATCGGTTGCCATGTACCCGGGCGCGATGGCATTGACGTTGATATTGTGCTTCGCCCATTCGTTGGCAAGGGCGCGGGTGAGTCCAGCCAGGCCGCTCTTCGAGGCGGTATAGGATGGGACGGTAATGCCGCCCTGGAAGGAAAGCATGGAGGCGGTGTTGATGATCTTTCCGCCGCCCTGTGAGATCATTACGCGTCCAACCGCTTGCGAAAGGAAGAACGCCGCCTTCAGGTTGATCTGCAGCACATCATCCCAATCTGTTTCGGAAAAGTCAATGGCGGGTGTGCGGCGGATCGTCCCGGCGTTATTGACCAGGATGTCGATGCGACCCAGTTCCTTCACGATCCGCGCGACAACTGCCTTCAGATCGTCCACGCGCGCCTCGCGCAAATCCACTACAGAGTCACAATACTTCCTTCCCAGCGTGCGAACAGATTCACAGGTCCCTTCACAGCCGACGCGATCCAGGCTGGCAATATCCGCTCCGGCCTCAGCCAGTGCCAGCGCCATGCCCTGCCCCAATCCCTGCGCGGCACCGGTGACGAGGGCGACTTTTCCATCGAGTTTGAATGAATCGAGAATCATTCTATGCTTCTCCAGATTTCACCACAGAGAGCACGGAGTCCACAAAGAAACTCTCTAAGAAACTCCGAGACTCCGCGCCTCTGTGGCCGCCAATCCTAATGTCCAAGTTCTTTCAGCATTGCCACTGTCTTGGTAACCCAGCCCAGCTGAGGATCATCCACGGTGGCTTGCACGCGCTGGTTGCCAGCCAGGAACCACAGGTAATACGTGGTATATCCCGGCGCGCTGACGACCGTATGATAGCCACGCGGCATCATGTGGATGCTGTTATCACGCACGGTGAAGTTTTCCTCTTCGCCTTCCTCACTGTAGTAATGGCAGATCCCAAAGCCATCACCGGGGCTGACCTTGAAGAAGTACATCTCTTCGTGATACGCCTCGCGCGGCAGGTCATCCACCTGATGTTTGTGCGGCGGATAGGTGCTCCAGTTGCCACTCGGGGTGAAGGTCTCGCCGACGATCAACCGCCGGGCGGACAGCTCGGGCTGGGAGGCAAGCGTCAGAATCTGATGAAAGTATCGTTTGAAATTCGCCGCGCCCCAGACGCCATTTGCCACCTGGGAGGGTGCAATCACATACGGATCGGCCTCCAAATCGCTCGGCGCGCTCGGCAAGGCGATCTCCACCGGGCTCTCGGCTTTGATCGTGAATTTCGATTTCGCCGGGATGTAGACTGAGTGCGGCTTGCCGTTGAACACATTGGGACGCCCACCTACCTTTTCGAAGCGTTTCGTGCCGACCTCGAACGTGGCGCGGCCTCCGAGCAGCACTGCTACGATCTCGCGGTCTGCGCTGTCGCCGCTGTAGGTTTCCCCGGCTCCGAGCTTTAGGAATCCAAAGTCAAGCAGCTTGCACGGATTCGTAGAGGGGGTGTTCAAGCCATTATTAGCCGTTAAGAGTGCATGATATTTCATTGGTTCTTCTCCTTTCACTTTGCGCGTGCTTTCCTGATCCACTCGACACATTCGGATGCTTTCATGGCAATGCCGTCATAGTCTTTGTCTTTGACTGCCTGCACAGTGATCAATTTGCTGCCCATGCCAACCGCGGCTGCACCAGCTTTGATCCATTCATTGACGCTTGTCTCGGTCGCGTCCACGCCGCCCGTGGGCATGAGGCGGTGCCACGGGCAGGGAGCCATGACCCCTTTGACAAACGCCGGCCCGCCGACCGTCTCGCCGGGAAAGATCTTGCAGATCTCCGCGCCATGTTCTTCAGCCGTGGAGATCTCCGTTTCGGTGGCACAACCTGGCATATATAAGATTTTGCGCCGGTTGCACAGGCGCGCGATCTCCGGGTTGAAGCTGGGTCCAACGATGAAGTTCGCTCCGCTCGCGATATACAGCGCGGCAGTCGGTGCATCGATGATCGAGCCAACGCCCAGGATGGCGGTCGGATCGGTTTTAGCAAAACACCTGATCAATTCCGTAAAGACCGGATACGCCAGTTCGCCGCGGTTGGTAAACTCGATCACTTTCGCCCCACCGCGCGCACAAGCCGATGCCAACTCTACGGATGTTTCTACATCGGCGTTATAGAAAAGTGGAACAAGTCCAATGTCAAGTAAGGTATTGATCACTTCCAAGCGCATGAAACGTGCCATGTTTTTCCTTTCGATGGTATGTCACCCTGAGCGATAGCGAAGGGTCTCTCACACTGTCATAGAGTTCCTTCGCCGCAAAGCGGCTCAGGATGACATGACTGTATTCCTCAACATACCCAACTTCTCGATCGTGATCTCCACTACATCACCAGCCTGTAAAAAGCGCTTTTGTTCCGCGGCTTCCGGCAGCTTGGAGGGCGTGCCCGTGGCGATCACATCACCAACTTCAAGCGTCATCACCTGACTGAGATAGGAGATGAGGTATGGAACGGAAAAGATCATGTCGCAGGTGTTGACGCGTTGTCCCGGAACGCCGTTCACGGTTAATTCCATCTCCAGGTTGTACGGGTCAGGGACTTCATCCGGCGTGACCAGCGCCGGGCCCATGGGGCCGAACGTATTGAAGGATTTTCCGAGCATCCACTGACTTGTCCGCTTTTGGTAATCACGCGCGCTGACGTCATTGAAGATGGTGTAGCCTGAGATGCAGGATTCCGCTTCCGACTCTGAAACACGATAGGCGCGTTTTCCGATCACAGCCATTAACTCGGCTTCAAAATCAGCTTGCGCGGTAGCAGATGGAATTACGATTGGCCGGTTAGGTCCGATGATCGTATTCACAGTCTTGCAAAACAGGTTCGGGTGTTCAGGCACTTCGGTCTGTCCGATGCCGGTGTGACCTTTGTAGTTGTGCCCAATGCAAAGGATCTTTTCCGGGCGCGGGACCGGCGCGAGCAGGGTCGCATCGCTTTCGGGCAGGAGCCATTCCTCTTTAACGGAAGCAAGCGCCTCACGAGTCTGAGCGAGGGCAGTTTCTCCAAGCGATAAAAAGGCTTTCATGTCCGTCGGCATCCCGATCTGGCTTAAATCCAGAATATTGGATCCGAGCTGCAGGCCGATCCGTTCGCGCTGATCGTGACGAAACGTGACGAGGCGCATGTTAGCGCGAGACGCGCCCCGACGCGTCGCCGCCCATCAGGGTTTCCACTTCGCTGACGCTGACCGCGTTGAAGTCGCCGAGGATGCTGTGCTTAAGGCAAGCCGCTGCAGCCGCAAAGTTAAGCGCTTTCTGCGGGTCATCCTGATATTTGCGAATGCCATAGATGAGCCCAGCCATGAACGAGTCGCCGCCGCCAACGCGGTCGACGATCGGCAGGATGTCATACGTGGGCGCAGAGAAAAATTTCCCTTCTTTCCACAAAATGCCCGACCAGGTGTTGTGACTTGCCGAAAGCGAACCGCGCAGCGTGATGGAGATGGTTTTGAGGGAGGGGAATTTCTTTGCCAGTTCTTCGCAGACGAAGCGATAGTGATCGGCTTCCACCTTGCCGGCGGTGATGTCGGCTTCGGGGGCTTTGATGCCGAAAACCTTCTCGGCGTCCTCTTCGTTGCCGAGCGCCAGGTCGCACATGCCGACCAGATCGGTCATCACGTCACCGGCTGGCTTGCCCCACTTCCACAATTTCCCCCGGAAGTTCAGGTCGCACGAAACGGTCACGCCCATTTCGCGCGCAGCCCGGATTGCCTCCTGGCAGACTTCCGCCGCGCCCTGCGAGACCGCGGGCGTGATCCCCGTCCAGTGGAACCAGTCCGCCTCTGCGAAAACAGATTTCCAATCGATCGTGCCCGACTGGATGGTGGCGAAACTGGAATTGGCACGGTCGTAGATTACTTTGCTGGCGCGCTGTGCCGCGCCGGTCTCGAGGAAGTAGATCCCGATCCGGTCGCCGCCGCGGGCGACATGCTCCGTGCGGATACCATAGCCGCGCAGGCTCATCAGGCAGGCCTCGCCGAGTTCGTTCTTTGGAAGACGCGTGACATATTCGACGTCTTCCCCAAAGTTGGCGAGCGAGACCGCCACATTCGCTTCGCCCCCACCGTACACAGCTTCGAACGAGTGCGCCTGGGTGAAACGCTGAAAGCCCGGCGGCGCAAGGCGGAGCATGATCTCGCCGAAGGTAACGATCTTTTTCATAATTTGAACTCCGATGATAGTGTATGGAAAGCAACTAAAAGAGTGTTTCTCGCGTCAAAATTCACCACAGATAAACACGAATGTTTTGATGAAGTCTGCTCAAGTTATGAAAATCTCTTTTACACCTGCCCCGGGTGCAGGTGCCGGGGTCCGCGTTCATCTGTGGTTAAAAATGAGTTTCAAAACACTTTAGGGAATGATGACCGCTTCCACGGACTCATCCATATCGAACGCTTTGCCGACCTGACCCGTCACCTGGATGTTTTCCAGCCGAATGCGCCGCGCGTTGCGGATGAAAAATCCAGCCTGGGACATGCTCGGGATGTCGTCCGCCATTTCGGGGTAACCTGAATCAGCTTCCTTCGAAATGGAAATGGAAATATCGCTGAACGAAACATCCTCGAGCGGCATTTCCGCGAGCCCGTAGAGAAATCCCGCGGCGTGTTTCACCTCACGCGCCGTGATGTGACTGAAATAAATGCGGCGCAAGCGCGGTGTGCCGTCGTTGACCGAGCGCGGATTTTTATCCGAAACGTTCAGGTCCCCGCGCATGCCGATGTGATAGTACAGGTTCATCGTAAAGGGACACAGCACTCCATCCATGATCAAGTTCGAAACGCGGATGTCTTCAATTGTACCGCCGCGCCCGCGCCGCGACTTGATGCGGATGCCGCGGTCGGTGCCGATAAAAACACAATTTGAGATCACTACATTCTTTACACCGCCGCTCATTTCACTGCCAATGACCACGCCGCCGTGCCCGCGTTCGAGCGTGCAATTGGTGATGGTAATGTCTCGGCAGGGAGCATAACGATCAGGTTGTTCGTGTTCCGTGCCTGATTTGATCGCGATGCAATCATCGCCAACACTAATATAACAATCGGAAATACGAACAAGCCGACAAGAATCTGGATCGATG